>Ga0307477_10004218_pt1 | contig 10504 bp, 13 predicted proteins | sample atmos_gasesECM2C_FD_203316 | JGI IMG/M metagenome (GOLD analysis project Ga0307477, IMG submission 203316) | Hardwood forest soil microbial communities from Morgan-Monroe State Forest, Indiana, United States - atmos_gasesECM2C_515 | ecosystem: Environmental > Terrestrial > Soil > Temperate... | reverse complement strand
CCATCGTCGCGAGGCAGCAAGGCGACGCGGTCGGAGGCACCCCATGAGAGGGACACTGGTCCTCGATCGCATCTGTGGGCCGCTCGGGCGGCTCCGGATCGCGAGCGGGACACACAACAAGGACGAATGGCGCCAGCTGAACGGGATGCTGAGTCAGCTGGTCTACGACCGCGAGTGGGACGTGCTCGAGCTGCTCAAGGACCGCGTGGTGAGCCCTAGGCGGCTCTACCTCGCGCGCTGGCGCGGCGAGAAGCTGCCGAACGCCAAGGACCTCCGACCGCTCGGGGAAGCGCTCACGGCCTGGCTTGCGACGTTCGAGGGGGCTGAGAGCACGAAGCGCCGATACGGAGCAATTGTCCGTCGGTGCACGGCCCGGCATCCCGGGGCGACGCTCGGCGCCGTCGCGGACGTGCTCGCGAATGAGCGGGTGGCTGCCCAGGCCGCGGACACGAAGGTCGAGTGGAACCTCCTCCGCGCGGTCCTGCTCTCGTTCATGGGCAGCACTCTCGGGAAGCGGCACGCGCTGTTTATGGCGGTGCAGGACGTGCCACCGCTCAAGGTGAAGTCGCGGCCGGGGAATCCCCAGACCGTCGACCAGGTGCGTGCACTCGTCGGACAAGTGCCCGCGCAGGCGGAGAATCTCTGGGGCATGGCCCTGACGGGGATGCGCCCCGGGGAGTGGTTCAGCGGCCGATGGGAGGTCCTCGGCGATCGCATCGTGATCCACGGGACGAAGACGGACGCTGCTGAGTCACGGATCGCGCCCCGCGTCTATCCCCTGGCGCGGCCAGTAGGGACCTACTGGCAGCTCGTGCACGCGCTCCAAGATGCGACGGCGAGCGTGGTTCAGCCGCACGACATACGGCGCACGTTCATGGTGTGGGCTGAGGACGCGGGCATCCCACGTACCCGACGGCGGCAGTACCTTGGGCACGCTGTAGCCGACGTGTCGGAGCTTTACGAACGGCGACGCGACCTCGAGCCCTGGCTCGCGGCCGACGCCGAGAAGTTACGGACCTTCGTCGGGGACCCTCCCGAGCAGCGCTTGCAGGTGGTCGCAGCAGGGTAGGTCCCCGGACTTCTCCCGGACGTCACGAGATAGTCCAGGCGTGGCGTGGCCCGCAGAGAGCGGAGCATTCCTTGATAATGGGTTTTGGCCCCGCGAAATTGCAACCAGCTATGGCCCAGGCGTCGCGGCCGCTCGCGGGGCGGCGGATCGTGGTTACCCGCGCGCGGGAGCAGGCGGGCGACTTGGTGCGCGCCTTGGCGGCTCTCGGCGCCGAGGTGGTCGCCGCCCCGACCATCCGCATCGAGCCCCTGACCGACCTCGCGCCCCTGCGCGCCGCCCTTGCCGATCTCAGCCACTACGAGTGGCTCGTCTTCACGAGCCAGAACACCGTCCGCGTGGTTTGCGACCGCCTCCCCGACTGGGGCCTCGCGCCGCGCGCGCTCGCCGCCGTACGGCTCGCGGCGATCGGTCCCGCCACGGCCGACGCGCTGGCGCAGCGCGGCCTGACGGCGACCCTGGTGCCCGAGCGCTTCGTCGCCGAAGCGGTCGTTGACGCCCTGGTAGGCTACGGCGACGTCCGGGGGAAGCGCATTCTCCTGCCGCGGGCGCTCGAAGCGCGGGACGCGCTGCCGAGCGGGCTGCGCGCGCACGGCGCGATCGTGGATGTGATCCCGGTCTACCAGACGGCGCGCGCGAGCGGGGACGGGACGGCCCTCGCGGCGGAACTCTTGGCGGGGAAGATCGACGCCGTCACCTTCACCGCCTCCTCGACCGTGCGCCACTTCGTGGACCTCGTGGGCCCCGAGGCGGCGAGCTCCGGGCGCTTCGCGGCCGCCGTGATCGGCCCGGTGACCGCGGCCACGGCGCGCGGGCTCGGCATCGCGGTCACGGTTGAGGCGAGCGAATACACCGTGCCCGGGCTCGTCGCGGCCCTCACCACCCACCTCGGCCGCGGCACCGAGGCCCCGGAACCGTGAGCGCGGCACTCAGAATCGGCACGCGCGGCAGCCGCCTCGCGCTCTGGCAGGCGGGGTGGGTGCGGGACCGGCTGGCCGGCGCCGGGGTGGCGAGCGAGGTGGTCGTGGTGAAGACCCAGGGCGACACGGAGGTCGACCGCCCCCTCCACGAGCTCGCCGGAACAGGCTTCTTTACCAAGGGGATCGAGGACGCGCTGCTCGAAGGGCGGATCGACCTCGCGGTGCATTCCCTCAAGGATCTGCCCACGACCCTGCCGCCGGGCTTGATGCTGGGCGCGGTCCCGCCGCGCGTCGACGCGCGCGACGTGCTGGTCGCGCGTCAGGGTGGGGTGACGTCCCTCGCCGCGCTCGCACCCGGAACCCGCGTCGGCACCTCGAGCTTGCGCCGCGTCGCGCAGGTACGGCATCTCCGCGCGGATCTCGAGGTTGTGCCACTGCGCGGCAACGTCCCGACGCGTGTCCAGAAGGTGCAACAGGGAGCGGCGCTCGACGCCGCGATTCTCGCCTTTGCGGGACTTGCGCGCCTCGAGCTGACGGACGCGATTACCCTCACGCTCGATCCGCTGGAGCTGATGCCCGCGCCGGGCCAGGGCGCCCTAGGCCTCGAGGTCCGCACGGGCGACGCCACGGCGCAAGCCGCCGTGCGCCCCCTCGATCACCCGGAGACCGCGCGCCAGGTCGCGGCGGAGCGGAGCCTGCTCGCTGCGCTGGGCGGCGGCTGCCAGGCGCCGGTGGCGGCCTACGTGGCGGTCACCACCGGGTCGGGGGATCCGGGACCCGGACGTCTCTACGGACGCGTGACGTCCCCGGATGGCGCGGTACAGCTCACGGCGTCCTCGGACATCAACGACCCCCTGGCCGCGGGGGTCGCCGTCGCTGACTTGCTGCGGGCGCGGGGCGCACTAGAGTTACTCGGACGATGAGCGAGTTCCCCATCCGCCGGATGCGCCGGCTGCGCCGCACGCCGGCCCTGCGCCGGCTGGTGCAGGAGACCCGGCTCGACCCCGCGCAGCTCGTCTGGCCCCTGTTCGTCGGGCACGGGCAAGGGATGCGCCGGGAAGTGCCGACGCTCCCCGGCGTGTTCCAGACCTCGGTGGACGAGCTCGTGAAGGATGCCGAGCGAGCCGCGCGGCTCGGGCTCGGGGGCATCATCCTCTTCGGCCTGCCGGCCGCGAAGGACGGCACGGGCTCCGAAGCCTACGACGACCAAGGGATCGTGCAGCAGGCCCTGCGGGCGGTCAAGCGCGCCGTGCCCGCCCTCCTCGTGATCGCCGATCTGTGCCTCTGCGAATACACCGATCACGGACACTGCGGGGTCATCGCCGACGGCGACGTCGACAACGACGCGACGGTCTACCTGCTCGGGAAGGTGGCGGTGGCGCAGGCGCGCGCGGGCGTCGACGTCGTCGCGCCGAGTGACATGATGGACGGCCGCGTGGTGGGCATCCGGAAGGCGCTCGACGCGGCGGGGTTCGCGCGGGTGCCGATCATGGCGTATGCGGCAAAGATGGCGTCCGCGTTCTACGGGCCGTTCCGCGAGGCGGCGGGGTCGACCCCGCAGTTCGGCGACCGCCAGACCTATCAGATGCAGGGCACGAACGCGGACGAGGCCCTGAAAGAAATCCGCCTCGACGTGGAGGAAGGAGCGGACATCCTCCTCGTGAAGCCCGCGCTCCCCTGCCTCGACATCATTCGCCGGGCGAAGGAGCAGTTCGGGGCGCCGCTCGCCGCCTATCAGGTCAGCGGGGAGTACGCGATGATCAAGGCGGCAGCCGAGCGGGGGATGGTCGACGAGGCGCGCGCCATGTGGGAGACGCTATACGCGATTCGCCGCGCGGGCGCCGACATCGTCCTCAGTTACTTCGCGCCCTGCGCGGCGGAGGCGCTCGCGTAGCGCCACAGCAGCGCCGCGACTGCGCCGCCGATGAGCGGCCCGATCCAATACACCGCTTGGGCATGCAGGTCGTGCGCGACGAGCGCCGGCCCCAGGGCCCGCGCGGGGTTCATCATGGCGCCGGTGAGGTTGCCGCCGACGAGCGCGGCGACGAAGATGGCCAGGCCGATGCCGAAGCCGCCGATTTTTGGCGCGTCCGGCGAGACGGCCGTGCCAAAGACGGCACTCACCAGGAAGAAGGTGAGCAGCGCCTCGATCCAGATCCCCTGGACGAGGGTGACGCTCGGCCCGAGCTGCGGGGTGCCGGCGAGGGCGGCGTTCACCGGGCCCACGGGAAGCAGCGCCTTGACGAGCAGGGCACCTCCCAGTCCTCCGAGTAGCTGCACGATCACATAGGCCCCCCCGCTTCGCCCGTCGATCTTACCCGCGAGGAAGAGGGCGAATGTCACGGCCGGGTTCATGTGGCCCCCCGAAATACTCATCGTCGCCGACACGATGACGGCCATCCCGAGGCCGTGGGCCAGCGCGACGACCAACAGACCAGGGCTCGCGGCGCTCGCCGCGCTCATGACCACACTGCCGGCGCCTAGAAACACGAACAACAGCGTGCCCAGGCCTTCGGCCACGAGCGGTCGCGCGAGTTTAGCCATGACGGGTGCTCCTGAGGTGAACGGGCGGCGCCAATTTGCGGTCTCCTTAGGTCCGCCGCAACACTAGCGACGCGTTGATGCCACCGAAGCCGAACGAGTTCGACACGACGACCTCGGGCGTGGCGGCGCGCCCCTCATGGGGGAGGCAGTCGAGGTCACACGCGGGGTCGGGGCACTCCAGGTTGAGCGTCGGGGGAAGCCAGCACCGCGCCATCGCGAGGGCGCAGATCGCCGCCTCGATCGCCCCGCTTGCCCCGAGCGCGTGGCCATAGTAGCCCTTGGTGCTGCTCAGCGTCAGCCGATAGGCGTGATCCCCGAACACCTGTTTGATCGCCTGCGTCTCGGTGGTGTCGTTCAGGGGGGTCGAGGAGCCGTGGGCGTTGACGTAGCCCACCTCGGTCGGCATGACCGCGGCGTCCTGGAGCGCCTGACGCATGGCGCGGGCCGCCTCGCGGCCATCGGGGCGGGGCGCCGTCATGTGATACGCGTCGTTCGTGACCGAGTACCCGATCACTTCGGCATACACGGGCGCGCCGCGGGCGACCGCGCGGCTGCGCTCTTCCAGCACCAGCACCGCCGCGCCCTCCCCCATCACGAAGCCGTCGCGGGCGGCGTCGAAGGGGCGCGAGGCATGGGACGGGTCGTCGTTCCGGGTACTCATCGCGCGGATGACGCTAAAGGCGCCGAAGGTCATCGGGGCGAGGGGCGCCTCCGCCCCGCCCGCGAGCATGACGTCGGCGCGGCCGTCGCGGATCGCGTGAAAGGCGTCCCCCACGGCGATCGTCCCCGACGCGCAGCTCATCGCATTCGTCGAGTTCGGGCCGGTCAACCCAAACTCGATCGCGATGTTGCAGCTCGCGGCGCCCGGGAACACGGCGAGGGCGAGAGCGGGGTTGAGCCCGCGCGGGCCGATCCGACGGAACTCCTCGACTTGGGACTCGGCGAATGCCACCCCGCCGAGCGCCGAACCCATCATCGCACCGCAGCGATCGGCGGCTTCCCGAGCGGGCACGAGCCCGGCGTCCCCGAGCGCCAGGCGCGCACTGGTCACGGCGAGCTGCGAGAAGCGGTCGAGCCGCTTCGACCGCTTGGCGTCGAGGTGATCCTGGGGGCGGAAATCGGGGATCTCGGCGGCGATGCGGCTCTTGAAGGGTGTGGGGTCGAAGCGGGTGAGGCTCCGCACCGCGGAGCGCTGCGCCACGAGCCCCTGCCACAAGCCTTCCGCCGCGGTCCCAATGGGCGTGACGGCTCCCACCCCCGTGACCACCACGCGTCGCCGCTTGCTCATGCGCCCCCTTCGGTGTGCCGTTTGATCCCCGCGAGCGTGCGCGACGCGATGCCGTGCACGAAGACGGGGCCGATCAGCGTCCGCGCGAGCCAGGCTCCCACAAGCGGCCACGGCGGCCCGCCCCAGCGGTGCACGACCGCCACGTCCGTTCCGCGGTCGTGCGCCGCGAGATGCCACACGACGTCCATGCCCCGCGTGATACCCCGCACGTGACGGTAGCGGATCTCGCCCGCGGGCCGGTCGATGGTCATGCGCGACACCCACCACGCTGGGTACCCGAGTGGGCCCAGCGGGCGCCACGCGGCCATTTCGACGACGCCCCCCGTGGCGTCGCGCTCGAGGAACCGGACCCAGCGATAGTGGGGGAGGATACGGGGCCAGCGCTCGACGTCCTGCGCCACGTCGAACGTCCGCCCCAGCGGGGCGTGGATGGTCACGCGATCAGTCGTGACCACGGGGCCCGAGCGTCCCGGGCCTCGCGGGGTCCCAGGCGGCAACGAGACGGGCCCGCGGGCGGTAGCGGGCCACGGGCGGGGCGCCGCCGGCGCCGAGCAGGGCGTTCAACTCGCGGCGCGTGTACCCGCGCCGTAACGAGACGACCGCGTCGTGTCGCGTGACGGCCCCGAATCCGAGGGCGAACGACATGAGCCACACGCCCACCATGGCGAACCGCGAGCGCCGCAGGTCGGCCACTACGACGGCCCGGCGGGCTAGGGCGCCGAAGGTGGCGATCCAGCGGATCGCCACCGCGGGCGGCAGGTGATGCAGCACCTGACTTGCGATGACGATGTCGACCGAGCGGGGGCGCAGGGGGAGCGCGCCGCCGTCGGCGAGGACCATGCCGAGGGGCGGCCCGCCGGCTCCTCGGGCGGCGCGCGCCGCCGTGGGGTTCGAGTCCACTCCGACGAGGCGTAGCGTGAGTCCGTAGCGCCGCGCGGCCGCGGCCGCCGCCCGGGGGATGTCGCCGAGGCCGGTCCCCACGTCGAGCAGGGTCCAGGGCGCGGGGTCGCGCGATCGGCCCGCGGCGGCTGCAAACACGGGCTCGAGCGCGTTCACGACCGCTCGCGTGCCGCCGAACAGTGCGTTGAGGCGCGCGATGTCGCCGAGCTCGCGGAGTGTGGCCCGCGGCTCGGCGTGCGGGTCGTCGAGCAGCTCGGTTCCGATCATCCGCGGCGCAGGCCCGCGTAGTCGCCGCGGTAGTAGAGCAGCGGGGTCCGGTCTGTCACGGTGCCGCCGAGGACGAGCCCGAAGAAGACGGTATGGTCGCCGCCCGGCACCGCGTGCTGCTTCTCGCATTCGATGCTCGCGACCACGTCGTCGAGAATCGCGACGCCCTGCTTGTTCTCCCGATATCCAACGCCCGCGAAGCGGTCGGGATGATCCGCAGCGAAGCGCCGCGACAGCGCTTCCTGGTCGGCCGCGAGCACGTTGAGTGCGAAATGTCTCGCGTCGAGCAGGGTCCCATGCATGTCGTGCTCGTGGCTCACCGACACGACGAGCAGGGGCGGATCGAGCGACACCGACGCGACCGAGCTCGCGGTCATGCCGATCGGTCGGCCGTCGGCATGGCGGGCGGTGAGGACGGTGACGCCCGTCGCGAAGCGGCCGAGCAGTTGCCGAAACAGGGCGGGCTCGACGCCGGGCACGGCCTACCACACCAGTTGGCTGAGCACGCCGGGCGTCAGCACCCGCCGCGCGGGGACGAAATTTCCCGTCGCTCCCACCACGAGATCCGCGAGGTCGCCGCGGCGCGCGAGCCGACGGATCACGCGGTTGGCGAGGGCGGGCCACCCGATCCCGAGACCGATGAGGCGCTCGAGGACCCATTTGCCGGCGAACGCCGCGCGCCGCGACCCGCGATAGGGCGCGAGGAGCGTGGCGGTGAGGGGGCCCGGGTGCTCCAGAGCGCCGAGGAGGGCGGCCGCGGCGAGCTCCGCGCCACGCAGCGCGCTGTAGATCCCCTGTCCCGTGAACGGATCGAAGAAGTCGGCGGCATCGCCCACGAGCAGCGCGCCGCCGCCCGCCGCCACGGCGCGGCGCGTCCAGCGCGCAAACGGCCCCGTCACGAGGATCCGACGCACCACGCGTCGCGGATCGAAGCGCCCCCGCAATCCTGGGAATCGCTCGAGTGCGGCGACGAAGTCGCGGGGCTCCCGGTTCCCACGGCGGAGCGCGGCGAGGGGCTGCACCAGGGCGACAGTCGTGACGCCGCCCCCGATCGGTCCGAGCCCCACGTACCCCTGCCCCGCTTCCCCCACGTGCAATTCGCCCATGTCGCCGACCCCGGCCACGCCGGCCACGTGGGCGCTGAATGCGACGCGACGAGGCGCGCCGCGACGGGCGAGCCGCAAGCGACGCGCCACTACCGAGTGCAGGCCGTCGGCTCCCACGACGGCGCGCGCGCGCAGCGCCTCGCGGCCCCCGCCCGCCAGGCGGGCCACGACGCCCGCCACGGCGTCCCCGTCGGCGACGAGGTCCTCGACGGCCGTCTCCTCGTACACCACCGCGCCGGCCGCGCCCGCAGCCTCGACCAGAATCGCATCAAACGTTGTGCGCGGCAGGGCGAAGCTGTAGGGCCGGGGGGCGGGGTAGGCGTGGCGGGCGGCGAAGCGCCCGCACATCACCGCGCCGTCGGGCGCGACCACCTTCATGCCGTACAGCCGCGCTGGCGCCGCCCGCTCGACCGTGGCCAACACCCCGTCCCCGAGCGCGGCGAGCAGTGCCGTGGTTTGCGGGCTCAGGTACTCCGAGCAGGCCTTGTCGCGAGGGAAGCGGGCGCGGTCGACGAGAGCGACCCGGGCCCCCGCGCGCGCGAGGCGCAGGGCAGTGGCCGCGCCCGCCGGACCCGCCCCGACGACGACCGCGTCCCACCTCACCGGCCGACCAGGACGGCACCCGCCCCGACCAGCGTGGCCGCGAGGTTGACGGCATCGTTGTCGACCCACCGCCAGCCCCGGACGCGCCGGAGCGGCTCGTGACACGCGGCGTCGCCCCGCTCCCAACGCGCCCCGCACGCGGCGCATTCGTAGACGCCCTGTATCGTCGCGCCCAGCGCGGAGTCGGCGAGCATCCCCGCGATGCCGGCGCCCGCGATGAGCGCGACACCGGGGCCCGGGCGCACCGGGGCGAGGAAGCGGGCGAGCACGGCCATCCCGACGGCACCCGCCACGCCCCCGACCGTGCCGAGGACGCTCACCCCGCCCGAGACCCCCCGGGCGACCGGTGCCCAGGTCGTGATGAGGCGAGGGGGCAGGCGCGAAAACGCCCCGCCTTCGGTCGCCCACGTGTCGGCCGCCGCGGCCGCGAGCGCGCCCGCCGCCACAGCCCACGACCCGAGCACCGCGGCCACGGCGGCCACGCCCCCGTTGGCGATGACCTGGCGCGCGGTCCGGCGAGCGCCTCGGCCCGTGGCGAGCGCGGTGAGCGCGCTTCCGGACACGAAAAAGGCGAGGAGCAACGCCGCTCCCCGCCAGCCCAGGCCCCAGGTTACCGCTGCGCCCACCGCAAGCGCCGCGACGATGCCATCAGGGGCGAGCCATATCACTCGCCGAACAGCTCGTGCAGGATACGACGCTTGAGCTCGGACGGAGCGCAGCGACTGCGGCAGCGCGCCTGCAGGAACTTGAGGAACGCTTCTTCGAAGTCGAACTGCTCGAGGCACGGCTGGCAGTCGACCAAGTGCTGGCGCACCGCCCGCTCGATCTCCGGCGTCAGCTCCTGATCGAGGTACTCGTAGAGGTGATCGACCGCCTCGCGACAGTTCATGCGCGACTTCCTTTGATGTAACCCATCTCGACCGCGTAGTCGTACAGCTTCGCCTGCAGCTGGCGCCTCGCGCGGAACAGCCGGGACTTCACGGTGCCGATCGGCACCGACAGGATCCGGGCCACCTCTTCGTAGCTCAGGCCCTCCACATCGCTCAACACCACGGCTTCACGGAATTGTTCCGGGAGCTGGTCGATCGCCCGGAGCACCTCGTCGTCGACGATCTGGTCGAAGAACCGCCCCTGGGGGTCCTCCTCCTGGACCTCGTCAAAGACGGCGAACGGCTCGATCGCGTCGAGGTCGACGGTCTCGGGGTGTCGGGTGCGACGACGATATTCATTAATGAAGGCGTGACGCAGAATGGTCAGCAGCCAGCCTTTAGCGTTCGTCCCCCGCTGGTACTGGTCCCAGGCGCGGTATGCCTTCAGCATCGTTTCCTGGACGAGGTCGTCGGCGTCCGAGGCGTTTCCGGTCAGTCGGAGGGCGACCCGATAGAGCGCGTCGAGGTGGACCAGGGCCTCGCGCTCGAAGCTCTCGCGCCGGTCGTCGGGAGGCGCGGACGCACGTGGCGGCGTGGCGTCGCTCATGGCGTATGAAGCTGACCTTGACCTCCCGACTTTCGCAATGGGGTGCTAGGTTTCGCGCGCCGTGGTGCACAGCATCGTGCCGCTCGCCGTCCTTGAGGCCGTCCGCAATCTCGACACGCCGGTCGAAGACGGGCTGACCGAGTTCGCCAAGGAGCTGCTCAGCAAGCGCCTCGGCTTGTCACCGACCGTGGCCATGCAGCTCGAGCAGTACGAAGCGCTCGTGCGGCGCGACGCCCGGGTCGACCGCGAGCTGGTGGAGGCGCTGCTCCGCCTGGTGGGTCGCCGTCCCGATGCCGACCTCGTGTTCGCGGACGCGGGCCGGCGCGCGGCACGG
>Ga0307477_10004213_pt1 | contig 10507 bp, 5 predicted proteins | sample atmos_gasesECM2C_FD_203316 | JGI IMG/M metagenome (GOLD analysis project Ga0307477, IMG submission 203316) | Hardwood forest soil microbial communities from Morgan-Monroe State Forest, Indiana, United States - atmos_gasesECM2C_515 | ecosystem: Environmental > Terrestrial > Soil > Temperate... | reverse complement strand
TTCGTGCCCCGGCTCGGTATCTGGGGCCACGACAGCGAGGACGATGCGGTGGCGGGCATCGTCGTCATGAGCCGGACGGAAAAGACCGCGGACATGCTGCCAAAGGTCAAGGCCGAGATCGAGGCGATGAATCACGACGGGAGCCTGCCGCCCGGCGTACGTGTAGTTCCGATATATGACCGCGGTGCGCTGGTCGATGTCACGACGCACACGGTGCTGCATAACCTCGCATTCGGGTGCCTGCTGGTCTTTCTCATCCAGTGGATCTTCCTCGGCAATCTGCGTAGCGCCATCATCGTCGGCATCAACATCCCGTTCGCGTTGCTGTTCGCGATCATCGCACTGGTGGTCAGAGGCGAGAGCGCGAACCTCCTCTCCCTGGGCGCCGTCGACTTCGGCATCATCGTCGAGTCTGCGGTCATCCTGGTCGAGAACGTCTTCCGCAACTTCCAGGCGCCCGCCGCGCGGCGGCAAGCGTTACTCGAGCGCCTCGCGCGCGGTGAGTGGGGGCCGGACCCCTCGACCACGCCGTATCACGCCACCCCGGTGCGCGGCTGGACGGATCGCCTGCGGCTGATCCTCGTGAGCGCGGTCCAGGTGGATCGGGCCGTGTTCTTTGCGGCGCTGATCGTCGTGGCCGCGTTCGTGCCGCTCTTCACCATGCAAGGGGTAGAAGGGGCCATCTTCGGCCCCATGGCACGGACCTACGGGTACGCACTCGCGGGCGCCCTCATCGCCACCTTTACGGTCACCCCGACGCTCGCCTCGCTGTTGCTCCCCGAGCGCGTGGCCGAGACCGAGACCCTGATCGTACGCGCGCTGCACCGGCTCTACGATCCGGTGCTGCGCTTCGTGCTCGAGCGACGCCTCGTCTTCATTGGCGCAGGCCTCGTGGTGCTCGCGGCCGCCGGATTGCTCGTGCCCCGGCTCGGGAGTGAATTCCTGCCGGCACTCGAGGAAGGCAACTACTGGATCCGCGCCTCGATGCCGATGACGCTCGCGCTCGAGGACGGGGAAGCCGCGACGCGCAAGATGCGCGCCATCCTAAAAAGGTTCCCCGAGATCGTGACGGTCTTCTCCCAGCATGGCCGTCCCGATGATGGGAGCGACGCTTCCCCCTTCTCCAACGTCGAGCTCCTTGCAGTGCTCAAGCCCCGCGAGGAGTGGCCGCCAGGACTCACGAAGGAGGAGCTCACCAGGCAGATCAATGCCGCGTTTGAGCGCGAGCTTCCCGGCGTCAATTTCAACTTCTCCCAGTACATTCAGGACAACATTGAAGAGGCCATCTCGGGCGTGAAGGCGGTCAATTCCGTCAAGATCATCGGTCCGAACCTTGAGACGCTCACGAGGCTCGCCGAACAGGTGCGCGAGGAGATGAGCCACATCCGCGGCGTCACCGACCTCGGCGTCTTTCCGGTACTCGGGCAGCCGAATCTCGACATCGAGGTCGATCGCCGCCGGGCGGCGCGCTTCGGCTTGAATACCGGAGACGTCAACACCGTAATCCAGGCGGCAACCGGAGGTGCCTCAGCCACCACGGTGCTCGAGGGCGATCGGCAGTTCGACGTCGCCGTGCGCTACCCGAAGGACTACCGGGACACGCTGCAGACGATTGGCAACATCCGGGTCGCCGCCGCGACGGGCGGCAGCACCAACGCGTACATACCCCTCAGGGAGCTGGCCGCGATCAAGGTCGACACCGGCGCCGCGTGGATTTACCACGAGAGTAATCAACGCTTCATTCCGGTTAAGTTCTCGGTGCGCGTGCGGGACCTCGGCAGCACTGTCGCCGAGTCGCAGCAGCGCGTCGCACGCAACGTGAAGTTGCCGAGCGGGTATCGTCTGGTGTGGGCTGGCGAGTTCGGACAGCTTCAGGCCGCCCAGGAGCGCCTGGCCATTGTCGTCCCGGTGAGCCTGGTCCTCATCCTCGGGCTGCTCTACACGCTCTTCAACTCAGCGCGCGACTGCTTTCTGGCGCTCCTCGGCATTCCCTTCGTGATCGCGGGCGGCATCTTCGCGCTCTACTTCTTCGGTCTGACCTTCAGCATCTCCGCCGCCATCGGCTTCGTCTCGCTCTTCGGCGTCGCCGTGATGATCGGCATTCTTACGATTACGACGTTCAAACAGGAGCGGCCTCTCGCGCCTTCCGTGGACGCGGCGCTGTTCAAGGCGGCGACCCGCTCCATGCGGCCGCTCCTCATGATGAGTCTGTCGGCCGGCATCGGCTTGCTGCCGGCTGCGCTCTCAACCGGCATCGGCAGCGAGGTGCAGCGCCCCCTCGCGGCGGTGGTGGTTGGTGGGATGCTGCTCGGTTCGGTCCTGCTCCTGGTGGTGGTGCCGGCCTGTTACCTGCCCTTCCTCGAGCGCCAAGGCGCCGCGGCTCCCTCGGAGGTCACATGATCGCCGGCAAAGTGTCCGCACGCTGCACCTCGGGGGCGCTCGCACTCCTTCTCAGTAGCTGCACGGTTGGCCCCAACTTCGTGCGGCCCACCGCGCCCGAGGTCACGCGCTACACTCAAACTCCCCTGTCACCGACCGCCTCTACCGCGGCCGTGGTGGGCGGGGAGTCCCAGCGCTTCGTCGACAGTCAGAACATCCCGGCCAGCTGGTGGAAGCTCTTCGACTCGCCTGGATTGAACGCCCTGGTCGAGCGCGCACTCACGGCCAATCCGGATCTCAAGGCCGCCGAAGCGGCGCTCACGGTCGCCCACGAGAATACGCTGGCGCAGCGGGGGGCGCGTTTCCCGACGGTCTCGGCTAGCCTCGCGGCGAGCCGTAGCAAAACCTCCGCCCAGCTTTCCCCGACTCCGAGCTCCGGCGCCCTGCTCTTCAATCTCTTCGCGCCCGAGGTGAGCGTATCGTTCCTCCCCGACGTCTTTGGACTCAACCGGCGGCTGGTCGAGTCCCTCGCCGCCGCGGAGGAGCAGACGCACTTCGAGCTCACCGCCGCTTACGTCGCCTTGACCACCAACGTCGTCGTCGCGGCCATCCAGGAGGCGGGCCTGCGCGAGCAGATCAGGACCACCCGCGAGCTGATCGCCGCGGAGGAGAAGAGCCTCCAAGTCCTGCGCGAGCAATCCTCGCGCGGCTATGCGAGCCGCCTCGACGTAGTGGCACAAGAGGCCCAGGTCGCATCTGCGACCGCTACGCTTCCACCGCTTCTCAAACAGCTCGCGCAGCAGCGCGACCTGCTGGCAGCGCTCGCGGGGATCCTCCCGAGCGAACCGCTCCCCGAGGAGTTCGAGCTTGCTCAGCTGAGGCTCCCGCAGGAGCTGCCGCTGAGCGTCCCCTCCCGGCTCATCGAGCAGCGCCCGGATGTGCGCCAGGCCGAAGAGAACCTGCACATTGCCTCGGCGCAGATCGGAGTGGCCGTCGCCAAGCGCCTGCCGACCTTCACCATCACCGGCGATCTTGGTGCCTCAGCCCTCACGCTGAGCGGTCTCACCTCGAGCGATGCGGGATTCTGGGATCTGGGTGGTCAGGTCACGCAGCCGATCTTTCAGGGCGTGACACTGATGCACCAGGAGCGGGCCGCGCGCGCCGCCTACCGGGAGGCGAAGGAACAGTACCGGAGCGCGGTGATTGCGGCGTTCCAGAACGTGGCCGATACCCTCGCCGCTCTCGAGCACGATGCCGAGGCTCTGCGTGCCTCGGCGGCGAGCACCGGGGCGGCGAAGATGACGCTGGATGTCGTGCACGCCCAGCAACGCGCCGGCTACGCCAGCTGTCTGCAGCTGCTTAGCGCCGAGCAGGCCTATCAAACGGCCGTCACGGGCCAGGTGCAGGCGCAGGTCAGTCGTTTCGCTGATACGGCGGCACTATTCCAGGCACTGGGCGGCGGCTGGTGGAATCGCCCTGACTTGGCCAAGGAGTAGCCGCCCTACGACATCCCTCGCTGTGCCAGAGACGCTTACTCAGAACTTCACCTTGACGCCGGCATACCAAAAGATGCCGATGACGTCGTAGGCGTTCGCGTCCGTGCTGGTTCCGATCACGTTCGACGCCATCCCCTGTGGCAGGAACGGCGGTTGCTTGTTGAACACATTGTTGGCGCCCACGTAGCCCGTGAGAGTGGCCTTCTCGCGCAGACCCCACGTATAGCGTAGCTGCGCATCGTTGTACCAGAAGGCGGGAACGTCGTTGAAGGGCTGAAAGATAATGCCGTTTGCCGCCGTCGTGTCCTGGACCTTGCCCAGGTAGTTGACGCGCCACGTCGCCTCGAGCCCACCGAGCGAGTATTCGAAGTTGAGCGTTCCGCGGTCCTTAAACCCATCGCCCAGGCGGCCGCTGGAATTGAGCTGCCCGAGGTCGACTTCGACCGGCGCTCCCGGCACGGACTGCTCGAGTTTCAATTGGTGCGTCTCGGCGAGGCTCACGCTGAGATTGCCTCTCGGCAGGTCGAACCGGTAGCGAATGGCAGTGTCGACACCCGCGGAGCGGATGTACCCGATGTTCTGGTTGAAGGCCAGGAACTCGGTGATCTTGCCGGTGTTCGGATTGCGGATGATGTTGTCGCAGAACACCGCCTGTGCGGTGAGCAGGCAGTTCTGCGCTGCGATGTCCTGGTTGAGGGTCGCGACCGCGTTGTCGATCTTGATGTCGAAGTAGTCGATCGACATCGAGAAGTTGCGCAGTCCTCTCGGTGTCAGCACGATCCCGAAAGTCTTCGTCTGCGAATGCTCCGGCGCGAGGTTGGGGTTCGAGCCCAGGAGGCCGAACTCATTCTGCCGCTCCAGAGCGGTGTACGCGAACGTGTTGCCGCCAGCGATGGCGGCGGCGACCGCCGGAATGGCACGGCACGCGGCCGCGAGCTGCGGCGTGGTATTGCCGTTGCTCGTGGCGCTGATGCCGTCGCAGGGGTCATTGACCGACACGAAGGTTTGCGACTGCCCGCCGAATAGTTCGCCAATGTTGGCTGCGCGCACGGCCCGCGAGTAGACCGCGCGGAAGCGCACGTCCGGGATCACCGCCCAGTTGAGACCCACCTTCCAGGCGTCGACGCCTCCCGAAGTGCTGTAATTGGCCCGCCGGTACGCTGCGTTCAGGTCGAGCGAAGTGAATGCCGGCACGTCCTTCAGGATCGGCACGTCGGCCTCCGCAAAGCCCTCCTTCACGCCGAAGCTCCCACGCGTATCCGGCAACAGGTTACTGCCGTTGAGCCCCAGGTTGGTCAGCGGATCGAAGATTTCGGAGCTCTTGTCCTTGCGGAACTCAGTGCCCAACACCAAAGACGCACTGCCCGCCGGCAAGGTGCCGACCGACCCACTGACGGAGCCCGAGACGACCTCCTCGGAGAGGTCGACGTTGCGCGTCGCGGCCGCAGCGAGCCACTGCGCCGCCGCCGGAGTGATGCTGTTCGCGCCGAATACGTTGACCGGCACGCAACCCAGGCTCTGGGCAACCGGATCGGCGCAGACGATCTTCCCGCCGCTGACGACGGAGTTCAGCGACTCCTGGAAGTTGATCAGATTAACCGAGCCGGTGCTGACCTGATCCGTCGTCGAGCGCCCGTAGACGTAGAAGGCGTCGTACGCCCAGTCACCGAACGGCAGATCGCCCTTGACTCCCAGCACGATGCGATGCAGCTGCCGCTCGTCGTCGTTGGTGCGATCCGCGATGTCGGAGAGCCGGCGGCGGAAATTGATGTACTTGATGCAGTCGTAGGCCGGGTTGGTCGCCGCCGAGCCCACGCAATTTGCCCCCGTGGCGTTCCAGGTGTTGATTTCAGCGACGATCGGCGCGAGTCCCGGCAGCGTCTGCAGATAGGCGTTTGTGATCGGCATGCCGATCGCGTCGCCATTGGCGTCCGTTGACGTTCCGTAGATCGCATTGACGTTGTTCGAGGCAAGCGGCAGGGGCTCGATGTTGGATCTCGCGCTGGTATCCGCGTATGTGAGCTCGGCGTACGCGTGATGGTGCTCGGTCAAGTCGTACGAGAGCGTCGAGGCCACGAGCGTCCGCTCCACTGGCACTTCGATGAGGCGCTCCGCGGCGCGGTTGTAACCCGGTCCGAGGGCTCCATCAATCAGCGAGCCGTCTGGCGCAAACGAGAACGCATCGCCAAAGCCGCCCGCGGAACTGTTGACGAAGAAGTTGCCTTGCGGGATGTAAGAGCTGAACTGGGGATTGATGAGGCCGCCGGGCGTCACGAACATGTCCACGGCCGACAGGCGGCGCTGCGTGGATCGCAGACCGTTCTCCTTGTCGTGCGACACGTTGAGCATGATGTGGCCACGGGAATCAGCGAAGCTCGAGCCGAAGAGCACCCCCATGGTGTCGGTGCCGGCGTCGCCGGAGCCCGACTTCCCGGTCTGGCCCATGAACTGCAGGCCCTCGAAGTCCTTCTTGAGAATGAAGTTCACTACGCCGGCGACGGCATCGGAGCCATAGATGGCCGAGGCGCCGCCGGTGACGATCTCGATGCGATCGATGAATTCGGTCGGGATGGTGTTGAGGTCGACGTCGCCCGTTCCGGAGACACCCGGGGTCATGCGCCGGCCGTTGACCAGCACCAGCGTGCGCTGATCGCCGAGGTTACGCAGGTTGAGCGTGCTGATTCCGTTGTCTCCGGTCAGGAAGTTGCTGTTGAAAGTGCTCAACGCCGGGGTGCCAACCGCGGGAAGGTCGCGCATCGCGTCTGCGATGTTGATGGTGCCGGTGCTCTCGATCGAGTCGCTGCTGACGACCTCGATCGGCGCCACCGACTTCAGCTCCGGCTGCGCGATGCGCGATCCGGTCACGACGACTTCCTGCAGCTGCACGGAGGCTTCGGGCCCACCGACGTCGGGGGCATCGGCGGCCGCACCGGCATCGGTGGCCCATCCCGCTGCGGGGACAAGCAATACGAAGGATACCCCCGTCGCCAGGCAGGCAGCGCGCCGGGCCAATTTCATCGCGCGAGGCTGTTGAAATCGACGCATCATGAGACTTTCTCCCCACAGGTACTTGGCGCTGCCCTCGAGGTCCAACGAACCTACGGACAGAGAACAATCGCCTGGTTGAGCCGACGCACTACTCCCCGTGACAATTTCAAGGTGATCGATGAAATCCGTCAGGATGGTGTTGAAGTCGCCGATCGAGGTGCCGTCCGCGTTGTATTTGAGCGTATGCTCCTCGGACAAGTTGCCTGAAAAAATGTGACGAACCAGGGTACTGGTGTGACGAACGCGCGATTTCGACCCACGTACCTGTCGAAGTCGCGGCGCCGTGCAGTTACGTTTGATCTGTTGTCTTTCAGTCTCTTTTTTGGAGCAGGAGGCGTCTTGCCGCTCCAGGGATGCAGTCATGCGCCCCGATATCAAGTACCTACACTACTGACGGCAGGCGCGGGGGTCTCATGTCCAGAGAAATCAGAATCGGGTTGATCATCGCGGTTGCGGTCTTCCTTACGTATCCGATGGCAGCCTGGGTAATCGGAATCGTCGTCGAAAAGCAGAACGAAGCAGACGAGCAGAAGAGGCTCGCCGATGCTCCATACGTCGTGAGAGCCAAGCGGGATTATCAGCGCGGCATCTTCAGCTCCGTCGTACGGTTGACCTACCAGATCTCTCTTCCGATGGCCAAAGGCGCTTCCGACAAGGGCGCATTCGGCCCGTGGCATCTGACGACACGCTGTGTCATTCACCACGGCCCGCTTCCGCGCCTGCAGACGTTCGCGCTCGCAACCGCAGACTGCGATCTGCAGTTGCCGCCCGAAATGAGCCAGGATGTAACGGCCGCTCTGGCGGGTAAATCACCCCTCGAGGCGCACGTCCGCAAGGGCTGGTTCGGCGGCAGCACCACCACGTTCACGAGCCCGGCATTCACGTTGAAACCGGACAACGGTGTAACCGTCGGCTGGCGGGGGCTCACCGGGACGCTGGAAGCAGGCCGTGATTTGGCAACGTGGTCCGGCACCCTCACCACGCCCGGCTTCACGGTTGATCAAGCTGCCACTCACGCCGAAATCGGACCCATGACTTTTACCGCTGACATGCGCCGGGTGTTTGACACCCTCCATGTCGGCAAGGCGTCCGTCAAAGCCGCGGGCGCCACGGTCCATTCGGCCGACCGCGACAAAGACCTCGCGCTCAAAGGCGTGGCAGTCAGCGCGGTCTCTTCGCAGGACGGCGACTACGTGAATAGCGCGGTCCAATTGACTGTGGACGCCGTGGAAGCGAAAGAGTTTTCCGCAACCCGCGTCGGCTATGCCTTCCGCCTCAACCATGCGCACGGCCCTTCTCTTGCCGCGCTTACCAGGGCGATGCGTGATGCACAGCGGGAGGCGCTGGCTGCAAACCAGGAAGCGTTTCAGAGCAAGCTCCGCGATTCCTTCCGCGAGCATGGAATCGACGTGTTGGTGCACGATCCCGTGCTCGAGATCCCGCGCGTCGGCTTCGTGACGCCGGAGGGTGAAGCGCGCCTGAGCGCGAAGCTGAGCGCGCCGGGCCTGACGCGCGACGACTTGCAGGGCCCCGGCCTTCAGGGGGCAATTCTTCGGCACCTTGAGGCCGAGGCCGATCTCGCCATCAGCACCGCGCTCCTGAAGAAGATGCTGTCCGGCAATCAAAACGGGGCGGCCGCGCTACAGCGCCTGGCGACGCTGCAACGGCAGGGCTATGTGAAGGAAGCGGCAGCTCAGTACACAATTCACGTGACTTACGAGCACGGCAAGACGCTCGTGAACGCACTACCCTTCCCGCCGGTGGGCCCGCACTAGCAACGCAAATGGGAATCAGCATGAGCATCGCGTGCCCGCGATGGGTCGTTGCCGCGCTCTTGCTGGGCGCTGTGCTCGTTTCCCCGGCGCTGACGGCAGACCAGGCATCACTGCCCCGGAAGACCGGAGGCGGCCCGGACAGGGATGAGTCCTACCCGGGCGTGACGGTACTCTACGATGCCATCCGCGATGCCGCCGGTCACCGGCTGCGGGTCATTGCCACGTATCCCGACGATCGCGCTCAGCGGGCGGCTCGATACCCGGTCATCTTCGTGGTCGGATGGCTGAGCTGCGACACGGTTGAGGCGCCACCCGGCACGAAGGACGGCACTCAGCGCATGCTGCAGGCGATGGCCCGGGTTCCGGGCTTCGCGACCGTTCGCCTCGAGAAGCAAGGTGTGGGCGATTCCGAGGGCGTCTGCGCCGCGACAGATTTCAGCGCGGAGCTGGCCGCCTACCGTCAGGCGTTTCGCCATCTCAAGGACTATCCTTTCGTCGATCCCGAGCGGATTTTCCTCTTCGGCATGAGCAACGGCGGCGGCTTTGCTCCACTGGTTGCGGAAGGAACTCCGGTGAAGGGTTACCTCGTCGATGGCGGCTGGATCAAGACGTGGTTCGAGCACATGCTGGAGATCGAGCGGCGCCGGATGACGCTCTCGGGTCACGCGGCGTCCGAGATCAACTCTCTCGTGAAATCAGAGGAGCAGCTCTACAGCGCCTACCTGCTCAAACACCAGTCGCCCCACGAGATCTTCGCAGCGCAGCCCCAACTCAAGGCGTTCTGGGAAGGCGCTGACGATCAGCAGTACGGGCGGCCGATCGTGTACTACCAGCAGCTGCAGGACCTCGATCTGATGAACGCGTGGTCCTCGGTTCGAGTACCGGTCCTCGCCCTGCATGGCGAATACGACTGGATCATGAGTCGCGGCGATTTTGAGCTGCTCGTCGAGCTCGTCAACCACAACGTTCCCGGCGCGGCGGAATTCGTCGAGTTACCGCACACGGGGCATACGTTCGAACACTACGCCTCTCTACAGGATGCCTTCGAGGGCAAGCAGCTGCCATTCGACGAGATCGTCGCGCAACGCGTGGCGGAGTGGCTCACGGCACACCGGCCGTAGATTCTCGCCTTCTGCGGCCGCTTTAGGCATCTACGGCCGCTTACCCGTCGTCGTCAACTCAAGCGGAGCCTTTGGGCCGCAATCGTCTCCGCAAGTTTCCTCCTGTACGCAGCAGCCAGTTCTACCAGTATCTCCACGGTAAACCGGTCGCGGTACTGGAAGCCCGGATACTCCTTCACCGCCTCCTCGATCGCATCGTCACTCACCCCGATACCTTCCTTCACCAGGGACTTCGCAGTCTTGGGAGCAACGCCGGCGCGGAAGAGAAGGAAATAGAAAGCGGCGACGGCCAGGTGACTGTATTTGCCACCGCCAGCAGGCCTACCCGGTCTGTCACTCACGATGCCGAGAGTCACCGCCGCCATGCTCGGATCGCCCTTCAAAACCGCAGCCAGCGTGTCCGCGACGAATCGCAGATAGGGCCAGGGTATCGCGCCGGCCCATGTTTCCTCATGGTGCAAGTCAACGGCTGCAACGAATGACTCGAGAACCTCCGTTGACGCCTGAGTGTTGCCCTCTCTGGCCTGGCGAACTGTCTCCGCGACGTACTCCTGTTGCGTTGGCAGTTGCGGCGCTTCGATTCCAGGGAGGGTGTACTCCTCTGGGCGCAGCATCGGGCGATCCTCTACGGGAGGATCCTCGTTTGTTCGCGCTGTGGGCGTAGAGCTAACCTCCAAGGGCTTTTATC
>Ga0307477_10004212_pt1 | contig 10508 bp, 8 predicted proteins | sample atmos_gasesECM2C_FD_203316 | JGI IMG/M metagenome (GOLD analysis project Ga0307477, IMG submission 203316) | Hardwood forest soil microbial communities from Morgan-Monroe State Forest, Indiana, United States - atmos_gasesECM2C_515 | ecosystem: Environmental > Terrestrial > Soil > Temperate... | reverse complement strand
GAGCCCCGGCACTAAGCAGACGGGAACCTTCACCTACTGAGGCCGGCCGTCGAACGGGAGCGCCGTAATCCCGCGTTTAGCCTCGGCGAAGCGAGCGCCCACCGCGGCACGGTCACAGGGGCCATGGGCCATCATCGCGGGCCGGGCCCGCACTCTCCCCCGCGGAACGATATGCCGGTGCCAGGGGCGTCCGGACCCTCGGCTCACGAGGAGTGAGGGCGCTTAAGTCCCTTGAGCGCGCCGTCCGGCGTGGCTTTCTCGCCGCCACCGACCGGCCGTTTTCGGGCGAGCTCGTCACCACGCCGCGCAACGCGCTGGGCCTCGGGGAAACGCCGCGCCTGTTACTCCTGCGCCAGGACCGGATTGGCGATGTCCTCGTGTCCGTTCCCGTGATCCGCGCGTTGCGGGGTCGGTTCCCTCGGGCCACGATCCACCTGCTCCTCAGTCGTGCGAACGATGGGGCGCGCCCGGCCGTCGAGCACTACCTCGATCGCGCGTGGCGCTACGACAAGACACCCGCCAGCATGATGCGCCTGATTCGGGGGTTCCGGCGGGAGGGCTACGATGCGGTCGTCGACCTCATGGACAATCCCTCCACCGGCACGCAGCTCGTGGCACGGTGGTCCGGCGCGCGTGCGCGCGTGGGGATCCGGCACGAGCGGTCGGGCCACTACACGCACGTCGTACCCCTGCTGAACCGGCAACGCACCCACATCGTCGAGCGCATCGCGCAACTCCTGCTGGCGTTCGACATCGACCCCACCCGCGTCCCGCTCGATCTGGAATACCGCCTCAGCGAGGCGGATCGCGCCGGGGTCCGAGCGCGACTGGGGCCGCGCACACGACCGTTGCGCCTCGGCGTCAACATCTCCGGGTCGAGCAAAGCGCGATACTGGGGACGCGACAACTTCAGCACGTGCATCCGGTGGCTGCAGGAAGCTGACCCGCGATTCGCGGTGTGGGTGGGTGGAGCGCCGGCCTACGAGGCGGATGTCGCGGCGATCGCACGGGAGACGGGGGCGGGGATCATCCCGCCCCTCCCAACATTTCACGACTTCGCCGCCGTCTTCAGCGAAATGGATCTGTTGCTCACGCCCGACACGTCGGTCCTGCATCTGGGCGCCGCGTGGAAGATCCCGACCGTCGGGTTGTTCCACCAGCCGCTCGGTGCGCCCCTGCCCTGGTACCCCTACGGCACGCCGTACCGCGCGCTATTGCATGCGGACGGGGTGGAGCACATCGCCCTAGCGGACGTGCAGGAAGCGATCCGCTCACTCGTGGCCGAGCGGTTGTCGGGCGCCTGACGCGTGCACAGGGTTGGGCTAATCGCGTGCCCCCCCGAGCGCCGCCCGCGCCCCGAGGACGACGGTCCGGGGGATCCCTGGGCGGGCGTAGGCGAGGTAATAGGTCGAGTTCAGAAGGTTGCCAACCCGGAGGTAGAGATCTGTCGCGTGGCTCGCGTGCCATCGGATCACGCCGTCGAGCAGCGCATAGGCGGCGACGGTGGTCCGCGGCCCTGAGAATTGATTGGTAAAGACCGTCTGGTCGCCTACGATCGTGACCCGTGCGAGGGCGGAAACCGATCGCGACACATCGCCCGAGGCATAGACGCTGCCCGTGACGCTTGGGATGGCCGGAAGCGAACCCCCGATCGGATAGGCGGTCGGGTCGAGCCCCGTGTTGTCAAGGATCTCGGTCTTCACCCAGGTGAGATTCACACCCGTGCGCCATCCGTTTGCCCAATGGCGCTCGAGCTCTGTTTCGACGCCCTCGTATTGGGTGGCGCCGACATTCTTGTCGGTAGTGATGGCACCCGTATCGACCGGCACGTTCTCGATGAGACCGGTGACGTGCTGGTGGAAATAGCCGAGGCCGAAGGTGATGGTGCGAGCGGGGTTGTTGACGTTCGTGCCGAGCTCCCAGCTCACCGATTGCGTCGGCTGGAGGTTCGGGTTCGAGACAAACGAGGGATTGCTGGTGTACTGCTGCGAGAGGTTCGGCACCTCGAATGCCCGGCCCGCGGCCGCGCGCAGCGCGAGCCAGTGGGGCACGACGGTGAGCACCACACTCCCGCGCGGAACGACGACCGACGCGAGTCCTTCAAATTTCTCGAGCCGTGCGCCCGCGAGCAGCGACAGCCGACCGACGACGCTTTGGAGCTCAGCGAACAGACCCTCGTTGCTGCGGTGATAACTGCTGGTCGATGCACCGCTCGTACCTTGCGGACTTGAATAGGTTCCCGCCTGCTGGTCGACTTCGGACTCCTCCTGCCACGACGCGCCGTAGGAGGGGATAAGACGAGCCCGACCGATCCCAAACTCGTTCGTGCCGACGTACTCCACGCCAGGGCGAGCGAGCGTACTCTTGTACCGCAAGTCATAGTTTGGGAACAGCGCGGCATCAGCCGCCGGCACGCCGCTGTCGATCTGTTCCCGGTAGTTAAAGTCGTCCCACAGCACCTGCGCCGTCAGCCGATGATGCCACGTGGGACTCGCTGCCCAGTCGCCTGTCACCGCGCCCTGCCAGCGGTGGTCGCCATCTCCTTGGCCCGAGTCAAAGGGGACGACGAGACCCGGGGTACGGACCGGCAGATTGGTCTGAAAGACCCGGTAGCGCGCGGTCGCGGTCAGCGACACTCGATCCGACAGCGTGGCATCGAGCCGCGCGGAGCCATCGCCCGACAGGAGATTGTTTGGCGCGACGTAGATGCCGCGGTTGTAGGCGAAGCCGAGTCCGCTCGAATAGCGCACGTGCTCCGAGCCTCCCGCGACGTCCACTTCGGCGTGCCCTTGATCGTTGTACGTCGCGGCGCTCCCGCCTTCCGCCTCTACATCGAGCTGGGGCGGCCCCACGGGTCCCTCCCGGGTGATGAACTGCACGGCGCCGGACATGGCGGAGGCGCCCCAGATCGCGGACATCGGACCCCGCGCCACCTCGACCCGCTCTACGTTCGTTAGCAGCAGTCCTTCCATATCGTTGTAGCCGCCGCTGATGTTCATCGGCACGCCATCCATCAGCATCTCCGTGAACGGCTGGTCCCCGCCGCGGATGTGGAGCACCGTCGGGGCTTCGGGACCGGCACCCTCCTCGATGGAAATGCCTGGCAGGAAGGTGAGGGCCTGTGACGCAAAGGGCGTCGGCTCGGCCGCTAGCGTGCTGCTGTCGAGCACCGACGTCGCAAATCCCACCTGGGACTGCGCGGTCGGCACCTGGGTGGCAGTTACCACGACAGGCGCGAGCGGGAACGCTCGGAGGGAATCGCGCTTGGCGGAGTCCGATGGCGCGGGCTGCTGCGCGCCGATCACGACAGGCACGACCGCTGTGAGGGCGAGCGCGCCGGCACCTGCGAATAATCGCGCGAGCCTGGCGCGCGGACTGCGTTGGCGGCGCTGATTCCTGCTCCTGCCGCGGACGGCCCCGATCCCGACGTCGGGGGGAAGCTTACCAGACATGGTCGATCGTACCTCGCTCCCTCGGCGCACGCCGGCGCTGCTGGGTTTGAACGGACTCGAACGCTCGTTGACCTAGGATTGACGGCGACACCGAACCGCTTCCCCCCATCTTGCGCTGCGGTCCCCGACCAAGGCGCCGGGCCAGCGCCGAGCAGCCTGTACCCCGTGGCAGAGACGCGGGTCACTCCCTGCGGTACACCGGACCGGCATTCCCCGCGAGGCAACGCGACCAAGTTACTCTCATCGCAGCGTGAAGGGGAGGGATTTCAGTCGAACCCAATCATGGCGCTCGGCTGGCTTGGTACGATTAGGGCGCGCTGCTTGCCGTGATGACCGCGCGTCCGGCGTTCCAGTAAGCAATGCGGGACGCCTTGCCACGAGCCCCGTGGCGGTTGCGCTCAGCGCCACGGAAGGCGGTCTTCGCCTATTCTCCGCCCAGCCGGCTCGCTCAGGGACTAGCGACCTATCTGAGGAAGCGCCCGCCCTGGACAACGGTCCATCTCCCACCCGCACCGCGGCGGTGCCAGTAGGGCGCCGCGGCTGGAGATCTATTCCGCGCTCGCGACTCAGACCGACGTCGAAGGCGGTCGACGCCATCTCTCGACGCGCGACAACGCGCGCGACCCCGGTCCTCGCGAGGCGTTTGCGGGGCCCACTAGGACGCGGCGCGCGCCAATAGCGACCTCACACAACTCCACATGAGCCGAACGGGCTTCAGCACGGTGTAGAACCAGGACAGGCGAGGCGGCAGGGAGAGGAGTCTCCAATCCAAGACGTTCGGGGTGAAGAGCAGATGCGTAGCGAGGCGCGCCTGGTCGGCCCGCCGTTCGAACAGCCGGACCTGAAACGCTTGCAACGCCCACGGCCTTGCGGTCAAGACGCGCGGATCGCGCAGATTGGCACTGGCCTCCTGTGCCAAGACGCGCACGTATCGGTCTTCCTGGACCCGCGCGGCCAAAGCGGGAGGCGTGGGAACGCCCAGCAGATCCCCCGCGAGACGGAACGCGAGGAGCAGGCTGCGCTCGCGACCACACGAACGAGCCGCACCGCGAACGCTCTGCCAGTCGAGCTCCGGTGCTCCATGGACGAGCTGGGCGAAGTCAACGAGCCACGCCGCTCGATTCCACGCATGCCGCCCACCGTGCGCCGCGAGGTAGAGGGCGAGCTGGGGGCGTGAGAGCGTACGGACGGTCCGTCCCTCGATGCTCACGGAAGCGAGCCCCGGCCACAGGGCCTCGAGCACGAAGGCGCGGTGGGCAGGCGGATCGAGGGCACTCCAATGCAACTCTACCTCCACATCGCTCTGGGTCAGGCGCACGTTCTTCGCCCACCGCCGCAACCAATTGTGCGGCAGGTGTCGGATGTCCGGGGACACGGCGTAGCCTCGTCCCTCCAACAGGGCGCGCGCCGCCGGTGCCTGGTCTCCAGTGACGAGGAAGTCGAGGTCCAAGCATCGTCGCGCCCCGGGATCGCCGTAGAGTTGCACGCCGAGGATCGGCCCTTTGAAGGGCACGGCGGTGATCGCGCGGTCCCGAAACAAATCGACCAGGTCCACGAGTTCGCCGTGCAGAGCGGCCGAGCGGCGACGATGGCGGAGGTAGCGCGTTTCGAGATCACCGTCTTCGAGCCGCGGGGGCGCGTGACCCAAGCGGGCGAGCAACGCCGGAGCAAGCGGCAAGAGACCGTGCCACTCGAGTATGTCTAAGAGCGAGCTCGAGACGGTGGCGCTTCGGGCCCTCAAGGGCGCGATAGACTCGAGGCGGGCGAGGCCCTCGACGAAATGTGGGAGGGCGTCCCAGAGCGGCGGCGCGAGGTGCTGCCCTCTCGCCTCCGCGTCAGTCCCCACAAATGACTCAAGGCGCGGCATGCTAGGTGTGAGCCCCCGCACGGTCGCAGCGCACGACGAACACAAGGTCCACCAGTTCTACCTGCATCAGTCTATCGAACGGGTGCGCCGCATGGAACCGAGGAACGCTCGGAGCCGCGACGGACCGGCGTTGGCGAGTCCTGCCACACCGCTGCGCTTCCTGGGTTTGAGTCGCTGAGCCACGGTCGCTGCTCTGGCGCTCGCGTGTCCGCCTGGTGAGGAACGCTCATGTCGCATCGGGCGCACCGGGCTCTCGCCATGCCGGCTCCGTTGCTGTGCAGCATGAAACGCTTCTTCCAACCATGCGCCCCTCTGACGTCGACGCGTGGCCGCGAAGTGGCCGAAGCGGCTATCGATGTGCCGCCATGAATGACGGGCCTCAAGCTACCACGGCCCACTAGGGCTCGCTAAGATTCACGGCTTATGAACCCCTCCCCGGCGTTCGATCGGCCGTCTGATCCCTTGTATCACACGGTCCCGCTGCGGCACACTCTGGAACTCCCCGTGCTCGGCGTGACGGTCCGGTACGAATCGAACAGTGCCGACGCGCTCGCGGCGATTGACGAGGCTTTCGGCGTGTGGCGTGGACTGCGCGCCAGTCCCGAACTCATCGACGCGGCCGGAGTGCGAGTGCGGTTGATTGTCCATGACGGGGACGAGGGACCCACGCCGCACGCGCCGGTGATCTGGCGTCTCCCAGACCCCGACCGCCTGCTCATCCATACGCCTGGCAGCCTGGGTTTGATGGACCTGCGCCAGCGGGACGCCGTGGTCTACCTCACGCCGGGGCTCATGGCCGACCGCGCCCACTTCACCTACTCGGTGCTGCACACGGTAACGCTGCCGCTCGTGGACACGTTCGACCGCTATCCCGTGCATGCGGCGGTAATTGCGCGCGGTCCCGTTGCGTTGTTGCTCGCGGGTCCCGCGGGAACGGGCAAGAGCACGTTAGCCTTCGAAGCCCATCGGGCCGGGCTGAGCGTGCTCTCGGACGACGTTTGCCATGTGCAGCTCAAGCCCGTATTCCGGGTGTGGGGCGAGATCCCCGGCCAAGTGTACCTCACCCCGACCGCCGGGGCGCGGTTTCCCGAACTCGCGGGACAGGCGCCGTCGCTCGTCGCGAACGGCCTCGCGAAGCTGTTCGTCCAGTTCCCCTACTCCTGGTCAGCGCCCGGTGGTCGTGCGCCGATGGCGACCGTCGCCGGCGTCTGCCTCCTCAGACGCGACGGCGCACCCGCGCGCGCGGCGCCCGCCACCCGGGAGGAGATCATCACCTTCCTGCGCGAGGGGCTCGGCATTGCGCGCGTCATGCTGGGCGGACGCCTGGACGATGCCTTGGCGAGCGTGGCGGCGGGGGGCGGCTGGAAACTCTCGCTGTCCGACAATCCGACGGAGGCGATCCCGCTCATCGCCGCCATGCTCGCCGCGCTCGAACGCCGCGACTGACGCAGCCCCCTCGTGCCCACACTGAAACTGCCTAATTTCTTTCTCGCAGGCGTCCCAAAGGCAGGGACGTCGTCGCTCTGCGCCTACTTGCGTCAGCACCCAGACGTCTATGTGAGCCCCATCAAGGAGCCGACGTTCTTCGCCGCCGCGGATCTGCTGTCCGACCCCTATCGTCAGCAAGTCCTTCGTTTCATGGAACGCGATCCTGAACATCTCCGGGCGTATCTGGACGACACGCAGGGCGCACGGCCAGGCAAGCATTACATACTCCGCTGGGACGACTACATCAGACTGTTCCAGAATGTCGTTCACGAGACGGCCATCGGTGAGGCGACCGTCGACTATTTCTGGTTACCGAGCGCTGCTGAAGCGATCCGACGAAGACTGCCTGACGCGCGACTGATTTTCGTTCTCCGGCATCCGGTCGAGCGGCTGTTCTCTTGGTTTGTGATCTCTCTGAGGCGGGATCCGCGGTTGACCTTCGAGAAGTGGTTCCGTACGGCGATGCGTCCCGGGTCCGCGTGGTGGCCGGTGGTGGATACCGGCCGCTACGCCACGCACCTCGAGCGCTTCTTCGGGCTCTTCCCGCGACATCAGATCCGCATCTACCTCTATGACGCCTACGAATCTGACGCGCGGGCCATGGTGCGGGACATCTTCGCGTTTCTCGGTGTGGACCCGAGTTACCCGATTGATATGGCCCGTCGGCTAAACGAAACGGTGGTCCCCCGCTCCGCCGTCGTGCACCGGCTCCGCCGCCGCATCCTGGGAAACCGGTCTGTCATTCGGCGCCTTCCGGAGGCTGTGAAGCGCGTGCTCCGGCACCTCTACTTCCGCCCTCGAGAGGACTTCACGCTGGGTCCCGAGGATCGCCGCCTCGTCATCGCCTATTATCAGGACGAGATCGTGCGTACCGGTGAGCTCATTGGGCAAGACCTGTCGGCCTGGCTGCGCTGAGAGTCCCCCGTCCGCGTACGAACGGTTTTCCGAGACCTGGCAAATGAACCCCGTCGCGCACCGTCCCGGCCGATGGTGAACGATCCGAAGAGCCGCCTGGGCGCTATGAGGCATCCCCGTACCCGAGTTTCGCCAGGGTCGGTCTCAGGAACCGCTCCAGTTCCGCTATTTGCAAGGCGTCAAGCCCCGCACGCCAGCCACCGATCCGCGTTGCATCAATAGGTTGGCGCGCACCCCGGAGGTGCGGCACCCGGTCGACATCCCCCATCCAGAGACCGAGTTCATGGTAGCGCAGCAGGCTTTCTTCGAAGTCCAGCGCGAGAAAGGCCGTCACGTTGCGCACGGTCTCAACGGGCCGGCGGACGAGGTCCTCATAGCGGATCTCAAGGTATTGCGACGGGTGGCGTCTACCAAACGTTTGTGCGCTCTCCACCGCGCGCACCCAATGCCGAGCGAACCGGACTAACCCGTCAGGGACCAGTCGTGCAAAGGACGCCGCGACGTCGCGCCCATCGCGCACGAGGTGCACAACACGTAGGTCCGGGAAGACGGAACGTAACGCCGGCAGGGAAAAGGTGTTGAGCCACGACTTATCGCCCCAGCGGCTCGCGGACGGCTTGTGCTTTCGCGCGTGAGCTCGGTACGCAGCGTCAACCACTGCCGCCAGGTCACGGGCGGCAGGCGGGCGCGTCTCGAGCTCACGAAACACCGCACCCAGGGTCAGCTCGAACATATCCCAGCCTTCGTGGTATTCGAACGCCGCCAAGACGATTCGCAACACCACATTCCACGGCAAGCGAGAAAAGCGACGGTACTCGCCAATCACTCGCCCTAGTACGTGGGATTCTGGGGGAATGTGGACGACTGGGTGCACTTCCAAAATTGCACGGAGCAGCGTGGTACCGCACCGGCCCGACCCGACGATGAAGAACGGTGCGTAGCGCTCCCGACTGTGCAATGGGCGCCCCCGGACCAACACCGGCAGGTAGCGTGCCACTCGCCGGATGCGCGTCGCGTTCATCAGCGGGACGGGGGGTCCGGGGTCAACGCGTACAGCCGCACCCAGACGCTGTCCCGGTGGAACACCTGACGGGGGGTGCGGGCGAGGGCCTCGTTCGCCAGATCGGCTTCCACGGCGTTCGTCGGCGTGAAGTCGCTCCACAGGACCACCCACTCGGGACGCCCTCCCGGCATGGCGCTGCCTTGGGCACCCCTCGTCCCACTGCTGTCGGCGAATCGCCCCAGGGACCACGTCGCATAACTCCGCAGGCGACCTCTCCCGCGATCCGATTGCACGCGAATTCGCTCATAGTCCGGCGGCTGCCACCTCTGAAGATCGCCGAGGGCCGCGAGGAACGGGTGGACGGCACCCGGTCCATGTTCTCGCGCCACCCGGGCAAGCTCCCCCTCCACGTCGACGCTGTGAGCCAGAACGGCGACCTGGTCGTCGCGCGGGATTTCGTTCTGGAGGTATTGCGCCACTTGATAGCTCAAGGCGACGTGCGGTTCCGAGCTGGCTCGGTGGACGAACCGGTCCGCCATCCAGAGTCCCACGGCGACGGCGAGCGCGGTGATGACATGCCGGCCCCGGGGGACGAGGGCCAGCCCGACGCCGGCAAGCAGCGTTACCCCAGTGAGCGGAAGGTGCCCCTCGCGCTCGGTGACGGACGCCTCAGGATGCGGGGGAACTCCATGTGCCGAAAACAGGATCGCGACCAGAAACAGGGCGCCGAACGCGATCAGGGCCTGATAAGGAGGCGTCGCCCACAGGCGGCGGCGCACGAGTACCGCGACACCCACGACGGCCAGCAGGAGTGTAGGGATCGCGGCGTTACGCAGAACGACGGCCGCGAGATGCGCCCAGCGCAACAACCGCTCAGGGTTCGACGACCACTGGATGGCCCAGCTGCCAGCAGGCGTGATGCCGCGATTGTACAGCATCCAGCTGAGGGGCGCCCAGCCGAATAGCGCAATCGCGGCGAGCACGGCCCGGGGCCTGCGTCCCGTGTTCCGCAGGTACGCCACCATAAGGACCGGACAGGCGAGCCATGCCTCATATCGCGTCAGACACGCCACGCCGAGGCTCACGCTTGACAACCCCCAGCGCTCGGTGAGCGCGAAGTGAAACGCGAACAGCAGCCCGGCGAGCATCAGGATTTCTTGGTAGGGCACGATCGAGTCCGCTAAGATTAACGGGTTCGCGACGAAGAGTAGCGACGCGTCGAGCGCGACCGTCGGCGCTGCGAAGTTCGTCATCAAGAGGTAGAATCCCGCGCCCGCCACGGCGCCCACGATTGCCATGAGATAGCGGACGAGAAGGAGATGGTCGGAAATGAGCTGCACGTAGTGAATGGCGACCTCAAGGAGTGGTAGCTGGTGCGATAGGACAACGTGCTGGTCGGCCATCGCGAGGCGGGCGATGGTGTCTCCTCCGAAAATCATCGGGTAGCGGTAGATAAGGAGGAGTCGGGCGAGGAGCCCGGCGACTATAATGAGCGCGATCTCGAGATTGGGTCGCTCGACACCGTGTGTTGCGCCGCCCAGTGGGCGCGCGACGGCTTCAGCCATGGACCGGCCTCCCGTGCACGCGCTCGCGCGAGGGGTCGGGCGGGGTCTCACGGGGTCTGTTGTCAACCGGAACGCCACTACCCGACAGCTGGGTCATGCGCCGCCGGCCCTCGCCCTTACGGGCCCCGTGGACTCCCCGGAGGACGCGCGATTGGGTGCGATTCCTTCGGTGTGCGCACCGCGGCGTTGCTGACTGTCTCGGGCCAGGCCGCGGGTCC
>Ga0307477_10004211_pt1 | contig 10510 bp, 8 predicted proteins | sample atmos_gasesECM2C_FD_203316 | JGI IMG/M metagenome (GOLD analysis project Ga0307477, IMG submission 203316) | Hardwood forest soil microbial communities from Morgan-Monroe State Forest, Indiana, United States - atmos_gasesECM2C_515 | ecosystem: Environmental > Terrestrial > Soil > Temperate... | reverse complement strand
ACGGCCCGCGCCGACCATGCCGTAGCAGTGCACCAGCCAGGCGCGTCCGAGCCCCGGATCGAGCGCGACCGGGAAGCCGTCCACGAATCCGACCTGCGGTGCGTAGGTATCCGGATCGGGAAGTCGCGTGAGGCTCACTCCGCGCGCCGTCCGCTCGAACTCCGCCGCCAGCGTGCGCCGGCCGGCGCCGAGCGCCCTGCGGCTGTCGGCATCGCCCCACTGCACCACGTAGTTGTCCTGCACGCGCACGACTGAGAGTCCATCGAAGAACTTCGCGCGCGCGAGCGCCTCGACGTTGGCCACGTGATTGGGAGCGAACTGCGGCATCAGCTCGATCACCACGCGCCCCGCGGCAAGCTCGAGGTAGAGGGTGTGGTGCGGATCGAGCGGCCGCCAGTCCGTGGCGGTGGCGCCCCCCAGAACCTCGGCCGCCGTCAGCGCCTTCTTCACCGGCTCGCTGGCGGGTGCAGCCGCCGGCGCAGCAGGCGCAGGCCGCGCGCCGGCAGCGCCGAGGATGAGCGCGCCGCACAGCATCAGCGCCGCGCGCGGGCCGGGTATGTGGAGCAGATGCAGCATTGGGTGCAACACGGGCGCCGCTATGATGCCCGCCAGCATGCTGCCCGTACATGGGCTCACAGGCGGGTAAAGCCGTCAGCGCTCCACTCCTCGCTGCCCACCCCGTGGTGTCCGATGAAGAGACCCTCCGGGTCGTAGCGGGCCTTGACCGCGCGCAGCCGCGCGTAGTGCTCTCCCCAGAATGCACGTTGCCAGGTGGCGTTGAAGTAGTTGCTCTCGGATACATAGGAGCCCGCGTCCGGCACCAGCCGCCGCAATTGCGCGGTGGCGGCGTCGATGGCGCGCGCATCCGCGTGAGCCGCGGCCGCCTCGAGGGCGACACCGGGCATGCCCGGGTAAGCCGGCCCCTCGCCGTCGGCGATGATCGCCAGCGCAAACGCGCGCGCCACTTGCGGGTTGGTGGCGGTGTCGAGTGTGGCGGCGATGGCGGCCGGAGGTGCACCGGCGAGACCCTTGTTGAAGTGCAGGTCGATCTCCTTGTGGCGGCTGCCGGCGAACAGCCCCGCCAGCAGCCGCTGGCGCTGCTCGCCATGAAGGAGCGCGGCGGGCAGCCACAATGAATCATAGGCGTGCAGGTACGCACCCACCTGCTCCTGATCACCTTGCCACCAGGCATGATGGTCAGGCGCCCCGCGACGCAGGTCCGGGATCATCGAGCGATTGCCGGCGCTGCCCCACCAGCGGCGCGCAGGTTTCGCCCCGGCGCCGAGCTCCTCGATCACGGTGAACTCACCCGGGGAGGAGCTGACCCAGTCGAAGAACGGCTGCCACACCGCCTGCGCCCGCGACCGGTCCAGGCCCTGGCAAACCATCGAAAGCTTCAGGCTGTTGTCGGAGCCGATCGCGACCTGCTCGCCCCAGTGCGGGTTGAAGAGATCGCTCGCATAGAAGTCGAAGAACCGCGCCAGCAGCCGGCGGAAGGCGGCGTCGGAGTGCGCGCGGATCCGTCCCCAGGCGGCGCCGAAGAACTCCGGCAGCTCGTGGGTGCGCAGTGTGAGGCGCGTGACAACGCCCCAGCTGCCGCCACCGCCGCCCTTGAGAGCCCAGAAGAGCTCCGGATATGAGCAGGCGTTGACGGTGAGCGCGCGGCCGTCGGCCGTCACCACCTCCGCCTCCAGCAGCCCCGCGGCCGCCGTACCGAAGCCCTTGGAGAAGCTGCCGAAGCCGCCGCTTTGCACCAGCCCCGCGACTCCGACGCTGGTGCAGCCGCCGCCCTGCACGTAGCGGCCCGCCCGGGTGGTCACAGCATCGTAGAGATCGATCCACATGGCGCCCGACCCGCTCGACACCGCAGGCACCGGCGCTGTTTTTTCCGAGCAACCGCCCGGCACGAATGCATCGTGCAGCGTCACCTTGTTCAGCGCACGCGTCCACACCAGCAGCGAGTCGGGGGCGTTGGAGGTGCCCTGGTAACTGTGGCCCCCGCCCTTCACCACGAGGCGCAGCCGATGCTCGCGCGCGAAATTGACGGCCGCGACGACGTCGGCGGTGTCGCGCGCCTTGACCGCGTACACGCTGGCCGCCGGCGTCCAGGCATCCAGCCAGCCGGAGACCTGCGTGCCGGACGGTTGGTCGCCGAGGTAGAAGGGATTGCGCAGGTTGGCGAGGACGTCGCGGCAGCCGGGGTTGTCGCTCCCGGCCGCGCACGCGCCGAACAGTGGTTGCACCTCGAGCAGGTGGCCGCCAAGGCCGGCACCGAGCCTGCGCCACTGCGACGCCGCCGGCCAGTCGGGATCGGAGGGACGCACACGCCGCCGGATAATGCCCGCGCCGCCCGGCGCGGCGCGCAGTCCGCGCGGCGCCAGCTGCGCGAGCGGCAGGGCGGCAAGCGGCAGCGCGCCCAGGCTCTTCAACACAGATCTGCGATACATGTCACCTGCCGTGTCCGTGCGTGAGGCGCGCCGGCCGCCTTCCGCGGAACGGGCACAGTCAAACCGCCTTGATCGCCTGGATCAGCTCGGACACCGCCTTCTGGGCATCCCCGTAGAGCATGCGCGTGTTATCCAGATAGAACAGTGCATTCTCGATGCCGGAAAATCCGGCGCCCTTGCCGCGCTTGATGACGATGACGTTCTTCGCCTTGTCGGCGTTCAGGATGGGCATGCCGTAGATCGGGCTGGACTTGTCGGTGCGCGCCACCGGGTTCACCACGTCGTTGGCGCCGATGATGAGGGCGACGTCGGCGGTCTCGAACTCGGCGTTGATCTCGTCGAGATCGGCGATCAGGTCGTAGGGCACACCCGCTTCCGCCAGCAGCACGTTCATGTGGCCCGGCATGCGCCCGGCCACCGGGTGGATGGCGAACTTCACGGTCACGCCGCGATCGATGAGCAGCTGCGTCAGCTCCCAGATCTTGTGCTGCGCCTGGGCGACCGCCATGCCGTAGCCGGGCACGATGATCACCTTGCTGGCGAACGCCATCATGACGCCCGCGTCGCTCGCCTCGATGGGCTTCAGGCTGCCGCTCACTTCGCCGGCGGCGGCGGTGCCGGTGTCGCCGAAGCCTGAGAACAGCACGTTGCCGAGCGAGCGGTTCATCGCTTTCGCCATGAGCTGCGTCAGCAGCGTGCCGGCCGAGCCCACCACCGTGCCGGCGATGATCATCGCGGCGTTGTTGAGCACGAAGCCCTCGAAGGCGACCGCCAGTCCGGTGAGCGCGTTGTAGAGCGAGATCACCACCGGCATGTCGGCGCCGCCGATCGGCAGCGTCATGCTGACTCCGAGGACCAGCGCCAGCAGGAAGAATGCGGTCACCACCGCCGGCATGGTGTTGGCGTGCGCCGCGACCAGCGCACCCAGAATGAGCGCCGCGGCGAGCAGCAGCAGATTGATGATCTGCTGGCCGCCGAAGCGGATGCTGCGCGTGATCAACCCCTGCAGCTTGCCGAAGGCGATGGCGCTGCCGCTGAAGGAGACCGCGCCGATGATGCCGCCGGCGACTGCCAGCGTGGTGGTGGCGTAGCTGGCGGTCTCGCCGCGATAGAGCTCGACGGCGGCGATCGCCGCCGCCGCCCCGCCGCCCATGCCGTTGTAGAGCGCGATCATCTGCGGCATGTTGGTCATGGCGACGCGCCTGCCGCTCCACCAGGCGAGCGCGCCGCCCACCAGCATCGCCGGCAGGATCAGCCCGTAGTTGGACATTCCCGGGTAGAGAAAGGTGACGAGCGTCGCGACCGCCATGCCGGCACCGGCCCAGAGGATGCCGCTGCGCGCCGTGACCGGCGAGCTCATGCGCTTCAGGCCCACGATGAACAGAAACGCGGTGATCAGGTAACTCGCCTGGATTGCAAGATCCGCGGAAGCCCAGTCCGGCATCAGTGCGTCTTCCTGGCGGCGCCGGCGCGCGCGCCGCTCGCCTTGAACATCTCCAGCATGCGCTCGGTCACGACGTAACCGCCGACCGCGTTGCCGGCGGCCAGCAGCACGCCGATGACGCCGATGGTCTTCTCCAGCGGGGTGTGCGCGCCGCCGAGCGCCACCATCGCTCCGACCAGCACGATGCCGTGCACGAAGTTCGAGCCCGACATGAGCGGGGTGTGCAGGATCACCGGCACGCGCGAGATCACCTCGTAGCCGGTGAAGGCGGCCAGCATGAAGATGTAGAGCGCCACGATGCCGGTCATGTCGAACCCTCCAGCGCCTTGGCCGTTGGCGCATGCCTGATCTCGCCGCCGTGCGTGAGGCACGCCTGCGCGAACACTTCGTCGTTCCAGTCGATCTGCAGCTCGCCCTTGACGAGCGCCGGCTTGAGGAAATTGTAGAGGTTGCGCGCATACATCTCGCTGGCGTTGTAGGCGAGCTCGGCGGGCAGGTTGATCGCACCGACGATGCTCACTCCCTGGTGCACCACCAGCTCACCGGCCCGCGTAAGCTCGCAGTTGCCGCCCTGCTCGGCGGCGACATCCACCACCACCGCGCCCGGGCGCATGCGCTCGACGGCGGCGCGCGGGATGATCTTCGGCGCCGGGCGGCCGGGCACCGAGGCGGTGGTCACCACCGCATCGGCGGCGGCGATGCGCGACTCGAGCACCTCCTGCTGCTTCGCCTTTTCCTCCGCGGTGAGCTCGCGCGCGTAACCGCCGCTGCCTTCGGCGCTCACGCCGGTCTCGACGAATTTTGCGCCCAGCGACTTCACCTGCTCGCGGGTGGCGCTGCGCACGTCGTAGGCTTCCACCATGGCGCCGAGGCGCCGGGCGGTCGCGATGGCCTGCAGCCCCGCCACCCCGGCGCCGATCACCAGCACCTGCGCGGGACGGATAGTGCCGGCTGCGGTGGTGAGCATGGGAAGAAACTTCTGCAGCTGATTGGCCGCGAGCAGCACCGCCTTGTAACCGGCGATCGCCGCCTGCGAGGACAGCGCATCCATCGACTGCGCGCGCGAGATGCGCGGCACCAGCTCCATCGCGAAACTGGTGATGCCGCGCGCCTTGAGGGCGCGGACCTCGGCGCTGCGCGCATGCGGCTGCATGAACCCCACCACCACCGCGGCCGCCTTCAGCTGCCCGATCTGCTCGAGGCCCAGCGGCTGCACGCACAGCAGCACGTCCGCCGCCTGCAGCACCTGCGCGGCGCTGTCTCCCCAGCTGGCGGTCTTATACAGCGGGTCGGGAAACCCGGCGCGCTCGCCGGCACCGTGCTCGAGCAGCACGCGCGCGCCGTCCTTGACGAGCTTGTCGGCGACTTCGGGGACGAGGCTGACGCGCTTTTCCTGCGGCGCGCTCTCGCGAAGCGCGCCAATCGTTACTGACATCCACGCACCTCGCCCGCAATGGCGTGGCGCAAGCGGCCACGCGCGCAGAAATTCTCAAGCGAATTAGAGATTTGCGATGTTGAATTCTTGCACAAAACTGCCGTATCTTACAGCGATCATGCGGGAAATTGATCTCGAGCGATCCGATCACGGCCTTCCCGACGATCTGCACATCGTCGCCGCCGCCGGTGCGCGCGGACTGTCGCAGCTGGTGCTGCGCGCCGACGTGGCGGGGATGCCGCTCGAGTGGATCGACTACAAGGAGGCCGCGCGGCTGTACCACCAGGAACAGGTGGCCTACACCTGCGGCTCGCTGCTGTACGAGTTGTATGGGGGGATTAATGCGCGCACCGGGCGGCGCACGGTGCTCGAGGTCAACTCGATCGTCGCCACCGTCGGTCATACCGGCAATCCCGGCAACACGCGCCACGACTACGTGCCGCCGCTCAACAACCAGACGCTGTTCCGGCGCGACGCCTACCTGTGCATGTACTGCGCGCAGCGCTTTGCCTCGCGCGAGCTGTCGCGCGATCACATCCGTCCGTTCAGCCAGGGCGGCACCGATCTGTGGACCAACGTGGTGGCCGCGTGCCGCCGCTGCAACAACCAGAAGGCCTCGCGCACGCCCGAACAGGCGAGGATGCAGCTGATCGCCGTACCGTTCACGCCCACCTACGCGGAATACATCTTCCTCAAGGGCCGGCGCGTGCTCGCCGACCAGATGCAATACCTGGTGGCGCATTTCCCGCGCTCGAGTCCGCTGCACGATCGCATTCAACACTGGCTCTCCTGAAGGCGCTGCAAGCGCTCCCCGGCCGCGCAGTCAGCCGGGCGCGCAGGTGACGCTGCGGCGCGCGGCTGTTAAGGTGGCGGCGCATCCACGGGAGCAGGCCGCGCCTTGATATTCCTGGTCGACGCCTCGGTCTATGTCTTTCGTGCCTATCACTCCGTGCTGCCGGACATGCGCGACCGCGACGGCAACCCGGTGCACGCCGTATTTGGCTTTGCGCGCTTTCTCGGCGATCTCATCGAGCGGGTGCGCCCGGGCTACATCGCGGTCGCCTTCGATCAGCGCCGCGACAGCTCCTACCGCAGCCGCATCTACCCGCAATACAAGGCCAATCGCGAACGCGCGCCGGCCGACCTGGTGCTGCAGTTCGAGCGCTGTCGCGAGCTGTGCCGACACCTGGGACTCGCGGTGTTCGTCGACCCGGAGTACGAGGCCGACGACATCATCGGGACCCTGGGCACGCTCATGCGCCAGGAGGGCGTGCGCTCCGCCTACATCACCCGCGACAAGGATCTCGCGCAGCTGATGCGCAGCGGCGACCTGTTCTGGGATTTCGGCGCCCGCGGTCAGTTCGGCTACCACGACATCGAGCGCCATTTCGGGGTGGCACCGGAGCGCTTCGCCGACTACCTGGCTCTGGTGGGCGATGAGGTCGACAACATCCCCGGCGTCCCCGGCGTGGGTCATCGCACGGCGGCCTCGCTCATGCAGGCGTTCGGCTCGCTCGATGAGCTGTACGGCGACCTTGCCGGTGTCGCGCGCCTGAAACTTCGCGGCGCGGCGAGTCTCGGTGCGCGCCTCGCCGCGCATCGCGAGCGCGTCTACATCGCACGCCGGCTCACGCGCATCTCCTGCGACCTGCGCCTGGGGGTGGCCGCCGAGGGACTGCGGCGGCGCCTGCCGGACCTGCCGCGCGTGGCGGAGCTCTACGACCGGCTGGGCTTCGGCCCATTCCTGCGTCGCCAGAGCGAGCGGCTCGCGCAGCTGCCCACGCCACCGCCGACCGCCGCGGCCTGAAGCGATGCAGCCGCTCGCGGCGGTCGCGGCGCGGATCGCAGCGCTCACTGGCGAGCGCTGCGCCAGCGCGCCGGAACGCAGCGTCGCCGGCGGCAGCATCAACCGCGGCTATCGCTGGCCTGCAGCCGGCGGAGCGATGTTCGTGAAGGTCGCCGCGCGCGCATCGCTCGCGGCCTTCGAGGCCGAGGCGGCCGGGCTCGCCGCGCTCGAGCGCACCCGGGCGCTGCGCGTGCCGCGGGTGCGGGCCGTCGGCAGCACCGTGGACAGCGCCTTCCTCGCCCTGGAATGGCTCGAGTCGCGGCCGGCGGATCAAGACAGCGAGCGTCGCCTGGGCGCAGGACTCGCTGCGCTGCACGCGGTGACCGCGCCACGCTTTGGCTGGCAGCGCGACAACACCATCGGCCGCACTCCGCAGCACAATGACTGGAGCGACGACTGGACCGAGTTCTTTCGCGAGCGGCGCCTGCGTCCGCAGCTGGCGCTCGCAGCGCACAACTGCCTCGCTGAGCTCGGCGGCGAACGCGGCGAACGACTGCTCGAGGCGCTGCCGCTGCTGCTCGCCGGTCACGCGCCGGCAGCTTCGCTGCTGCACGGTGACCTGTGGGGCGGGAACTGGCTGGCAACCGCCGACGGCGAGCCGGCGGTGTTCGACCCGGCGGTCTATTTCGGGGACCGCGAGGCGGACTTGGCGATGACGCGCCTGTTCGGCGGTTTCGGGGCGGCGTTCTATCGCGCGTACCAGGCCATCACGCCGGCCGCCCCCGGCGCAGCGCTGCGCGCCGACCTCTACAACCTCTACCACGTGCTCAACCACGCCAACCTGTTCGGCGGCGGGTACGCCCGGCAGGCGGCAGCGCTGATCGAGCGGTTGCTGGCGCAGGTGGGTCGCTGAAGACCAGGACGCGGCGATTCGGCTATGCTGCCCACCGCGAAGAGCTCCCACCGCAAAGAGCTGAGGAGAGCGGCATGGCGGATAAGAACATCAAATCGACGCTCCTCGAGGAGCGCAGCTTTCCGCCGCCACCGGAGTTCACCGCGCGGGCCCGCATCAAGCCGGCGGACGCCGAGCGGCTGCGGCGCGCGGCGCGCGAGGACCACGTGCGCTTCTGGGCGGATCTCGCGCGGCGCGAGCTGAAATGGCACACCCCTTTCACCGAGGCCTTCGATGACAGCGAAGCACCGAACTATCGCTGGTTCGGCGACGGGCGGCTGAACGCCTCGGTCAACTGCCTGGACATCCATCTGGAGACGCGCGGCCACAAGACCGCGGTCATTTTCGAGGGCGAGCCGGGCGATGTGCGCCGCCTGAGCTACCGCGAGCTGCACGCGGAAGTCTGCCGCTTTGCCAACGCCCTGAAAGCGCAGCGGATCGGCCGCGGCGACCGCGTCATCATCTACATGCCGCTGGTTCCCGAGATCCTGATCGCGATGCACGCCTGCAACCGCATCGGTGCGATCCATTCAGTGGTGTTCGGCGGCTTCTCGGCGCCGGCGCTCAAGGACCGCATCGAGGATACCGAAGCGCGCCTGGTGATCACCGCCGACGGCGGCTGGCGCGGCGGGCAGGCGATCGAGCTCAAGGCGGCCGTCGACAAGGCGCTGAGCAGCGGCGGCGCGAGCGTGCAGCGCGTCATCGTTCTCAAGCGCACCGGCAAGCCGGTGAACATGCACGGCGGACGCGACGTATGGTGGCACGACGCCATCGAGGGTCACGCACCCGCCTGCGAACCCGAATGGGTTGACGCCGAGCACCCGCTGTTCCTGCTGTATACCTCCGGCTCCACCGGCAAGCCCAAGGGCGTACAGCACGCCACCGGCGGCTACCTGCTGGGGGCGAAAGTCACCACGCAGTGGGTTTTCGATCTGCGCGATGAGGACGTGTTCTGGTGCACCGCGGACGTCGGCTGGGTCACCGGCCACAGCTACGTCGCCTACGGCCCGCTCGCCATGGGCGCGACGGTGCTGATGTACGAGGGCACGCCGACGGTGCCGGACGGCGGGCGCTTCTGGAGAAACTGTCAGAATCACGGCGTGACCGTGTTCTACACCGCGCCGACCGCGATCCGCGCGCTGATGAAGCTCGGCGATGAGCTGCCGAAAAAATACGATCTGTCACGGCTGCGGCTGCTCGGCAGCGTGGGCGAGCCGATCAATCCCGAGGCCTGGATGTGGTATCACCGCGTGATCGGTGCCGGCCGCTGTCCGATCGTCGACACCTGGTGGCAGACCGAGACCGGCGCGATTCTCATCTCGCCGCTGCCGGGGGTCACCGCCACCAAGCCTGGCTCCTGCACCCAGCCGCTGCCGGGGATCGAGGCGGAGATCGTCGACGACCAGGGTACGCCGGTGAAGCGCCCCGATGCCGGCGGGTATCTGGTGATCAAGAAGCCCTGGCCGTCGATGCTGCGCACCATCTGGCGCAACAACGCGCGCTACATCAGCGGCTACTGGGAGAAGTTCGACAACCGCTATTACGTCGCCGGTGACAGCGCGCACCGCGACAAGGACGGCTACTTCTGGATCATGGGCCGTATCGACGACGTGCTGAACGTCGCCGGCCACCGCCTCGGCACCATGGAGATCGAATCGGCACTGGTGGCTCACGCGCGCGTCGCGGAAGCCGCGGTCGTGGGCAAGCCTCACGAGATCAAAGGCGAATCGGTGCTCGCGTACGTCGTGACCCGCGGCCCGCGTCCGACGGGCGACACCAGCGTGCTGGTGAAGGAGCTGCGCGACTGGGTGGGCCAGCAGCTCGGGCCGATCGCCAAGCCCGACGACATCCGTTTCGCCGACAACCTGCCGAAGACCCGCTCGGGCAAGATCATGCGGCGGCTGCTGAAGGCCCTTGCCCGCGGTGAGGAGATCACCCAGGACGTCTCGACGCTGGAGAATCCGGCGATCCTCGAGCAGCTGCGCGGCAGCGAAGCCGCCCCGGCGCGGGCTGCCGCTCCGGCAGCGAAGGCGCCGCGCGCGCCGGCTCGCAGGTTGGCCGCTGCGCCGCGCAAGCCGAAACGCCCCGGCGCGGCGCGCGCCGCAACTCGTGCGGCGCCGCGCGCTGCCGCGACCAAGTCCGCGCCGCGCGGCAAATCCCGCAAGGCCGGCAGTGCCGCCGCGGGCCGCAGTGCGGTACGTGGCAAGGCGCGCCGGGCTGCGGCCGGCACGCGTGGGCGTGGCAGCCGCGCCGGCGCCAGGGGGCGCAGTGCCGCCCGCGCCCGGGCGCGAGGACGCAGGCGCTAGGCCACAAGGCCTGAGGCGAAACGCTGCTAGTGCGCGGCGTCCAGCCCCGTCACCACCAGTCGCTGTTGCAGCCGCTCGGCCAGACCGCGTGGCCGCTCGAGTCCCATACGCCGCAGGGCCGCGGCGTGGGTGGCGCGCGG
>Ga0307477_10004210_pt1 | contig 10512 bp, 5 predicted proteins | sample atmos_gasesECM2C_FD_203316 | JGI IMG/M metagenome (GOLD analysis project Ga0307477, IMG submission 203316) | Hardwood forest soil microbial communities from Morgan-Monroe State Forest, Indiana, United States - atmos_gasesECM2C_515 | ecosystem: Environmental > Terrestrial > Soil > Temperate... | reverse complement strand
CCGTGATCCTTTCGGATGGCGATGTGGTTTTTCAACCGCGTAAGGTCGAGCGCTCTGGAATCAGCGGAGCCGTCAGGGGACATGTGCTCATCTACATTCACAAGGAGCAGGCACTGGCCGATGTCGAGCGACGCTACCCGGCACAGCACTACGTAATGGTGGATGACAAGCTGCGCATCCTTGCCGCGACGAAAAAGGTGTGGGGCGACCGCGTGACGACGGTGTTTCCGCGCCAAGGTAAGTTCGCGAACGACCCGGAGGTGCTCGCCGCCTATCCGCCGGCGGACGTGACCGTCGAGCGCATTGGCGACCTCCTTTCCTACGAACTGCCCAACCTGCGTGCCGCCTGACTAACGCAGGCAGCTTTAGCTAACTGGGGATAAGAATTTCAATTCATGAGCCGCGGATTAATCAATCTAGGCGTGTGCAGCGGCATCGCCTACCTCTCATGAACGATACACGCGTAACAACCGATTAAACCACAGTTCCATAGCGATACCTCCTCAAGATGTGCGTGCAATATACAGGCGTAAACGCGAGATTGGAAGTTGTAGGGTCCGCCTGGCGTTTACTCCGACTCCTGTCGGGGAGGCAGTTCGCTTTTGCCTGTCAGACCGAAGACGAAATGATCAAAAAGGGTTTGCCGTCCGATTTTTCTGCCACATGCGAAATCCGCCAAGAAAAGCGTTTTCGTTGCCGCCGAGCCGCGCACCGCGCGGGAGCTTTTTCAACATTTTGCTGTTTCCCCCGCCGAGCACTACATAATCCGCTTCCAGCGCAGCCTTCAATCTCTTCGTAATTTTCGCCACGTAGCGGCGCCACTTTTTCTTGCCCATTCGTTCGAGCCCGCGCAAGCCAAGATAGTCCTCATACGTTTTGCCATTCTTGTAGATGAGGTGGGCCAGCTCCATAGGTTGGAGCATTCCGTCGACGATCATCGCGGATCCCAGGCCCGTGCCTAATCCGAGAAACAACATCCGTCCGCCTTTATAGCTGCCAAGTGCTTGCATCGCGGCATCGTTCAGGATTCTTACGGGACAACCAAAAGCTTTCTGAAAGTTGAATCCCATCCAGCCGCAGCCCAGGTTGTGAGGTTCGCGCAGAGGGTGCCCATTAATGATGGGCCCGGGAAAGCCCAGCGACACACCGTCAAAATTCCAATCCGAGACGGACTTCTTTACTAAGCGGATCATCTTGCTCGGGGTCATGGTCGGACCCGAGGGATATTTTCGCGCCTCTTTTTGTCCCGTCGCCAACATCTTGACGTTCGTGCCGCCGACATCGATCACCAGAACTCTCGGAGATTTTGCCGTTTGCGCCGCTTTCATCTCGTGGCCGCTCCTCCAATCGAGGGCCTCGCGCCTAGACTCTTTCGAGGCCCAACGAATTCTAGTTGAATGCGGGGGGATAACTTCGCTGATAAGTGCTGAATTATTGCGCAAAACAGCGCTCCGGTCGATGCCAAGACAATTCTTGGATCGAGACCGCCGGTACGAAACATCTCGACAAGAAGGATCAGGCTGGCAAGCACGAGAAGCGTCAGCGAGACCGCGCGATGGAATTGCTTCATCCCGTGTGTCAAATCGCTCAAATTGCCGTGCTGTCCCCGCGGGTACAACTGCTGCTTTTCACTCGTATTCAAATTTCACCCCTAACATGAACTCGTAGAGCGGTCATTGTGCTGCCAATCCGGGAGCCCGGCCGATAGTGCGCTCGAGCTCTGCCCAGGCGAGCAAGTAGCCGAGATTGGCTTGCAAGAGTTCGGCTTTGGCTTCGTAATTTGCGGCTGTGGCGTGCCGTACATCCGAGATCAGGACTATGCCTTGCGCGGCCTGATTGGTCGCCAGGCGTTCGCTCTCCTGGCGGAGCTGCGCGACCTGGGCCGCAACATTGACCATGCTCCGAGTTCGCTCAAGCTTGTTGTAGCTGCGCTCAACGGCTACCGCGGCTTCTTCTCTCAGGTGCTCAAGGTTTTGCTCCGCTTCGGCAAGCTGTGAAGCATGCTCGCGTACGGTGGCGCGGCGCTTGCCGAAATCCCAGAGCGTGTAGTTCAAGTTTATTCCGACGGTGCCGAAGTTGCGAACGAAGAAGGGCACACCGTCCTGGTAACTGTGGCGCGCGAAGGCGGTGATGTCTGGAATGTATGCGGTTTTTGCAGCGGCAACACCGGCGCGGGCTTTCGCGACTGCTTCCTCCGCAGCATGGATCTTTGGATTCTGCTCCCACGCCTCTTTCACGTACTCGGCTTTCGGCAGGGTCTCAAAATTTGTTTCCACCTCGGAGTCGAGTTCCAATTTTGTGTCCAGCGGAAGGCCGAGCAGATCGTTCAACTCGACCATGCAGTCCTGGATCTGGAGGTCCGCGGTGAGGACCGACTGTTGACCCTGAAGGACCTCCGCGCGACCTTGAAGGGCGGCGACTTGCAAGGCGCTGCCGTTGCGGACGTCGTTTTCACTCTCGCGCAGGTTTTCGGCAGAGAACGAGGTTTGCTGCTCCGCCGCTTTTTTCTGAAGCTGCGCGACCAGAATGCCGTAATACAGTGCGTGCACCTGCAGTGCGATTTCATTCTCGGCGTTCTTCAAGTCGTCCTGCGAAGTGGCGATTTCCGCCGCTGCCATGCGATTCTCCTGACGAATACGCAACAACTGCGTCAGAGGCTGGGCGATCATCGTGCCGCTCGAATAGAGCGTCAGATTGCCCTGTGGCAGGGCCGTATTGCGGTTGGGAATGGGCACTCCCGCGGTGGCCCCGAAGGCACCCGCGGGAATCGAGAGCTGCTGCAATTCGCTGATATGCAGAGCGTTCGATTGATTGGTGATCACGGGAAAGTAATCGGAGCGCGTACCCTCTTTCTTGTGCTCATTCTCTTGAACCTTAAAACGGGCGATCTTGAGGATACGGTTCTGTTGCACAGCGAGGTGAACGGCTTCCGCGAGGGTGAGGCGGCGTCCTTCGGCTGGGAGAGCAGAGGCGGAGAAGAGAAGCACGGCTGCGGTTGCCAATATCCGCAGAAACGTTCCGCGAGCCATTGGATTCTCCTCGAATCTTGGTAGCGGATCTTGAGAGGGCCGCGCGTTCATGATTTTGCCTCCTGAGGTGCGTGCAGTTGTTGTTGAATGACGTCGAGATCGGCGTAGGTCAGCGGTGATTCGCGCAGCAATGCGACGAGCAACAGAGCGATGACGCACGACCAAGCCAGCAAATGGAATCCGTCTATAAAGGACAGCGTGTAGGCCTGAAGACGAAGGCGGCCGCCCATGAGTCCGACGGCTCGGCCCGTTGCCGCAGCCAAACCGGCGGATTTCGCAAAAAGCCCCGCCGTCAACAGCCGGATATTGCCATCGGTGATCCAGTTCCCGCCCTGCACGTGCAAGCCGAGGAGGTTCGAATGCAGCTTCTCTCGCTGCGCGATGAAATGGCCCATGAATACTGCGCCAAGCTCCCCGCCAAACAGTCGAATGGTATGAAAGAACGCGGAGAATGTCAGAATCCACTGCGGCTTCGATAATCCGCCGGAAAAAATCCCCTGAAGAACAATCGTTGCGACCAGTCCGATGAAGGCAAACGACTGTCCAACGCCCAGGAGCAATTCGGTGCGGTAATAGTTCGAGGCGGACCACGCGCTGGTGATGCCAGCGTTCAGGCAGGCCGCGAAAGCCATACATGCGAAGCCCGTCGCCATGAGCAAGCGGGAATCCAGTCTCGCAAGGAGCAAGACTCCAGCCACAAATGCGGTGAAAAGCAGGGGAGCTGCGCTCCAAATCACCGCGGGCCCAATTTGATCGGCTTCGAAACCGTGGATAGCCAGGGACTGCGGGATAAGAATGATTGTGGAGAGAAGGTTGAAACGAAAGAGGAAGAGACCAAGGCCCAAAAGCAACGTGTTCCATTGACGCAGGTATGGCAAGTCCACCAGGGGATTGGGACCCCGAAAACGGCGCACAAGTGACCACAACAAAAAGAACGAGCCGCCCAGGAACAGCGCAGTGAACAGTCCGGAGCGCCACCAGTCGAGCCTTTCGCCTTGATCGACGGCGGCATACAACATCGCGAATCCCACGCTGGCATATAGAACGCCTGCGAAGCTGGGCGGCGCAGCGGATTTCTTTCCAGCCGGAGGTGCCGGAATCCCGTAATAAATGGAGACCATCATCAGCGGTGTGATTAGCGCCGAATTCCAGAACATCCATTGCCAGGAGAGATGATCCCTGTACCACCCGTAGAGGGATGGAGCGATGTTCACCGCACCATCGACAAAGGTCGCGTAGAGCGCAATGGTGAAGGGCAGGAACCGAGGCGGAATGTTCCGGAGAGCAAAGGTGAGGGTAAGCGGGTAGAACGTACCGGAGGTCAGGCCGGCCAATACGAGCGCGGTGATGAGCAGGCTGTAGCTGTGGATGAGGGGAAGGAGCGCGCAGGTCAGGGTAAACGCAGTCGCAGCAAGGAAAAGGATTCGCCGTGGCCCCAGCAAAGCGCCGAGATACACGGTAAAGGGGCCAATGAACATCAACGCGACGTTGAAGGCGCTGCTGAGCCACGCGCCGTCGTCGAAACTGATGCCGGCGTGGCCCTTGAGGTCGGCAAGGCCGAGCGTAATCATGCGGCCGGTGAGCGTGACGATTCCCGCGCCCGTGATGACACCCAGGATCCCGAGCAGGGGACTCTTTGAGAGTTCAGCCGGCACTCCTCGCGCAACTGCTTGCGCGATCTGCGTTGGTGACGGCAGAGCTGCGATTGTGGTGGAAGCAGCCATCGTGCGCTCGGTCAGTGTCTCGTTCGGACGGTGGCGATGACGGACAGCCCCGGACGCAAAGCAGTCGCAATATTAGAATCGTCGAACGCAATCTTGACTGGAATTCTTTGCACGACTTTCGTGTAGTTGCCGGTAGCGTTGTCAGGCGGCAGCAGAGCGAATTGGGAGCCGCTGGCGGGCGCGATGTCGATCACTTTGCCGTGGAAGACTTTTCCGGGATACGCGTCGATGCGGACCTGCGCCGCGTCTCCCACCTTCATATTCGTGAGCTGCGTCTCGCGATAGTTGGCCTGCACCCATTTGATGTTGCTGACGAACGCAATCACTTGTGTTCCGGGAGAAACCAACTGCCCCGGCCGCACTTGTCTTTCGCCCACGGTGCCATCAGCGGGAGCAGCGATCTTTGTATATCCAAGGTTTACCTGCGCGACCGTCCGTGCGGCTTCTTTGGCGTGGAGGTCGGCGATGAGCTGAACCTCTTGCGACTCCAAGACTGTTTTGGTGCGCCGCTCGGCTTCGGCGGCCAGTTCATTGCTGTGCAACAGTGCTTTCGCCTGCTCTACATCAGCTTCGCGACTGGCAAACTGAGCAGCGAAGCGCTGCTGGTCGGCCACCGCCTGCTCAACCTTCTGCGGCGTGCTGGAATTTGTCTCCAGGAGCGCCTCTTGTCGCTTGCGTTCCTTCTGCGTGCGCACGACGTCCGCTTGGGCAGCCGCTTGGGCGCTCTGTGCCGCTGCAATCTGCGCGTGTGCTTGATCTATTCCGGCGAGGGCGCGGTCGATACGTGCATCTTCAAGGTGGCGCTGGCGTCGATTGTCCTCGATCGCGGCCTTTGCAGCCTCCACTGCCGCGGCGGCCTGTGCTAGCTGGGCGAGGTAATCGCTATCCTCGAGATCGACAAGGGGCTCTCCTTTGCGCACCTGCTGGAAGTCGGAGACTTTTACGTTCTGAACGATGCCTGCGACCTTGGTGCTGAGGGGCGTAAGATCGCCTCGCACGTACGCGTCGTCAGTCACTTGCTCGATGCGGCCACCCTCCCAGGCGTTCCAGTTCCGCGTCAGCGTCGCTATAACCGCCGCAGCGAGCAGGACCACGACCACGGGAGTTACATACTTTTGCCACTTCGGTTTAGCAGGCGGCGCTGAAGCGTGCTCAGGCTGGGACGGAGGTGTTGCAGCCGGCGTCGTTGCCGGAGTCAATGGTGCTGGTGCTGTAGCGCCCATAAGGCCTCACTCTGATGAGATGGATAACGCAAAACTTTGGAGAGCCAAACGAGGAGGTTGGTTCGAACCTCGCCACGGCTTAGTTCGTTGAGCATTTCGTGGCGTCCACCTTCGTAAAAATCGTGGGCGTGAGCATCCTTGCTTGCTTTTTCATGCTTCTCCCGAGCGTTTTGACGACGCCGGCATTTCTTGCAATACCTGTTCTTTAGGAGTGGCCCCTGAGAAGGGTTTAGCACCCCGAGGGCCAGGAATCAAGTATCAAGGGTCGCTCGGAAGGTCTTTACTTTCAACGAGTTGTTGGCACAGCACGAATCCCCTCAATTACCTGCCAGAAGCAAGGAAGTCATACCGTTGACGCGGGCGTCAAACCCTACTGCAGCGATTCGATTTGTTATGCAATTGCGCGGCATGAAAGTTCTTGCCGCTTTGTCACGCCTCTACTCCTTAGCAGAATCAGGCAGCCGGTGCGCCGCTGGGTCATGTCAGAGTGAACCGACGCTCGAGGCCCCACGCTGACAAAAATGTCAAACTTTCGGCTTATCCTCAAACGAGGAAGCATGTACACCTTCTAAGCCCATGCTTCAAAAGGACATCGCGGCGTTGTCGGTGGTAACAGGCTTGCACACGGAGTGTCGCTGCAAACTGGCGCCAACAAGGTCGAATCTACAGGTGCGGCCAAGCCGATCGTTTCTCTGCACGTATACTTTGAGCGATGCCCCTAAAGCGTTCGAGGCCTCGCGGAGGCATAGGCACCAGGCAAGATGATTCTACAAGTTCGCTAGTCTGTCTCATCGCACGGTAAGCAGGCCGTCGATGGTACCAGGCTTACGCAGTACACAAGACGACGAAAGATCATGAACGCTGAAGAAAAACGTCTCGAAGAATCAAGTAAACGTAAAGTGCACTGGAAGCACTGGGGACCTTATCTCTCCGAGCGCCAATGGGGCACTGTCCGCGAAGACTACAGCCCCTATGGCACTGCTTGGGATTTCTTTCCACATGATCATGCTCGGTCGCGCACCTATCGTTGGGGCGAAGACGGAATCATGGGTATTTCCGACCGGCATCAGCTTGTATGCTTTGCGTTGGCAATGTGGAATGGCCGAGATCCGATCCTCAAAGAACGGCTATTTGGACTCACGGGCAATGAAGGCAATCACGGCGAAGATGTGAAGGAGTATTACTTTTATCTGGACTCCACTCCTACGCACTCTTACATGAAGGCTCTGTACAAATACCCACAAAGGGAATTTCCGTACCGCAAGCTCGTGGAAGAAAACCGCCGCAGGAATCGAAGTGATTTCGAGTATGAGCTGCTCGATACAGGCGCCTTCGACGAAAACCGTTATTTCGACATCTTCACGGAGTACGCCAAAGCGAGCTCGGAAGATATTCTCATCAGGATCAGTGCAACTAACCGAGCTCCAGCCGAAGCGGACTTGTCGATTCTTCCGACCATATGGTTCCGCAACACTTGGTCGTGGGGCAGAGACGACTATCGCCCCGCCTTGCGCGAGATCCAACAACTCAGCATTCCCAAGGAATACGGTATTCCCGGATCAGGAGTGATCGAGGTCGAGCACAAGACCTACGGCAGGCGTTGGCTCCTCTGCGAGGGAGAACCTGAACTTCTTTTCACCGAGAATGAGACGAACGCTAGAAAGTTGTTTGGCGGGGAGAATCGTACACCTTACGTCAAGGACGGCATCAACGAATATGTCGTCCATGGAAACCGCGAAGCCGTTAATCCCGACAAGACCGGAACGAAAGCTTCTGCACTCTACGGTTTGCGAATTGCTCCTGGTGCCACAGCGACACTACGCTTACGCCTTACCGATCTAGAGCCAAAAATTGCTCACATGTCTGCGCCGCGACTCGTCATCGCAGCCGCTCCCACGACCGAGCTGCTCGGCCACAGTTTTGATTCTGTCTTCGCACTTCGCCGCACAGAAGCCGACGAGTTTTACGCTAAGCGCGCGCCTAAGGGTCTTTCTGACGACACGAAAAACGTGCAGCGCCAGGCGTTCGCCGGGTTGCTATGGTCGAAACAGCTTTATCACTTCGATGTGCGCACCTGGCTTGACGGCGATCCGGCGGGCCCACCGCCCCCGGAGAGTCGAAAAAAGGGCCGGAATCACGAGTGGGGCCATCTTTACAACGCCGACGTCATCTCTATGCCCGACAAGTGGGAATATCCGTGGTACGCGGCGTGGGATCTTGCGTTTCATTGCATCCCATTGGCCCAGATCGATCCCGATTTCGCGAAGGAACAGCTCACCCTGCTTTTTCGTGAGTGGTACATGCATCCCAACGGCCAACTGCCAGCCTACGAATGGGCTTTCGGTGACGTGAATCCTCCTGTACACGCCTGGGCCGCGTGGCGGGTATACAAGATCGAGAAGCGGGTACGAGGCACGGCGGATCGTGCCTTTCTCGAAAGCGCCTTTCACAAACTTCTGCTCAACTTTACCTGGTGGGTCAACCGGAAAGACGCTGAAGGAATGAACATCTTCCAGGGCGGCTTCCTCGGCTTAGACAACATTGGCGTGTTCGACCGATCCGCTCCGTTGCCTACAGGAGGATACCTCGAACAGTCTGACGGCACGAGTTGGATGGGCATGTACTGCCTGAACATGCTGGCCATCGCCCTGGAGCTTGCCCGTGAAAACCCCGCCTATGAGAATGTTGCGAGCAAATTTTTCGAGCACTTTGTCCACATCGCTCGCGCTATGAATGACCCACGTGGCGAAGGCATTGAACTCTGGGACAATCAGGACGGATTTTACTATGACGTTCTGCACCTGCCGAACGGCGTTCGCCACTATCTGAAGGTGCGCTCCCTGGTGGGGCTGATTCCACTTCTTGCGGTTGAGACTTTCGGACAGGATATTGTCGATCGGCTGCCCGGCTTCAAGCGCCGCATGCAATGGTTTATCGACAATCACTCCGATGTGCGGAAGCACATTGAAATCTCACAAACGGAAAAAGGACGACTCGGCCTGCTTTCGCTAGTGAATCGCGGCCAGCTAGAACGCGTGCTCCGCTACTTGCTGGACGAATCTGAGTTTCTCTCGCCCTATGGGGTCCGCGCGATCTCGAGATTCCACAAAGACAATCCCTATGTCCTGCATGTAAACGGAACAGAGCATCGCGTCGACTATGAGCCCGCCGAGTCTAGCACTGGGGTCTTTGGAGGAAACTCCAACTGGCGTGGGCCCGTGTGGTTCCCCATCAACTTTCTGCTGATCGAGGCGCTCCAGAAATTTCATCACTTTTACGGTGACACCCTCGCGATCGAGCTGCCAACCGGCTCTGGACCGAAGGTGTCTCTCTGGGAGGCGGCCGCAGAGATTTCGCGCAGGCTTACGCGAATTTTCCTGCGTTCGGCGGATGGAAAGCGTCCCCTGTATGGTGGGCTAGAAAAATTTCAAAACGATTCGCACTGGCGCGACCTCATCTATTTTCACGAGTACTTCCATGGCGACAACGGGGCTGGGATTGGAGCGAGTCACCAGACTGGATGGACTGGACTGGTTGCAAAGCTCATTGAACAAAGCGGCGAGAGAAAGTAAGCGTGTCGAGCCGAAATCCACTTGCAAACTCTCAGCATTCACGCTGAGCCGTTCGCTCTGACAGGCGTCATTGAAACCGATTCGAGCCAAGATCTGCGAGAGCCCATACCACCGCAAGTTTTGAACCGATTTTTGTTTATCCTCAGCGACCTGATCTTGGACTCCACGGTAGATCGCGGCATGCCGAGCATAGCTGCCGCGCCGGATGGTCCGAACACCTGCCCTTCGCTTTCTCGCAGCGCAGACTCAATCAAGTCCCTTTCTTGAGCAGCGAGCTTTTTGGAAAAGCCAGGTTGGCTTTTGGATTCGCTGGCAACAGGCTGCTCAGGAATCCAAGTCTCGTCCACGCAGAAATTCTCTGTTTCGCACATGATAATAGATCGTTCAATCACGTTCTGCAGTTCGCGAATGTTACCTGGCCAGGAATACGACTGAAGCAACTCCAAACTGTTCTTGTCGATCCCCGTTATATTCTTTCCGACATCCCTCACGCAGCGATCGATGAAGTACTCAACCAGCATGGGGATATCTTCCCGTCGTTCGCGCAGAGGAGGCGCCTCGATTGGAAAAACGTTGAGGCGGTAAAACAGGTCGCTACGAAACGTTCCAGCGGCGATGGCCGCCTGCAAGTTACGGTTCGTGGCAGCAACCACTCGAACATTCGTTGCGATGGTTCGAGTTCCGCCAACACGCTCAAATTCGTGTTCCTGCAAAACGCGCAAGAGGGCAATCTGGGTCTCCATAGGAAGCTCCCCGGCTTCATCGAGGAAGATCGTGCCCCCCTCCGCCAATTCGAACCGGCCCACGCGCCGCTGTACCGCTCCAGTGAAAGAGCCTTTCTCATGTCCAAACAATTCGGAGGCAATCAAGTCGCGCGGGATGGCAGCGCAGTTGACACTTACAAATGGTTTTGAGGATCGCTGGGAACGCCTGTGGATCGCGCGGGCTACCAGTTCTTTGCCCG
>Ga0307477_10004208_pt1 | contig 10514 bp, 3 predicted proteins | sample atmos_gasesECM2C_FD_203316 | JGI IMG/M metagenome (GOLD analysis project Ga0307477, IMG submission 203316) | Hardwood forest soil microbial communities from Morgan-Monroe State Forest, Indiana, United States - atmos_gasesECM2C_515 | ecosystem: Environmental > Terrestrial > Soil > Temperate... | reverse complement strand
TCGGCGTCGGTACCGGTGTTGCGCCCGACCGCCTCGACGGTGAAGGGGATCTTCTCCCGCTCGCCGGTCTCGTACAGAAGCTCGGAGAGCCGTGGATGAAGCGTCGAGCCGCGACTCAGCACCGGACCCGAGCCGAGCTCGTGCTTGCCCGCCTCCTTGATGTCGATCCCCGGAGCGTCGGTGGCGTGGGTCACGTCGACCACGATCGCCGCGTCGGGCGCCAGCGAGAAGGCGCTCGTGCGCGAGCCACCGAAGGTCGTCTCCTCCTGCGCGGCGGCGACCGCGACGACCTCCCAACCGCTTGCGCCGCCCGCCTGCGCGACCAGCCGCGCCGCCTCGAGCGCCACGAACGAGCCGAGCCGGTTGTCGAGCGCGCGCGAGGCGATCCGGCCGTTCGGCAGCTCGATCGGATCGCCGTCGATCACCGCGACGTCGCCGATCCGCACCATGCCCCGCGCCTGCTCGCCGTCCTTGGCCCCGACGTCGATGTGCAGGTCGCGCACCTCGGCGACCTTCTTGCGCTCCTCGTCGCGCAGCAGGTGGATCGGCTTCTTGCCGATCACGCCGGCGACCTCGCCCCCACGCGTGGCGATCGCGACGCGCTGGCCGACCAGGATCTGCGCGTCCCAGCCGCCGACCTCGCGAAACCACAGATATCCCTCGTCGTCGATGTGGGTGACGATCAGGCCGATCTCGTCGATGTGTCCCATCACGACGAGCCGGCGCTGGCCCCCACCGGTAGCGCGCCCGCTTTCGCCCTCACCGCTGCCCACGCCGCCCGCGCCCGCGCCGCTGCCCACGCCGCCCGCGCGCTCGCCACTATCCGCGTCCTCGCCGCTGCTCTCACCGCCCGCGCCCCGCGCGGCCACGCGCGCCGACGGGGTTCCCACCACGTCGATCGCGACCTCGGTGCCGAACGCCCTGGCGGCGTCCGCCCACACCGACGCCGGCGCGACCTCGTAGCCCGAGGGGCCGCGCGCCGCGAGCAGGGCGCGCAGCGTGTCCGTGAAATCGCTCACCGCGCCAGCAGCTCTCGCAGGACGTACTGGAGGATGCCGCCGTGGCGGAAGTACTCGGCCTCCTTGGGAGTGTCGATGCGAACGCGCGCCTCGAATGCCTTCCCGCCGACGCTGACCTGGCAGCTGCGCGGCAGCTCGCCCGCGTTCAGCGGCTCGGAAAAGCCCGCGATCGCCACCGGCTCACGCGCGTCCAGGTCCAGAGACTGCGCTGACTGACCGTCGGGGAGCTGCAATGGCAGCACGCCCATCCCGATCAGGTTGGAGCGATGGATGCGCTCGAAGCTCTCAGCGATCACCGCGCGCACGCCGAGCAGCCGCGTTCCCTTGGCCGCCCAGTCCCGCGAGGAGCCCGAACCGTACTCCTTGCCGCCGATCACTACGAGCGGGACGCCCTCTTGCGCGTAGCGCATGGCGGCGTCGTAGATCGACATCTGCTCGCCACCCCCGCTCGCGGCCGGGTTCTCGCCTCCGGCCGACGGCGACGCCGCTGCACCAACCGGACCGAGGTAGACCGTCACACCCCCCTCTGTGCCCGGAGCCAGCTGGTTGCGCAGCCTGATGTTCGCGAACGTCCCGCGCATCATCACCTCGTGGTTGCCGCGGCGCGAGCCGTAGGAGTTGAAGTCGCGCGGCGCGACGCCGTGCTCCTGCAGGTAGGCGCCGACGGGGCCGTCGCGCTTGATCGATCCGGCCGGGGAGATGTGGTCGGTGGTGACGCTGTCGCCGAGCAGCGCCAGCACGCGGGCGCCTTCGACGTCGGCGAGCGGCTCCGGGTCTCGCGGCATCCCCTCGAAGAAGGGCGGGAACCGCACGTAGGTGGACTCCTCCTGCCAGGCGAAGCGATCGCCATCGGGAACCTCGAGGCCGTTCCAGCGCTCGTCGCCGGCGAATACCTCGCCGTAGCTCTTGCGGAACATGTCCGCGTGGATCGCCCGCTCGATCGTCTGCGCGACCTCGTGCTCGGAGGGCCAAATGTCGCGTAGATACACGTCCCGGCCGCTCTGGTCCCGGCCAAGCGGCTCGGTGACCAGGTCGATGTCCATCGTGCCCGCCAGCGCGTAGGCGACCACCAGCGGCGGCGAGGCCAGGTAGTTCATCTTCACGTCCGGGTTGATCCGACCCTCGAAGTTGCGGTTGCCCGAGAGCACCGACACGACGGCCAGATCGCCCTCGCCGACGGCCGCCGAGACCTCCTCGGGCAGCGGGCCGGAGTTGCCGATGCAGGTGGTGCAGCCGTAGCCGACCAGGTTAAAGCCGAGCCCCTCCAGGGACTCGGTCAGGCCGGAGCGGTCGAGGTACTCGCTGACGACCTTCGATCCCGGCGCGAGCGATGTCTTTACCCAGGGCTTGCTGGCCAAACCGCGCTGGAGCGCGTTGCGGGCGAGGATGCCGGCGCCGATCATCACCGACGGGTTGGAGGTGTTGGTGCAGGAGGTGATCGCCGCGATCACGACATGCCCGTGGTCAAGCGCGGTCTCGGTGCCGTCGGCGAGCTTAAGCGCCACCGCGCTCGGGGAGTCGGCGGCGGTCAGGGCTCCCGCCCACTCGCCGCCGTTGACGCCCGGCGTGGAGGGTGAGAAGGAGGGCGCCGCGTGGCCGCCGAAGCTCTTACCGGGGACCGCCGTGGCGGGCGGGTCGCTTGAGGGAAAGCTCTCGGCGGATGCCTCGTCGCGGCAGTCGTAATCGGGCACGAGCCCTTGCACCGCCTCGCCGAACGCGCGCTTTGCGTCGCTCAGCGCCACCCGGTCCTGCGGGCGCTTGGGGCCGGCGATGCTCGGCACCACCTCGCCCAGGTCCAGCTCGATCTTCTCCGAGAACGTCGGCTCTTCGGAGCCCTCGTCGTGCCACAGGCCCTGCTCGCGCGCGTAGGCCTCTACCAGCTCGATCCGTTCGCCCGGGCGGCCGGACAGCTCCAGGTAGCGCAGCGTCTCGGCGTCGATCGGGAAGACCGCGCAGGTGGAGCCGAACTCCGGCGACATGTTGCCGATCGTCGCGCGGTCGGCGATCGGCAGGCCTACCAACCCGGCGCCGTAGAACTCGACGAACTTGCCGACGACCCCGCGCTCGCGCAGCATCTGCGTGACGGTCAGCACCAGGTCGGTGGCCGTCGCGCCCTCCGACAGCGAGCCCGAGAGCTTGAAGCCAAGCACCTGCGGGATCAGCATCGACATCGGCTGCCCGAGCATCGCCGCCTCGGCCTCGATCCCGCCGACGCCCCAGCCGAGCACGCCGAGGCCGTTGACCATCGTGGTGTGCGAGTCGGTGCCGACCAGCGTGTCGGGATAGGCCTGGAGCGGACCGTCGGACCCGGCGCCGGCGCCGCTCCCGCCAGCCTCGTCGGTCGAGAACACGACCCGCGCCAGGTACTCGAGGTTGACCTGGTGCACGATCCCGGTGTCCGGCGGCACCACCGCGAGATGCGCGAAGGCTCCCTGACCCCAGCGCAGGAGCGAGTAGCGCTCCTGGTTTCGCTCGAACTCGCGCTCGGCGTTGATCCGGAAGGAGTCGCGCGTGCCAAAGGCGTCCACCTGGACGGAGTGGTCGATCACCAGCTCGGCCGGCACGAGCGGATTGATCCTGCGTGGATCGCCGCCCATCGCCGCCATCGCGTCGCGCATCGCGGCGAGGTCGACGACCGCCGGCACGCCGGTGAAGTCCTGCATCAGTACCCGGGCCGGCGTGAAGGCGATCTCCTGGCTGGGCTCGGCGCCGGCGTCCCAGCGGGCGAGCGCCTCGACGTCGGCGGCCGTCACCGAGCCGGCGCCCTCGGTGCGCAGCAGGTTCTCGAGCAGGATCTTCAGCGAGAACGGCAGTCGCGCCACGTCGAAGCGCTCCTGCAGGGCGTCGAGGCGAAAGATCTCGTACTCGCGCCCACCCACCTCGAGCGTCGCCTTGGCGCCAAAGCTGTTCTTCGACATGTGCCTCCAGCCGGTAGTCGGGTTGCCGTGCCTGCAGTTTCGCAGAGCTGCCGCAGCGATCGCGCCCAGCGGCCTCGGCAGGCGCTCAGCGCACGGGCGCGACCGGCGTGGCGCGCGTGACGCTGCCCTTGCTGGCGCGCTTGCCGCGCAGCAGGGCGGTGTCACAGGCCTGCAGCAGATCGTCGGCGGACATCCGCTCGCTCCACTGCGCGACCCCAATCGACCCGCGCACGCCGCCCGAGCCGTCCGGCAGCGGCACCTCGCGCATCCGCTGCAGCGCGCGCTCGCCGGCGCTCGCGGCGCTGTCCAGGTCGGCGCTCGGCAGGATCACGACGAACTCGTCGCCGCCGTAGCGCGCGACGCGGTCAAAGCCGCGGAACTCGCCCTCCAGCGCCTGCGCGACGTCGCGCAGGATCGCGTCGCCGGCCGCGTGACCGTAGCGGTCGTTGACCTGCTTGAAGTCGTCGAGATCGACGATCGCGCAGGACAGCGGCGCCCCCAGTCGCTGCGCGCGCGCCACCTCCTCGCCGAGCCGCCGGCGCATGGCGCGATGGTTCAGGCAGCCGGCCACAGGATCGGTGCCGGCCTCGGCCCGTGCTCGCACAAGCGCGAGCACGGTGGCGGCCTGGTCGACCAGCGCCTCGGCCTGCTCGATCGCCCGCTGGTCGTAGGGCCGCGCCGCGCGGCGCACGAGCACCACGACCGCCTCGACGTGGCCGGCAAGCGCCAGCGGCACGATCAGCGCGCACGGGATCGCCTCGGTCGGCGGCGGCGCGGAGACCGTCGAGAGGCGCGGGACGCTCGCGGTCAGCTCGCGCAAGCCGACCGCCAGGAAGCTGCGCCCGCTGGCCTGCGACCATCCCATCCCCGGTGGGCGTTCCCGGGGGGGCTGGAGGTAGCTGAGGCGCGCATCGCCGCCGAACAGGTAGACGACGACCCGGTCGCACCCCCCTTGCGGGTCGAGCAGGTGCACGTGGACCTCCTCGGCGCCGAGTACCTCGATCGACTCGCGGGCGAGCGCCGCGTAGATCGCCTCCCCGCTCTCGGCGATCTCGCCCCGCCGCGCCAGCCGGCGCACCGCGGCCAGCACCGCGTCGGCCGCAGCAGCGTCGGTCGGCGTCGGCAAGGCCTCGGCTGGCGCCGTGGCCGCCGCGGCGGTGAAGGTTTGCGGGTCGACTGCCATCACCCGCAGGCTAGCGGGCTAGCGCGGTGCTTTGTGAACAAGCCGCTTTGAACCTTTGCGCCGATGGCGATGGTGGTGGTGGTGGCGGTGCTTGCGCTTGCAGCCGGCGACGGCGATCCGCGTGCGCCGCCTGATCGTCTTGCCGTTTTGCGCGGTGATCGTAGTCGGCATCAGCAAAGGCCTTGCGCACAGGTTGCCGTTGGCGCCGAGCGCCGATTTCTTGCCCTGCGGCAGCTTCACTTCCACGCTTGCGACCGGCACGTCAGGCAGCGACGCGAATTCCGTGCTGGTGATGTTTTTGACTATGTTCGTGTGGCCGACCAGGATCACGTTCACGCCGCCGTCGCCGCTGAGGAGCAGGTCGAGGTCGGGGAAGGCGCGACCGCCGTGCGAGACGAGCACCGCCGAGCCCCGCAGCGGTTCGGGCAGCACCGGCGTGAAGACGATCGCGGTGCCGACGTAGGCCGCGCGCGGGCAGCCGCCGAATGGGTTGGCGGCGAACACCGCTTCGCGGCAGGCGAGGTTCAGCGTGCTGGTCCGGGCCGGGAGCTGTTTGGGCAGCTGGACGAGGACCGACCTGATGTTCGACTGCATCCCGGCGGGCACGACGATCCGGGTTTTCAGCGCCGCCCCGATCGCGTGCGAGGTTTTCGCTTTGCTGGAGGCGATCAGCTTGGGCGCGAAGCCGAGCGCCGAGCAGTCGCTGGTCTGGAACGGGCTCGACGCCGAGCCCGCGGTGCCGAAGGTCGAGATCAGCGCGGTCTGCACCGCCAGCGCGTCGCAGCCGGTGGGGTTGAGCATGAAGCCCGGCCGCGTGACGTCGACGCTCAGCGTGCGCAGGCGGATCGGAGCGCCACCGACCACCGTCGGCAGCTGGCTCGAGACGACCACCCGGGCGGTGTACGGATCGACGCCGACCGAGGCGCGCGTGACGATCCGCCCGTAGTCGTAGGGCCCGACTTTTTCAGCCGGGACGAGCACCGAGAGCCCGTAGGGCGCTCCGCCGTAGGGGCCGGTGAGGAAGACGTGGCCGGAGAGCGGATACGGTTTTTCGCCCGAGCCGACGGTCACGGCGGCGGTGCCGATTTCGCTGGCCGCCGGGCATTGGCCGGCCGCGGCCTGCGGTTCGCCGCACAGCGGTTTGATCGCGGCGACCTTGCCGATCAGCCCGGCCGGCAGGGTGGTGGTCAGCTTGGAGATGTACTGCTGGCCTTCGGGCCGCACGAGGTTGAAAGCGAAGGTCGGGCTGGCGCCGGCGGCGGTGGGGTTCGCCGCGGCGCTCTGGCCAGGGGCGAACGGCAGCGGCGAAGGGCAAGCGCCGCCTTTGCCGTCGAAGTCGACGACGAATGCTTCGCTTGGTAGCGCGGCTGGGTTGCCGCTGTAGGGGAGCAGGCTCGCGTTGGTGGTCGCCGGGCTGCAAGCCAGCGGGTTGGCCAGCGGGTTGCGGGAGGAGTTGAAGCGGACGATGAAGTCGCTGAAGGGGACCTGCGGGTTTTCCAGCACCGCGGTGCTCAGGCGGCCGGTCGCAGGGTCCGCGCTGACCGCGCCCTCCAGGCGCACCGAGACTCCGTAGCGCGGCGACTCCGCATCGATGAAGATGCGGTACTCGCGGCCGGATTGGGGTTCGTTAGAGAGCGGCTGGCCGACGTACACGTCGCCGCTCAGCGAGCCGGGCGGCAGGTCGGGCGTTTCGATCGTGTCGGTGCCGATCTGCGAGCCTTCCGGGCAGCCGACCGGCGCGGTCGTGCCCTTGCCGAACTGCGCGTCGCTGCACGCCTGCAGTCCGCTGGCGGCGGCGGGGTTGAGCGTCATCCCTTCTGGGAGGGACACGTAGGCGTTCTCGAGCGTGGAGGAATCGATGCTGGCCGCGTCGGCGTTCTGGGGCACTTCGACTTTCACGCTCGCTCCGTCGGGCCGGTCGGACTGCGTGGTGGCCGGTTCCACCTTCACAGTGGGCTTGAAGGGGATCTTGTCGCACCCGCTGGCCCCCACCGGCGTTTTGAACGCCTTGGTTTCTTGCTGGCCTTCGTAGGAGACGACATGCAGATAGGTCGTCTGCGGGCCCGAGCAGGTGCTCGGCATCGTGATGAACGGCAGCTCGCCCTGACCACGCACCGGCGTGCCTTCTGTGTGCTCGGCGGTGCCGAAGAAGATCAGGCGCGACTCGACCAGCTCGGGGGAGGTGGGGATTTCTTTGATCGTGAAGAACTCGTGGTAGTCGCCGGTCGTTTCGATCCCGCCGACGATGTGCACGATCGTTTCGAACAGCGCGACCTTGAACGCCGCTTCCAGCGGGTGCCCGGGCGGGGGCACCATGTTGTAGACGGGGGTGTTGGGCGGCGTGATCGTCGCGCCGATCGGGCTGCCGAGGAGTTCGGTCAGGTTGAGGTGGGCCGTGAGCTTCACTTCCCCGACCTGCGATCCGGCCGGGCATTCGGATTTTTCCAGCTGCGTCAGTTCGCACTGCGGTGTGGCGAAGGGATTGACGCTCAAGCCCGGCGGGATGTCCACGCGCACTTCCTTGACGTTGCCTTCGGGTTCTTCCATGCCGGAAGCGCCCCGCGTGTGGAAGCGAAAGTCGGTGATCGCGTCCGGCGGATGGCCGGCGGCCTGGGTGTAGTATTCGCTTTCGTTTGAGATGCTGCATTCGGGTTGCGTGCAGGTACCGGCTTCCCACTTGCTCACGCCGAATCCCGCCGATGCCGTCGCAGCCAGGGCAAGCGAGACGAAGGCCACCGCCAGGACCGCCGCGAGCGCCGGGGCGGATCTCGCCGCGCGCCTGACCGAGCCTTCGCGCGGCGCGCGGGCGCGCAGCCGCGGGTGACTCGGGCATGGCAGGTATGGCGAATTCGGCAGCCTCATAGGGTCTCCTCCCGGGTACCTCCCACGCGCGGCGCGGAAAGATCGAGGTCTCGCACCCCCCTTTACCCACATTCCCGCCGGGTATTCGCCCAGAGCGGCCAGATGAGGGGCGCCCTCAGGCGCCCCCTATCCCCTTTTTGGCCCCAGGTCTAGAAGACGACGTTTGTGTACGCCACCGAAGAGCCTTCTTTTTTGTTCTTCGGGATGAAGCCGATGCGCACCCGTACCACGCGCCCGACCGCTTTGTTGATCGGGACGTACAGCGTCACCTTCTTGGCTTTACCCGGGTGCTTGTAGCGGGTGCTCAGGTCGGCCCCGCCACCGCTCACCCGACCCGCCGACGGCGCCTTCACCGTGACGATCGCCTGGCGGTTGTGGGAGTAGCGCGAGAGCACGGTCACCGGGCAGCCGGTGACTGAGACCGGCGTGTTCTGTTTGACCGTCTTGCCGTTCTGGGCGGTGATCGTCGTCGGCATCACGAGCGACTGCTTGCACAGATTGCCGTTGGCCCCGACCGCCGAGTTCGGCCCGGCCGGCAGGTTCAGTTCAAAGCCGGTGAAGGGCACGTCGGGCGGCGAGACGAAGCTCGTCGTCGTGACGTTGGTCTTTTCGTTGATGTTGGTGTTGCCCACCAGGATCACCGTCACCCCGTCGCCGCTGAGGACGAGATCGATGTCGGGGAATTTCGCCCCGCCGTGGGAGACGAAGTAGGCGGGCCCGCTCAGCTGTCCGGGCAGGGTCGGCGTTTTCACGCGGGCGGTCCCGACCTTCGAGTTGGAGGGGCAGTTGCCGGGATTTGCGTTGAAGACGGATTCGACGCAAGCGTGGTTGAGCGTGCTAAGCCGCGAGGGCAGCGCTTTGGGCAGGTTCACCACCACCGACTTGACGTTCGCTTCCAGCCCCTTCGGATGGAAGTTGAGTTTGGTGATCAGCGAGGTCCCGTTGGCTTTGGAGGTTTTCCCGCCCGCGGCGGCGCCGAAGCTTGGTTTGAAGGCCAGGGCGCTGCAGTTGCCGGCCTGGAAGGGAGTCGAGAGCTTCTGCGTCGCCCCCTGCTGTGCCCCCAGCGTCGATTCGGTCGCTAGCGCCGCGCAGTTGGTCGGGTTGATCAGGAAACCCTGGCGGTTGATCGAGACGCTCAGCGCTTTCAGGCGCAGCGGGATCCCCTTGAAGATCAGCGGGACATTGCCGGCGACCGTCACGCGCGCGGTGTGTGGATCAACTTCGATCCGCGTTCGGGCGATGACGTTGCCGAGGTCAAACGGCCCGATCGCGGCGGCGACGACCATCGTCATCCCGAACGGAGCTCCTTCGGTGGGGCCGGTCAGGTACACCGGACCGCTGAAGTTCACCGGCAACGTCCCGGCGCCAACTGTCGCACTGACGGTCCCGATCCGACTTTCCTGCGAGCAGTTGCCCGAGGCCGCCCCCGGTTCGGCGCAGCGCGGCACCACCGGAATCTTGCCGACCAGTCCGGGCGGCAGGACGGTGTGGACGCTCGACAGGTACTGCTGGCGATCGGGCCGCGAGAGCGTCAGCGTGAAGCTGGTCGCTTCGCCGCCGCCGCTCGGATGCGCTTCGGTCCCCTGCGTGAGCGCAAACGGGAGCGGCGAGGCGCAAGCGCCGCCACTGCCGTTGGCGTCGACCGTGAAGGTCGAGGTCGGCGACTTGCTCGCGCCGCCGGTGTAGGGCACGAAGCTCGTTTCGGTCAAAGCCGAGCCGCAGCCCAGCGGATTTGCGACGGGGGACAGTTCCCGGCCGCGAACGCCGAAGCTCAGCTTGACGTTGCTGAACGGCTGTTCGGGGTTGTTGAGGAACGTCGCGGTCAGCCGCCCGGTCGATTCGTTCGGGGCGACGTTTCCTTCGAGGCGCACCGATACCCCGTAGCGGGAGGACTCCGCGTCCACGTACAGCTTGTACGGGGGATTTACGATAGTCGGCCCGCCGCCGAGGTAGACGTTGCCTTCCAGCGGTTCGTTAGCTGGTAGATCGGGCACGGTCAGCTTCACCGTGCCGACGCGCGAGTTGAACGGGCATTCGACCGGGTTTCGCGTTTTCATCCCGAACTGTGCGGGCGTGCAGGCGACGAGCCCCTGCGCCGCCGAGGGGTTGAGAGTCATCCCTTCGGGCATCGTGACCGTCGCGTTGCGCAACTGCGAGCTGTCGATCCCGGTGGGCGAGGGATCGTGCGGCAAGCTGGCTTCGGCGGCGAACCCGTCGGGGGTATCGGCCTGAGTGTTTTCGGGCGCCAGCGCAAAGCCGGGTTCGAAGGGCGGCGCGGTGAAGCCGGCTTCGCCGAGGCAGCCTTCGGGGGCGATCGGCGTGGTGTAGGTCTTGGTCGCCGGACCGGCACTGGATTCAAGCGCGACGGCATTGGTCGTCAGCGGACCCGGGCCAGCACAGTTGCTTGGGTTAGTTATGAAGCCACCAACCCCCGTATTGCCAATTTCGCCAAACAATTCGAGACGCGAGGCTATCAACGGCAAGTGTGGTGAAACTTCAATTTCATAGTAGTCGTGATAATCGCCCGCCCAT
>Ga0307477_10004207_pt1 | contig 10514 bp, 4 predicted proteins | sample atmos_gasesECM2C_FD_203316 | JGI IMG/M metagenome (GOLD analysis project Ga0307477, IMG submission 203316) | Hardwood forest soil microbial communities from Morgan-Monroe State Forest, Indiana, United States - atmos_gasesECM2C_515 | ecosystem: Environmental > Terrestrial > Soil > Temperate... | reverse complement strand
AGTCGCTTGGAGCGTGGTTTGGTACCGGTGGTTTCGCGACTCGCCTGCGGAGAAAGCGGGCGTCAATCAAGCAGAGTTAGAAGGGACCCGTGACTTGGTTGCCAAAGCGCATCATGGCCTTCAATGGAAGATCGCTTTTTGCTCTCGAAATCTGTGGGCCGTGATGGGCGTGGGCTATTGCTACGTATATACCTACTACTTTTTCCAATCGTGGTTCCACACATACCTGGTGAAAGCACACAGATACAGCGAAAATGATCTTCTGTTGTCGTCTCTACCTTTTCTCGTCGCTGCGTTTGCGAACTGCGTCGGGGGATTTGCCAGCAATGCGCTGGTGAAGAAGCTGGGCCTCAAGTGGGGAAGACGCTCGATTTGCACAGTCGCGGTCATGTTCACGCAGCAACGGCTTGAGGCGCTGATCCTGCTGTCGCTCGTCTGCGGAGGAATAACTTTTCAGCAGCCGACGGCGTTTGCAGTGTGCCTTGATATTGGCGGCGAGTATGCTGGTGCAGTTGTGGGAGCGTTTAACACCGCGTGTCAAATTGCGTCGTTTGTGTCGTCGCTGGCGTTTGGGTATCTGGTGGAGCGGTACGGAAGCTACAATGTGCCCTTCATCCCAATGGCTGCATTGCTCCTGATCGGGGCGTGGCTCTGGCTTAAGGTTGACCCTGCTGAGGCGCTAATCCCTCAGACCCGGCCTGCAAGTGCAATCGGTGTTATACCTGCGGACGTTGGATGAGGCTCTATTCAGATTGTAATGAGCCGCTCTAGCTCTTGATTCTCGCCGGAATGCCACAGGCTAGAACAAAGTTGCAACTCCCGGTTGGTCGGCCAACCTTACCTTGCCGGATTAGGGAAGGGTTGCCCGTGATCCGGGCACAATCGCAGGGTCTTATCTGTAGATTGCTTGTCAGAGAACTGTAGCGAGCGGACAACGGCTCGGGGACTTTTCTCATGAGTGGGATGCCGAGTGAGTCGCGAGAACTAAGGGCGTTCGCGCCTGTGCTTATCTTGCTGGCCATCTGTGCGCTCATTAACTACGTTGATCGCGGCAATCTCTCGATTGCTGCACCTTTGCTGAAAGACGAGTTGGGCATTTCTGCCTCACAACTGGGCATTCTGCTGTCGGCATTTTTTTGGACCTACACCGCGATGCAGTTTGTCAGCGGCTGGATGGTGGACAGCTTTGACGCCAACCGAGTGATAGCGGCCGGCTTCCTGCTCTGGTCGCTTACCACCGCGGCAACCGGTCTTGTACGAGGATTCACGATGCTGCTGGCGATGCGGTTGATGCTTGGCGTTGGCGAGTCCGTGATGATTCCCGCCTGCTCGAAAATTCTCGGCTTTCATTTGCCGGAGCATCACCGAGGCTTTGCCAATGGTGTCCTACAGGGCGCATGGAGTTCCGGGCCGGCAGTGGGCACTTTGGGGGCCGGCCTTCTAATAGCAAGGTACGGCTGGCGACCTGTATTCATCGGAATCGGCCTGATCAGCCTAGTCTGGCTTCCCGCCTGGATCAAATGGATGCCACGCGGCGGAGCGATAGTGCGCTCCCTGCCTGCGGCCCCTGGTTTTGCTGATATTCTGCGGACGAGGTCATTTTGGGGAGTTTGCGGAGGCCACTTTTCTGTCAACTACTTGGCATATTTCATGCTCACATGGCTTCCGTTTTATCTGGTGCGCGAACGTCATCTTTCCATGCAATCGATGCCCAAGATCGCCAGTGCGTACTACGCCATTGAAGCTCTATCGGCGATCACGACGGGTTGGTTCTCAGATTTCTTCATCCGCCGGCACTATACGCCGACTCTAGTGCGTAAGTCCGCGATGGCTATCGGACACACAATCGCCGCGATTGCGCTCGCAGGTTGCGCATTGGCGAACTCTGAGTGGTACCTCTTATGTCTGGCTACAGTGGGTATCGGTTGCGGAGCTGCCCGTGCAGGGCCATTCGCGTTTTCCCAAACCCTTGCCGGCCGGCATGCAACCGGAAAATGGACAGGATTGCAAAACGGCTTCGCAAACCTCTCGGGTGTCGTGGCCCCGGCACTCACCGGATTTCTAGTGGATCGGACAGGAAGTTTTCTGGCCCCACTCGCGATTGCCGCTGCGGTGTTGGTGGCTGGCGGCCTCTCGTGGGTGTTTGCAGTCGGCCGAGTTGAACAAGTGAGTTGGAAATCAGAGCAGCCCACGGCACCCGCAGCGGCCTCTAGCTTCTAGAGATGTGGCCCTGAATGCCTCACGCAATTTTGACCGTTCACCTCTGCGGCGGATGCAACGATTGCTGAGGAGTGGTCGGCAACCCTTACCTAATCGCGTTACAGAAGAGTTGCTCGTCATCCGGGGAAAATCGTGCAAAGGTCAGAAGACCCGGTCCTTTTTAACTATGTTTACGAGGCTCTTGAAGTCTTAAAGTGGTATTTGTTGATCTTCAGTGACCGAATCTTCGATTCTAATGTTGATCGACTAATCCCCAGCTTTGCTGCTGCTCCAGACGGTCCGGACACCCGCCCTTCGCTCTTGCGCAGGGCAGCCTCAATCATCTCTTTCTCGTGGGCAGCAAGCTTGTGACTTAATCTCAAGTGGCTGGCCGGCTGGCTCGCAAGAGGACGCTGCGAAAGCCAACTCTCATCCACCGCGAAATTCTCTGTTTCGCATACGATCACGGAACGTTCGACAACGTTTTGCAATTCGCGAATATTACCCGGCCATGGATACGACAGAAGAAGTGCTAAAGTCTTTTTATTGATTCCGCGAAAGCTTTTTCCCGCTTTCCGCGCGAAATGATCGATGAAGTATTCGACCAGCAGCGGAATGTCTTCTCTTCTTTCCCGCAGAGGAGGAATCTCAATCGGAAAGACGCTGAGACGGTAAAATAGATCGCAACGAAATTTACCCGCGGCGATGGCCGCCTCCAGGTCCCGATTTGTAGCGGCGATGACCCGTACGTCAGCTCGGATCCGCCGATTGCCACCCACACGCTCGAACTCTCGCTCCTGCAGAACACGCAACAGCGCAATTTGCGTTTCCGCTGGCAGTTCACCGACCTCGTCAAGGAAGAGGGTGCCTTCTTCGGCAACCTCGAAGCGACCCAGCCGCCGCTGCAGAGCGCCCGTAAAGGCCCCTTTCTCATGACCGAACAATTCGGACCCAATCAGTGACGCCGGAATCGCGGCACAATTCACGGCGACGAAAGGACGCGAGGACCGCCGAGATCTCTTGTGGATGGCGCGGGCGACCAACTCCTTGCCTGTGCCTGTTTCACCTGTGAGTAGAACCGTGGAATCCATCGGCGCCACCTTGGATACGAGGGAGAGCACTGCTTGGAGGGCGGATGAGGTACCGACAATCTCCTCAAACATGAGAGCCTGGTCGATTTGCTCGCGCAGTACCAAGTTCTCGTCTTGTAGGCGGTCCTTCAGGCTCTGAATTTCTTCGAGACATTCTTCCAGATAGGCTCTGGCGCTCGTACTTTCGTGATATGCAGAGCTGTTCTCTATTGCGATGGCAATTTGGTTCGCTACCTGGATAAGAAACTCAAAATCGACCTGAGTAAAGCCATGGTCCTCGCGGCGGCCGAGCGCCAAGACGCCGAGGACACGATTCCCGCTAATGAGTGGCATGACACAGCCGGTGCTAAGGCCCTCGGCAATGCCAGGGTCATCCTTCACGCCTAACTGAAGCAGGTCGGCGGCATTACCCATCCAGGGCTTGGCGGTGCGGAAAACAATACCGGCGATGGACCCCTCTATCGAAACAGAGTCCTCTCGAATGAATCCCTTGCTCTCTGGAAAATCGAGGACGAAGACCCGCAACCTGCTCACATCCGAACCGGGCAAGCAGACGTACACGACATCACATTGCATCACCCGCCGGACGCTCGCCGAAATGGCCCGAAGGAGATCGTCGATCTGCAAATTTGAGACGACTTGATTGGTGACATCGAAGAGCAACTGCAGCCTGTTTTCTGCCTGTTTGCGCTCGTCAATATCCGTATGCAAGCAATACCAACGCACGATGCGTCCTTCCGCCTCCCGCTCGGGGATGGCGCGTACATGGAACCAGCGGAATACGCCATCAGCACGACAGACACGGAACTCAGAGTCATATGGCTGCCCGGTTTCGACCGAGCGATTCCACGTGGACACCAGACGAGAAAGGTCGTCTGGATGAACAAAGCCGCAGTTGGTCCAACTTTTCACCTCGTCAAGCGTTTTTCCAAGGTAATCCAGCCATTGCTGATTGACGAACTCGATGTCGCCGTGCGCCGTCAAAGTAGAAACATATCCCGGAATACTATCGACGATTAGCCGACAATCTTGTTCGCTCGGGGGCAAGGCCTCCACGGCTGGTTGTGGCGCGTTGACGTTCATCGATCGTCCCTCCGGCATCTGCAAGTCTGAGGCTTCGGGCGCTTCTCGTGTTAGATGTCGGGCTTCCTTGATTTGATATGTTTGATTTGCAGGATGGACGGGGCGCAGCACTCCGAAGGACTCCGCGGATCGCGGGCATAACTGCCTTCCTAAACGTTCCAAACGAACGGTCGCCACGCGAATGTTAATCTCGAGTTCGTGAACCAGAAACCGGCTTTTCGGAAGCAGAAGAAGTTCTGGGCGAATGGTCGGCAACCCTTCCCCTACCCCGATTATGGAAGGGTTGGTCGTTACCTAGCAGTTGGGTCAGCTGGCCATAGCGACCCACGAATCGGCTTATCGACAAAATCTCTGGCAGAGAAGCGCTTGGATTATTCCCGGTTTTCCGATCACGCCTCGGTCATCCCAATAGCTCGCTACCTTCGGCCCAGCAAATATAATGGCGCGGGCTTCACGAGTATCTTATCCGAACTTGCTTTCGTAGGCCGTACGAGCATGAATTGGATTTGCAGTACGAACGCCCGCACAATGAGATGTGCCCGTTTCGTGGAGGGATGATGATCCGGAGGATTTTAGTTGGTCTATTTTCCTTGATAGGTATCAGCAGCCCATTCGCGGCTTTCCCACCTAGTGAAACAATACTAATCAAGACGACTCGCCTGATCGACATGAGCAAGGGTTCGGTCGCGAATGACCAAGCGATTCTGATCAATGGTCCAACGATAGTTGAGATCGGACCCAGTTCTGTCGTCAGCCAGCATGCAGCCGGAAAGGTACGAGTCATCGATCTGACTGGTTTGACGGTGTTGCCGGGTTTAATCGATTGCCATGCCCACGTGCTGGGAAACTTAAAGGATCTGTCCGCGGTTTCGCCGTTGCGCATCTCATCAGCGCAAGCCACGCTATGGGGCGCTCACAACTTGCAAATTTGGCTGGATCACGGATTCACGACGTTGCGGGACGCGGGCGAACAAGACCTCGGCTACGGGCAATTAGCACTGCGCGACAGCATCAAGATGGGCCTGATCGAAGGGCCGCGAATGGTTTCGGCCGGTAACTTCATTTCGGTCACAGGCGGTCATGGCGACGCCGACGCTCTGGCGCCGGACCAGGCTTTGCCCCCTCGCCCCAATCTTGCGGACACCGTGGACGGTGTCTCTGCGGCGGTTAGACACGACATCAAGTACGGTGCCGACTGGATAAAACTGATGGCGACGGGTGGCATTTCCGATCCCATGAGCGACTTCAATGTGCAGGAACTGAGCGAAGAGCAAATGAGGACAGCCGTAGAGGTAGCACACCGGGCGCACAAACTCGTGATGGCTCATGCGGAAGGGCAGGATGGTATTAAGTCCGCTCTTCGGGCAGGCGTCGATTCCATTGAACACGGGACACTGCTCGACGAAGAAGGCGCCGCTTTGATGGAAAAGCATGGCACATGGCTCGTCCCAACGCTTTCGGTAATGCAGAGATATGCAACGATGGGTCGCGAGAGTGGCTTGGATGCGGTGGCACTCGAAAAATCACGTCTCATCCTGAAGTATCAATCCGATGCTTTTCAGCGCGCAATAAAGCACCACCTCAAAATCGCGTTCGGGCTGGATGACGATCCGGATTTCTTACCCAATGAATTCGCGGCAATGGTGGAAGGTGGCTTAACGCCAACCGAAGCTCTGCAAACGGCCACCATGCATGGCGCCGAATTGCTTAGGTTGTCAAGTGAGATCGGTTCTTTTGAACAAGGGAAAACCGCGGACATCATTGCGGTATCGGGAGATCCCACAAAAGATATCCACGCCATGAAGACGGTGGTCTTTGTGATGAAAGCTGGGAAGGTCCTGCGGGACAATCGGGCGACAGAAAAGTAGAAGGCCGGGCCGAATTGCTGAAGCGATCACCAGTTCCGTGGAGCGATACCGGCTGCAAGCGGTGAATCTGTTCGAGAAGTGCTTGCGGCGACGCCGGGCGGCCCAGGAAATCCTGCATCAAAGTACGAGTGTCACGCTCCGAGCCATAGCGCAGTAAGTGTTCGGAAACCCAGCCATACCAAAGCGGATTTCCCGTATCGAAGGCACCCAGCGCTCCTAAGATGTGCTGCCGCATCTCGGCCGTGAGTACGGCTCCTAAACCGTAGTTCACCATGTACCCGGGAAGGTCCGCCAACTGCACTCGCACCGCCCACCAGGAAAGCTCTGGATGCGGCACGATATGCAAATAGCGGTTGGTGATTTCGGTCCAAAGCGCGTTGGGGTCCGTCAGGGGAGCGCGAAACATCCGCAGTTCGAATAAGGACCAGGCCACGTCCAGAACAACGACGGAATATAACGCTCGTAGCGAGAGTTGCTCCGTAGCTTCATGGCCTATATAGCGACGCTGCCACTGGGGCTCATAGGCGCTCCAGGAGGGGACGTCGGCGAAAGCTTCGGCGAAAAGGTCGCTTGGCCAGTCCACGAAGGCGGGACGATTACGAATCGCGGTGATGTTCACCACATGGCCGTTCTCGTGTACGAGTTCATTCAGTACGAAGAGGCCGCCGCGCTCGTACGGCGCCGACACGCGTGCCACGGTGGGCCTCCAGGCCCCGTTCACCATCCGTCCGTGAGTGACAAATTCGGTGTAAGCCAATGCCGCCTTTTCCGGCCGGGGGGAAAGATCGTACAGCGTTCCCAGTTGCTCCGGGTCGGCGCCCAGGTCGCGGTAGTAGCGCTGATTGATCGGCTGCAGTGATTCCCGCGGGATGTATGTCCCGAGCAAGCGATCGGCTTGCCCTGCCTCGAAACGGAAGTCCCAGGGCTCGACCATGGTATCGCCGTTCGATTCGCGCCAGGCATCGAGGATCTGCACTAGCCAGCGTTCGACTTCCGCGGCATCGATACCGATATCGCGGGCGGCGTTGTCGATGTCCGAGCGGTTCTTGGCTGCTTGAGCGGAAGCCCCGGCGATCATTCGGCGATACGGGCTGTCGGGCTCGTTGTTGCCGTTGATGGCCTGCCACAATGGAACGAAAGCGAAGAACACTGCCTTGCGGCGGCCAGGATCGGAGGTTTCGTGCAGCAGGTCGAGCGCGGAAACCCGGTTGATCTTGCTGCCCTCAAAGTTGAGGCTGTTGCCGATTTCGACGAAACAGGCGACGAGGGCAGATTTGAGCTCCGGATATGCAATGTCTTTGCGGGCGGCATCCTGGCATTTGGCCGCGGGGCTGAAAAGCGCTCCGCCGCCGGTAAAGGCCTTCATCTGCTTCCGCATGGCGGCGATGGCTCTGGTGTCCTCGCCGGAGAGCCCGGAGCTGGGCAATCGCTCCAGTTCCTTGGCCAGTTTGGCGCGCTTCTCGCGGTAAAACTGCTCCCAGGCAGCGCGGTCTTTACCCTGATACGTGCTCAACAGTCCGGAATCGATGGTGGCCAGGATGCTGTTGGCGTCACTAACATCGGCATAGAGATACTCGACCTCCGACACCTTTTTCGAATTGGCCACGGGACCGGCGTCTGCGCTTATGGACTTGGGCGAAAGCAGCAAACTGCAAGCCAGACTCAGAGAGAGCAGGTTTTTCATAGGATTGGTGATTGAGGGATTGTAGCAGTCGGACAGTCACTCCGGTTGGGTTCGCGCAGGATTCTTCTGCAATGCAGGTACAGCTGCAGTGGCTCACCTTTGCAAGCCGACGCCAGAAACTTAGGGAACGTAATGGCCGATTGAGCCCAAGTAATGCCCGATATCGCCGTTTAACTCCCGAGTGGTCGGCAACCCTTCCCTTGCCGGATTATGGAAGGGTTGCCCGTGACTCGCCCGCAATCGGTCTCGAGTGTCAATTTCAGTTTTGGGACAAAACCGTAATGCGGAATAATCGAACACGAACTATTCGGTGCGCAACACGGTCATGGGATCGACTTTGGTGGCGCGGTGCGCGGGGATGTAGCACGCAAGGCCGCCGACGGCAACCACAACAAGAGAGATCGCAGCGTAGGTCAGCGGATCGCTTGGACGTACGCCGAAAAGCAGCCCTGACAGCAGCGGCGTTAGAACCGCAGCCATCGCCAAGCCCGCTACCACGCCCACAACTACCGGCAGGCCGCTCTGGCGCAATACCATCCTGCCCACGTCAGCCGAGTTCGCACCGACAACCATGCGAATCGCGATCTCCCGGTTCCGCTGGGCTACGGAATAGGATGTCACACCGTAAATGCCGATGCAGGCTAGGAAAAGAGCCAGCGCCGCCAGCGCTCCTGCAAGCACGGTGACGAATCGCGTTTGCGCGCGGGCCTTTTCGACGTACTCCATCTGCGGGCGCAGATTCGAGACCGGCATGTCCTTGTCGAGCTTCTTCACGGCCTGCTGCACGTAGGCGGCAAACGTCTGCATCGGCGCGGTAGTTCGAACGACGAGCGAATACACGGGCCGCGGCGCCAGCGGTACAGGCAAATAGATCTGTCCCCGCCCCCTGCTCGTCAAGGAGTGCGCCTGGATGTGCTTCACCACGCCAATCACGACGACAGACTCGCGAACAAACTGGAAGGCACCAGCGGGCGAATCTTCGATGCTCAGCTTTTTGCCGATGGCGTCCTGGCCGGGCCAAATCTGTTCGGCCACCGTGTCGTCCACGATGGCAACGTGCGTGTGAACCGCGTCGTCGGCGTCCTCAAATTCCCGGCCCGCCAGCAGCGTCGCGCCAATGGTTCGAAAATAGCCCGGCAGGGTGGACCGATGGTCCGCCATCACCGTGTTTTGCTGCTGGACGGGCGCGCCTTCGGCCCAATAGTAGCTATACCAATTTCCGAGTCCTTCATCTAGCGGGAGATGGGAAACGCCGCTAACAGATTGCGTGCCAGGCATTGCGGAAAGATTTGTTCGCAACTCCTTGAGAAAATTAGTTAAGGACTCGACGGTGCCGTAGCGCGACCCTGGGAAGGAAAGTTGAAACGTTAAGACGTTCTCCGGATGAAAGCCTGGATCTACGCGCAGCAGGCTCGTAAACGTTCGGATCATCAGGCCGGTTCCCACCAAAAGAATGCAGCCGAGGCTCACTTCGCTTACAATCAGCAACTGGCGCAGCCACGATTTTCCTGTTGCTGTGGCTTTACCGCTTTCCTTCAAAATTTCAAGCAAGTCCCCACGAGCGACCGACAACGCGGGCGCCAGGCCAAACAGAACGCCCGTCAAGATCGAAAGCAGGAGCGTGAACGCTAGGACCCAACCGTCCAATTTCGCCGCGATCAGCAGGTAAATTCCTTCCGGCTGAAGGGAGAGAATCCATTTCAGAGCCACCCATCCAATCCCCAGCGCGGCGATTCCTCCAAGACATCCAAGGAATATATTTTCTGTCAGAAGCTGACGGATAATGCGCCTTCGCTCCGCGCCCATCGCCGAGCGTAGAGCAGTTTCGTGCCTTCTACCTGTCGAGCGCGACAGCAATAAATTAGCGAGGTTCGCGCAAGTAACGAGCAACACCAGCACAACGGCGGCGAACAGCGAAACCAGCGCGGGCTGTACTGACCTTACGTCATCCTCTTGAAGCGACAATACACTCAAGTGCAGCGACTGCTCTGCGTATTCCTTTGCCTCACCCCGAAGCTGCGAGGCGACAGATTCCGCTTCACTTTGCGCTTGGGCCACCGTGAGGCCCCGGCGCAGCCTGCCAACCATTCTTATGTAGGCTGTGTCGCGGCTCTGTTTCTCGAGGTCGTTCAAAAATGGAATGAAAACCTGCACGTCTGCCATCCTGCTATCGGGAAATAGCAGCTTGAAATCTCGGGGCAGCACGCCAACAATCGTGAAGTTGTTCCCGTTCAACCGCGCGGTTTGTCCAACGATGCCCGGATTCGCGCCGAATTGCCGGCGCCATAGCCCGTCCGTCAAGATCATGAGCGGAGCCGCGCCTCTCGGGTCTTCGCCGGGCGCAAAGAAACGTCCGAGTTGCGGTTTTTCGGCCAGCAACGGCAAAAAATTCGCAGTCGTAAGAGCCAATCGCACTTGCTCTGGCTCGGCAGTTCCTGTGATCGTGCCGCTGGTTACCCATATTCCGCCAATTTCCTCAAATGCGCGGGTACGCTTGCGCAGCTCAATCAGCTCCGGACCGGAAGCTGGCCCGCGCGCCTCATTCCCCCATGTCGACCAGATCATGGCCAGACGCTTTGCATTTGGATA
>Ga0307477_10004206_pt1 | contig 10515 bp, 6 predicted proteins | sample atmos_gasesECM2C_FD_203316 | JGI IMG/M metagenome (GOLD analysis project Ga0307477, IMG submission 203316) | Hardwood forest soil microbial communities from Morgan-Monroe State Forest, Indiana, United States - atmos_gasesECM2C_515 | ecosystem: Environmental > Terrestrial > Soil > Temperate... | reverse complement strand
GTGGACTATTTGACGAAGCCGGTCAACGCCGCGCGATTGAGGGAGGCGCTCCGGCGCGCGCACGAGCGCCTCGAGCGCGCCGATCTCCGCAGCCAGGCAGTGTCCCAGGTCCGGAAGGCCGTGGGCGCGTACGAGAAGCTCGCCGCTCCACCTCGCATTGAGCGCATCCCTGTGCGGTCGAAGGGGGAGATGATCCTCGTGCCCGTCACGCAGGTCGCCTCAGTCGTGGCGGATGGCGAGCTGCTCCATCTGACCACGACGCGACAGGAAACCTACACGATCTCCTACCGGCTCAAGGATCTCGAAGCGCGTCTCGACCCGGCCAAGTTCGTGCGCCTGGGTCGCGGGACGCTGGCAAACGTCGATCAGATCGCCCGAATCACGCCGTTGCCGGGAGGGATGTACACCGTGCGGCTCCTCAGCGGTCAGGAGCTGGACGTGAGTCGAATCCAATCACGCATCCTGCGCGGGCGCCTCCTCCAACTGTGACAGGCCCGGTCGGCATGGGGCTGAACCGCTAGCGTCCGCCCGTTCGCCAGAAGACGCGCGTCTTCGGGAATCCCGCGGCGGCTCGGTCCAGCCGTCTCCGTTCGCCTTCACTCGTGAAGAGCGTATAGAGCGCGGCTCGGTGGTCCCTCCGTCCGCGAAGCACCTCCCGCAGAAGATCGACCGCACGCCTCGGGCGATCTCCTGGCGTGACCACAACGCCAACGACTGCGCGGCCCAGATACGTCAGATCGCTCACGCCACGAGAGACGATGAGGACGTCGGTCGCGCCGCTGCGAAAATGGCGGAGGTTCGCCTGCCGCTCCGTCGGAGCTTGACCGGCATGCCACACAGACACGCGGTGGCGCCTCCGGCGCAGGAGTTCGCCCAACGCCACAGCGGAGCTGGGGATGTCGTGGAGCACGACCGTACGGTCCCCTCGATGCTGATCCACGATCTTGGCAGCGACCTGAAGCCGTATCGCCGCGCGTCGCAAGAGCGCGGATCGAAGGTTCAACAGTCGGAGTCGTCGCTGCGGCCTCCGGAGTTCGGGGCCGGGTCGTTGAACTGTTTGCAGGGCGGCGGCCCTCGAGGTGAGGAGGTCGTAGCGCGCACGGTCGGCCGAGGGCAGCGGGACCTGCACGTTGATGAGATCGAGCGAGGTTCCCCGAGTGGCAGGGCGAGCCAGCGTCGCCGGACTGGGACTCACCAGGGGACCAAGCAGGCGGAGAACCTCTTTCGCCGGAACGGTCCCGTTGCCGAGAGCCGTCGACGCAAGACCGAGGGTGGCCGCCGAGCCACGAGCCAGGAGAGTGGCGCTCTCGAGACCGGGGGCGTTCTGACAGTCGTCGACAATCAGAAGCGTCTGCGTGCCCGCGAGCGTGGCGTGGGCGAGTTGGTGCGCGCTCGCGTTGACCACGACCGAGACGCACCGAAGGATCGTGGGGTGCTCCCGAGCTGAGACCCGCGCGACCTCGTCCGTCGGCACGCCGTAGTCGTCCAGACTCACCGACCACTCGTCGAGGGCGCCGAGCGTCGAGACGAGGATAGTGGCTCGACCGAGCGGATACCGCCGTCGAAACTCGCGAAGGCAGAGGACCGCGAACCGGACCCGCATCCGGCCCTCGGAGAGCTCCACGGTTCCCCGCATCGTGGCGCGCCAGCGAGTGACCGCGACCAGAAGCCAGCCTCGGCGACCTAAGCCGGTCGGCCATGCGGTTGCTCCTGCGGCGCCCAGTGCGGCCATGGCCTCTCCCGCCCGACTATCCCGCAGGTCAACGCTCCCGGCAGTAGTACCCGACCAGCGGTCCTTCGACGGCCATGGGTGGTCGACGCCTCGGACTCGACGGCTGGCCATCGCGTGCCCTTTTTCCTCGACGAACGAGCGCCCCGGTCGAGGGCCGGCAAGACCGCTCGCCTTGGTTTCGAGACCATTCATGGAGTTGGCGTAGGCCTAGGCGGGCGACGTTGCTAACGTCGCAGAGCCTGTTGAACCGTTGGACGACTGGCCAGAGTCGTCTGTAGGGGGGGTTATGCGAACGCGGACCGAGCGGTGTGATGTCACAGGGAGGTCGCGCCCATGACGGCGAAAAAGAGCCTACTCGCGTGGGTGATCATCCTTGCGCTGGCGCCCTTTCTGGCGGCCACCAGTTGGGCTCAGGGCCTCGGCGGGGCCGGCACCGTGAAGGGTGTCGTCAAAGACCCCAATGGCGACGCCATGCCCGCGGTGACCGTCACGATCGCCAACCCGGTCACGGGCTTCAAGAAGACCGTGACCACGGATAAAGACGGAACATTCCAGTTCGTGAACCTTGCGCCGAACCCGTATCACCTCACGGCCACGGCCAAGGCCTTTCAGACGCTCGAAAAGGACGTTGACGTCAGCGGGGGCGTGCCAGTCGCGCTCACGCTGACCATGGCGCTCGGCGCGGAAAGCACCCAAGTGGAGGTCGTCAGTCAGGGCGTCCTGGCCGAGACGGATCCCACCATGCACGTGGACCTCGACTTGAACGTCATGCAGAAAACGCCCATCGAGACGGGCTCAGGCCTGAACGCAATTGTCATGAGCGCCTCACCCGGCATCGCGGCCGATGCCAACGGGTTCTTCCATCCCATGGGTGACCATGCCGAGACGCAGTACTCGGTAGACAACCAGCCTGTCACCGACCAGCAGAGCAAGATCTACTCGAACCAGCTCCCGCCGGAAGCCATCCAGTCCCTCGAGGTGATGAATGGCGTCGCGCCCGCGGAGTTCGGGGACAAGAGCAGCCTCGTCGTCCGCGTCTTGACGAAATCCGGGGTGGACCAGCCGTTCTCGGGCTCGGTCACGGCGGGGTACGGCTCGTTTACGGCGCCGTCCGGGGGATTTTCTGCAGGCGGCGGCGATCGGACGGCCGGGAACTTCGCCACGATCAGCGGCCTCTCGACCCACCGCTACCTGGATACACCCGAGTTCCAGGCGCTCCACGACAATGGCAGCGACTTTTCATTTTTCGATCGGTTGGACGACAAGGTGGCGCCGAACGCCAATTTCACGCTCGATGTGCACGCCGGGCACTCGTCCTTCCAGGCGCCCAACTCGTTTGACGCCGCGTGTAACCCCGCCTGCTTCGAGCCTGGCGCGACCGGCCCGGCCGACCAGCACCAGACCATTACGAGCTTCAACGTCGCGCCCGGGTACTCGTGGATCGTGAACGACAACACCTTGCTCACCGCCAACGCCTATGTGCGCGGCGACCACGTCATCTACACGCCGAGCACGAATCCCTTTGACGACGTGACCGCCAGCGTCGGCCAGAACCGCCGCTTGACCAATTACGGCGGCAAGGTGGACTTGACCAAGACCCTGGGCAAGCAAGAACTCAAAGTGGGCGCGCAGGTGAGCGTCACCCCGCTGACCGAGGCCTTCAATGTCGGCATCACGGATCCGGGCGCGAACTCGCCGTGCGTCGACGCGAGTGGCATCCCGGTGCCAGACACGACGCTGACCAACCCCTCGCAGTGCGCCAAAGCGGGCTTCCAGCCCAGCACGAACGCGAGCAACATCACGACGGTCGGTTTCTTGCCTGGCTTGGCGCCGTTTGACCTGACGCGGGGCGGTTCGGAGCTGAACTTCAACGGCTCGGCCACCATTAAGGAAGGGGCCGCGTACATCGAAGACACGATCAAGACGAACGCGGCCACGCTCTCACTCGGTGTTCGCCTGGACGAGTACGACGGGCTGGCCAAGGCCACGCAGGTCGATCCGCGCGTCGGCTTCACGTACTCCCTGAGCAAGGCCACCGTCTTGCGTGCCTCCTACGGCCGGTTCCTCGAAACGCCGTACAACGAGAACCTGATCCTCTCGAGCGCCACCGGCGTCGGGAACCTCGCGAACATTTTTGGCTCGCAGCAAGTGCCACTCGCGCCCGGTAAGCGAAACCACATCGACGTGGGCGGCCAGCAGGCCTTCGGCAGCTGGGTGCTCGTGGATGTCGGCTACTTCTGGAAGTTCACGCAGGGCGCGTATGACTTCGACAACATCCTGGGCACGCCGATTGCCTTTCCCATCGAGTGGGATCACTCGCGGCTGAGCGGTGTCTCGGCTCGCGTGAACCTCGTCGAGCACCACGGCTTCAGCTTCTCGACCAACATTGGCCACAACAAGGCGCGTTACTTCTTTCCCGAAACCGGCGGGTTGATCCAAACGATCGCAAGCACCCCGCCCACGCTGGCCGACGGCACAGTCGCCAACGTGTTCCGGATCGACCACGACCAGGCCTTCCAGCAGGACACGACCGTGGAGCAGCGCTTCGCGGCGAACTACAGCGGATGGATCACGTTCAGTTGGCGGTATGACTCGGGTCTCGTGTCGGGGTCCGGATCGGGCATCGCGGAGTCGACGCTCGGGCTCGACGCCGACCAGCAGACGGCCATCGGCCTCTCCTGCAACGGCGTGGCGGCCACCTTGACCAGCCCGATCACGGCCTGCCCGGTCAGTGGGCTGTCGGCGAAGCTCATCCGGATCGTGCCCTTCGCCCTCTACAACCCGGACACGAATCCACCGCGGATCACGCCGCGAAACGTGTTCGACCTCGCCGTGGGCTTTGACAATCTCACGGGGACCACGGGACGCGAAAAGATCACGTTGCGGTTCACGGTGGTCAACCTCGCGAACAAAGAGGCGCTCTACAATTTCCTCTCGACATTTAGCGGAACGCATTTCTTGACGCCGCGCGCGTACGCGATTCAGGTCGGCGTCAAGTTCTAAAGCGTCAAGACAGGGGAGAGCCCGGGAACGCAAGCCGTCCCGGGCTCTCCCCGCCAGCCTCACACACCCGGCTACTTGCTAATCGTGCCGCACGCGATGCGGGCGCCGGCGCTGCCGGAGGGATCCGTCTTCATGTCGTCTGCGGCCGCGTGAATGACGAGGGCCGTTCCACCGTTTGAAAACACGGAGTTCGTGCCGCTGCCAAGGCTCACACGTTCGTTCGTGATTGACGTCTTCAGCGTGCCCTGCGGGCCGACGGTGATGTTCATCATGTCGCCCGCGTGTGGCCCGTCCGGGTTCTGAAGGCCGTGCTTCTTCATCTCGGGATTGAAGTGTCCCCCGGCGGTCGTGAATCCCGGCGCCTCACACTTGGCGACCTGGTGGATGTGGATCGCATGCTCGCCCGGCGGTAGGTTCTTCAAGTCCAGGGCGATACTGACGCCGGTCGTCGCCGGGGTGATCTCAGCGGTCCCAACGGAGGCGCCGTTCGCGTCTTTGAGATCCACTTTGACCGGACCACTGCCTTGCGCCGCGACGTACCGGGCGGCGGCCGTTCCGAACACTCCAGCCAAGAGGACGACGAATGCCAGATTCTTCATAAGGGTCTCCTCGCGTGAATCCATTGTGCTCGGAGGCGTCGCGGCCTGCAAGCTCGAGCCCTTCGAAGGATCGTTCATTGGCGAGACTACATGGACTCCCTTGCCGCCTGGACGGCCTTGAATCGTTCTTGAGAAACGGCGGCCGCTACTCCCACCGAAACACTTTGGTTGAAAGCGCCGTGAAGGCCAGGAACATCCCCGCTAACACCGCGACGTCACCGGCGTGGGCGAACCAGCCCTCGCCGTGCCAAATCCCTCGCAAGAGCGACACGGCATACGTCAGCGGCAGTGCCCGGGCCACGACCTGCAGCATCGGTGGCAATGAGGCCACGGGCATGAACAGACCGGAGACGCCGAGCATGGGATAGAGAATCAGAGTCCCGATCGGTTGAGCGAAGCGGGCGGTGGGCACGAGGCTGGCGACGAGAAACCCCAGGGACAACAGGCTGACGGTGCTGAAGAGCAGCGCCAGGGTAAAGGACACCAGAGGAACGCCAGCGTCCACGGAATAATAGCGTCGGCCGACGAGGAGCATGATCCCCAGCGTGATCGCCGTGAACAGCAGCTTGACCAGCACATGGGCCGTGAGAATCGTGTACGGCCGCAACGGCGTGGCTCGCAGCCGTCTGAGGATGCCGCCCTCGCGGTAGATCGCGATGATCGCGACCAGAGACAACACAGTGCTGGCGGTGATGAGCAGGGAGGCCAGAATCGGCAGGTCGACCGAGATCGCGCGCGGCACGTCGGACGAGACCCGTTCCGCCTGAGTGCCGAGGATCCGGCCGAACACGACGAAGATCAACACGGGGATCCCGACCGAGCCGAGGACGCCCAGCGGCTCCCTCATGAAGATCTTGATCTCGAGCCAGGTCAGTTTCCAGAGTCCACGCAGCATGGTGTCGGCGCCTTGGGGTTCGCGGACGTTCAGTCCCGAATCATGTGGCCCGTGAGCTTGAGAAAGACGTCCTCGAGCGTCGGGGCCTCCGTGCGGAAGTCGACGACCCCGATCCGATGGTCCGCGAGACACTGGATGACCTGAGCCACCAGGTCGCCCCGGAGTCCCCGAATCGTCAGCTGCGGCCCCTCGGCGCTGACAGATTGAACCAGCGGAATCGCCCGAAAGCGCTCGGCGGCGTTCGGCTCCTCAGTCACCAGGATCACCGTTCGCTCGGGACAGTGCCGGTGCACGAGTTCGGCCGGAGTGCCGAGGTCGATGATGCGGCCGCGATCGATGATCGCGACGCGGTCGCACAGTCGCTCCGCCTCCTCCATGAGATGCGTCGTCAGAAACACCGTCTTGCCGCGCTGGCGAATGCCGCGCACGAGATCCCAGATCGCCCGTCGGGCCTGCGGGTCAAGGCCCGTCGTCAGCTCGTCGAGGAAGACCAGCTCGGGATCGTTGATGAGGGCGAGCGCGATGAAGAGGCGCTGCTTTTGGCCGCCGGAGAGGGTCATGAACCAGGCGTCTCGCTTGTCGCTGAGCCCGAGTTGATCGATCAAGCGATCGCCGTCGACGGGTTTCCGGTAGAGAGACGCCCAGAGGCCGACGGCTTCTCGGACCTTGACACGCTTCTGGAACTGCGCCGCCTGGAGCTGAACGCCAATCCGTTCCTGCAGCGCGTACACGTCTCGTCGAGGTTCGAGCCCCAGAACTGAGATGAGACCGCGATCGGGCGCGCGCAGACCGTTGACGCACTCCATCGTCGTGGTCTTGCCTGCGCCGTTCGGCCCAATCAACCCGAAGATCTCTCCCGCGTGAACGTCGAACGAGACCTCGTCGACGGCGACTGTGCGGCCGTACGTCTTCCGGACCGACGAGACGTGGACGACCGGCTGACCCGTCATGGGATCACTTCCCCGCGGGCGCCAGGGCCCGCAGCTCGGCGAACCAATTGAGCACGACCGTGATCGAATGCAGGCCACCGGCCGCCAGCAGAGGATCGGTCACGCTCAGGAAGTGCTGGCCGTCGCGCATCATGTCGTAGGGTCGATCCGAGCTGCTGGCCAGATTCGAGAACGGCCGTTCGATCACCGACGCCGTGCCGAACGACACGGAGGGCGCGAATGTCACCGGCACTCGAATCAGCCGGCTGCCGGGACCGGGTGTATAGAACAGCTCGGTGCCGTCCGCTGACCACAGCGGGTGGTGGGCATCCTCGAGCGAGTTCGAAGCCAGGTACTTCGCGCCGGTCGGCGGAAAGGGCTCGACGTAAATCTGGTTCGATCGACCGGGCTCGCGCGACGCGTAGGCCACCCAGCGACCGTCAGGCGAGAACACCGCGCCGGTCAACTGCGTGGACTCGACGACGTCGAAGCGCGCGGCGCGACGATCGCGGGTCGAGAGGGTCCACACCGTGGTGCGACCCTGGGAGAGCCGTTCGAACAAAAGCCAGGCCCCGTCGCTGCTGAACGACAGCGGGATGTCGGTGGCGCTGGCCGACGGGGTCGTGAGCCGCTCGGGCGCGCCCGATCCATCCGCGGGCTGCCAGTAGACGGCCATCGGTCCGTCGCGATCCGACCGGTACGCGATACGTCGATCGTCAGCGGACCAGGCAGGGCTTCGGTTCCGCCCCCCAAAGGTCAGACGGCGCGGCGCCCGATCGCTCCCGACGTCGTACACCCAGACGTTGACGTCTTTGCCGTCATCAACGACGAAGGCGACATGCCGGCCATCCGGCGAGAGACGCGGCGTTTGATACGAGCCAGGCGGCGCCCCGAGCGTCTGCCACTTGCCAGCGCGATCGAACTCGGCCAGCGAGACCGAGGTGGCGACCGGCTCCAACGGCCCCGGCAGAAATGCCAGCGTGCCGTCCTCGGAGACCGTCATGTTCAACGAGCCCGAACCGTAGGTGCCCGTGCCGCGCATCACGCCCTCGACCACGGGCACTTCGCGGCCAGTCAGCGCGAGCTTACCGACGTCGAACGGCACCGCGTACACGACGCCGCGTCGCCCGAACACGAGGTGGCCGCTGGCCACGTACCGGGCGTCCGTCCCGCCGTCGATGATCGTTCGACGTACGCCGGTGGCGAGCGTCTGGACGGTGATCCGGCCGGCATCCCAACGCTCGCTGCCGCCACTGCCATCCGCCGACGTGAACAGGATCGTGCGGCCGCCCGGCAGCAGCTGGGGACCAAACTGAATCTCGCCGGCCGTCGCTTTGACGAGTAGCTCCGGTGATCCGCCGTCGGCTGGGACGCGGAGAATCCCCTCGGTGTTGGCGAACACGATCCCGTCGACCGACCAGCTCAGTCCGGACGGCAAGTCTGTCGGGCACAGCGTAAACGGAGCGCCCCCAGCCGTCGGAATCCGCTTGAGCGCCTGATCCATCTGTGACCAGTACACGAGCGCCTGACCGTCAGGTGAGAAGACCGGACCGACGGGTGGTGTCGGGCCGTCGGTGCCCCTCACCACGTGCGCGTCGAGCGCGTCCATCGCCCGGACGTACAGCCCGACCGGCGCTCCGGCGCTGAACGCGAGTAGGCGGCCGTTCGGACTGAGCGCGATCACGGTCCGCTGAGTGCCGATGAGACCCATGGGAGTGGCGAGCGTCAACGAGAACCGGGTGACGACCGGCGGCGGCGCGGTCGCCGGGCTCCTCCATAGGAGGCTGCCGGTGATTACGCTCGCCAGAAGAGCGAGTCCCACGGCCGGGAGCGCGCGCTTCCACAAGGGAATCGCCGCGGGGGCGAGACCGGCGGAGGCCGGGACGGCCAGCGGGGCCGCCGCGATGATCTCGAGTTCCGCGCGGACATCGCCGATGGCTTGCCAGCGTTGTCTGGGTGCCTTCGCGAGACACCGGCGGATGAGGTCTGGCAAGCGCGGATTGAGGCCCGGCGGCAGGGCGCTGAGATCGGCCTCGCGCGCGATCACGGAGGCGAGAACGTCGGACACCGTGTCGCCGTGGAACGGCCGCTGTCCGGTCAGCATCTCGAACAGCACGGCACCGAAGGCGAAGATGTCGCTGCGGTGGTCGGCCGGCAGGCCGCGTGCCTGCTCCGGCGACATGTACGCAGCCGTTCCGAGAATCACGCCCGCCTGCGTGCCGATCGTCGTCGGCGAGTTGGCGACCTCCGCTGGCGTGGAGTCCGGCCCCGTGTCCATCGCCTTGGCTAGGCCAAAGTCGAGCAGCTTCACGGTGCCGTCCGCGCCACCGGCTGTCGAGCGCGTGGGGATATCGGACGCCGAGCGCGTGGGCGCGAGACGGCCGTCCGGGAGGCGCGCGGGAGCCTTCAGCCGGTCTTGCCGGGGGTGGGGCCCCGGCGCCTGGAAGGAAGTCGGGCCCCACGCGCCGGTGATTTTGATGTTGGCCGGCTTGAGATCGCGGTGGACGATGCCGCGTTCGTGTGCGGCCTCGAGGGCCTCGGCGATTTGGCGGGCCACCGCGAGGGCGACCTCGAGCGGGAGCGGCCCCCGCCGCAAACGCTCGGCGAGCGTCTCGCCCTCCACGAGCTCCATCACGAGCAGATGGCGATGCGTGTCGTGATCGGAGACTTCGAGACCGTAGAGTGTGGCGATGTTCGGATGGTTGAGGGCCGCGAGCGCGCGCGCCTCGCGCTCGAACCGCGTGATGCGCTCCGGGTTGTCGGCAAGCGCCGCCGGCAGGACCTTGATGGCCACGCTGCGGCCGAGCTTGGTGTCGCGGGCGCGATAGACCTCGCCCATCCCGCCGACGCCCAGGAGCGATTGGACTTCATACGAACCGAGTCTGGTCCCTGGGGCGATCGACATGAACGTCGCAGGGATTCTACACGGCGGCCGCAGGCGATCGACCCGGCCGCGCTGTTCTCAGCCCACTTCGGTCGAACGTCGACTATCGTAGGAGCCGTACCGGCGGCCGCGCGCCACGGGCCGCGAGACCCTTCACCGTCGCGGAGAGACTTATGAATCGACTCGCTGTCGGCATCGCCATCGTGTGCGCCACGGTCACCATGCTCGCGTCGGCTCCTGAAGCGCAGACGCCGGCGCCAACCAGCAAGACGCCCGTGCACGCCCGGCAGGTCAAGCGCCTGCTGATCCAGAACGCCATGGTGATTCCGGGCCCGGGCACACCCGCCTACGGACCCACCGACCTCCTCGTCGAGGACGGCGTGATTGCCCGCCTCGGCGCCAGGGCGCCCGGCTGGCCGGAGCCGGACGAGATCATCGACGCATCGACCAAGTACGTGATGCCGGGCATCGTG
>Ga0307477_10004205_pt1 | contig 10516 bp, 8 predicted proteins | sample atmos_gasesECM2C_FD_203316 | JGI IMG/M metagenome (GOLD analysis project Ga0307477, IMG submission 203316) | Hardwood forest soil microbial communities from Morgan-Monroe State Forest, Indiana, United States - atmos_gasesECM2C_515 | ecosystem: Environmental > Terrestrial > Soil > Temperate... | reverse complement strand
CGCCCCGGACAAGGTCGAGGAGGCCGTTCGATGAGCCCACGTCCCGGCTTCATGCTCGAAGTCGACCGCTCCACTCCTCCCACCTTGTTCTGGCACGGCGAGGGGTACCGCTTGGAGCGGCTCCCGGAAGGAAGCCGCGTGCTGTACGGGCCCGAACCCCTCGCCGCCCTCGCCGATCCGGTGTCCGCCATCCGCCGCGCCCTGCTCGAGCCGCTGGGCGACAGCGCCCCGTTGCCGGAGCTGCTGCGACCCGGCATGCGCCTCACCATCGCCTTCGACGACGTGTCGCTGCCCCTTCCCCCCATGCGCCGGCCCGACGTTCGGCAGTTGGTGATCGAGCAGGTCCTCGACTTCGCCGCCGAGGCGGGGGTGGACGACGTCGTGCTCATTGCCGCCTTGGCGCTCCACCGCCGCATGACCGACGCCGAGCTCCGCCATGCGCTCGGCGACCGGGTCTACGACGCCTTCGCCCCCCACGGGCTCCTGCGTCAGCACGACGCCGAAGACCCGGCTGCCCTCGTCCTCCTGGGCGAGACCGACCAGGGTGAGGCGGTCGAGATCAGCCGCCGGGCGGCCGAGTCCGACCTGCTCGTCTACGTGAACATCAACCTCGTGCCCATGGACGGCGGGCACAAGAGCGTGGCCACCGGCCTGGCCAGCTACCGCAGCCTGCGCCATCACCACAACGCCCGGACCATGCAGCACAGCCGCTCCTTCATGGACCAGGAGCACTCCGAGCTCCACTCGTCGAACTGGCGCATGGGACGGTTCATCGCCGCCTCGGGCGTCAAGGTGTTCCAGATCGAGACCACGCTCAACACCGACACCTTCCCCGAGCAGTTCCGCTTCCTGCAGCGCCGGGAGTGGGAGTGGACGGGGCGCGACCGCGCCGCCTTCGTGGCCTCGTCGTCTGCGTTGGCTCGCACTCCGCCGCGCCTGGCCCGGACGATCTTCCACGCCATCCGCTCGCCACACCGCATGACCTCGGTGCAGGCGGGCGAGGTGGAGGCGGTGCACGCTCGCACCACGGCCAACGTCTACGCCCAGCAGCTCGTCGAGGTGGACGGGCAGACCGACGTGCTCACCATGGGACTTCCCTACATCTGTCCCTACAACGTGAACTCGATCATGAACCCGATCCTGGTGGCCTGTCTCGGCCTCGGCTACTTCTTCAACATGTACCGGGGCCGTCCCCTGGTGCGCCATGGCGGTGTGGTCATCATGAGCCACCCCACCCCGTGGGCGTTCAACCCGGTGCACCACCCGAGTTACATCGACTTCTTCGAACAGGTCCTGTCCGAGACCACCGACCCGCTCGAGGTCGGGAAGTTCGAAGAGAGCTTCGCTACCGATCCGTGGTACGTGCACCTGTACCGCACGGGCCACGCCTACCACGGCGTCCACCCCTTCTACATGTGGTACTGGTGCGCCCATGCCCTTCAACACCTGGGCGGGGTGATCGTGGTGGGCGGCGACCGGGCGGCGGTGCGGCGCCTCGGGTTCACGCCCGCCTCCACCATGGCCGACGCCCTCGAGATGGCGACGGACGTGGTCGGCCCGGGCCCGAGCATCACCCACCTGCACGCCCCGCCCCTCGTCATGGCCGACGTCCGCTGAGGCGTCCGGTGCCGAAGAGGTCGCCGCTCCGCAAGCTTCGGGCGCCGCTGCAGCGGGCGCGCTTTCCGTGGGCGGCTCCCACCTGGCCCACCGGGATGGAACGCCCCGCTCCCGATCGCGGCGTCGGCGTCGACTACGACACGCAGTGGGCGCGCCGGTATCCGGCGCGCCTGGCTCGCGCCGTCGTCCTCGACAACGTCACCAGACTGCTGGCCCACGCCGTCGCCGCCCCGGCCGTGATCGGCGAGGAGATGCTGAAGCTGGCCGAGCAGCCGGTGATCCTGGCCGCCAACCACGCCAGCCACCTCGACACCCCTCTGCTCCTGTCCGTGCTGCCACTCCCCATGCGACATCGAACCGTGGTGGCCGCCGCCGCCGACCACTTCTTCGACCGTCGGTGGAAGGCACACCTGTGGGCCGGAGCGCTGAACGCCATCCCCATCGAGCGCCACCGTGTCAACCGGCGCTCGGCCGACATGGCGGTCGAATTGCTCGACGAAGGGTGGAACCTCGTCATCTTCCCCGAGGGCGGACGTTCGCCGGACGGTTGGCTCCAGCCCTTCCGGGGCGGGGCCGCCTACCTGGCCGTGCGCACCGGCCGGCCGGTGGTGCCGGTCCACCTGAGCGGGACGTGGCGCCTGCTCCCCAAGGAGGCCCGGAGGATGCACCGAGGGCGCACCGCCGTGCGCTTCGGCGCCCCGCTGCACCCCGACCCCGGCGAGGACGCCCGGCGTTTCGGAGCCCGCATAGAGAGGGCCGTCACCACCATGGCCGACGAGGCCGGCAGCGACTGGTGGACGGCGCGACGGCGCGCCGCGGCCGGCGTCACCCCGCCGGGCACGGGACCGGCGGCGGCACCGTGGCGCCGGGCCTGGGCCCTCGGCCCCGATCCCGCCTCTGCCGAGGACGAGGACCCGGGTCGCTGGGCGGTACGGGTCGGGTCGCGCTGAGCGTCGGCGACTACGGGCGGCGAACCCGGACCCGCCGCCACGCCGGGTGCTGCACGGCGCCGAGCCGTTCGGTGCGCAGGGCCCGTTCCTCGTCGTCGTCCAGAGCCAGCGGCGCTTCACCGGTGGCGCGCGCCAGCAACAGATCGGCGAAGGCAGGGTTGCGGGCGAGCACCGGACCGTGGAGGTAGGTGCCGAATACGTTGCCGCTCCACGCCCCTTCGGTGCCGTCACCGTTGCCGATGCCGTGGCGCACGTTGGCGAGCGGCGCCACCTGTTGGCCCAGCTGCGTGTGACCACTGTGGTTCTCGAACCCGGTGAGCGCCTCGTGAAGCGGTGACGAGGCGAGCGGCTCGGCGAGGAGCTCGCCCACGGCACGCCGTCCCGGGCCCTTGAACGTGCGCACATCGAGGAAGCCCAACCCGGGCCGGGACGCACCGGTGGCGTCGGGGAAGCTGGTGCCGAGCAGTTGGTACCCGGCGCACACGCCCAGCATCACCGCACCCTGGGCGACGGCTTGGCCGAGCGGGCTCGACGCCAGCTCGGCGCCCGCCTGGAGCTCGGGACCGTCCTCACCACCCCCGAGCAGGTAGAGGTCGCCGGCGGCGGGCAGTGGCCGTCCCGACGAGGCGAGCAGCAGCTCCACCGAGGCGCCCCGCCAGGCGGCGCGCGCCGCCACCACGCGGCCGTTGCCGGCGTCGCCGTACGTGCCGAGGAGGTCCGGATGCACGACCACCACGCGGAGCGCCGACACGCCGTCGCTCAGGCGCCGACGGCGCTTCTGCCCGGCGGAGCCAGTCGTCTCGGCCGGCTGGCGGGCCACCGGGACGGCGGCGGCGGGCCGGAAGGCGCGCAGGACGGGAGCCGGTGGCTCGGTCTGGCGGGGACGGCCGGGACGCTCGGCGAGCCGCCGTCGCAGGTCCTGAAAGGCGGTGTAGTTCCCGACGTACTCCACGCGCCGTGCCCCGCTGGCAGCGAGCGCGTCGAGTTGGTCGTCGACGACGGCGTGGGAGACCCCGGCGTAGCGCAGCCGCACGGCGAGATCTCGGGCGCGCTCCCCCGTGGCCACCACGTGGCGGCCGGCGAGACGCTCGAAAGCCACGTCCCACAACCACGACGGGTCGTGACCATCGGCGATCCGGGCGTTGATGCCGATCACCACGGGCTCGTCGCCGCCTTCGAGAAGGTCGAGGAGTTCGGTCCAGCCGGCCGGGTTCTTCGCCAGCAGGAGCCGAGCCTGCACCGTGCCGGAGGTGACGACCGAGAAGCGACCCTCGACGTCGCCCACGTGCGCCATGGCCGACAGCGCCCCGGCCATGTCCACGCCGAGCACCTCGGCGGCTGCCAGCGCCATGACGGCGTTGGCGCGGTTGAAGCGCCCCGGGAGCGACAAACGCAGCGGCCGGCGCCGGCCGGCGGCGTCCACCACGTCGTCACCGTCGAGCGACAGCACCGGGTCGGGCCGGCGCAGCCCGCATCCGCTCGACCAGCCGACGCCACCGGGCTCGAAGGTCACCGGACCGTCGCACGCCGGGCACCCCACGGCATCGGAGCGCCACAGCTGGCCCGCCCCTACCCAATACACCTTGGGCGCCGTCGACGCCCCCCACACCACCAGGGGGTCGTCGGCATTGGCCACGACCGTCCCGTCGTCGAAGCCCGCCAGTGCTTCCCGGAAGCGGCCGGCCACCATGCGCACCTCGCTCACCCGGTCGAGTTGGTCACGCGACAGGTTGAGGAGCACGACGACCTCCGGCTCCAGCGCCTCCTTGGCCCGGCCCAGGTAACCCTCGTCCACCTCCAGGACCGCCCGGAGCCCGGGGGCGGCAGCCAGGGCGGCGGCCAAGCCGGCCGGGAGGTTGGAGCCGACGGCGTTGGTGGCCACCCGGCCGGTTCCTCCGAGGGCACTCACGAGCAACCGGGTGGTGGTGGTCTTGCCGTTGGTGCCCGTCACGAGGGCGGCAGTGCGACCTCGGCCCAGGCGTGCCAGCAGGTCGGGCTCCAGGGCCAGGCCCACGCGGCCGCCCACCACCGAGCCCGAGCCCATCTTGAGCCGCCGGGACAGCCCCCCCACGGCGAGCGTGGCCCAGGCCGCCGCCCGCGCCCGCCCCGTGAGCGGCGCGGTCGTGGCCGGAGGCGTCACTCGCCGGCGTGCCCGGGTGGGAAGGTGCGGGCCAGCTCCTCGGCCGTGGGTTCGTGGCGACGACGGGCCTCGGCCGGCAGCAGTGCCGAGATGGCGTCCATCACGGCGGCGGTGTCGGCGGTGGCGTCGGCCAGGCCGAGCGGCACCGGGGTCCCCACCCGCACGCGCACCAGGGGCGGGTGGAGCACATTGGTCACGTTGGGCACCCGCGCCGATCGCGGCCAGACGCGCTCGGTCCCCCACAACCCGATGGGCACCACGGGCGCTCCGGTCATGGCCGCCAGGCGGGCCACGCCGGTCTTTCCGGCCAGGGTGGTCTCGAAGAACGCCCGGCCCCGGGGGATGGTCCCCTGGGGAAGGATCACGACCACCTCGCCCGCCTCGAGGGCACGGCGAGCCTCGCGCAACGGCGCGTCGGAGCGCGAGCCGCGGTCGACGCATATCCCGCCCAGAGCCCGGGCGATCTGGCCGACGACCGGCGCGTCGAACAGCTCCCGCTTGGCCAGGAAGCGCACGGGCCGGCCCAGGCGCGCCGCCACCATGGCCAGAGCGGCGACGTCGAAGTAGCTCCGGTGGTTCGACGCCAACAGTGCCGGCCCGCGCGACGGGATGTGCTCGACGCCTTTCAACTCGAAGCGGGCGTAGGGCACGAGCCCGGGGCGCACGAAGGGGCGCAGCAGGTGGTAGGGCTCCAGCCCGAGCACCTTGGGCACGCCGGCGGGCCGGTCCCAGTGGTCGAGCGGCCAGCGGCGCAGCGTCGCCACGAGATGCAAGCGGCGGTCGGGATTCACGGCGTGCGGATGGCCCACCGCCGCCAAGAGGGGCAGGTCGAAGAAGCTGTCGGAGTAGACGTGGCTGGCCCGCAGATCGACACCGTGGTCGGCGGCGAAGCGGCGGACGGCGTCGAGCTTGCCGCGCGACCACACGAAGGGGCCGTCGATGGCACCGGTGTACCGACCGTCTTTGCGGGCGTAGCGGGTGGCGATCACGTCGTCGAAGCCCATCAACTCGGCGAAGGGCGTGATGAGGTCCACGGGGGTCGTGGTGGCGAGCACCAGCCGCCGCCCCATGCTGCGGTGCTCGGCCAGCACGGCCGGCGCGTACGGCTGCACCAACCCGGCCAGTTCGGGGGCAGCGAGCTGACCGGCGCGGCACACCGCCTCGACCGCCCAGCCGCGGACGAAGCGCGGCGCGGCGCGCACCATGGCCATGAATGGCACCGACTCACCCATGAGGTCGTAGGTGGCGTAGAAGAGGCGCTCCCCCGGCAGCGACCGCCGGCCTTCGAACAATCCCTCGGCGTGCATGGCGGCGCTCAAGACGAGCCCGCTCGCCCCGCGCAACAGGGTGCGGTCGAGGTCGACGAACACAGCCTCCCGCTGTTGTGGCGCGCTCATGGGCGAGACGATACCGGGAGGGCCTGCCGTCGCCCGGGGCGGAAGCCGGTGCGCTCCCGTTCCTGTCGCCAAACTCCCCCCACACGCGACGAAGGGACCGGCGGGGGAAACCGGCCCCTTCGTACCGACTCGACAGGAAGCGGAGGGGGGGTGTCCGTCCTGTGGTCTGCAGCCATTGTGCGGGACCAGCCTTGATCTGTCAAACAGCTAAAAGAGATTTGTGCTATCTGTATTAGCGATGGAACTCCGACACCTCCAGGCCCTGGTGGCGGTGGCCGAGCACCGCTCGTTCTCCTCCGCCGCCGACGCACTCGGCACCGTCCAGTCCAACGTGTCGGCCCACGTGGCCCGGCTGGAGCGGGAAGTGGGCGCCACCCTGGTGGACCGCTCGGCGGGCACCCTCACCCCCGAAGGGGAGGTGGTGGTGGCCCGCGCCCGCCGGGTCGTGGGCGAGCTCGAGGCCATGACGGCCGACCTCGGTGCCCTGCGAGAGGACGTGGCGGGCTTCGTGCGGGCCGGCATGATCGGCACCACGGCGCGCTGGCTGGTGCCGCCTCTTCTCTCCGAGCTCGGTGTGCGTCATCCGAACCTCCGCCTCACCGTGGCCGAGGGCACCAACACGCTGCTCGAGCCACAGCTCGCCGCCGGGCGGTTGGACATGGCGGTGCTCACCCTGCCGGTCGGCGGACGGGACCTCACCTTCGAGCCGCTGTTCGAGGAGGACCTGGTGTTGGTGGCACCCGTGGACGACCGGACCTGGGGTGGCACCGGACGCATCGAGCTGTCCGAGCTGGCCGCCGTCGACTTGCTCCTGCCCGCCCCGGGGACCTCGTTCCGAGCCGAGATCGAGGCCGCCACCAAGCCGATGGGCGTGACGCTGCGAGCCCGGGCCGAGGTGGACGGCGTGCAGCTCCTCGCCACGCTCACCTTCGAGGGATACGGGCCGGCCATCCTTCCCGCCACCGCGGTGCCTCCCCACCTGCGGCCCAGTTTTCGCCTCCTTCCGGTGGACGGGCTACCGGCACGACGCGTGGGCCTGGCGCTGCGCACGCGGGCCATGCCGTCCGCCCCCACCCGGGCGGTCCTCGAAGCCCTGCGCCGTCTCGTCGTCGGGCCCGAGCGCCTTCCCGAAGGCTTGCGCGCCGTGATCCCGGCGGCGGTGTCGCGCGCCGAGGGGTCGTGGCGACCGGTGGGCGTCCCCAACGGCTGACCGCCCGACCAGGATGAGCGGGCAGGCCTCCGAGGGGCTCGACGACGTCATCAGTGGAGGGTGGGCGGGCGCGGTTCGCGCCACATGAACCACAGGCGCGGGCCGCCGTGTGGCACGACGAGCTCCCCGGTCACCTCGAAACGGTGGCGGCCGTAGAAGGCGAGGTTCCGCTCCTTGGAGGACTCGAGGTAGGCAGGCAGCCCCTCCTGGTCGCAGCGTTCCAGGACCGGCGACAACAGGGAGGAGCCGATGCCCTGTCCTTGACGGGCCGGCTCGGTGCCGAGGGTGGCCAGATACCAGTGCGTCTGGCGGGGACGTCGCCGGTCCACTTCGGCCAGGAAACCGGCGGCGTCGGGGAGCCGGCGTCCCAGGAACACCAGCTCGCGCAGCAGGGGCGACAGGTGCCACAGATCCCGCCAGCCGGGCTTCGGCTTCCCCGGCGGCGCCCACAGCGCGGCGCCGGCGATGTCGTCGGTGGTCCACACCTCTCCGTCAGCCCCGTACATGTGACGAAGCTGGATGCCGAAGAAACGCCGCAACCCTCGCAGCCGGCGCCGTTCACCGGGGAACATGAAGCACGCCACCGGGTCGTCATAGAAAGCGCGAGCCAACACCTCGACGAGCGACCCCACGTCCGCATCTGTTGCACGGCGGGTGACAGGCGCCGAGGCGTGCGCACGTTCGGGCCCATCGTCGGAGGCGTAGCCCACCCGTCGCATGCTACGGCGTCGGGGACGGCCGGGCTGTGGTCAGTTGACCGACGGCGAGGGTGGGTAGGCGGCGAGCATCGCCACCCTTCCTCCCTGGCGTTGCAGCACGTCGTGCCACAGCGCTTCTGGATCGCCGGTGAACACGTCGGACGCCAGCGCCTCGAAGACGAACCATCCGTCGTCCTCGAGCTCTGCTTCGAGTTGTCCGGCGGCCCAGCCGGCGTACCCGGAGAAGAGGCGTACCGCGCCGAGCGGCACGGGCTGGCCGTCCGGGGCGGTCGACAGGTCCACGACCCCTACGCCGGCGACCACTTCGCGCCAGTTGGCTTCTGCCGGGGCCGAAGGCGCCCCGCGCCGGCTGGCCATGCCGATCACGGCGTCGGGTGACACCGGGCCGCCCGAGAACACCACCCCGGGTGGGGCCGCCTCGGCCAGCGATGCCCACCGCTCCAAGATCTCTGCGACGCCGACGTGCAGTGGCCGGTTGAGCACCACCCCGACCGCCCCCGGCTCGTCGTGCTCGAGCACCAGCACGACCGAGCGAGCGAAGTTGGGGTCGGCTAGCTGTGGCGCGGCCACGAGCAGCCGTCCACCCAGGCGTTCGCCGTCGCCTTCGTCGGAGCCGGGGTAGGGGTCAGCGCTCTCCGCCACGGACCGATCTTGCCCCGGCCGCCCCGGGCCGACGATCACGGCGGGCGGACCAGATCGTGGTCTGAGCAGAGGAAACGGGCGCTTCACCACCGTGGGCAGCCCGTGACCCGCCGATTGTGCTGCGGCGAGACGGGGTACAGGGCACCGACGACCCGTTTTCGCTGCACGGCAGAGCCCGCCGAGAACCGGAGGGCCGGAGGTTGGCAGCAGCCCTGGTGACCGACCTGTCGGGACAGCAGGCTGCGGAGAGAACGGCTCGTGGCAACCCCGCCGGCCACGTGTCAACCCTTTCCGCAGCCTGCTGTCCCGGTGGCGGGTAGGAAGGGGGCGTGGCCAGGACCATCTCCATCAGCAACCCCGACAAGGTCCTCTATCCGGCATCGGGGTTCACCAAGGCGCAGGTCGTCGAGTACTACCGCACCATCGCCCCTGTCCTCGTCCCCCATCTGAAGGGCAGGGCCCTCACCCTCCGCCGCTTCCCCGACGGGGTGGACGGCCAGTCGTTCTTCGAGAAACGGTGCCCCTCGCACGCCCCGGAGTGGGTGAAGACCGTCGAGGTGGGCCGGTCGTCGGGCCCGCCCTATCGGGCCTGCTCGGTCGAAGACGCCGACACCGTGGTGTGGCTGGCCAACCTGGCCGCGTTGGAGCTCCATCCTTCTCTGTCCTTGGCCGCCGAGCCCGAACGTCCCACCACGATGGTGTTCGACCTCGATCCCGGAGCGCCGGCCGGACTGGCCGAGTGCGCCGACGTCGCCTTGGCCTTGCGCGCCCTTCTCCGTGATCTCGAGCTCGAGTCGGTGGCCAAGACCTCGGGGTCGAAGGGCATGCAGGTGTACGTCCCCCTCAACACGCCGGTCGACTACGACACGACCAAGCTCCTCTCGCACACCATCGGCCTCGTCATCGAGAAACAACTTCGGCCCCTCGTGGTCACGACCATGGCCAAGCAGGACCGGCCCGGGAAGGTGTTCATCGACTGGAGCCAGAACGACCGAGCCAAGACGACCGTGAGCGTCTACTCGTTGCGGGCCCGAGCCCTGCCAGGTGTGTCCACGCCGCTCACGTGGGAGGAGGTGGAGGCGACGGCCGGCACCGACGGGACGGCGCTCGCATTCACTCCTGCCGACGTGCTGGGACGGGTGGAGGAGCGAGGCGATCTGTTCGAACCCGTGTTGCGGACACGGCAGTCCTTGCCGGCCCACGTCACGGACCTCCTCGGCCCCTCGGACCACTGAGCGGCGCGTCCCCAACCGGCGGCGCCGGTTCAACAGGGGATGTCGTTTCCGTCTTCGACAATCGGGTCAGGCGCCCGCCAGCACGTTCCAACAGCTGCAGGTGAGAAATGCCCGACCGAGGCGACCCGTCGCCATCCGATCCTCTTCCTGAACCAGGGTCTCCGTCACGACCTCGAGACGTGCGCGAGCTGCGTCGGCGCATCGAAGCCCACATCGAAGGCCGCTACGCCGTCGAGGACACGCCTTCCACTCAACAGATCCCGACTGTCGACCCGTCGTCGACCATGGCAGATCCCAGCGGTCGCCGGTGCTCGCTTCGGTCCGCGGGCGGTTCCCGACTTGGGGCGCCGGCAGGGGCAACGCCGCCGGCCGGTCGCCGCCGTGCTGTTCGTGAACCTGATCGGCGCCGCCCTGTTGGCCGTCCTCGTGAGCGGATTGGCCGGTTGGGCGACGGGGACCGGCACCGGCGCAGGCGGCTCCGGGGCGGGCGGGCAACGGTCGCACAGCCAGGGACCGCCGACCCAGGCGGCCACCCCTCCGTCTACGTCGACGACCGCACCTCAGCCGGCCTTCGCCAACTCGCCGACGACAACGGCGCCGACGGTT
>Ga0307477_10004204_pt1 | contig 10516 bp, 8 predicted proteins | sample atmos_gasesECM2C_FD_203316 | JGI IMG/M metagenome (GOLD analysis project Ga0307477, IMG submission 203316) | Hardwood forest soil microbial communities from Morgan-Monroe State Forest, Indiana, United States - atmos_gasesECM2C_515 | ecosystem: Environmental > Terrestrial > Soil > Temperate... | reverse complement strand
GTTCTACAAAAGTGACAATTGGTTTCTCACTCCCGATCAGATCTACGTGAAGATGCTCCCCAACGGCGACCCAGTTCAGCTTACGAATGATCCCAGGCTCAAATACGGGCTGGCATTTTCCCCAGACGGTTCACGCATCGCATACACCACCTATAGCGCAGAGCTTACTGACGAGTGGAAAACATACACGGTGTCTCCGCTGGGTGGCGAACCGACTTTGCTTTTGTCGAATGCCGCGGGGCTCAGCTGGTTAGATCAACGGCGGATCCTATTCTCGGAAATAGAAACGGGCGTTCACATGGGAATTGTCACGGCATTGGTAAATCGCTTGGAATACCGCAAGCTTTATTTCCCGCAGCATCAGCGCATGATGGCGCACTTCACCTATGCTTCGCCCGATCGTCAGCGGGCGATAGTCGTCGAAATGGATCCGGTCTGGCAACCATGCCGGTTGATCTCACTGCATGGCACCACGGAGAGTCGCGAAGTGGGCCCGCAAGGGCAATGCACCTCGGCGGCGTGGTCGCCGGATGGTAAGTGGATGTATTTCGGCGCCGAAGTGGAGGGCAGTCATCATTTATGGCGCGAACGTTTTCCTGGAGGCCAGCCTGAGCAAATCACGTTCGGTCCTACCGAGGAGGACGGACTAGCCATAGCGCCCGATGGGCGGTCCATTATCACTTCGATTGGCCTTCACGAGAGTGCGTTATGGATTCACGACAGACAGGGTGATCGCGCCTTGTCTTCCGAAGGTTATGTGAGCCCCGGATCGGCGAGATTTTCACCGGATGGCAAGCTGCTCTATTACTTGATGCGACATGATTTGTCTTCGTCTTCGAGCGAGTTGTGGCGCAAAGATCTCGAGGCGGAGAAAAGCGAGGCGGTTCTGCCGGGGTTGTCAATGGCGGAATATGACGTTTCGAACGACGGCAAGGAGGTTGTCTTCTCAACGCAACCGCGCGGAAGACCTTCCCAGCTCTGGCTAGCTCATTTGGACGGGAGTTCGCCTCCCAGAATGATCACCTCGACCGGGGAGCGCGCGCCCCATTTCGGTCCTGACGCACAAATCATCTTCCAGTTTACGGACGGAAAAGCCAACTATATCGGCCAGATCAGAAAGGATGGTTCAGAGCGCTTCAAGTTATTCCCAGATCCGATCTCGGCGCTTATCGCGATTTCGCCGGACCGGCGCTGGATAGCCGCGGATGTGCCGTTGCCTGATTCCGATGTCATCATGGCGATTGCGATTAGAGGAGATCCTTCGCGACGGATCTGCACTTGGTGCTCTGTGGATTGGAGTCCTGACGGCAAGATCTTCTATATGGGGCTGTCGCCGAATTCGCACACAACTCGAGGCACAACGCTCGCGATTCCCGTAGCCGCGGGAGAGACGATCCCCAAGCTGCCGTCTTGGGGAATTCGAGGACCAGAAGATGCCAAGGCAGTTCCAGGCACCCGCCTCCTGGACGGCTGGTTCCTCTCGCCCGGACCGGACCCTTCGACGTTCGCCTACGTGAAAACTACGATGCACCGGAATCTTTATCGGATTCCAGTCCCGTGATCAAAGCGTCTCGAAGCGGGCCACTTCTCGGAATCGCAACCGCCGCTGTAGCATGCTCGAACCGTGAAGTCCAGGCCGCGCAGAACCATGTCTGCAACGGTAAAAAAACGCGGGCTTGCGAGAATCGAACTCTTTAGGCGCGGATGACGCGCAAATCGGAAATCATCCACACTTTCCTGCATCTGTTCAGTTCTTTACGACGCGGCTATCCAGGTGAGTATGTGGGGGACTTGATAGACGACCTTTTGCAATTCATGCGTGCAGCGGCGGCAGGATATGCCATGTTGGGATATCTCGGCTCTTTCGTGCTTTTGCACACGCTTAATGCACATTCGATCAATAGTCTTCTCCCAAAATTTGCTAACGCCGCAGCTGAGTATCCGTCACAGGCGATTCGTTTTCCCGCATCGAAGCCCGACGGGATAGGACTTTTGAGCGCGTTCAGACGCGAAATTGACTATCACCAACTAGCGGATCCTGCTCTGTTGATCTCGGAGCTGATGCTCCACCAACTGAGGGAGACGTGGGGAGCCGACATTGACTTTAGCAAGCTTCTGCTCGAAATCAGAGCGAGGTAGAACCCACCATTGTTTCTTGATTCCACACACGCACGCGCCCACCTGCCTGCACCGCACGCCGCCTAGCGCGGCCCCGTCCACGCGACGCCTCGGCCCCAACTCAACATCCACACATCTCCACTCAGCGCCCCTGCGCGCCCCCGCGCCCCGACAACAGAGGGCGCCCGATCCTGACATGAAATGAAATGAACTGAGCTGTCTGAGTTGATCTGACACTGCTCAGAAATGAGCCGATCCTCATTCCCCAGTCCAAACGCGATTTTCACATGTTTACCATCTCGACGCGTGTCTCTGGGACCGTCTCTTTCCCCTCTCCCGCGGCCTGCGCAATACCCAACTGGGATAGGAGTTAGAGAGACCTGAAACCGCCCTCGTTAACGGTTAACACTTCTAAGGCCCCGGGGGCACGCCGGAGCGGGACGCGGGCACGCGCAGCGTGGTGTGTTGCGTTCCTAGGTGTAGAGTTGCGCGAGCGGGAAGTGTGCAGCGCGCGGATGGGGATCTGGGGAGTTGCGAGGGGGAGCTTTTTGACGTGGTCGTTGCGCCTAACCCGTGCCCGATCAACTCGCAACAAACCTTTGCTGATCACTTTGCGGAGCGATTCCGGAGAATCCGACCTAATTCCGCCTTACCAAATTAACTTCAATCCAAATTGTATTTGTCGCGAGGTCGTGGATGTACTGGCAATTGCTCCTGCCGTGCCCGACGTCTTTGTGCCAGCAGTGGAGGACGTGAAGGTAATCAAATTTGGAGTATTAAAGTTCGCGCGGTTCAGCAGGTTGAAAATCTCAGCGCGAAATTGAAACGAAAGCCTTTCACGCAACGTTGTTGTCTTGAAGACGGAGAAGTCCCATGTCGCCAGACCTGGACCGATCAACGTGTCTCGACCCAAATTGCCATAGAAGCCACTCGTTGCTGGCGGGGCAAGAAAGGCTTTCGGATTAAACCATTGAGAAGGTTTCCCAAGAATGACCGGGCCCGTAAAGTCGGGATTGACGAAGGGCCGGACTGGATTTCGAGTGTCGCCATTGTTCGAGGGGTTATAGCTAAGCTGTGGCGTAAAGGGGAACCCCGACTGGATCGTCACGATGCTGTTGACTGACCAACCGCTGACCAGAGCGTTGCTCCACCCCTCCAAGCTGTTGCCAATCAGTTGCCCTTTCCCGAACGGCAGCATGTAGATCGCGTTGATGACGCCGATGTGGCGCACGTCGTAAGTTGCAAGACCATAGTCCGCTCGCAGATTGAAAGGGTTCGATACAAGTCCTGGCGCATTCGCAGCGGCCGTCGCGTTCAGCGAGTCCCCATCATCCAGAGCCTTCGACCAGGTGTAGACGCCCCGCAGCGACAATCCTCGGCTGAAGCGCCGGTTCACATCGACCTGAAGAGCGTTGTAATTGCTGATGCCCTGAGAGAACCACGTCCACGTATTTGCGATGGTGTGATTCGCTCTCGGCGTCCCCGCGGGAATGTAATACGCTCCTGCTGGGACAGGCTTACCCGCGAGCGGGGAACCAACAGTAAAACCGATAGCGGGGGAATTCGTGGAGGTTGTCGGTTGACTAGGATCCCAAGTCGGATAAACTGCCGGGCATGGCGACGCGGGACAGATGACTGGAAATGGTTCGTTCGCGTCAATGCCGATCAGTTCGTGGTAGCCGTGGCTTCCGACGTAGCCTACGCTCAGCGAACTGTCGGGCGTAAGCTCCTGCTGCAACCTCAGTGACCATGAAATCAGCGTTGGCGTTTTCATATCCGGCTGAACTCCTCCAGGAACAAGCTTTGCGCCGGTGGGCGGAGGAGCAGAAGGATCGATTGGCAAGGACGAAACCGGATATGGCACGGTCGCGCTGCCAACACTGTAAACGGGATTAAATGGCGCATTTTGGTCAGTCCGATAGCCGAGCGCGTCTTGCAGGTCGTTATACATTCCAAATCCGGCGCGAATCACTGTTTTGTCCGAGGCGGGACTCCACGCCAATCCGATGCGCGGCTGAGGCAAGAACTTGGCCTGGTTCGTGGTAAGGAGAGAATCTCCAATATGGGGAGTGTCTGAGATCACTCCATTACTGAAGGTATAGTTAGCAGCTCGACCATGCGCTTCGTTCCATCCAGTTGTGAATTCACTCCTGAAGCCTAGCGACACCGTCAGTCGCGGAAGGACACGAATCGTGTCTTCGGCGTACCCTGCGCCGAACAAGGAGCGCCAGTTCATTTGGGTTGGCGCCGGGTCCCACAGGAAACTGGAGATGTTTCCCTGGAGGAAGTTCGTTAAGCTGGAAAATGTCGCCTGGCCATACTGACTAAGTGCGATAGTTTCGTTGGATTGAAATGGCTGGAACCAGACGCCGAAAGTAAGTTGATGACGTCCGCGAGTCATTGCCACGCGATCTTCAAAAGTGTACAAATTCCGAGCGATCGTGAGATTGCTACCATTGTTGCTGCCTGCGAGGCCTATGGCCGCTTGCGGATTTGACGCGGCACTACCGCCGACAACCACCGCGCCGACCTGATGCCCTAACAAGAAACCTGAGACAGACGCAGCGGGAGTTCCTGGAGTGGGCAAGCCGGTAAAGAAATACCCGGCACGCGAGTATCCTACGCGTGCCACATTGAGCGTAGACGGCGAAAAGGAATGCGTTTCGTCAACACTGAATACCTGTTCGCGTAGCGTGAGCTTGTCTGAGCTGTAAGGATCCAACACGGTTTCTGTAAAATCTTCGCCGTCATCAATGGTGTAGACGGCCGACAGAGAATCCCGCGAAGATACAGTCTGGTCAAACCGAACCGTTCCGAAGTCATCTCGAATCGTTTGCAGGGGGCTGCTGAAGAACTGAGCGATGCCGCTGAAATCCGGTGCATCGGCAGGAGCCTCAGGCCAGAGATTGAGTAAAGGCTGAACGCTGGGCACAGCGGCGGCGCGCGATGCGGCGTCAGGGACGAAGGCCGCTGACGTTTGATGAAGGTGCTGGCGCAACCCTTCGTAGTTGCCAAAAATGAAGCTCTTGCCTTTTCGGATCGGGCCTCCGAGAGCCGCGCCAAATTGATTGCGCTGGAAGGGCGGAGCCGAGCCTTGATCGAAGTAATTCGGTGCGTCCAGTGCATTATTTCGCAAAAATTCATAGACCGTGCCGTGGAGTTCATTCGTTCCCGATTGCGTGACAATCGTTACTTGCCCGCCCGGCCGCTTGCCATATTCCGCGCCGTAAGAATCGCGCAAAACATTGAACTCGCGCACCGCTTCGACGCCAAGCAACTCCCCGCTGGTGCCACCAGGCTGCATGTTGTTCTCCGCAGCTCCTGTGAACTCGACGCCATTCAAAAGGAACATATTTTGCTGCGGTCGATTTCCGGAGACCGCAAAGTTGTTGCCCGTGGTCGAATTGGAGACGCCGATTCCGCCAGTTTTTTCTGACGTAAAGTTTACAATTCCTGGATTCAACGGGAGAAGCAGGTCATAGCTTCGTCCGTTCAGAGGCAGATCCTTGACTGCTCTTTCGCCGACCAGGCCTGAGATATCTTGCGTTGTTAAGCTTACGACTGGAGCGTCTGCAGTCACCTTAACCTGTTCGCTTGCCTGTCCAACACGTAGACCCAAGTCGACGCTCGCGTCTTGGCCGACTGCAAGGCTAATGCCAGATCGAATACCTTCCGCGAATCCGTCTTTTCTAACCCGGACCTCATAGAGCCCCACGGGCAACAAGAAGAATCTGTAACGGCCACTCTGATCCGTTGTGGCGGTGCGAGAGACTCCGGTGTCGAGGTTTTTCGTGGTGACTATTGCTCCCGCCACCGCAGCTCCGGAAGGGTCAGTGATCACACCGAACAAGCTTGCTGAGACTTGGGCCGCCGAGAACGGTGCGACAAGGCACACGCACAGCAGTGCCCAACTCCACAGAGCAAAAGACCCGATTCGACATGTCGTGTCGGACAAAAACTCACACGATTTCCTTCTCACACTCCGGAACCCAGACGCTTGTGCAATGCGGCGCATTCTTTTGTCTCCCCAAAAAAGAGTGATCCTGAGAATCCAAGAAGTGTATATTACAGGTGATTGTGAAGTCGAATTCAACGCGGGGATATACGGCTTGGTGCCAAGGTCGCCACCAGTCGTCTTTGTTGACTGGGATCGCTTCGCGACAGTAGGATTCGGTTCCAAATGCCCAAAGACCGCAAACCTCGATCGTCAAAGCCGCCGACTGAAGCGTTACTGAAGCCGCGCGACGCAGCTGTGGCACTTCGCGTCAGCTTCCCAACGATTAAGCAGTGGATTTACAAGAAGAAGATTCGCAGCATTCGCACAGTGGGGGGGCACCACCGTATTCCACAGAGTGAAGTGGACGCACTGCTGTTTCGGACAAGAGCAAAAACAGAGCCTCAGCGGAACCTTCTTATGCGTCGCCTCAGCGGTAGAAACCAGTTAGTCGGGAGAATTGAACGCGTGCAAATCAGCGGTCTGATGGCGGAGGTGATCATTTCAATCGGAGAACAGCAGATCACGTCGATTATCACGGCACGATCGGCTCGTGAAATGAATCTCAAGCCAGGTCAGACTGCTGGCGCTCTCATCAAGGCCACTGAGGTAATGATTCTTCGAGTGTGACATGAAAAGACTGTTTTCGTTATCCGTTTCACTATCCCTCCTGGTTTTCGCCAGCACCGTTCTCCAATGTCAAGAGCTGATCGTGCAGACCGAGGCGGGAAAACAAATCCTGAGTCGCGCAGACCTTGACGCTCTACCCCACGTAAGAGTGACGGCATCTGAGCATTCCTCTCCTGCGGTGACCTTTGAAGGAGTAAGCGTGAAAAGCGTGCTGGAGAAGGCAGGTGTCAGTTTCGGAGAAACAATGAAGGGCAAGCGGCTCGCCAACTGTTTGCTTGTTGAAGCCGCCGATGGTTATCGAGCAGTTGTCGCTTTACCGGAGTTGGACCCAGCATTCACGGACAAGCAGACAGTGCTCGCCTTTCTTCGGGACGGAAAACCGCTTAATGAAAAAGAAGGGCCATATCGGATCATCATCCCCGACGAAAAAAGAATGGCCCGCTGGGTCAGGCAAGTGACGACATTAAAGATCGTGGCTGTGCAGTGAGCGATATCAATCCTTCTGAATCATGACCTCTGTAGCTTTCACAACAGCGGTAACGGCATCACCCTTTTTAAGTTTGAGGCCGTCAGCGCTGCGGCGGGTGATGACGCTCTCAATAAGATTGCCCCAACCCGAATGACAACATGAGCCATGACATCGCCGAGTTGAATCTCTTCAATTTTTCCGCGCAGTTTGTTTCGAGCTGATATAGGCATGTGGTCATTATAAAACGGAAGGAGCCACTGTATGACTCATCGAAGACTGCCCGTACTCGCAATTCTCGGGATTACATTGATTTGTCACGTGTGTGCGGCGCAAGAGATAACGGTGGCAGCTGCGGCAGACCTGCAAGCAGCGATGCAAGATGTGGCCGCCCGGTTTGAGCGGGAGACTGCAAAAAGGTTAAGGTAATTTTCGGTTCTTCGGGAAACTTCTTCCAGCAGATCCAGAATGGTGCACCCTTCGACATGTTCTTCTCCGCCAATCTCGATTATCCCAAAAAGCTGGAGAGGGCCGGGCTGATCGAAAACGGGAGCTACTGTCAGTACGCCAAGGGCAAAATCGTGGTTTGGGTTCCCAATGATTCAAAGATAAATGTGAATTCCGGGCTGAAAGCTCTTATCGACCCGAATGTAAAGAAGATTGCTATCGCAAATCCGCTACATGCTCCGTACGGCCAAGCAGCTGTCTCAGCAATGCAGAGGGAAGGTATCTACGACAAAGTAAAAGACAGGTTCGTTCTGGGTGAAAACATCTCGCAAACGGCATCGTTCGTTGTCTCGGGGTCAGCCGATATTGGAGTGTTGGCTCTTTCCCTGGCCTTGTCGCCAAACATGAAAGACAAAGGCCGCTACACCGAGATCCCCGTGGATGAGTACCCACCAATTGAGCAGGCCTGCGTGATCCTGAGTTCGTCAAAGAACAGGGAAATCGCGAAACAGTTCCTCGCTTATTTCAAAAGTGCGGCGGTCACTGACCTGCTCGTAGGTTACGGCTTCGACGTAAGCAGTCGAACTAACAAGTAAACGTTTCGCGGTTTATGCATCTCTACATCGTGGTCGACTGCAAAACCCACAATTGCAGGACCGTTCACGTACTCCTGCATCTCGGCGAAAAGGAAAAGATGCCGGCACAGGTTGAGTACTGGATGTCCTATCCTTTAATGGTGGATTGCCCGACTTGCGGCAAGACATACGATTACTCAGATGCAGAGGACACATTCTGGCAAAAAGAACTTCCGGCTCCCCCGCCCGGCTTTTTCAGCAGGCTCGCCGGGCCTGCCCTGAACGAATCGCTCGCAGAAGAAAATTGAGATCTTGCCGCGAATTTATTTCGGAAGGGCGTGCTGGGAAACGGAACCAACGCCCTTTCCCGATAGTTTCCATTTCACAATTTATCGTCCGCCGACACTCCGGCCAATCCCGCCAGCGCCTCCCAGTGCCTCGGATGCGGTCGCCTTCGGCCTGCGCGGACTAGCGCTGCAAGCGTTGCGCTAGGGGAATAGTTGCGATGCCAGAAGCATATGTCAGAATTAGCCGCAATGTGAGATTCGGCACGGCGAAATATTAAATCAGGACGGCTCACGAGGGACGTCACTTTCAAGAATGTGTGTTGGCCGAACCGGCCTGATCATCACAGGGTTCAGTTGCTGCGACTGCGCGGCTACCGTCTTCGAAATAAACGGTTAAAGCAACGCTTTGTACCGCGGGCTGAGCTTTTGGTCGCCCGCCCCTGTCACCGTTAGTGCTTTTCTGGTATTGTCGCGTCCTCGGGACGACAAGTAAGGTTACCCAGCCTTCAACAGCGCGGATTTGCCTGTAGACACAAGCCTGTTGTGTTTGAATTCTGGGTCGCATCCAAACTGGGGGATACCAATGCCAATACCGACAGAGCCAATCGGCAGCATTCCACGACCCGCAGAACTGCTAGCCGCAATGCGAGCGCGCGCAGAGATCTCGGACGATCAGTTTCATGCGGCCGAAGAAGCGGCGTTGCGCGATACCATCAAGCGCATGGAAGAAACAGGCTCGCCCGTTATCACAGATGGCGAGCAGACCAAGCCCAGCTTTGCCACGTATCCTCTAACAGACCTCACAAATCTGGCTGCCGATGGCGTGACCATTCCTTTTGCAGACGGACATGCACGCCAGCTGCCCAGGTTGACGGCTGGTCCTTTTCGGTACGGAGTCCACGCGGTGACCTACCTGAAGGCAGCCCAGAGGTATGCGCGTCGTCCGGTGAAACAAGCCGTGATCTCCGCATCGGCCCTCAGCCTTCTCTATCCTCAAAACGGCGTGAGTGGGTATCCGAGGGAGGCTTTTCTGAAGGATCTTCTTGCCGAAGCGGAACGCGACATCCGTGAGTGCTTGGATACCGGTGCCCACTGCGCACAAATCGATTTCACCGAAGGAAGGCTCGCGCTGAAGCTCGATCCTTCTGGTGGGCTGCTGAATTCGTTCGTTGACTTGAATAATGGCGTACTTGATCGCTTTACGGCTGCTGATCGGCAGCGGATCGGAGTGCATACCTGCCCAGGCGGCGACCAAGACTCAACCCATAGTGCCGATGTCGACTACCTGGGACTCCTGCCTGCGTTGTTTCGCCTGAACGTAGGGCGCTTTTATGTTCAATTGGCGAGCGAGCCAGACCGGCCTCGGGTGCTCAGCAACATCCGGAAGCTGCTTAAGCCCGGCCAGACGCTTTTTATTGGGGTGACTGACCCAATCAATCGCAGAATCGAGACGCCGGCGGAAGTGCGTGACCGTGTACTGGAGGCAGGAGAACTGATTCCGGTCGAATCGTTGGGAACAACCGACGACTGCGGTTTCTCGCCCTTTGCCGACGACACCTCAACTTCGCGAGATACGGCATTTGCCAAGATCCGAGCTAGAGTTGAAGGAACCGCTCTTGCCTCCGAGGCTCTCGCCGTCTAGTGAGAGACTTGGCGAGTCGAGTTCACAGCTGCCGTCTACAAGATAACCTCCAACCCCGAATCCCCCTGTAATGGGCGTCCAATGAAAAAGATGCCTGTTAATCGAGTCGCTCTCCCGGCAACCTTCCAAGGAACGGGTCTAGTGCGCCAGTAGAAAAGCGATTGGTGAAAATGGGTGTGCGGGGGGTACTGGTACAATTCCTGACTGAGAGGAACCATGCTGAATTTGATCAGACTAGTCCGGCAGTTGAAGAAGGAAAGAGAGCAAACTCGCGCAAGGTTAGATCAACTGGACACCGCTCTTAAGGTCTTGGGAGACGTGGGAACCGCTCCGCGAAGAGTCGGTCGTGGACGGACG
>Ga0307477_10004203_pt1 | contig 10516 bp, 12 predicted proteins | sample atmos_gasesECM2C_FD_203316 | JGI IMG/M metagenome (GOLD analysis project Ga0307477, IMG submission 203316) | Hardwood forest soil microbial communities from Morgan-Monroe State Forest, Indiana, United States - atmos_gasesECM2C_515 | ecosystem: Environmental > Terrestrial > Soil > Temperate... | reverse complement strand
AAGCTCGGCGCTGACAGAGCTTGAAAAATTTCGCTATACTAGGAAGGTTGAGGCGCGGTACCCAAGTGGTAAGGGAGAGGTCTGCAAAACCTTTATGCGTGGGTTCGATTCCCACCCGCGCCTCCATCAAATCCCCAATGTTTATGCGGGTTTTTCGAGGCCCTTAGCGCCGTCTGCCGTATATCTGCCGAGGTTCTTACCAAGTGAGGTTCTTACCAAGTAGCTTTCACAGCCTTATTCAACGCTCTCTGCCGCTCTGGTATCCACTTGGCGTAATTGCGTCTGCAAACGGCTTCCGTGTTGCCGAGAAGGGCCGCAACGTAGCCTATAGGAGTTCCCTCGACCAGCAGATGCGTCGCCAATACGCAGGCCGGTTGAGAGCATTAGTTTCGTGAGTGCGACTAGCCGCTGGCGGTTCTTGCCCTCGTGCGCTTCACACGCTTCAAAATCTTCTCGACTTGTGGCTCGTCGAACGGAATCACGTCAGTGTCGCCAACCTTCGGAACTTTAAGCGGCGCGGCAGGGGAAGCGTCCATCCAGTTATTCTCGATGCACCAATTAAAGAATCTCTTCAAACGCTCGATGTTCTTGCCTGCGGTGCCCGCCGACGAAGCGCAAGACTTCGTTTTCACGGTCTTTTTTGCCGGGGGTCACTATTTATATCCGATCCATCTGGAGCCGCGGGCGACTTCGATGTCCAATATGTCGGAGCTGATCGAGAACCAGCTTCCCGACAGCGAGGCAACGTGATTCCCGTTTCGGTGCGAGAGGGGAGCGGGAAGCTTTCCGGGTCCTTAGCCGAAAATCAGCATATTCTGGTGGCTATGGACGCTGGCACGTACAATGTGCGAAAAGCGACGTGCGTCTTTCGGTGTATTACCTGCAATGGTGCTGTTTCTTTTACCGTCGCCGCCAACCCCTTTGCCGTGGCCGTCTCGGGTACTTTGCAAATGTCCATGAAGGATCGTTGGAATACCGGGAGCACATATGACGTTACGAGCGCCTCTGATTGGAGCAGCAGTAACACCAGCGTGGCGACGGTCGATCAGACCGCCTTGGCGCACGGCATATCAGTGGGAGGCGCTACCCTGTCCGCGTTTGATTATAGCGAACCTCTAGGGGGTCAAGACTGTAACTATTATCCCTCCTGCGCGAATGACATGGCGGTCGGGGGCGGCGGCTCCGCCCCGGGCACCGTCGCGCCGCAGATAACAGCCATCGCTCCGGACCAAGGACTAATTGGAACAACCCTTCCAGTCATAATCTCGGGCAAAGGCTTTGGCACGATTCCAGGCAACGTGGTGGTGGACATTGGTTCAGGAATCGCAGTCACGATTGCATCCGTGACCGATACTGCGATCAACGCTTCTTTTGCCATCGCGCCGAGCGCGGCGGGTGGAAACTATCTGGTGCAAGTGTCCGTGACTGCCGGCGGGACGACGCAGAGTAGCAATTCCGAAGCTTTCTACGTACAAATTCCGTCCTACTTGCTCGAGTTATCAACGTCGGTTATCGCGAATGGTGTACCCGGAGGATGTTCTACGGCTAGCTTTTACGGAATCGAAACCGATGTCAAATACCAGGTATACGACCAACGAACTTATGCGATTGCAAGTAGCAGTATGACTCCGTGGGAGGACGATACTTTCCCCACTGGCTCTGGGAGCGGGAAGGTTTGCGCAAATTCTCCCGTCCCAGACTGCACCATCAACACTGCATCCGATGGCACCTACCACGACGCCCCCGTGGGGGTCTGCAATACGGTCGCACTTAACAATTACAGCTTCACGCAAGTCGTAAGCATGTTGGTCAACGGGGCGAAATACAAGGTTCGGACCAACAACTTCGTTGTGAATTCTACCCAAAGTAATCATGGGACAATTACGAACAATTACGATATCAACGCGACTCGATGAGGTTTCTAAATATGAAAACGGTGCTTATTCTTGCCGTTGCATCCTTATGCTGCGGCGCCGGACTCGCTCAGTCTCCACAGGGCGCGTCGCAAGCTTCACCCTGCTCCAATCCGGAGGAAACTGTGGCTGTTCTCCTCGCCGACAACGGGCGCGCTCCCATACCTGGTTTCTTTCAAAAGCGAGTCGTCGGACTTGGCGACGCGGCTGCTGTCGGAATTATTCAGTTTCTAGGCGATAGAAAGGCAACGGTATCTAAAGATTCGACCAGCACCGAAGAAATAAGGCGCGTGTTGCTTATTATTCAGATAGCGTTCGAGGCGCCCAATGCGATCCAGTGCAGCGAAAATCGATATCCTAAGGCTACTTTGGTGCTGCTCAAGTACCTCAGCAGCCTCCCGACGGCCGGCCCTGTGCAAGATGACCTGCGTGGCACCGCGGAGATGATTGAAAAGCTCAAGGCGACACTAAAACCGTCGAAGTGAACGAAATCATCTCCGGAATTTTGGGCTGACGCGTACGTCGAAATGAGGTCGAAGACACTCTCCTCCTCAACGAGAAGTGTGCAAATGACTAGCAACACGCTAATATCAGGGAAAGTTGACGTCGAGGCTGCTTCACTGCGTAGGTGTGCTAGCAGGAGACACTTGCTCATTGCGCCCATGCTCCTTGCATTGCTGCCTCACGTTGATGCAGCTGTATCTGCCCCAAGGAGCGTACTAATCCAGTGGAACGGGGCGGCGCTGCAAGGGGTACGCGATGCGAAGATCGGGGTGCCGATGGCAGCGCGAGCGCTCGCGGTTGTGCACACGTGCATGTTCGACGCTTGGGCAGCGTACGATGAACATGCCGTGGGCACGCAGTTGCGCGGAGCGCTGCGGCGTCCTGCTAACGAACGCACCCAAGCCAACAAGGAACGCGCCATCAGCTATGCGGCTTATCGGGCTCTCGCTGATGTACTCCCCGTAGACACGGAATCGGTCTACAAGCCACTCATGCAGCAGCTCGGCTACGATCCCAACGACAATTCCACCGACATCGAAACCCCGACCGGCATAGGTAACGTCGCGTGCGGAGCGGTCCTCGAATTCCGCCACCATGACAAGTCCAACCAACTCGGCGACCTCGCGCAAGGCCCATTCAGCGACTGGAGCAACTATTCGCCCGTGAACACGCCCGCAATCATTCCTGCGCCTGCCCCCGCCGCCAATCCCGACCACTGGCAGCCACTTGTCTACACGGATGCGACCGGCAGTCTTGTCTCGCAGAAATTCGCGGGAGCCCAATGGTGCTTCGTCGCTCCCTTCGCGATGACCAAGGGTGAAGAGTTTCGCCCGGCGGTGGAACCCGGGCCGGCAAAGTACGGCTCGCCCGAATATCAGCAGCAAGCCGAAGAACTCATTGCCATCAGCGCCAATCTGACCGACCGGCAGAAAATGATCTCCGAATATTGGTCCGACGGGCCGTATTCCGAACAGCCGCCCGGCCATTGGGCGCAGTTCGCGCAATTCGTTTCTGCGCGCGATCACCATTCGCTCGACGACGACGTGAAGATGTTCTTCGCACTGACCAACGCCATGCTCGATGCTAGCATCGCCGCATGGGACGCCAAGCGCGCCTACGATTCGGTTCGTCCAGTCACTGCCATATCCACGCTCTTCCGTGGCACGAAGATTCGCGCCTGGGGCGGCCCCGGCAAGGGCACCGTCGAGATGGATGGCTCCGAGTGGCTGCCCTATCAACTAGCAACCTTCCCCACTCCGCCATTCCCGGAATACGTTTCCGGCCACAGCACCTACAGCGCCTCCGCCGCTCGTATCCTAACGCTGTGGACCGGCAGCGATCACTTCGGCCACTCGGTTACACTCGCTGCAGGAAGCTCGAAGATCGAGCCCAGCCTCACACCTGCTCTACCTATCACCCTGAAATGGGAAACCTTCACCGCAGCTGCCGACGAAGCGGGAATGTCCCGCCGTTACGGCGGTATTCATTTCGAACGCGCCGATCTGGCGGGACGCAAGCTCGGCCGCCTTGTCGCTGATCGCGCCTGGGCCAAAGCACAGACCTACTTCGACGGCAGCAACACTTCGTCCCTACGCGACCTGACCGCGGCCAAGTGATCAGACTTCCGGGACTATGGTGTTTTGCGGTTGATTGGATGACGGCGTCGGCTCCTCCGCCCGTGTAGACTTGTTGCGCCAACGACCAAGGCACTCTGATGACCGCGTTTTACAGCAAGACATGAAAGATTGGTCCGGTTCTAGCGGTCTGTCAGCCTACGACATATACATCAGTCTGGAGCGCTCTTCAATCACACGTGTGGAAACCCATTTCTCATGATTCCTTCCCACCGTTGAGGACCTCCTCCAGAGTCGCTTTGTTCCGCGTTGCAACCTCTGGTCCAGCAAGGCGAAGGATCTTTGCGTATCGGAGCCTCGCGTGCGCGCGGGCCGCAGGTAGCAATTCCTCGGGAGGCTCAATCGTGCAGGTCAACACGTACTGGAGCAGCGAATTTGTCAGCGCAAATTGGGCGTGGACTAACGTGAAGAGTGCCTGAAACTCCTTGGGACTTTTTGCATACTGGCAGTCAGGTGGGCCTCCATTTGGCTGTTTGTACCTGTACGGGCATCCCGTTTGATCTCGTTTTCGCAGGCGGCAAGGATGAACGCTTGCTCCGTGCGGAAGCCTCGATCCTTTGCCGCTGTGCGTACATTCGTGCGGAATTCTTCACTCGGTAACGCCAGATTGCGCTCAATTCGACGTTTTCTCATGGTTGATTCTCCCTCTTTTTCGTGTGGCGCATTTGTGGCGCAATCGCCCAAAAACCGCCCCCACATATCGCACTCACTCCACAGAAGTTGTCGCTCAAATCACCAACCATGCGGGCGCATCCCTTTATGTTCCAATACCGCCCACCCAATGCATTACCTCCCGCCAAATTCCACTCCTCACGTCCCCTTCTGTTCTGAATTCCCCCGGAATGCCCTCGTTTGCACCCTTCAATCCTCGACTGCCCTACATTGCCCCCGTTTGCACCCTTCTTGCCTCACACCGAATTTCATTTGCCTTACCGTTTCACGCACACCACTAATGCCAATGTCAACCCCAAATCCCTACCGCCGCACGTTGGAACAATTCTCCTACGAGCCTCCAACCACCACGGCCCTCCTGGGGTGCCTCCTTTCTGACATTGAGCGCGCTCTCCGTTCCGGGAAGAACTCAATCAAATCTGGAAACGACTTTCGGACGATGGTTTGGATATCTCCTGCGACACCTTTTGCAGGCTAGTTCGCCGAGCGAGAGGCACGAGTCGTATATCCGCCAGGCCATGCGGAAAAAGTCCCGAGCTGGCCATCTCGCACACCCAACCAACGGAGGGTAGTGGTGCCCCCCGTGATCCACTCGCCAATCTGAAACGACTGGAGCAAAACCGTCCTGGTTTCCATTGGCGACCGACGAAGACTGTAGACGAGCTTGTGCATGGAAGGAGAGACGCTGGCGAGCAAAGCAGACCTTAGTGGTTCGGCGCAGAATACATCTGTTCATTTCCTCCTGCGGGGGAAAGGGAGGAGTTGGGAAGAGCGTCGCCTCTGTACTCTCCCAATATTTCATCTCAAAGGGAGCTGGATTACATGCGGTCGATGCGGACCCTGTCAACCACACGCTCGGCGAATATCGGGCAATCAATGTGGAGAGGCTGAGTCTCTTGAAAAACGGGAACGTTGATCGGAGGAAGGCGGCAGCGTTATGGAACGATTCTTGACCCGCTACTGACCTTAGACGCACGTCCTTCCATCACTCGCCACGGCGACTGGGGTCTTTTGTAAGTACGCTAGCCTTGACCACAAAGGAAGCAAAACAGCCCCACGCATCCCTCCATTCCGAAAGAAAAAAGTTCTCACGTTTTCGACTCTCGATGTTCCCTAGTAAGTAGAGGACTGTTTTTTTCTTCCGCGGGCCATTGGGCCGGACCGCATTGATGACCCAGGTCGGCAATGGCGGAGTATTGGTGTGCCGCTCCGCGCTGCGGAAAGAAAAGGTCAGAGGCTCATCCTGGTCTGCACGGGGGCATCGATGGCGAGCTATGACGAAATGAGTCCAACGGACCGCAGGAATCTGTTTGAAGGCCTAGCGAGTCTTAGCGGTTTGCAAAAAGGACCGAAGAACGCGCTGCCGGACGGCACGCGCTACGAGTACGACCCCGTTCTGAAGAGAACATTAGAGATCACCCCGTCAGGGGAACGATTTCCTGTGACCTTGGTCGACGGCAGGCTTAAACGCGATTTGCCGGCGAGGCGAAAACAATGACGAAGGAAGACATACATTTTAGGAGAAGTTATGAAACTCACTGCCACAACAGATTCATCTGAGATCCTTAGACACATTCCATCCGGTAGCGTGGGGTCGCCGCGCGGCAACTGCGAAGGTTGCGGCATGTTTATCTGGAGCGAAGGTGGATACCGCGTTCCAGGCGTGCCGGGGATCCACTGCTCAAACAAATGCATCGAAACGGTTCTATTCGGCTATGACCGCTGCCGGTGGTGCGGCCGGAAAATAGACAAGCCATATAGCTCGATCGATAGCCGTCTCTGCTCGCCCGATTGTGCAGAAAGATATTATGAGCAGGTGCAGGGAGATAAAACGGCCAGGCTCGGCTCGGGCAAGCGGTTCCTGTTGTGGCTCGAGGAGAATCGGCCGGCGGTGTACAGGCAGCTGCTCGGAGAGGGTACGCCCGAGAGTGGGTATTGCCAGAATCCACAGTGTCCGAATGGGGAAGGCGGGCAGCCTGGAAGCTTGGCTCTTATGCGAGCCGACGCGCGGTACTGCAATGCCGTTTGCCGGCGCGCAGCCCAAAGAGTCCCAACCCCGCAAAATTGGCCTTCAAATCGCCGCTATTTATGCGGAAATAAGCGTGGCAGTTTCGCCGGGAAGGCATTTATGGTCAACTCTCCCCAAAAGGCACTTATCCGTGGCATTTCGGCAGCCTCTGGAAGGGATTATCCACAAGGGGTATAAATGCATCCTGCTCCCAGACTCTACGATGGCGACGGTTGTCCAATTCGGGAAGCAAGCCAAGCTGGTCGGAATTGACCCGGATTTGAAGGCGTTCATTGACCGGGTGATCGTGCCGATTCTAGTAAAGGATTACTTGGACATGGCTGAAGCTGATGAAGCTGAGAACGTCCTTGCGGAGGAAGACTCCATTGCGGCAAACTTGTCAGCAGCACGGCCGTACCTGCGCCTGGACAGGGGGACGTGAGACCGTGAACGAATCCAACCGCTGCGCTGTCTACGCTCGCTATTCCAGCGAAAAGCAGAATCCTCTCACCATTGAGCAGCAGATTCGAAAATGCCGCGAGTACGCTGGACGGCACAATCTCCGGGTCCTTGACGAGCACACCTACGCGGACGAGGCAATCTCCGGAGCTACGGATGACCGGTCCAACCTGCGGTGTCTCCTGGGGGTTGCAAGGCAGAAGCCTCGCCAGTTTGACGTAATCCTAGTCGACGACACTAGCCGATTAAGCCGGCGCCTGGCCGACTCCCTAAACATTTACGAGGAGCTTCAGTTCATCGGTATTCGAGTGATCTTTGTTGCCCAGGGCATCGATACGAGTAGCGAGCAGGCAGAGCTCCTTGTTGCAACCCACGGCATTGTTGATTCGCTTTACCTGAAGGACTTGGCGAAGCGTACGTTCCGTGGAGTCGAACAACGTGCGCTCGATGGACTCCATACCGGCGGCCGCGTGTTCGGATATCACGGGGTTCCGATTGAGAGCGCCACGCAGCGCGACAGCCACGGGCGGCCGGTCATCGAAGGCGTGCGGCTCGCCGTTGAAGAGAATCAGGCTGCGACGGTGCGAAGAATATTCGAGCGTTACGCGGCGGGGGATTCCCTGAAGCGCATCGCTATCGACTTGAACGATGAAGGAGTCGCCTCGCCTCAGCCACAGAAGGGCAGAGTCTCGCGAAGCTGGTGTCCATCTTCGATCCGCCACATTCTGCACAACGAACGTTATCGGGGCGTTGTGATTTGGGGGAAGACTTTCAAATTGCGCTCGCGGGAGACGGGGAAGCGCATTTATCGGCGGAAGCCGCAAAATGAGTGGTGCCGGACCGCGGTTCCCGCTCAACGCATCGTTTCTGACGAACTTTGGAGCGCGGTTCTGCAAAGAATGCAGTTCGTGAATGAACTCTATGCGCTCGAGGCGCGTCGGCCGGGGATACTGCGAGCCCGTGCCGCGAGTTCGCCGTATTTGTTCTCTGGCTTACTAAAGTGCTCACTGTGTAGCGCCAGTATCACAATCGTTTCCGGATGTTCCCGAAAGCGGCAGGACGTGCGCTACGGTTGCTCGATGCATTACAACCGCGGCCGCGGAGCGTGTTCGAACACGCTCTTGATTGGCCGGAAAGTGCTTGAGGAACAATTGCTGGCCGGACTACAGGAGAAAGTTCTCGATCCTGACGTGATTTCATACGCACTCGATGCGTTCGAGGAACAGTTGCTTCTCACAGTGAACCACAGGCGGAAGGAGTCTGACGTGATGCGGCGCCGCGTTGAGGCAATTCAAAAACAGATTCGCAACTGCACGGATGCAATTGCAGACGGAAAGCGTTACCCGTCACTCATGGAGAAATTGTCAGAATTGGAACAGGAACTCGCGGACACGAAAGCCAAGATCGCCTCTTGCGAACCTCGCGAGGTCCGGCTGCGTTTGAAAGACGCGCGGCGGTTTGCCGAGGCCCGACTTAAGGAGCTGCAGTTGGTGCTGAACCGCCAACCACGGATCGCGCGGGCAGAGATTGCAAAGCATGTCCAGAAAATCATGCTCACGCCGGAGGGTCGGACGTACATTGCTTCGGGGACTTGGAACGTGCTGGGTGCTGAAAACCATGGATGGTGCCGGGGGCCAGAATCGAACTGGCTACGCCCGCCTTTTCAGGGCGGCGCTCTACCGGTGAGCTACCCCGGCACACAGTTTATTTAGTTTAGAGGCCGCGTCTTGGCCTGTCAATTCGCTGCTGCCCGAACTGCCCCAACCTTGGCAAAGAAGTGCGCAAGCGAGCCGCCAAGCAGCGTGAACCATCCGAATGCGGCGCGCAGCGAGCGCCCCGCAATTTCCGCCCCCGGCTCATCAACGAATGCCAGCGTCAACAGCACCAGCAAAGTAAGGATCAACAACGATCCCGCGACCTGCAGCTTTCTTCGCCACCCCCGTCCTTCCAACTTCAAATAAATCCCCAGCGTCAGATTCACAAGGGCGCTTCCCAGAATAAAAATGTGCCGCGACACATACATCATGCGCTGGCCATCTTCCAGCGACCGGACCGGCGGCTTGTGCGATCGCATCACCTGCCCGCTTAGCACAAAGACCAGCACACCTAGCAATCCTGCAATGAGATGAAGTTTCCTCATGGGCCGAGAGTCCTGCAATTTCCGCTTTCGCTGATCACCAGTGGGGGCGCCGATCCAGCCGTCGTAATTGTCACGGAACCATTCGCTGCGCTGGTTCCTGTCGCTGCGTATTGCAGCGTGACGCTGGCCGTCTGCCCCGCGCCTAGCGAGAGTGGTGTGGCTAGCCCGCTGATCGTGAACTGCGCCCCGCCTACACTCGCGCTCGTGATGCTGAGGCTCTGTGTCCCGCTATTGGCCAGTTGTACCGCCTGCGAGTTAGTCGTTCCCACCGGAACATTTCCAAAACTCACGCTGCTGGGCGTCGCCGTCAGGGTTTGCGCAGCGGTAAACACGCCTGTGGCGCTCAGCCTATACCTAACCCAACCGTTCGTCGCATCGCTCCCGATGATTACATACGCGGTGACCAGCACTGCCTGCGTCGGCGCGAACTTCACGGTCATCGTGACGTGCGCCCCTGGGGGAATCGACATCGGCACCGTGATCCCGCTCACGCTGTATATGTTGGCGCGCAGACTCTCTCTGGTTATCTGCGCGCTCACCGGTCCTGTGTTCGTGATCACGACCACGATCGTTGGGCTGCTGCCCACATTTACATTTCCAAAATTTGCCGACGCCGGGCTGAATGTTAGTGCTCCCTGGCCTCCGTGCGCGTCGCTGGCCGCAATTCCCGTGCACACCAGCAGTGCGCAGACCACCAGCAATCGTGGTACGCGCCCGCCACCCGGCTTTCGAGAGCCCGGCAGGTCTCTTTGCAAGGTTCTTGATTGTCTTTGTAGAGAAAAAGCGTGATAAATTGCCCCCCGTGCGCTGTTGTCCTTCATAGTAAGTCCAGCCTACGGACCCGCAACCGTCGCTGGCTACTGCACAATAGGTAAGAATAAGTACAGGGTATTATGTGGTGCTAGGGCACACGCACCCCTGTCCTTCGGTCAATCATTTACGAAGCATTAATGAGGATATATAAGTATCATCCGATAATAGCAGAACCGTTGTCTGTCGATTTCCCTACCTCATTCCTGGGCAATTACCAGCCGGAAGAAGACAGGCGTTGCGCCGCACCTAAGGGCCCACACAAAATTAACTTCACAGATTGGGAGTGATCGTGTAGTTCCATGCCGGTAGTGTCTTATGGGGGCGAAGGCGCAGGGAACGAAAAAGCAGAGGATCCGCCTCGAGACCAGTCGGA
>Ga0307477_10004202_pt1 | contig 10516 bp, 8 predicted proteins | sample atmos_gasesECM2C_FD_203316 | JGI IMG/M metagenome (GOLD analysis project Ga0307477, IMG submission 203316) | Hardwood forest soil microbial communities from Morgan-Monroe State Forest, Indiana, United States - atmos_gasesECM2C_515 | ecosystem: Environmental > Terrestrial > Soil > Temperate... | reverse complement strand
AGGAAAACCGCGACCACAGGATTCACGTACGCATACGTCGATACCTTCGAAGTCGGCACATGCTCCAGTAACCAGATGTAGGCGGTGTATCCAATCCACGATCCGCAAACGATCAGATATCCCACCGCCGCCAGACTGCGCGGCGCCCATGTAGCGTGTTTCAGATCGCCATTCAAGAGCGCGAAGAGCAGATTCCCCGCGCCCGCGGCTGTGACCTGCCACGCCGTAGCACCGAATACATCTATCCCTGACTGCCACTTTTTCGACAGCACCGAACCCAGCGCCCAACTGAACGACCCGCCAATCAGACTGACAGACGCGATAAGCTCCCGCCGTCCCATGCTGCCCGCCTGCAGGTCAGGCCATACCAGCACGAATAGCCCGACGGTCCCCAGCGCCAGCCCACTCTTGCCGCGTCCCGAAATGTGATGATCGCCCAGCAGCAGCGAATCAAGCACCAGAAACCAAAGTGGCGTAATCGCGATGATCAGCGCCGATAGGCCCGACGAAACCGTCAGCTCCGCATATGACAGCGTCAGATTCCCGCCCATCAGCAGTAGCAATCCCACAATCGCCGACAACGCGATCTGCCGCGGCGAGTAGCGAATCCTGTGTCCCGTCGCGGCGCACACCGCCAGCATCACGAGTCCTGCCACCGAGAACCGCAGCCCGCACATCAACGCAGGCGGGATCGTCTGCACTGCAATATCGATCCCGAGGTACGTCGAGCCCCAGAACAGGTACACGAGTCCGAAGGCGAGAATTACCATCCACCGGCTTGGGCGTTGAGCAGACTGCATTGATTTTGAGGCAACAGGGGAACTTACAACATATCAGACGAAGGAGGGCGGAAATTCGATTCTAAAGTTCAGCGATGGAGTCGACGAGTGCAATCCTGATATTCAAAAAGCTGATACGGGTCACCATTCACAGTGTGGCTGCGGGTCCGCTAGGGACGTTTGTGACGGCGCGGCTGCCAGGTAAAACCGGCAAAATTGAAGCGGAGAGAGAACAGAACATAGGCTTCAACCAAGGCTGGATGTCACAATTCTGGCCCCGACTCTCTTCTTGACAACCCCCACAGGAGCGCGCATGGTGCTGAGGTACGTCGCAACGTACTCACCAGAGTCATCTGCAGAAAGCCGATTCTGTCTGAGCAGGCCCTTCCTGTTTCTTCGGCACAGTCCACGAATACGCTCGTGTCCAATCCTTCGTGGATGCAGAAGGAGATCGCCATGCGGAGTTCACGCACAATTGAAAACTCACTTCTCAATCTCAGAGGTTTCTTTCAGTTTTTTGGAGTCCTCGCCGTTTTGATGAGCCTCGCTGCTCTGGCTCAAAAAAAGGGAGCGGGGCCGGCTTATGCGAAAGCGCATGCGGTGTCCGCGCTGCCTGGTGCCGATAACGGCGGACATGTTTCTGGAATCCACGTGCAGACTGTTGCTTTGGTCACTCACCCCAACACGCCTGTTCAAAGAGTGAATGTCGTGGAAAGCTATGGAAGAGTTCCACTCGCCTTTGAAGCCAACCAGGGCCAAACCAACCCACAGGTCAAGTTCATCTCGCGGGGTCCGGGGTACGGCCTGTTTCTAACAACAAGCGAGGCGGTTCTGACTCTACGCGGAGCTTCCCGGCGCGAACCTAGCTCACCCAAAGCGAAAGCTTCGCTGCAAGACGAAAGATCGGCCGTGCTCCACATGAAACTGGTGGGCGCCAATGCCACCGCAACTCAGATCTCTGGGAAAGATGAGTTATCCAGTAAGAGCAACTACTTCATCGGTAACGATCCTAAAAAATGGCGCACCAACGTTCGGCAATATGCCAGAGTGTGTTACGCAAACCTCTACCCCGGCGTGGATCTCGTGTACTACGGCAATCAGCGAGAACTGGAATACGATTTCGTGCTTCACCCTGGAGCGGATCCTGAAACGATTCGACTGAGAATCGAAGGAGCGAGCAAACTTCGGCTTGCTTCCGGCGACCTGGTGCTGGGCAGCCCGGGAGGCGATGTTCGCCTGCGCAGGCCCTTTGCCTACCAGGAGATGAATGGGACAAAGAAGGAAATTCGGAGCCACTACGTAATGAGGGGTGCGCGCGAGGTCGGTTTCCGCATCGGCTCGTACGATCGCAGCCAGCCGCTAATCATCGATCCCGTACTGGCCTACTCCACCTACTTGGGCGGGAGTGCAGACGAGGCCGCGTTGGACATTGCCGTGGATTCGGCGGGCAACGCTTATGTGACCGGATTCACGACCTCCATTGACTTTCCTACCGCGAATCCCTTCCAGTCCACTTATGGAGGAGGTTCGTCCGATGTCTATGTAACCAAGATCAATGCCACCGGTAGCGCGCTCGTCTACTCGACGTACCTCGGTGGGAGTTCGGACTTCGACGTGGGTCAAAGCGTCGCAGTGGATTCGGTTGGGAGCGTCTATGTGACTGGGGCCACAGGCTCACCCGACTTTCCCACCGTCAATCCCATCCAGGCAACTAATCACGGGATACGCGACGCTTTTGTGACCAAGATCAGTCCCGACGGCAGCGCGCTTATTTACTCTACCTACCTCGGTGGGAGCGGCGATGACTACGGTTGGGGCATCGCAGTAGACTCGGCGGGCAACGCCCATGTGACCGGAGACACACCATCGCGCGACTTTCCTGTCTTTAAAGCCCTTCAACCGAGGTTTCACGAAGGCGCTAATTTTAATACATTTGTGAGCGAGATCAATGCCGACGGCAGCGCGCTTATTTACTCCACTTACTGGGGTGGGAGCGGCGGCGAAGGCGGTTCCCGTGTTGCGGTGGACCTGGCGGACAACACCTACATAGGCGGATACACGTTTTCGCCGGATTTTCCCACGGTAAATGCCATTCAGCCCATCTATGCTGGAAACGTGGACGCTTATCTTACGAAGCTCACTGCTGACGGTCAGACGGTCATCTATTCCACTTTCCTGGGAGGGAGCGGTTTTGAATACGGTTGGGACGTCGCAGTGGACTCGGCGGGCAACGCCTACATGACCGGGTTTACGCAGTCAACCGACTTTCCTACGGCACATGCTCTCCAGCCAACGAATCACGGTGGTTTCGATGCGTTTGTGGCCAAGATCAACGCCAGCGGCAACGCATTCGTCTTCTCCACCTACCTGGGCGGAAGTAACACGGACCAGGGAACTTCCATAGCAGCTGACTCAAGCGGTAATGCTTACGTGGGAGGGTACACAAAATCAACGAACTTTCCTACGGCGAGTGCCATCCAGCCAACGAATCACGGTGGTTTCGATGCGTTTGTGGCCAAGATCAGCGGCGACGGTAGCTCACTACTCTACTCCACCTACCTCGGTGGGACTGCGAACGAGAGCGAATTCGATGCTGGCTATCGGGATCTGGGCATCGCTGTGGATTCGGCGGGCAGTGCCTATGTGGCAGGGACCACAAAATCGGTGAACTTCCCGACCACTCCACTGGCGTTTCAGAAGGCGTTGAAAGGAGGTTCGGATGCCTTTGTGGCCAAGATTGCGAGTGGTGGGGTCTCGCTAACGACGTTGGCTTCTAGCCTCAACCCTTCGATCTACGGGCAGAAGGTTACTTGGACAGCGACGGTTACCTCCTCCGGATCAGTCACGCCAACCGGCACAATCAAGTTCACGTGGAGTGGACACACGATTGGTTCGGCAACGCTCAACAGCAGCGGCGTTGCGACCCTAACCAGGTCAAATCTCATCGCCGCTACCTATCCGCTGAAGGCTGTGTACGCAGGCGACGCCGCCAATCTGGGCAGCACCTCCGCTGTGCTGAACCAGGTGGTGTTGGAGACGACGAGCAAGGCCACGCTCACTTCGTCGCCGAATCCGTCCACACAAGGTCAGGCGGTGACGTTCACTGCGAAGATCACGTCGCCAACCGTGATACCAACAGGACCAGTTACATTCATAGCTGGAACGACCGTACTCGGTACAGCTCAACTGGGCGGCGGAAAGGCAAAACTGGTGATCTCGTCATTGCCCGTTGGCTCGACCAAGGTTACGGTGAAGTACAACGGAGACTCCAACATCGCCAAGAGTTCAGCTTCGGTTACCCAGACAGTGCAGTAAAGACGCGGTTACAGAATTACTCACACGGCGCTCTCCAGTCACAGGAATCGCTCGGTGGATCGCCGCACTGTACAGTTTTGGGGACGACGATCGTTTGCGTCACCAAAGCGCTAACCTTCAAAACCCTTTCGGGCTCAGTGCGTCATTGCAATTAGTGATCAATCGAGTCAGATCCAGCGCTACCAGTTGACCTTTCTTCATAAGAACTCTGGATTCATGCGGTTAGCAGATGAGCCTCTCTTGACCTGCCGTGCATTGCTACCGCCGGGAAGACTGTACTAAAAACCCTCACTGCAAGGCATCTCGTCTCAAAATTGAGACGTACCAAGAGGAGTCCCCATGCCTTCCCGTGCTTGCACTCTGTCGATCGCCAGCCTGCTAGCTGTTCTTGTCCTTCCAGGTTGCAACAACACTTTGAATCCCTTGTGTAGCAGTGCGAGGCCCGCCCCTGTGATTGGGTCGCTCTCGCCTGCCGAAGTGACGTTCTCCGAAGTGCAACAAGGAGTAACGATCACGGTGACGGGCAGCCAATTCGTTTCTTCGTCGCAAGTGGTGGTGAACACCACTCCGATCGCCGCCACCACTGTGAGCCCCCAGAAGTTGACCGTAAAGCTCTCCCCAGCTGTCGTCTCCGGGCCGGGATCGGTCAAGATCATGGTGCAGACTCCCAGCGGGAACGCCGGAGATCTGGGATGCACCAGCGGAGGCAATAGCAGCGTACTCCTGTTGACTGTGAATTAAGGTCTGGCCGTGGAAGAAGACCGTGTGTCAGAAACCGAATGCTCCGCTGGCGTGTTTGGGAGCCGCATCGTGTTCCTCGCTCCCGATCTCGAAACTCCATTTAGCATCCAGTCTGCTGCCATTTTCCTTGACGCGGGCTGAAATCAATTTGGGGAGCCGAACATCGCAGAGTCACACCTGAGTGGCAAACAAGGAAGGCACGAACATGTGTATCTGTTCGTGATGACAATTCTCCTCGCCGCATCGATGGTGAGTTGCAGTGGTCAGGACTACGGCTTCCTGCAGCCGACGCCGGAAGACCTCTGCAAATGCATTCCCGTGGAGCCCGACATCCTGGATTATCGACATGCCGCCAAGCATGTCCCGATACCGAACGTCGCTCCGCAAGAAGTCTCGGTAGAGACCATCCTTACATGGCCTCAAGATATCTTCATTCCTCCCGACGCTCCGCGCAGCGGGCGCGAGCTTGAGGTTTTCCATATTGCCAATGCTTTTCTGCAGAAGGCAAGTGTGAACGCGCTCGATTGTGACGTCTCGATGGAGATTTCACAGACTGCCGACAAAAGCTCCTTGCGGATGATCGTGGAAACACCGGTCGACAGCGAATATTGCAGTGCTCGACAAACTCTGCAGGCACAACTCGGAAAGCATAACTTTCGCCTGGATTCGCAGCATGGAGGCGAACTTCCCCAGGCTTTACCCATCGACGTCGTAGGGATGGCATTCGAAGACTTCGAGCACGATCGCGGCCCGGTAGCGACTTTGTGGGAGATACATCCGGCCATCGTGACTTTGCACTGAGTCGGAGGCAGGATTCCCGTCGCGCCCAAGTTGCGGTGCCAGGGCACTAATGCTCGCACTTTGGGACGCCGCCATTCAGATGTTTTAGCAGGTCCTTCGCTTCCTGCAGATCAGGATTGAATTCCAGTACCCGCAGGGCAGAATCGCGTGCACCATCGACCTGTGCGGCAGCGCACAGGGACCGAGCGATATTCATTCCAATGGGGCTCTGGTCCGGGGCGCGCTGGAACGCCTGATTCCAGAGCCGGACGGCTTCGCGGAGGTGTCCACGGCTGGCTGCGATGGCTCCTAGATTGGCGGCTGCGTCAATCAATGTGGAGTCAATGGCAAGAGCCTTCTCGTACAATTGTCGAGCGCGATCCATATCCCCCTTCTTCTGGTGCGGAATATCCCAAGCTGGAGAGCAGCGCAGCATCATCGGGCGCTTTCTGAATTGCCACACTCGTCAGCCGCTCAGCCTGGGGAGCAGCCGCAGTCATTCCCCTTCCCACCAGTGTTTCCCAGGCTAGCGCGAGATCCCGCGCGTCGTCCTCTTGTTTCTGGACATCGGGAAAGCGAACCAATCGCGGCAAGGTCGGCTCGACGTTCGCACCCTCCAGAAGTTGAGGAGAGACTGCTGCGTGCCGCAAGATTCGGTGGTCGGTCACTTCGGTATGAGCAATGTCCCGACTCAGGGACGAAGCCATGTGGCAGGTGGTGCAGTCGGGTTTGTCCGCGTGATGCCCGGCCGCAAACTTGGTGCCATGACACGCCAGATACTTCTGCCGATCATACGAAGCGCGTTCCGCGGCGGACGGTTCGCAGTGGGGATCGTGACCGCTGGGGCAGGCCATGGCGTTGCCGGACTTCTTCTGGCACACGCTTTGCGCCAGTGCCTCAAATTGACTGACGGCTCCGCGACCCGATTGTTGATCGTCTGCAAATACAAAGTAGTGGATGTAGTCGGAGAGCCGCTGCCCGGAGCGGAGTTACGGATGTCACGCCCAGGTTGTTCAATTGCTACCTTCCCTTCGAGATGACACTGCATGCACACTGCATCACGCAACGCTGGTGCCAGTTTGGCAGGATTGACGATGGAACCGCCTTTGATGTGCGAGGCCCCGGGTCCATGACACATTTCACAAGTCACGCCGGAGGAGGAAAAAGGAGGGCTCGGATAGCGGTTTTCCGTCCCTTGGAGGGGAGCCAGAACTCCGCTGAAATAGCAGCGCAGACAACTCGTATAGGCGGGAAGATTTAACGGAATTTGACTGGTGTTGCCATACGCGGGTGCCATGTCCCATAAGTGCCGGTCTGCGTACCAGCTCACAGGAGACTCAAACAGAAATCCATCGACTGCGAATAGATAACTGACCCCGCGCCGTCCGGAGCCAACGTAATAGAGTAGCTGGCGTTTGCCCCGGGCCTCCGGATCATTCGGACGCTCGAAACTCAGCCAGACCTTCCCATCCTCCTTATAGACGCGGTAGTGCACGCCAGATTCTTTGTGCAAAAAATCGGATGGGATGAAGTTGTCCGCGGCAGGACCACTGGCATGAGCCATGGATGTTTTCGCGTAGAAATTGTAAACAGACAAATGGCAGGCCGCGCACGCCTCATTCCCGACATATCCGTTAAACTCGCGATTCGGAGGTGCAACCAATATCTGCGCGAGCGAACGCGATTGATGTGAAGAGAAGCACGCCTGTCAAGCGAAGGAGAGACTCGCGACGCGTTACTAGCAATCGCCGCAGGCAGATCCGGAATGGAGCACGACAGCTTTCCGGTTTGCCTTGCGGCTGAAGACAGGTAGCCATCTTGATTTCTCAGAAGAAAATCGGAATGAGTGACCAATCAGTGGGAGCAGCGTTCCAGACCTGTGGTGAGACTTCGGTCTGAGACGGATTGGTTGTTCCGGGGTGTGTAATAGTGCGTAATAGTTTGTAAATTCAAGCCAGAAGAGGGCGCCTCAAAGGTGGGGAACTCAAGATTGACTCGCCCGCTTCTCCCACGTAAGATTTGGCGCGCCTGTAACCGTCCATCAAGTCATAGAGAGCAGCTTCGTCACTTGAAGCAGAGGTTTAGTCATGCCACTTCGAAACGCCTTGAACCTTGTCTTGGTCGGAGTTCTTGTTGCTTGCACGGGGTCTGTGCCTCTGCCGGCGCAGTCCACCGCATCTCCTTCGAAAGTCGCCGCGGCACCCGCGAAACCGGCAGAAACAGCATCGGGATACAACCAGCCGCCCGAAAATATTTTGGATGTAATGCACGCGCCGTCACCGCCGTATCCTTCGGTGAGCCCGACCCGCGACGCGATCCTGCTTGTGTCCTGGCAGGACTACCCTTCGATTTCTCGAGTGGCGACACCATTCTTGCGGCTGGCCGGAGTGCGCGTCGAGCCGGGCAATCACAGCAAGCACGACACTCCCGGCGGCTACGGCATCACTCCGTGTGCGCGTAGCTTCGAACTTGTACACGTCGCCGACGGTGCGCAAACCCATGTCGCGCTTCCCGCCGGCGCATGCCCGGGTGAACCGTCGTGGGCCGCCGACGGAAAGCATTTCGCTTTCGTAAATATCGCTCCCGAATCAGTCGAGCTTTGGATTGGCGATGGCAAGACTGGCGCAGTCCATCGAGTGTCCAGCGCCCGTCTCAACCCGATGCTCAATGACGAGTTGCAATGGATGCCCGACCAGAAAACTCTTCTGGTCAAGCTGGTGCCCAAAGGGATGGGAGCGCCGCCCGCCGACCCCATCATGCCGATTGGCCCAAGTATCCAGGAGACCGAAGGCGAGAAAGGCCAGAGCAGCACCTATGAAAACCGCGACACGCTCGGCAACAACCACGATGAGGATCTGTTCGACTATTACGCCGCCTCGCAGCTTGCTCTGGTCGATGCCGCCAACTCCGCAATCACGCCCATCGGAAAGCCTGGAAATTATGAATCGCTCGATCCCGCGCCTGATGGTCACCACGTCCTCGTCACCGCGATCCACAAGCCCTACTCGTACGTCGTTACCTACGAGCGCTTCCCGAACGAGGTCGAAGTCTGGGACGTCTCCCAGCGCACTCACGTTCTGACTCACACCATCGCGTCGCGTCCCCTTGCAGATCGTGTTCCCATTCATGGCGTTCCGGTTGGCCCGCGCGATTTTTCCTGGCGCGCAACCGACCCGGCGACGCTCATCTATGCCGAAGCGCTCGACGGCGGCGACTGGAACGTGAATGTTCCGGCGCGCGACAAGGTCATGCTTCTGAAGGCGCCGTTCGACTCGCCCGCGGTCGAAATCACGCGCACCGAGCAGCGCTACACCGGCTTCGCCTGGAGCGAGCAACCCAGCGTCGCTCTGTTGGCTGAGTACGACAACAACCGGCACTGGAGAAAAGCCTTCGTCCTCAATGTGGATGATTTACAAGAAAAGCCGCGCTTGCTCTGGGACCTCTCGACCGACGAGAGATACAAGAACCCCGGCACCACGGTAAAACGTCAGTTGCCTAACGGTTCCTGGGTCGTTCGTCAGGATGGTGATTCCGTCTATCTCGCCGGCGTCGGTTCTTCGCCCGATGGAGATCGCCCGTTTCTCGATCGCCTCGATCTGAAGACGTTAAAGAGCGAACGCCTGTTCCGCAGCGAAAAGACTTGCCTCGAGCGATTTCTTTCCTTCACTGGCCCGGACACGCGTACGTTCCTAACCTGGCATCAAACTCCCACCGACCCACCCAACGCATTCACGCGAACGCTTGGCAGCACGGTGGACGCGTCCGCCGGAGAAGCAACGTTCACGTCCACCAGCGTCGCGATCACTCACATTCCCGATCCCACACCCGAGGTACGCGCAATCAAAAAGCGGCTGGTCAAATACAAGCGTGCGGACGGTCTGGACTTGTCGTTCACGCTCTACACGCCGCCCGGCTATCAGGAAGGCACACGCGTCCCTACAATTCTTTACGCCTATCCTCTCGACTATGCCGACGCTTCAACCGCCGGACAAGTTGCGGGCTCGCAGGAGACTTTCACGCAACTGCGGCAATACAGATTGTTGCTGCTCGCCGGTTATGCCATCATCGACAATGCTGCATTCCCCATCATCGGTGATCCAAAGAAAGCCTACGACACCTATCTGGACCAGCTTGTCGCGGACGCGAAAGCCGCAGTCGATGAAGCGGTGCGGCTGGGCGTTGCCGATCCCGAGCGCATCGGAGTCACCGGCCACAGCCACGGCGCTTTAATGACCGCAAACCTGGTCGCCCATTCGGACCTGTTCCGGGCGGGCGTCGCAACCAGCGGTTCCTTTAACAAGACACTGACGCCTTTCGGTTTCCAGAACGAACGCCGATCGGTGTGGGAGGCCACGGACGTCTATTTGAAAGTCTCCCCATTCTTCGTCGCGGACAAGATGAAGACGCCGCTTCTCATCATGCACGGCGCCGAAGACGCGAATCCCGGCACGACGCCACTGCAGGCGCACAAACTCTACGAAGCCATCCGAGGCAACGGCGGCACCGCTCGCCTGGTGATGCTTCCGCACGAGCCGCACTGGTATACGGCCATGGAATCGAATGAACAGGAGGTCTACGAGATGCTTCGCTGGTTTGATAAATATGTGAAGAATGCCCCGGCCCACAGCGCAGCCGGATCGCACTAGAAGTGCATTGAAGGGGAACGTCTTGTGTAGGGGCAGACGCCTTCGTCCGCCCCGCGAGCAAAGCGAGCGTGGCTACTTCAACTTCTCATACTCGGCTTTGGCAGTTTTCAAAACTGGCACATCCGGATCTGCATCCTTCCACATCGCAAAGAAATCCTGATAGGCTGTGCGCGCTTTCGCGCTATCCCCCTGCATCGCATAGGCCCGTCCCAAGTTCAGCTGCGCTAACGGATATTCGATGGCCCAGCCTGCCGC
>Ga0307477_10004201_pt1 | contig 10518 bp, 9 predicted proteins | sample atmos_gasesECM2C_FD_203316 | JGI IMG/M metagenome (GOLD analysis project Ga0307477, IMG submission 203316) | Hardwood forest soil microbial communities from Morgan-Monroe State Forest, Indiana, United States - atmos_gasesECM2C_515 | ecosystem: Environmental > Terrestrial > Soil > Temperate... | reverse complement strand
GAAATCTCGCAAGGCGCCGGGGCAACGCAGGAAGGAAAGACCGATGAACCGCGGACGATTTCTGATGATTCTGCCGGCGATCGCGTCGCTGGCCGGCTGCATGGTTGGGCCAAATTACCGGGCGCCCGAGATTACCGCCCCGCCGCAATTCGCGGCGGCAACACAACCGAGTACGACCCGTCCCGCCGACACGCAGCCTTCCACCGCGCCAGAGCCAGCCGTTGTCGACCTGGAACGCTGGTGGGAAACATTTCGCGATCCCATGCTCAACAGCCTGATTGACCAGGCTGTCACGGCCAATCTCGACGTGCGGTTGGCCGAAGCGCGGGTTCGCGAGGCACGGGCCCAGCTCGAGTTCAACCGGGCCGGGCTCTTCCCCACGCTCGACAGCAGCGCATCGTACACGCGAAGCCGCAGCAGCAAGAGCGCATTTCCCGTCGCTCCGACCCGGACAGGGTCCGGCGGCACGGGCTCGACCGGCGGCAACTCCTCGCCGTTTTCCTTTAACGTGGGCGAAACTAACCTCTACCAGGCGGGCTTCGATGCCGGGTGGGAGATCGACGTGTTCGGGGGAACCCGCCGGGCGATCGAGGCCGCACAGGACACGCTCGAAGCCCAGATCGACGCCCGCCGCAACGCGATGGTGACCCTTCTGGCCGAGGTCGGCCGCAACTATGTCACCCTTCGCGGGCTGCAAAACGAGCTGGCGGTGATCCGCGATAACGTCACCGCACAGCGCGATACACTCGAGCTCACGCGTTCCAAGTTTGTCGCCGGGATCGCGACCGATCTCGACGTCGCGCGGGCGGAAGCGCAGGTCACGACCACCGAATCCGAGATTCCGACGCTCCAGACTGAAATCCAACAGGCGATTCACCGCCTGGGCGTGCTTCTGGACCGAAATCCGGCGGCGCTGGAGGAGGAACTGTCGCCGGCCGCGTCGCTGCCCGTCGGCCCGCCGGCGATTCCGCCGGGACTGCCATCGGAATTGTTGCGCCGCCGGCCCGATGTCCGTCAGGCCGAGCGCCAGCTCGCAGCCTCGACCGCCAACATCGGCGTCGCCAAGGCCGACCTCTTTCCCAAATTCAGTCTCACCAGCACCCTCGGGCTGGAAAGTCTCCAGCTCAAGACGTTTGCCAACAGTCCCAGCGCCTTCTGGTCGATCGGCCCATCGGTGACCTGGCGGATTTTCGACTTCGGGCAGATCTGGGCTAACGTCCACGTCCAGGAAGCCCGCCAGGAGGAAGCGCGAATTCAATACCGCCAGGCGGTTCTCCAGGCGCTTTCCGACGTGGAAGACGCGCTGGTTGCCTACAACCAGGAACAGGCCCGCCGCCAGTCGCTTCGCCAGGCGGTAGATGCCAACCGCCGGGCGGTTGACCTCGCCAAGCAACTGAACACGGCCGGGGTGGTGGATTTCCTCAACGTCCTGACCGCGCAACTGTCGCTGTACCAGTCGCAGGACCAACTCGCTCAAAGCGAGCAGACGGTCTCCACAAATCTGGTCGCCCTCTACAAAGCCCTCGGCGGCGGCTGGCAAACCGGCGAGGAGCAATCCGCGAAGCAATAGGATGATTTATCCACGAAGGACACGAAGAGACACGAAGAGACACGAAGAAAAGACAGAAATGAAAAGGGGATAATGCCAAACATGAGGCGGCGCGCAGCAGGTGAAACAAGTCTACCACCTCTCTCCCCTTTCTTTCTCTTTTTCTTCCTTCGTGTAACTTCGTGTCCTTCGTGGATAGTTTTCTTCGTAGGTTTTTGAGGATCGCGGTTAGCGGGTGTTCGTGGACGCTTGTATGAATTCGTGGAGAGTTTGCTGGCCGGCATCGGTGATGGCCCAGTATGTCATGCCGGCGTGGGTCCAGTGGGCGAGCCAGTAGCCCTGGCGCTGCGACATGCTGGGCGACGTGTCGGAGACGCCGGGGGCCGGCCAAGTGAACAGATCGATCATGTGCAACCGGTAGCTGTACATCAGCGCGGCGACCGGGCGGCCGTCGATGTATTCGAGGCGTCCGCCCTCGAGCTTGAAGCCCGCCGCGGAGACATCGGGAACATCGGGAACAAAATCCACCTTGCCGTTGAACCAGGGCTTGACGGTGTGGTGATCGGAACTGGCCACGTCGAAGTGGTGCTCGGGCAGCATCATGGCGCGGACATGATCGGAGACGATCTCACGGGCAACCAGCACATCAGGGGATGAGCGGTTTTCCAGGACGATAACGCCTGTCAACGTCGCGGCGACAAGCAGCACCGCCGCCGCGGCAAGCCGGGGATTGAGAATCGTCCATCGAGGAGCGGACCGGCCGAGTTGGCGCTGGACAGCGGCGCGAACTTTGCGATCAAGGCCCGGGGGAAGCTTGTGATACAGCAAGTCCGCCGAACAGGCGTGTTGGACGGCCCGGATCGCGTCGTATTCACGGGCGCAGCGTTCACATCGGCGCAGGTGCTCTTCGACAGTGAGAACCCCGGCGACGTCGAGTTCGCCGTCTGCGTATCCGTGAATCATCACATCGCTGCAATCCACTTCAGGCCTCCTCGACGACTTTATCAGCCAGCGCCTGCTGGAGCCGGTGGCGGGCCCGCGCCAGGCGGGACATCACGGTTCCCACCGGCAGCTTGGCAGCCGCCGCGATCTCCTTGTAGGAGAAGCCTTCAAGCTCCCGCAGCACCAGTACCTCGCGATATTCCATGGGAAGCGATTCAATTGCCTGCCGGACCATCTGAGTGTCGGCGGCCTGGAGCAGGGCGGCGTCGGGCGTCAGTGCGGGGCTGTCCATGTCGTGCGCCTGTTCGTCCAGCGGTTCGGCCGCGCGGGTCTGGTCGCGACGCATCCAGGTGAAGCAGGTATTCCTCACGATCGTGAGAAGCCACGCCCGCGGGTCTCCCCCGCGAAAATTTTCCATCGCGGCCAGGGCGCGCAGGGACGCTTCCTGCACGACGTCTTCCGCGTCGTGTGTGCTGCCGGTCAGCCAGCGAGCCAGGTTATAAGCCGACCCGACGTGCGGCATGACCAGCCGCTCGAACCGGGCCAGTTGCGTCTCGTTCGTCAACGACCGTTTCCTTCTGTCGCAAGCCTGTCCGCCCAAAGGCAGACTGCGCGGACAGGCGATTTATTCCGGACCGGCGCCGGGAATAAGCCGGCGCCTCGCCGAGTCTGGCATCCCGAGCGGGAACCGTTCCCGCAGCCAGAAATACCAGAGAGTCAGGACAATGTGGTACGCGATGCGCAAGACATTGACGATTTGTTTGAGCACCTTGGCGGAAGTCGCTGGCCCAGCCATAGACAATGATGACTCCGCCACGAGTCGGCCGACCCTCCCCTGGTTCGCCAGAACCAGTTGGGGCGCTCTGCTGTGTGCCGCCTACCCGCTTTTGGCCATCGCTCCGGTCATTGTCCTGCATGGCCTCAAGCATGACGCCGACCATTCGACCGTGACTGAACTCGGAATCAATTGCGCCCTGGTTGGGTTCACGCTGCTGTCGATGCAGTTTATGCTGACAGCGCGGCTGCCGTGGCTTGAGGCTCCGTTTGGGCTCGACGTGGTCCTGCGATTCCACCGCGCGATGGCTCTTGCGACGGTCGCGCTCTTGTGTGCCCACCCGTTGCTGATCGCCAGCGCCGAAGGCTGGACGCTTCTCACTCGATTACACACGCCCTGGCCTATCTGGGCGGGACGGATCGCGCTGGTTCTCGTCACGGCACAGGTCACCACGGCCCTGCTCCGGGGTGCGATACGGTTGTCGTACGAACGTTGGCGGCGGGCCCATAATGCGATCGCCATCGCGGTCCTGGCGCTCGGTTGTGCTCATGCCGTGAGGACGGGCGACGACCTGCACGGCGTCGTGGGCCTGATGCTGTGGGCAACGGCGCCGACACTCGCCCTTGCGACCCTGCTGTACAGTCGCGGGATTCGATCGCACTTGCTCGCCCGGCGGACGTTTCGCGTTCACTCGGTAAAGTTGGAGGCGCCACGGGTATGGACGGTGATGCTGGATGCGCCCCCGGGGCGGCCGTTCCGTTTCATGCCTGGCCAGTTCCAATTCCTGCGCCTCCTCGATTCGGAAGTGCCGGCGGAGGAACACCCGTTCACTATCGCGTCGAGCCCCACGCGGGCCGACCGCCTCGGCTTGACGATCAAGGCGTGCGGGGATTTCACCACGCTGATCGACCGGATTCGACCCGGCGATCGCGCGACCGTCCAAGGCCCATTCGGCCGCTTCTCCCACGACTTGCACCTGGACGAAAACCATCTGGTGTTCGTCGCTGGCGGCGTTGGGATCACGCCATTTATGAGCATGTTACGGGCGATGCACGACCGCCGTGAGCCGCGTCGGGTGACGCTGGTCTACGCCAGCCGCACGCTCGACGACATCCTTTTCATGCCGGAGTTGATCGCCATGGAATCGGGCCAGTATCCGGCGTTGAAGGTGATCTATGTCCTGTCCAAACCTCCGCCCTGGTGGACCGGCGAAACCCGGCGAGTCGACGCACGCCGCCTGGACGAGTGGTGCGGGGGACTTAAGGACAAGGCGTTCTACCTGTGCTGCCCGCCTTCGATGAACGTGGCGCTGGTTCGTGGACTGCGACACCGGCAAGTGAGCCAGCGCCGGATCCACTGCGATTACTTTTCACTTTAACGCCCCGTCAATGACGGGGGCCTGGAGATTCACGATGCAACGCTTTCGATTGATGAATGTCTACGTGGCTGCTGTGCTCTTGCTGCTCGCCGTGGCGATCGCCACCGTGACGTCGCTCAGACCCACTCGGGCCGACGCAACGTCCACTAACGCCGATTCAATCTCGGGTGGGGACGCGGTGAAGCTGTCGAGTAACAGCGCCTCAACTCAGACCAAGGCAACGAAGCAGGCCGCGGTCGCGATCGACGATTTTAAGTTTACGCCCAGGGAGCTATCAGTGGCCGTCGGCGACACGGTCACCTGGGTCAATCACGACGACGTGCCACACACCGCCACCAGCAAGGACGATCCGGCCGCCTTCGACTCCAAAGCACTCGACACGGATGACAAGTACTCATTCACGTTCACCAAGCCGGGGACTTATCGATACTACTGCAAGGTCCACACACACATGACCGGCAGCATCATCGTCAAATAAGTCCACCCCAATGGCGCAGCTCGGTTTCGCACCAAACATTTTCAACCTTTTGCTAGGAGACAACAATGCCAGAGTATATCGAAAAGGATCAGTCGACTGACGGCGTAAACCGTCGCGGGTTCCTCAAGTGCATGGCGTGGGCCGGGGCGGGCGTGGTATGGGCGATGAAAGATGGCGTTCTCCAGTCCCGGGCGTTCGGCGACGATACCGCCGCCCTCTCGGGGGCCGACTTCACATTCGCCCAGGTCAGCGACAGCCACGTTGGGTTCAACAAGGGCGTGTACGGCGACGTTGTGGGAACGTTCCAGTTGGCAGTCGCGCGAATCAATGCACTGGCCACGCCGCCGTCTCTCGTGTTGCACACGGGCGACCTGACACACTTGTCGAAGCCCAAGGAGTTCGACACCGTTGCACAGATCATGAAGTCGGCCAAGGCGCAGCAGGTGCTCTACGTCCCCGGCGAGCACGACTACTTCGTCGATGGCGGCCAGCAGTACCTGGAGCGGTTTGGCAGGGGCACGCTGGGCACCGGTTGGCAGAGCTTCGACTACAAAGGCGTTCACTTCGTCGGCCTGGTTAACGTGGCCAATCTGTCCAACGGAAAGTCCGCCCTCGGCGTGCTGGGGAACGAGCAGCTCGCATGGCTGCAGAAGGATGTTGCGGCCCTGGGCAGCAGCACGCCGATCGTCGTTTTCGCCCACGTCCCGCTGTGGACGATCTACCCGGAATGGGGCTGGGGCACCGAAGACGCCGCCCAGGCGCTGGGCTATCTCAAGCGGTTTGGATCGGTGACCATCCTCAACGGCCACATTCATCAAATCATTCAAAAGGTCGAGGGGAAGATGACATTCCATACGGCCCGCTCGACCGCGTTTCCACAGCCGCAGCCGGGCAAGGCCGAATCTCCAGGCCCGATGAAGAACGTCGCGGCAGAGCAACTTCGCGGCATGCTGGGGATGACCAGCGTGAATTACGTGCAGGGGCACGGGGCTCTGGCAGTCGTGGACGCGACGTTGATGTGAAATTCGACAAGGACCCATTCGTCCCCCTGCCCCAGGAGGCGGGAGCAACGCCAGCTCCCGCTTCTCTTTTTGCGCATCTCGCTCTGGGAAGATGTTCAGGCGGCGGACGAAGCCGCAAGACCCTGGTTCAGCATGATGCGGCGGATCATCCGGATGCCCGCGGCCGACAGCGACACAAGCCCAACGCACGCCACGGCCGCCACCAGATAACCCTGCCACGCTTCGCGCGGCCCGATCGGTTGGATGGATTGAAAAACTCCCACGACTACCAGCATCGGACCTACAAATCCAGGAAGGATTATCCACGCGAGCCACGCGCCGCCGCTGGCGGCCATTGATTTCGCCGAATCTTCTCCAGTTGCCGGATTACCCGTTGCCTGCTGATCTGGAGGCGTTTCAACCAGCAACTGGGCCGACCCGATCAACCCCTGAGCGACGATGACAAAGACGGCGCCCTGGACCGCGATCGGCGTCCCGATGGCTGCGGCTAAGACGACATACCCGAGAATCCCGATGGTCGTGAAGACGATCAGCCGGCGAGGATGTTCCTGTGCGAGGGCACAAAGGCCGCCGTAGAGCACAGCGCACAGACCGACGGTTGCCAGGAAACCGTTCATCGACGCCGAGGCCGCTTGAAACCTGCCGATCGCAATGCGGAAGAGTCCGTATCCGCCGACGGCGGGGAGCAGCCCCCCAATCAACATCGCTACGGGGACTGGCGAGCCTCTCAGGGCTTCCACCAGCCAGGTATGCAGTGGCGGTACCGCCAGCCATACAAGGAAAACTCCGGCGGCGAGAAGAAACATCGCCGAATTTTTCTCCCCATCGGTTCCAACCGCCGCGAGGCACGCAACAGCGGACAGCAGATGAACCGTGAGCTGTCCGGCAGCGGGCCAGCCCCCCTGTCCTGACCAGCCGCCCAGCAGAAGGGCCGCGAGAAGGGCCGTAACCGCCAGGAACCCGCATATCCACGGCAAATCGCGCGCGATGAACGATCCCAGCAGCGCCCACTCGAGTAGTAAAATCAGCGCGAAATAACGGACGGGCCGGGATGTCATCTTGGACGACACTACGACCGCGCATGTAAACAACAGCGCTGTCAGGATCACCATGGGAAAGGAAAGTCCGTCGAGTGCGACTTCACCACCGAGGCCGCCGGGCAATTGAATTCGGCGAACCATTTGCGCCGTATCCGCACGAGTGAAATCGAAGACGCTCGAGCGGCGCCATTCGAATGGAACCACGATAAACAACGACGTAAAAAGCGCGACGAGTGCGGTGGCGGTTGCGATCCATCGGATCGCGACGGCACGGCGAACCAGAAACACCGCCACGGCCCCAGCCGCGGGAATCGACCACAGAATCACCAGGAGCCAGGCATTTGGAACAAGCAAAGTAAATCCGTCGTTCAGGGCCGCGGGCGGCTGTGCCACAGTTGCGCCCGCGGCAGCAGATCGTCTCTGGCCGTGGGCTTTTCCAGGCGCCGGCCACACATGCTCGACCGCGATCCGACCGCCGCTTTGCCGATCGTGAGATGTCGATCGATCCAGGCAACCGTGAATGCCATCCCCAGGACTGGCCTCACCAGCAGGACGTCGTACAGCTCGTCGAAGTACATCCGGGACGCGAGCCAGGCGTGTATCCAGCGGATCGGGGGAATCCGAACGAGCCGGCCTGCCAACCGTGGGCCGCGGGCATAAACCAACAGGGCCGCCGTGATGCCCAGGAGGTTGGCAAGCCACAGCCATCGGCCGACGAGTTCCTGGCCACGAGTGCGGGCAACGGACAGTACCACCGGCGCCGAGATATCACTCGTCTCTGATGACGAGTCGTCGTCCGGGTCATTCGATGTCCACGCGGCCTGAAACATCTGATCGGCGGCGATTCCCCCGTCTATCCGTACGGACATGAGCTGACGGACCTCGACGACGGCGCTCTCGAACATGTCGCTGACGCCCAGCCACCGCCCAGCCAGTGCGATCATGATCGCCAGCAAAACCAGCGGCCAGTAAAGGGTGGTGGCATCGCGGGCATGCTCGAAAACTCGGCGGTCACGTGCCGGGCCCGCGAAGGTGAGCATCCACCATCGGACAAGGGCGAACGCGACAATCCCTGTCGCGGCAATGGGCAGCTCGAACACCGCCCAATAAACGATACTATGCCCCGCAGTTCCGGCCAAAGCAGCGAACGCGCCGGCGTCGCGCATGACCATCACACGGCTATAGTAGCCGCTCAGGCCAATCCCATGCCATCCGACGCCGAAGGCGGCCAGGATGGCGGCGGCGCAGGTGACGGCCGTCACGGGCATCTTTCGAACCAACCCGCCGAAACGGGCCAAGTCCGTTTCGCCCTGCGCGGCGCGAATCACCGACCCGGCGCCCAGGAACAGCAGCACCTGGAAAAGCATGTATGCGATCAGATGAAACAGCGCCCCCACCCAGCTTCCGATTCCCACGGCCAGCACAATCAATCCAAGCTGTGATGCGCTGGTCCAGCACAGGACCTGCTTGATACCACTTTGCGCACAGGCGATCAGCGCGGCCACCGTCAAGGTCGTCGCGCCGACGATCACCAGCAGGAGCCGAGCCGAGGGCGTGAAAATCGGGAACAGTCGGGCGATGGTATAAATCCCCGCGACCGAGAGAGTAAGGGCAAAGACGCTGGCCGCGGCAGTAGCAGCACCCTCGGCGACGTCGCCAGCCCAGATGTGCAGCGGGAACTGGGCGCAGCGTGCCGCCGCACCCAGGAATAGCGCGGCTCCGGCCACGGTCAGCAAACCCGTCGGAAATGCCGAGCCGCTGCCGGACGAAAGTGCGCCGTGAGCTGCGCCGGCGAGGGACGCCCACAGATCGGTCAGGTCGAGGCTGGCGGTATGACTGAACAGGATTCCCATGCCCACCAGCAGGCCGGCGTCGCCGATTCGGTTTACCAGAAAAAACCGGGCGGCCCCTCGCGCCGCCATTTCGCGGTTGCCGCGAAATGCAACCACCAATGCCGCACCGAGGCCAGTCAGCTCCAGGAAGGCCACCAGGTACAGCAGCGACCCGCACAGGATTACAGCCAGCGCCGAAAAGCAGGACAACAGCAGAGCGATGAAGAACCGGACGAATCGCGGCTCTCGCCGCATCGAGCGGGCGGCGAAGATGTGAACAAGCATCGCCGTCAGCGTAATTGTCACGAACAGTCCGACCGTCAGGCTGTCGATGTAAATTGAGAAATCCGTGACGCCGGCGTAGCCGTGCTGCGCCGCACCCGACGGCAGCCAACGCCAGCTCAGATCGATCGGCGCCGCCAGTTTGCCGTACGAGGCGCCGTGATAATTCCCCCCGGCAATCCAGCGGATCATCCCCCACCCACTGCAAAGGAAGCTGAGCATGACAAAGAACGTGGCGACGTAGCCAGCCAGCGGACTTCCCAGCCGCCGGCCCAGCACCAGCAGCGTCGCGCAACCCGCCAAGGGAAGCAATGCCGCGAGAATGAGTAACAGTGCGGGAAAGGGCATAGGGCGTTAGAAATCCGAATGACGAAATTACATTCCTAGCATTGCCTCTATCTTTGCCGCACAGATGAAATCGTTATCCGACAGCCCCCCTGCCGAATGCGTGCTGTAGCGGACCTTGCACTTGTTATACCCGACCTCCAGGTCCGGATGATGGTCCTCGCGGTGGGAAATCCAGGCGACGGCGTTCACGAAAGCGATGGTCTCGTAATAGTTCTTAAAAGGGAACGTCTTTGCAATCTCGCCGCCGTCACGCTCCCAGCCGGGAACCTCGGTCAGAAAAGTGCGGATCTGCGTTTCGGTCAGTGCCGCAACCTTTCCCTGGCACGCCCGGCAGCTTCGCGTCGAAAGCCCTCCCGTACGCGACGTGGATTCGTTCATGCGTGACCTCCTTAGGCGAGAGATTATACCGCCGGTCGTGACCCGCACACCTGCGGTGCATATTCTTGACACCCGTGCGATGGGTCATCGGAGACATTCACGGAATGTTGCGGCCGCTGGAAGCACTGGTGGGTGCGGTCGCCCGGAGCGACCCACAGGCCCATTACGTTTTCGTCGGAGACTACGTCAACCGCGGGCCAGACTCGCGGCGGGTGATCGACCTGCTTCTGTCACTGTCGCGGGCGACATTCCTTCGCGGTAATCACGACGACATCTTCGATCTGCTGCTCAGCGGTCAGTGCTGCTCGTGTCATGCGAGCGCACCCGACCCGGTGTCGGCGTTTGCCTGGTTCATGCAGCACGGCCTTGCCGAGACCCTGATGAGCTACGGCGCTGACTGGGCCGAGCTTGAGTCTCTGGTCCACCGCCCCAGTCCAAGGCGCGTCGAGCAGTTGATGAACATGGTCCCGGCCCGGCACCAGATATTCATCCGC
>Ga0307477_10004200_pt1 | contig 10520 bp, 8 predicted proteins | sample atmos_gasesECM2C_FD_203316 | JGI IMG/M metagenome (GOLD analysis project Ga0307477, IMG submission 203316) | Hardwood forest soil microbial communities from Morgan-Monroe State Forest, Indiana, United States - atmos_gasesECM2C_515 | ecosystem: Environmental > Terrestrial > Soil > Temperate... | reverse complement strand
TGATCGTGAAAGCCGTTGCAGTTGAAGACTGCCCGAACGTATCGCTCACCGTCAATGTGAAGGCGACGGATTGCTTCGTGGGAGGAGTTCCGGAAACCACGCCCGTGCTGGCGTTGAGCGAAAGCCCATCGGCCGGGAGACCGACCGCGTTCCACGTGAGCGCGCCTGTGCCGCTGGCATGGAAAGTAAAGGAATACGCAGTCCCGGCAGTGGCCGGTGCTGCCGTCACTTGCGCCTGAGTGGTGGTAATTGCCGGCGGAGTCGGGTTATTCACGGTAATCGTAAATTGTACTGAGCTGGATTCGGGGCTAGCCGCGCTTGAATCCTTCGCAGTGGCAGTGAAAGTGACACTTCCCTTGGCTGTCGGCGTACCGGAAATAGCGCCCGTACTTGCATTGATCGAGAGGCCGTTAGCGGGAAGCCCGGTTGCGCTCCAAGTGATCACTCCCGCGCCGCCTGTGACCGCCAACGCCAAATTGTAAGCGACCCCGGCAGTTGCCGGCGCTGCCGTTACCTGCGCCTGAGTCGTGGAAATGGCCGGCGGCGCGCTTACGGTAACTACCACGTTGCCGGATACATTGACCTGGCTTTTCGATGTCGCCGTGATCGTTGCCATGCCTGTCGCCCCGCTCGCGCTGAAGGTCACCGCGGTGGTCGTGACATTTGAAAGTGTGGTGCAGGCGGCACCGGTGCAAGTCCAAGTCACGCCCATACCCCCATCATTTGTTGTGGTCACATTGATTGTGACGCTCTGCCCCTGGTCGATCGCCAGAGCGTTTCCTCCCGGAAAGGTGAGGGTAACGCTGGAACTGCCCCCGCCGCATGCCCCCAATGTGATCACGACGAGAATCAAGAGTGTTGAGACCAACGCGGTCATACGGTTCATACATTCTCCTCAGGAGAGCGGTCCCAGATATCCGAATCGGTGGTTGAGCAGCCCGGCGGAAGTTGAAAGTTAAACCGGAAGCCCTGGTCCGCAAATTAGAATTTCTTAATAATCGGTCGAGACTGATTCTAGGAGAATGAAGGCAGAATCGTTCGTGCAAAGCACGAATGGTTGTCGAACCGGGAACGTTATTAGTAGGGGACAACTAGCAAAACTAGATAGGAATTTGTGTTGACGACTCAACCATACCGACACTTCATGGCCTAGCTCTACATACGGGGGGCGGCGCTCCTGCGCTCCATTCATAGGGGAACAGTTGCAATTGCGCTATCTTGCACTTGAGCCCCCAAAGCGGGCAGGAACCTTTGTCGTATCACCTGATTAGAGGGTGTTGCATCGATCGATTCAGCTTTCACGACTAACCAGGACTTTGGTGCGTGCTCGGGTGTCCGGCCACGCGACGGGGGCGTTCGCAAACGAACGCTCGCTACCTGTGGCTTTCAGCTAAGCTCTTTGCTCTGCCAAGATTAAGAGGAGTTATTCTTGGAACTACTCTTGCTCTCTGTTCCGCAAAAGGAGCCGGAGGCCTCCCTTGGTCACGCTCTGGCAAGACCTGAGATTTGGTCTTCGCATGCTGGCGAAGAGCCCTGGCTTCACCGCTGTCGCGGTGCTCACGCTCGGGCTTGGAATCGGCGCGAGCACGGCTATGTTCAGCATCGTCAATGCCGTGCTGCTGAGGCCGCTACCTTATCAGCACTCGGAACAGATCGTCTTTCCGTGGCGGCAGGCGCCTGCTGGATACAATCTTGGCTACAACGAAATTCCGTGGGGGCTCCCAGAATTTCAGTTGATGCGGCAAGATTCGAAAACATTCCAATACCTAGGCGCATTTAAGAGCGATTCATTCATTCTCACCGGCGAGGGCGAGCCCGTCCGTCTCGATGGTCTTCGCGCTTCGGCTGGATTCTTTCCTGCTCTCGGAGTTCAGCCTGCTCTTGGAAGGAGTTTTTCGCCGGAGGAAGACCAGCCCGGAAGCGAACACGAGGTGCTGCTGAGCGATAGAGTGTGGCTTAACAAGTTCGGCGCCGATCCTGGGATTCTTGGGCGTGCTGTGGCATTGAATGGCGAGGAATACACAGTCACCGGTGTGATGCCGCCGGGCTTTTCGTTCCCACGCAAAGAGGAAATGCCTGGGAGCTTCGAATTTCCGCGCGAGGCCGCGCTGTGGGTGCCTTTGGCTCTTCCCGCAGCCAAGGTTCACCTAGACGATCCGGACGAGCTCGCGGTTATTGGCCGCTTGAAACCCGGGGTTACTATCGAACAAGCACAGGCGGAGATGAATGTCTTCGCGAAGCGCGAAGAGGTTGCGATACCGCGGGGAAAGGGCTGGTTCAATTCGCGGATCACACCGCTCGCACGGCAAATTGCGGGAGACACGAAGCGGCCACTACTGCTGTTGCTTGCGGCCATCGGCGTGGTCCTCCTGATTGCCTGCGCGAACGTGGCGAACCTGCTTCTGCTGCGGTCCGTGGGCCGCCAGAGAGAATTCACGTTGCGCGCCGCGCTCGGCGCGGACCGCGCGCGACTGATACGCCAGGTGCTTACGGAAAGCATTGTGCTCGCGTTCACCGGCGGAGCACTGGGAATGGTGCTTGGCCAATTCGCAATTTATTTCGTGAGGAGGTTTGGCCCGTCAAATCTTCCGCGTCTGTACGAAGTCACACTCGACGCGCGGGTGTTTTTCTTTACGCTCGTAATCACTTTGATCACAGGGATTCTCTTTGGCTTGGTGCCGGCGCTTGGCGCTGCCGTTGAGAACCTGGTCGAGTCACTTAAGAAAGGTGGCCAGGGGGCTGGCGGCCATCACGCTGGCGGCAGAATTCGGACCGCGCTTCTTGTTTCGGAAGTGGCGCTGGCACTAGTTCTGGTGATTGCTGCAAGCCTGTTGGTCCGCACATTCGTGCATCTGCTTCAAGTAGATCCCGGATTCAATCCCACGCGCGTACTTACATTTGAACTCTCGTTGCCGGGCGCAAAGTACGCGGACAACGATCACATTGTCGCCTTCTATCACGCTGCAATCGACCGCTTACAGAATGTTCCAGCCGTGGAATCCGCTGGACTTGTGCGGACTGTCCCTATGGGTGGCGCCGCTGATAGCACTGGGATTCGGATCCCCGGCCATGCTTCAGCCGGTTACAAAGAAAATCCTTACGCAGAGTACACCATCGTTTCTCCCGGCTACTTTTCTGCCGTAGGGACACCACTGCTGCGCGGCCGCGATTTTCTGGAGAGTGACACGAGCGATTCCAGGCCGGTCACCATCATCAGCAGCGCGATGGCAAAGAAATATTGGCCCGCTGAAGACCCCCTTGGAAAACAGGTGGGGCCGGCCAGCACGCGATACCCCGTGTCAACCATCGTAGGAATCGCCGCGGATGTGAGACATCTTTCTGTCCGCGAAGACCCCGGCCCCGAAATGTACGTACTCTACAATCAGAAGCCGTGGCCTTCGCTGCTGACCATGCAGTTTGCCCTGAGGACGAAAGCTGATCCCGCATCGGTTACAGCTAGCGCGCGCAATGCCATCTATTCGATCGACCCGAACTTGCCGATCGCGAAAGTCGCGACGCTCGAAGCGCTGCTGGACACCTCGATGACGCAGTCGCGCTTCACCATGCTTTTGCTCGGCGCGTTCGGCACCCTCGCACTGGTGCTCGCGTCGGTGGGGACTTATGGGGTGATCTCCTATGCCGTGGCGCAACGCACGCGCGAATTCGGAATTCGACTCGCGCTGGGCGCCCAGCCCGCAAATGTCTTCGGGATGATTCTTGGCCAGAGCATTCGCTTCGTCTTGTACGGAATTTTTCTGGGCCTCGGGGTCGCAGTTGTGATCACACGCGTGATGGCATCGCTGCTTTACGGTGTGCAGCCAACGGACCCACTGACGTTCGTTGCAGTGCCGATGGTCTTGATTGGTGTTGCACTGGTCGCGTGCTACTTCCCGGCGCGGCGCGCCATGCGCGTGGATCCAATGATCGCGCTGCGCTACGAATAGTAGACCTGGGGATTCAACTCCCTAAGAACGCACTTCGAAAACTGCGGATCTACATAGCTGGCGAGCACGGAGATTATCACCATCCATTCGGCCAGTGCATGATAAACGCGGGAACCGGACTTGTTAAGTGCTGGCCCGGAACAAGTCTGGTTATCCAACTTTTCGGATCTTGACGACACCGCTGCCTCCGTCGGTCGGTAGGCTGAATACCAATTCACTTTTTCCACCGTCGGGAACTACCGGTTGACCGTCGGGAGGTGGGGCTTTGCAACGTCTCTCCAGGAGGGAATCGTACTCGAGCTAAAACAAAATGGCCCTCTATAGATCAGTGGGCTTAGTCCCCAACTGACCTGGAAGGGACGTCGGCAGCAGATTGACCGATTACGGCAGGGCTAGCGGCTTCTCAGGCGCGGACATCGCATTCGTACGCATGCGACTCAGCGTTTCGATCTGCGCGATACGATCTTGCAGGTTCTTCTCTGATTCACTCGGTGCGTGTGGTAACTGCTGCGCCAGGATCAGGAAGGTCCGTAGCAGGCGAATCGCGCCGTTCGCTGAGTAGCCCGCCTGCATCGCGATTTTGGCTCCTTCCCGGTCGGCGTCGAATTCGTTGTCATGCCCATACCCGGGCATGAAAAGCTCGATGTCCAGCTTGCCTGCATTGTTGGCCGAGAGATGACGGTCAGAGAGAGCCCGGATCAACCGGTCGCGGCAATGATTCAATGCAACGTGCTCCATCTCATGCGCCAGCACCGCCGCCAGCTGATCTTCGGAATCCATGTACGCCAAAATGCCGCCTCCGACAAAGATCTGTCCTCCAGGCAAAGCGACCGCACTCTTGAAACCAGGATCGGGGTCAAAGTGAAATTGATAGGGAAGCTTGCGCTGGGCATATGGGGCGACATGGTCTCCCACTCGCTGCAGGTACTCCTCGATTTTTCTCGTCTGAGGAGTGGCCTCAATTCCCTCTCTTCGCGCGAAGCTCTTCGCGAGTACCTGTCCCGATTTGATCTCTTCTCCGTCAGTGATCGAGACCGTCTTTTCGGCGTTCTGCGGCTTCGACGACGGAGGCAGCAATAGAATCATGAGCAGTAGTTTCTTCATCCAATCCGCTCCAGCCCAACCATACCAGGCTATTCATTCCGTTTAGGGCGCCTTTCGCGATGATGAGTCCTGATCCGCGTCCTAACCGGACAGGTCCCCTACTCCACCACACATGCACATGGGCCACAGGGGGGTCGGCGAGACTGTGGCGCAAAGCTGGGCCAAATTCACCTCTTTGGAAAGTTTTTCCCCTCTGGACTGGCAGCGACGGTCATTAGCTGACCCTGCTTGAAGCGAATTGAGATGCTCTTAATACTTTGGAGGTCTTCGAGTGGATTGCTATCGCATGCCAGGAAGCTTGCCTCGTATCCGTCGCGCAGTTGGCCTATCTTTCGCTCGGGGAAAATCGCTTGTGGCGTGATCTCGGTCAGCATCTGTAGAAGCGTGCGATTGTCGAAAACACCCAATGAACTCAAGTACAGCACCTCGGCTGGAGCAGTGCCGCGTGAGTCGGTTCCAATCGCGATTCTTGCTCCATGTTTCGCCAATAGACTCAGGTTGTGACGGTACACTTCATGATATTTCGCCGCGTCCGGATCAGCCGGCTCTTTGAGTGTCGTCGTAATGACAACCACTTTCTTATCGGATGCCATTTGCGCATCCTCATCCGTGAGTTTCCAGTGGTCCAGGCGGCCATCTGAGAAGCCAGTCTTCGCTCCGATCTGCCAGGATGCCGGCAGGTGCGCGATAATATCGACGCCAGACTTCAAGGCTAGTCGGAAGTCCGCCGCCGTTTCTATGTGAGCAGACACTCGTAGTCCCGCCGCGTGAGCGCGTCGGACAAGATCGGCTAGAACTTGCGGAGTGATTCCTGGTTTCGCCGAGTAGTCTGGCGGCTTCGCACGGTATTGAGGGTTTCGCTTCCGTTTGTTCTCCTCCTCCGAAAAAGCAACGATCACCTTGATGAAGTCGCGATTCTTTGCCGAAAGGGCCGGCCATTTCCTCTCTAAGTCGGCTTCATCGTCGATCAGGAAAATCTCCCTGGTGTCGAGCTGGGCCAGCTTCTTCCTATCCCCGAAACGTCCCATCTGCGCCAGCATCGTATACATATCGGGCATCACTCCCCACGAAGGTGTGACGAGGCCCTGGGTATACACAACGTCCACGCTGTCAGGTCTGTTCACTCGGCTGAGCACGGCTCGAGACAACTCAATCGCCGGGTCTTGCTCCATAGCGTAGAACACTCCATCTAGCTGATCGGTTCGCACGCCCTACTTCTTGAATCTTCACTACCGCGACGTCGGACACACCATGATTCTGGGCCGTACGGGAGCGGGAAAGTCGTTCTTGCTCAATTTCCTCATCACCAACCTTCAGAAATATTCGCCGCACACATTTATTTTCGACCTCGGGGGCAGCTTCGAAAGCCTAACGCATCTGTTTGGTGGCTCCTACGTGCGGGTCGGCCTTGAATCCAAGGATTTCAAAATCAACCCTTTTTCGCTCCCGCCCACGAAGGAGAACCTAGACTTTCTCGTCCTCTTCCTCAAAGTCTTGATCCAAAGCAGGAAGACAGAAGACCTCGATGCTGCAGACGAGCGCGATCTCTATCATCAGATCGAGAGCCTCTACGCTGTCGACCCCGAACTTCGGACGCTGGGGGTACTCGCGAACACCCTTGGTCACGAGCTCTCCGACCGCCTGGCCCGCTGGGTCCGGGGCGGCCAGTTCGGATTCCTGTTTGATAATGCCGAGGACACGATTTCGTTCTCCCGCTTTCAGTGCTTCGATTTCCAGCGCATGAGCCGGTATCCGGAGCTACTCGAACCGCTCCTTTTCTACATCCTGCACCGCTCGGATGCCGCGATTCGCGACTCCCGGATTCCATCCGCTTTCAAAGCGTTCTTCATCGACGAAGCCTGGGTTTTTCTGAACAACGCGATCATTCAGCGGTACGTCGTCGAAGCACTCAAAACCTGGCGCAAGCACAACGCGGCCATGATTCTCTCCACCCAGTCACTCGACGAGCTCAAGCGCTCCGAGATCCTTGACGTAATCGTCGAAAGCTGCGCCACGAAGATCTTCCTTTCGAATCCCGACATGGACCGTGATCTTTATCAGGGCCAGTTCCATTTGAACGACAACGAGGTCGAGGTCATCTCGAATCTTATCCCCAAGCGGCAATTCCTGATCAAGACGCCGGAGCTTGCCAAAGTCGCGAACTTGGACGTGGATCCCAGGAGCTATTGGCTTTACACGAACGACCCGTACGACAACCAGAAGCGGAAGGAGGCGTTCGAGACCTACGGTTTCGAAAAAGGCCTTGAAGTGCTCGCGGGAGGAAGCTCGTGAGCGTCGAAATCACAGAGCCCCTTTGGATATCAAGGGTTCAAGGATGGACTGCTGTACCTCCTCTTCCCTCTCTCGCTCACGGGCTTGCTAACCGCGTGCCTCTGCACAATGGATTGGCTGGCTCGCATGCCTTCGAAACCCAGGCCAGGTTTCACTGAAGCACAAACCATTTTCAAAAGGAGCAAACGGATGAAAAGGGCCATCTCCAGTTTTTCGCACTGCAAACATCTAAGCCTGCTCGGATTCCTCCTGTTTGGTGCTGCCGCCCCTGTGCCCTCGCCAGCGCGCGCCGCGACGGAGACGGCACGCGTTGTGAAGTACTCGAAGGAAGACATTGTCCCAGTTCGCACGAAGCTCCGGTTCTCGACTCTGATCGTCCTTCCCGAGGAGGAGGAGATCCTTGATTTCACTACCGGCGACAGAGAATTCTGGATCGTCAACGGGGCGCACAACCTTTGCTACGTTCATCCAGCCCAGGCCGGCATCCGCAGCAATTTAAACCTCATCACCGCGGCGGGCCACGTCTATTCCTTCTTGCTGACTGAAATCAGCAACGAGCCGAACGCGGAGCCCGAACTCAAGATCTTCGTTGAATCGAAAGAGGGCTCCGGAGTCGGCATCTCAAGCGCACTGCGCGGCTACGTCAGCGCGGCCGAAGCCCAAGCATACAGGAAGGAACTTGAAACCCTTCGCGCCGAGACGACTGATCAAGTCAAGGCAGTAGAGACCCGTGTCGCAGATCAGGTGAACCGGTTCCGCAGTGCTTATGCGACCAAGCTCGCCTTCGATTACATTCTCGACCCAAAGGCCGCGCGCGAGCCATTTCTGGTCTCCGCGATTTACCACGACGATGTGTTTACCTACATCAAGTGTGCCGCTCGGGAGAAGCCTTCTCTCTATGAATCCAAGGACGGGAAGCCGAACCTGATCAATTTCCAGTTCGAGAATGGTGTCTACGTGGCCCCAAAGATCATCGATGCGGGGTACTTGACCGTTGGTAAGAAAAGAGTTGCCTTCGTGCGTCGTGCGGCCGCGAATTGAGGGGCGTGTTATGAACCAACCAGTTGAGGTTCAAGAAAAGACACCCAAGCCGCCCGGCCTGTTGCCCAAACACGTCCAGTCCTGGGTGCTTGTGGGAGTCGCGCTGCTGATGGTCCTTATTATGTGGCTGACCGGGGGAAAGAAACCCCTCACTTCGGGAAAGACAGTCTCGCCCATGACGCCGGTTCCGGCACTGGTCGAAGTCAATGAGACCAAGATCGCCGACCTACAGAATCGGATTCAAGAGCTGCAACGCGAGCAGCTCCTGGCACAGGGCGCACTCGCGCACGAAACGCGGCTGCTTGGTGCCCCGGGGCAAGATCCCCAACATCCCGACGAGCCCAGCACCACTGTAAATCCGCCTCCCGAGCGCGTGGAAGACAAGGTCGAGGCTGACCGGAAGAAGCGCGCCTACTTGTCTCTGTTTGCCTCGAACGTTGCACTGAGCTATCGAAAGCAGGCTGCTCTCGCCGCCGGGCCAGAAACGGAGGAAGGATCTACAGGTCCAAACACACTACCTTCAGAGCCCAACACTGCTCAGATTGCTCAGCCTTTGAAAGAAACGCAGCCGACTCCAATTCTGCCAGGATCTGTTCCTGCCATGGCGCCCGGCGATTCCCGAGATACCACCATGGACCGAAAGGAGGAAGGCAAGAAACCCGCGGCTGCGCGGGCTCAAGCCCCGAACGCGCCGGCAGGTAAGACCTATGTGCTTTTTGAAGGGACCATACTGGAAGCTGTTCTCATCAACCGGCTCGAAGGGCAGTTTTCAGGTCCCGTCGAGTGCCTGCTCTCGACCGATGCCTACTCGAACGACCGCCAGCACCTACTGGTTCCGGCCGGATCGAAGCTGCTCGGGGAAACAAGGAAGGTTGACACGTTCGGCCAGACGCGGCTGGCTGTCATGTTCCACCGGCTGCTCATGCCGGATGGTTATTCCGTGAGCCTCGATCAATTCAAGGGGCTCAACCAGATCGGCGCGACGGGGCTGCACGATCAGGTCAATAGTCACTATCTCCGCATCTTCGGCGTGTCAATCGCCATCGGGGCGATCGGCGCTGTGGGTGCAGCAGGGACATCAGGCGCGCTCACCGCTTCGGGTACCGACCTCATGCGTCAGGGATTTGCACAGAGCACCGCCCAGTCCTCCGCACAGATTCTTGACAAATTTCTAAACATCATGCCCACGGTGACAATCCGCGAGGGCCATCGAGTAAAGGTCTACCTCTCGGGCGATCTCGTTTTGCCCGATTATGCGAACCACAAAATGTCGCCTGATCTATGAAGGCAAGAAAGGAAGGAAGTTCAATGAAAAGAAAGCTTCTGATCGGATTTCTCATTGTGGGATTTGGCGTCTCGACCGCCACTGCGCAATTCGGTGGCGTCGTCTATGACCCCACCAATTACCATAACGCCCTGCTCCGGTACCACCAGCTCCAGCAACAACTCGTTGAGTTGCAGAGAAGCTACTCGAAGCTTACTTCCCAACTCAACCTCGCCATACAAATGGCCAGGTACATCCAGAACATGCCGGCGCGCTACCGTGCGGTCTTTTCCCAGTGGAGAAATGTCTTCGCACACAACACCTACGGAAACACGGGCCCGTGGATCAGCGGCATCAATTCCGGGCTGCTCCCCATCATCGGCACCGGCTACCAGAAGGCCACAACCCAACTTCTACGGTTCAGCCCGGAGCACCTTCTCGGCATGAATGCCCGCGAGCTCGAGCGCGTCGAGTCTCAATACGCGTCCGTCGAGCTCTCTGACGGTGCCAACACGGCAGCGATGGCCGCCATCGGCTCGATCCGCAGGAACGCCGGCCACATCGAGACTCAGATCGCAAACCTGGAGCAAGACTCCTTGTCCAGTAATCCCGATCTCAACACCCAAATCTCCGTCCTGAACAAGATCAATGCGGCGGGCGTTCTGACTCTCCGCACGGTTCAGGATTCAAACAAACTCCTCGCGTCGCTACTCGAGCAGCAAGTCATCCTCGCGAAGCAGCAGCGCGAAGCCATGACCAACATCATCAATGCCGACATCCAGCGCCGGGCCAGCTTCGCCGGGAACTTGGCTCAGACGACCGGCACGCTCACCGATTCGCTTCAAAACTTCCGTATGCCTTGAAAGTGCGGTGAG
>Ga0307477_10004199_pt1 | contig 10521 bp, 6 predicted proteins | sample atmos_gasesECM2C_FD_203316 | JGI IMG/M metagenome (GOLD analysis project Ga0307477, IMG submission 203316) | Hardwood forest soil microbial communities from Morgan-Monroe State Forest, Indiana, United States - atmos_gasesECM2C_515 | ecosystem: Environmental > Terrestrial > Soil > Temperate... | reverse complement strand
TTCAGGCCCCTGGCATTTTTCATGACCATGCCGAACAGGGCATTGAACGCGGCTTGCTTGCCAGACTTGTAGTCCTGCAATGGCCTGGGGTTTTGTGACAGCACCGAATCGATGGCCGCGTCGATGGCGCTGGTGTCGCTGACCTGGGTGAGACCCAACTCGGCGGCGATCTGCTCCGGTTCGGCATCGTGGGTGGCGAGGTGGTCGAAGATGCCGCCCACGCTGCTGGCTGCAACTTTGTTCTGGTCGATTAGTTGCGCGACTTGCGCGAAGCGCTTGGGGGTGATGCCGAGCCTTGCCAGCGGAATGGATTTCTCGTTGGCTAACCGCCGGCCGTGAGAGAGGAGGAGGTTGGAAAGACGCTTGGGATCGCCTCCGGCGCCGATGGCCTGCTCGTAGAAATCGCCGGTCTGGCGGTCGCCGGCCAGGGTTGCCGCGTCGGCGGGCAAGAGGCCCAGGACTTCCATGTATCGTTTGCGCCGATCGACGGGTAGTTCACCGATCTGGCCCTTCAACTCCGTCAGCCAGGCATCGTCCACTTCCACCGGCACCAGGTCCGGATCGGGGAAGTAGCGATAGTCGTTGGCTTCCTCCTTGTCGCGCTGCCAGTACGTGGCGCCGGCGGAGTCGTCCCAGCCATAGGTGCTCTTGCGGCCCAGCGAGCCGGTTTCGGTCCACTGGCGGATTTGCCGGTCGATCTCAAAGTCGGTGGCGCGCTCCAGGACGCTGAAGCTGTTGAGGTTCTTGATTTCGGTGATGGCGGTCTTGTGGACTTGCCCGGCGGAGTCCGTGATATGCACGTTGATGTTGGGCTCGAAGCGCATGTGGCCCATCTGCATCTGGCCTTCGCTGACGCCCAGGAACTGCACGATCTTTTGAAGTTCCTGCCCGAAGGCCGCGACCTCTTCGCCGCTGCCGAGGTCCGGCTCGGTAACGATCTCCAGAAGGGGAGTACCCGCGCGGTTGAGATCGACGATGCTCCAGTCGATCGCGTACCCGCCTGGCGCCTCATGAAGCAGCTTGCCGGCATCTTCCTCGAGATGGGCCCGGCGGATTCGCACCGTTTTTGCCGCGCGGTCCTTGAGGCTCAACTCGAATTGGCCCTGATAGCACAACGGCAAGTCGTACTGACTGATCTGGTAGTTCTTGGGCAGGTCGGGATAGAAGTAACTCTTGCGGTCCCATTTGGTGTGCCGGGCGATCTGGCAGCCCAGCGCCAGGCCGACCTTGATGGCATACTCGACGGCCTTCTTATTCAGGACCGGCAACACGCCCGGCAGGCCGAGCACCTGCTCGTCCACCAGCGTGTTGGGCTCGGCGCCAAATGCGTTGGCCGCGGCGGTGAACATTTTGCTCCGGGTCGAGAGCTGAACGTGGATCTCCATTCCGATCAACACCCGATAAGACTGAACGACGCGTTGGGACAAAGGAGCCTCCATTTGGGCCGGTCGGAAGGCGAGTATAGCCCCGGCCTTTCGACGCGCAAAACCTGACGGGAAGGCAATCTGGGCATCCGAGTCAACTCGGGGATCGGGTAAGCCGATAACAATCGTATGGAGACGGGTGACATTTCCGCCGTGTCTCGGGGCGGCGCTGAACGGCGTCGCGCGCCCCGACAGAAGTTCGTCACCAAGGGTTTGCTGTATCGCGACGACCGTGCCGCGGCGCCGCAACGCATCTTGATAAAAGACGTTTCGATGCTGGGAGTGGGCTTTGAATCCCAATCTCCCGTCGAGCCGGGCACGCGCTGCCGCATCCGAATCGAAGCCGGTCCAACGCAAATCTCCTGGCGACTTCAGGTCGTATGTTGCGGGAAGATCCAGGACGGCCCATACCGAATGGGCGGCCAGTTTGTTCCTGCCGAACTGGAACGAGCCGGAATCGAACCACCGGCGTCCATCGCAGCGGTCGAGCCGGATTCAGTACCCCAACTCTACATCGTAGCTGAACCTGTTCCGTGCGAAGAGCCCGCCGCAGTCATGGAGCCCGTTCCGCCAGCGATGACTGAGCCCGCCATCGAGGCTGTCGCCCAGACTGCCGAAGTGACCCATTCAGAATCGACCGTAGATGAGCGAGCCGTGGGCGTTAGCCCGGCTGTGCCGGCTCCGGCCACAATCGAAAAGCAGGACAAGCCGCAGATGAAGCCCCGGCCCGAGAAGTTTTCATCCCGATGCATGGCGATATGACACCGCGACGGCCACGAATCCACCCGGACGAGGCGATCTTTTATGCGATCGTGCCGCAGGCCGACCGTCGCCGCGAAGAAAGGCAGGCGGCGGGGATTCGCGGCACCATCGGCCGCGTCATCGGCGGTGTCGAGACCCACCGGTTCGACGTGCTGGTAACCGATCGATCCGAGCGCGGTCTCGGTCTTCGCTCGCCCGTCCCGCTTCAACAGGGCGCGCTCTACCGGATAACCACACCCACGACCGGAATCATCGACGTCCACGTCATCCGCTCCCGCGGCCGCGAAGACGGCGCTTATGACGTTGCTGCATTGCACGCCGACGTCGCGGCCCGGCGCGTCCGTACTGCCGCCTAATGGCGCCGCTGAGGCGCATCCCATAAATCTTCACCAGCATGGGTGACCAGCCCGATCTGCTCGGCGCCGCCGCGGCGGCCGTTGTACCAAAGCATCCATCTCTGTTCGGCCGGTTGATAGATCGCAAACGGCTTGTAACAGGCGTCGGCGTCCCACGTTCCGGGCGTCGGGCCGATGATCGGGTTGGCGGCGAGCCGCTGCCAGCCGGTAATGCCATCCCGCGAACGGGCCAGGCCGATCTGCGCGTGGTTGACGTCGCGAAATCCAATGTAAAACATGTAATACCATTCGCCGTGCGGGACGACCTGGCAGGCCGTTACCTTGAATTGTTCCCAGGGTTGGGCTGGATCGGCTCTGAAGATCGGGTTGGCGTCGTGCTTGGTCCAGTGCAGTCCGTCGCGACTGGTGGCGTAGCCGATGGCATCAGGCTCGTATTGCTCGCCGCCGGAATACCACATCCGAAACTGCCGTGAGGCGTCGTCCCAGATCACATGGGGACACATGACGGCGACTTTCTCCCATGGCTTGTCGGCCAGGAGGACGGGCTTGTCGCTTTGCCGCGTCCAGGTCCTTCCGTCGGCGCTGGTGGCGTAGCCGATTGCGGATCGTCCATGGGCCTGGCCGGTATACCACATGTGGTAGCCGCCATCGTTTTTGAGGACGACAGAGCGATTGATGTCGCTCTCCCAATCGGTCTTGTCATTGGGGCTCAGGGCAATCTTCGGATCAGACCAGTGGATGCCGTCGGCGCTCTCGACAAGGGCGACGCTCCTTTTGGGCCGCCAGGAGAAATACATTCGGAACGCGCCTTGGTCTTTGAGAACGCTAACGTCGAAGCAGGTGCCGAGCTTGCCACCGAGGACGGGGTTGTTCGGGTACTTTACCCAGCCCGCTGAACTGGCGGGGGCCGCAAGCGGCCCGGCATCGGCGGGATTCAGCGACACGATTAACCGGGTCAGACCTGCCGCTTGTCCCCGCTCCGAACCATCAACCCAAATGTGCAGGCCAGCGCCATGATGATAATGGTCGCCGGTCCTGTCGTAGAAAACGGCAAGAGAGCGGCCGTGATATGGGATTCTATCGAGGGCAAAGTAGTCCCACGCGCCGTCGGGAATGAGCGGATTGACTTCGATCGTGTCGTCCGCCCGCGGCCGCAATCCGACCAGTCCGGTGATGACCAGGTCGCAGAATGCGGAATGGTTGTAATCGCCGCTGCGGGGAAGATCGACGATCCATTTTCCCGTGCGGCCGTCGAGGTCCTCGGCTATCCAGGGATGGCCGTCTTTATGCTGCGATCGCGCGTAAGTCGTCACCAGTCGGAAATAGTCGGCCTTGGAAACGATGCTTTGCGTGTAGTTGTTTAAGAGATTCGCCAAGGCGACCAGCGTCTGGGTCGTGGCATACGGCCAGACGGGGCCGTTCCAGAGGCAGTCGTGGTTAGCCTTGAACATGAACCGCGGGCTGCGCTGCTCGGCGGTGGTAGGGCCCCATGGGGCGGCAAAGCCGGCGGGGTCGTTGAGCTGCTGCCAAGCGGCCTCATATCCCGGATCGGGAAGGTTGAAGTACCAGGGGATGAAACCAATTTGCTCTCGCACCGGGGCAAGCCGGACCCGCCGTCGCGGCAGCGTTTTGAAGAACTGTGAATCCTTGTCCCAGAGTTTCTCCTGAACGAGCGATTTAAGACCCGCGGCTTTGTTGGCGAACGCGGAGGCCATATCCGCCCGTCCCGCGAGCCGGGCGATTTTTGCGATCGCGGCTGCGTCGCCAAACTGGTACGAGTTGATGGTGGGGCGGTATCCGCTCCCGCCGATGGAGTATTCCATTCCGTCACGGTCGTCGATCTGCCAGTACAGGCCGTTGGGATCGAAATGCGTGGATTCCCACGCTTGATAATTGTTTAACAGGTCTGGCAACAGATTCGTGATCCAGCTTTTGTCATCGTTGACAAGGAAGCGGTTATACATCGCGTCGGCAGCCCAGAAGCTGTACCGACGCGGCTCGCCTCCCTTGCGGAACCAGAAGCGGGAGTAGTCGTTCAAGTATTGCGGATCGCGAATCCAGCGGCCCTCATAAAAGTGATGCCCCGCCGCGCATGAGATCGTGTTGTGCTTCCCCGCCCACGGAACGTCCGGCAGAAACTCGGTAATGACGTAGCCGTCCGGCGTCTTGCGAATATGACGCCGGTACACGTGCCAGCGGAAGTAGTAAATCTCCGCAAAATCCTTGTCGGGACAGTCGAACAGGGGAACATTCTCATGTACCCACGCGGCGTCATCCGCGCTCAAGAATCGCGACGGAATATCGTCATCGATCAATCGCGGGAAAGCGCTGGCCGGCGCGATCGACGCAGACCCGACGGCTAGGATGATGGCCGAAAGCAGCGCGCGACAGGGTTGCATTCCTGATCGATACCACACGGATCACGCCGATCCAACGTTTAACGCGGCTGGCAACGCGGGCAGAAGTGGGTCGATCGCCCGCCGAGCGTGATGCGCTCAATCGGCGTGCGGCAGCACCGGCAAGGCTGGCCTTTGCGATCGTACACGCGGTGAAGTTTCTGGAACTCTCCGGGCGCGCCGTCGGCGTCGCGGTAATCACGGAGGGTGCTGCCGCGGTGTCGCAAGGCCCGCCGAAGCGTTGACTTGATCGCACGGCTCAGCCGGCCGATCTGCTGGCGCGACAGGGCATTGGCCGGCGTCAGCGGGTGAATCCCGGCGGCAAAGAGAGACTCGTCCACATAAATGTTCCCCAGCCCGGCGAGCACGGACTGATCGAGCAGGGCATTCTTGATCGCGCGGGTGGTGCGGGCGAGCCGCCGGGCCAGCGCCTGCGGACGTGTGCGAAGCGGTTCGGGTCCCATTCCGTCGTCGCCGGGTCGGTCTGATCCCAGCCACCAGATGCCTCCGAAGCGGCGGGGGTCGGAGAATCGAAGCTCGCCGATCCCGTCGTCCTGGGTCGTGAGGACAAAGTGCGTGTGCTTCGGACGGGGCTCCGCGGCGGGCTGCACCGACAGCCGGCCGGTCATTCCCAGGTGAAAATAGAAACGATCTCCGCTCCCGAGGGTGAAGACGATGCGTTTGCCGCGCCGATCGATGGCGGCTATCGTGCGGCCGGTAAGGAATGAATCCAAAGTAGCGTTTTGCGGCGTGACGATATCCGGGCGCAGCAGTTGCACCCGCGCGATCGTCCGTCCCAGCAGACGCGGACGCAGGGTGTCGATCACGGTCTGTACTTCCGGCAGTTCCGGCATACCGCCCGGCCTCCTCATGCAACTTTCATTTCTGCCGCGAATATATGGAATAGAGGCAGTTTACGTGATATAAACGGCCAAATGGTTGTGGGGAATTCGGACCTCCTCTGCCGCACTCCTCTCTAGCCGCCACCCGTGATTCTAGGAGCATTTCATGGAATCAAACGTGAACCTTGTGCAACCGCAGGCGACCGACCTCGCCGCGAGCGAACTCGAGGCCGTCGAAAAACTCCAGCGCGGCTATCACAACATGAAATCGGAGCTGGGGAAAGTCATCGTCGGCCAGGAAGCCGTGATCGAGGAACTGCTGATCGCGCTGTTCTGCCGGGGGCATGCCTTACTGGTCGGCGTGCCGGGACTGGCCAAAACCCTGCTCATCTCGACGCTCTCCAAGACGCTGGGATTGAGCTTCAATCGCATCCAGTTTACCCCCGACCTGATGCCGTCCGACATCACCGGCACGGAGGTCATCGAAGAGGACAAGACCACCGGCGGCCGCATCCTGCGGTTCGTCCGCGGCCCCGTGTTTGCTAACGTGATCCTGGCCGACGAAATCAACCGGACCCCGCCTAAAACACAGGCAGCCTTGCTGGAAGCGATGCAGGAACATCAGGTGACGGCCGGGGGAAAGATGCACCGCCTGCCCCAGCCGTTTTTCGTGCTGGCCACGCAGAACCCCATCGAGCAGGAGGGCACCTATCCTCTGCCTGAGGCCCAGCTCGACCGTTTCATGTTCAACATCAATGTGGGATATCCGACCGAAGACGAAGAGTTTCAGATCGTGCGGCTGACGACCATGGGCCGTGATGTCAAACTCGATCAGGTCCTCGGCGGCGACGAAGTGATCCAACTCCAGGAAATCGTCCGCAAGGTTCCGGTGGCCGATCACGTCATCCGCTACGCCCTCCAGTTCTCGCGCCTGACCCGCCGGACCGAGGGCGGTTGTCCCGATTTTGTCAACGAGTACGTCGGCTGGGGCGCGGGCCCGCGGGCCAGCCAATACCTGATCCTGGCCGGCAAGGCCCGCGCTCTGCTCAAGGGCCGCTATCACGTCAGCACCGAGGACATCCGACAGGTGGCCCTCCCGGTGCTGCGGCACCGGATCGTCACCAACTTCAACGCCGAAGCCGAAGGGATCAAGAGTGATACGATCGTCAAGAAGCTGATCGAGCACATTCCCCGCCAGCAATACGATGAGCTGGACAAGACCACCGCGAAGCTAATGCGTGGGACGGGAGCGGCGTGATTGACCGAACCGAGATCGAAGATGACAGCCGATCAACTCCGCGAGTTTGCCAGCCGCCATCCCTTCGAGCCATTCACGATTCACATGAATGATGGCTCACGGCTTCGGATTACGCAGCCTGATGGATTGATCGTTCCGCGACCCTGGAAGTGGAATGCCATAGTTGTGCTGGGCCAGGACCGCTTTACGATCCTGTACCTACGGAACATCGCCCACATTTCCAGCCGCGGCACATGGCCGAACGCGCGCGGGAAACGAAGCGGGCACGATATTTCGGGCGATGAGTAGCATTATGACTCAAACGGCCGCTGCCACCGATTACCGCCGATACCTCGACCCGCGCACGCTGGCGCGAATCAGTTCGCTGGACCTTCGCGCCCGCCTGATCGTCGAAGGCCTCATGACCGGGATGCACCGCTCCCCCTACCAGGGTATCTCGGTGGAGTTCGCCCAGCACCGCCAGTACGTGGCCGGAGACGACATCCGCCACGTCGATTGGAAGGTGTTCGCCAAGACCGACAAGATTTACCTCAAGCAGTATCAGGAAGAGACCAACCTTCACCTGATCTGCGTGGTGGACGCCAGCGAGTCGATGGGCTTCAGCTCGATCACGTCCGATAAGGAGGTTTGGAGCAAGTACGATCACGCCACGGCCATCGCCGCGTCGTTGTCTTACATGGCGATCCAGCAGCAGGATTCCGTTGGGCTGGCGGTGTTCGACAGCGACTTGAAGCATTACATCAAGCCAAGCAACACGCCGGCCCAGTGGCGGGTCATCACGCAGGACCTGACGATGGTCCCAAGACTGAAGAAGACCAATACGGGCCGGATTCTCGACCAGCTCGCCGAGAAGCTCACGCATCGAAGCCTGATCGTTCTGCTGTCCGATTTTTTTGACGACATCGACAACATACGAAAGGGTCTGCGTCACCTGCGGTACAGGAAGCACGAGATCATGGCGTTTCAGGTGCTCGACCCGTCCGAAGTTACGTTCCCCTTCGAGGACGCGACGTTGTTCAAGGGATTGGAAGAGATGGGCGAATTGTTGACCGAGCCGCGGGCCCTGCGCGAGGGATATCTCCGGCAGTTGGAGATCTTTACCGACGAGCTGCGCAAGACCTGTCGCGGGATGCACATCGACTTTACGCGGATGAACAGCGGCGAGCCGCTGGACGTGTCGTTGAGCAGCTTCCTGGCGGCGCGGGAGGCGACGATCAAGTAGAAGTCAGTGGTTAGTTGTCAGTGGTCAGTGGCCACAACGAGCCACTGACCGCTGACAGTTGGTTCGAGAATCGTAATGCAGTTGCAACTGATTCATCTTCCTCCCGCTTTCGGTTTCATCAACTGGCCGATGGCCGGCGTGGCGGCGGCGCTGATCGCGATTCCGATCATCATCCATCTGCTGAATCGACGGCGGTTCAAGACAGTGACGTGGGCGGCGATGGAATTTCTGCTGCGGGCGATGCGAAAGAACCGCCGGCGGCTGGAATTCGAGCAGTGGCTGCTGCTGGCGACCCGCTGCCTGCTGGTCTTCCTGCTGGGTCTGGCCCTTGCCCGGCCGCTGGGGTGCGAGAATTCGGCGCTGGCCGGGCGAATCGCCGGACGCACCGGCCTCAACGTCATTGTCATCGACAATAGCTACTCGATGGCCTATCAAGCCGATCGGCCTAATGCCAGGACCCACCTCGACCAGGCCAGGAAGATTGCCAACGCGCTGATCGACCGGCTCACGCCGGGCGGGGAGTCTGTTGTGCTTATCACGGCCGCGGCGCCGGTACAGGCTTCCGGGCCGGAGAAATCACTGTTCAAGATCGGCTACGATCTCGAAAGGGCGAAGGCGGCGGTCAACCTTGTGCGCCAGTCGTATGGCGGGACCGATCTGGCCGGGGCACTGAAGCTGGCGCTGCAGGTCGGCCGCGAGGAAATCCGCCAGCCCAACAAGAATCTCTATTTGATTACCGACGCTACTCGAAGCGCATGGGAACCGCAGACGCAGGCGCTGCGGCAACTGGGGCCGGACCTGGCCCGCGTGTTCAAGGTAACTCATTTCAATTTGACCGAGGGCCGCCAGCAGTGGAACGATGCGGTGCTCGATATCGCCTCGGCTGAGGGGCTGGTCCGCACCCGCTTCGACAGCGATTTCAAAGCCGAGGTCAAGTCGTTCGGGCCGCCGCGGGATTCCAGCATTCAATGGAAGGTGGACGACCAACCGCTGGGGAATCCGGATACGGTCACGCTCGATCCCAACTCCGCGCCCCGGGTGACGCGCGACCGTCGGCCTCAATTCACCACCGGCGGTCCGCACCTGATCACCGTCGATGTCAGCGCGCCCGGCGACCGGCTGCCGCTGGATAATGTCCGCTGGCACGTCGAGGACGTAGCCGCGGACATGAAGGTTCTTCTGGTCGAAGGAAAGCGCGGGGCCGGCATCGCGGAAAGCTCCGGCAGCGCGCTGGCCACGGCACTCACGCCCGCTCATGACGAGCAACTGAAGACGCTCAGCAGCTTCATCACCGAGCCCATCAGCGATCTGGAGCTGGGCAACCGGGCCTTGGGCGAATACAGCGCGGTGGTTCTGGCCGATGTCGGACAGATCACCGGGCCAGAGGCGGATCGCTTGCGTCAATTCGTCGAGCAGGGCGGAACGCTGGAATTGTTCATGGGCGATTCGGTTGACAAGGACAACTACAACTCCGTCCTTTTGCCGCGTAAGTTGCTTCCCGGCCCGCTGGTCAAGCTGGTTGCCGCCGGAACCGATCAAAAACCGTTTCAGTTCAACTTCAAGCCCAACGCCGTACAGAATGAGTATCTGGACAGCTTTCGCAACGTCGAAAACAGCGGCTTGGACCTGGTGGCCGTTCGGAACTATTGGCAACTGGAATTGCCGCCGGGGAGCGGCGCACAGCCCGTGCTCAAGTACAGTCCCTCCGGCGTCGAGCAGGGCAAGCAGGACGCGGCCGCGCCGGGCGACCCCGCGATCACGGCCCATTCTCTGGGGCAGGGCCGCGTCATTTGGGTCTCGACGACAGCCAACGACGAGTGGAATGATTTTTGCGCCCACGACGCCTACACCCCCCTCATGCAGGAATTGCTGGCGCATTCGGTCAGGTCCGGCACGTATTGGATGAACTTGGAAGTCAGCCAGCCGCTGGTGGTCCCTCCAAATGTGCGGATGACGGCACTGCCGACCCTGCTTGATCCGAATAAAAAGCCACTGGTGCTGGACGCCGAGACGGGCAGCGCGCCCGACGTTGCGGGTGTTGCCACCGTCTACCGCAGCGCGCCGCTCAATCAGCCGGGCGTCTACACGCTTTCGCTGGGAGACGCCTCGGTGCCGATCGCCGTCAACGTGCCGAAGGATGAAGCCGATATTCGCACGATCAACGACCAGGCGATCCGCCAGACCCTGGGTGATATAAATATGACGTTGTTTGCCGACCAGGTGCCTTCGGAAGCGCAAATCGCGCAGGCCGGACGCGACTG
>Ga0307477_10004198_pt1 | contig 10522 bp, 9 predicted proteins | sample atmos_gasesECM2C_FD_203316 | JGI IMG/M metagenome (GOLD analysis project Ga0307477, IMG submission 203316) | Hardwood forest soil microbial communities from Morgan-Monroe State Forest, Indiana, United States - atmos_gasesECM2C_515 | ecosystem: Environmental > Terrestrial > Soil > Temperate... | reverse complement strand
CGAGCTCGGCCCCGCACCGCAGGATCGGTTCGGCCGCCGAGTCCATGTCGCCCACGATCATGTGGGGGCGCAGCCCGGCGTCCACCACCGCGGCCGCGCCGCCGTCCACCGCCACGATGACCGGCTGCGCCTCCCGGATGTAGGGGCGCAGGGCGCGCAGGTCTCGCTGATGGTCAACCCCTCGGACCACCACCAGGGTGTGGCGGTCGCGGAAGTCGGTGGTGAAGCGAGGGAGCTCGAGCTTTCCGGTCAGCAGCTCGCGCTCCTCGCGCATATGCTCCACCGTGTTCTGGGCGAAGCGCTCGAGTGCCTCCCCGATCTGCCTGCGCCGCTCGTCGGTGGCGGCCCGCACGGCCTCTGCACGCTGGAGCGCACCGGTGGCCACCAGGGCCTGGCGGCACAGCACGTGGCCGCCGCGCACCGTTATGCGCTCGCCGTCGCTGATCAGGTCGAACAGCGAGTCGTCGGGCATGTCCACCAGGGGGATCCCCCCCTGGACCAGCAGCAGGGGCCCCATGTTGGGATAGGCCCCGCTGGAGGAGGGTCGGCAGTTGAGCACGGCAGCCACGCCGGCGTTGATCAGCTCTTCCGCCGACACCCGATCGAGGTCGAGGTGATCGATGATCGCGATGTCGCCCGGCGACAGGCGGCCGACCAGGAGCTTCGTGCGCCGGTCCAGGCGAGCCGGACCCTCGAGCCCAGGCTCCCGCGCCTCCGAGCGCTGCGCCGGGATGCGCGGTGCGACCGCCACAGCTGGCGGAGACTAGCGCCCCCCGGCCGGGCCGGGACCGGCGCGGTCAGGCCGCCTGGCGCAGGCGCTTGGCGTGGCGCCGGGCGGCCACGTCGTCGCTGTCGGATCCCAGCATGCGCACGATCTCCGACACCGCGTCGGAGTCGGTGAGCTGGTCGACGCGGGCCCGGGCCGGGTCCGACCTCGGCTCGCGGGTGATGGAGAAGTGGCGTTCGGCCAGGGAGGCGATCTGGGGCAGGTGGGTGATGCACAGCAGCTGGCGCCGGTCGGCCAGCGCCCGTAGCTGCTCGCCCACGGCCCGGGCCGCCTGGCCCCCGATGCCGGCGTCGATCTCGTCGAACACCAGCGTCGCCCCCTGACGCCCGCCCCGCCCCGCCCCATCCTCGGCCCCGCCCATCAGGGCCAGCATCACCCGCGAGAGCTCTCCGCCCGAGGCGATGTCACGCACCGGGCCGGGCGGGACTCCCGCGTTGGCCCCCAGCATGAACTCGACCGAGTCGGCCCCAGTGGGACCGGGCTCGCGCTCGCTCAGGACCACCTCGAAGCTGGCTCCCTCCATGGCCAGCGCCCCCAGCCGTCCACGCACCTCGCGCGCGAGCCGCGGCCCCACGCGCGCGCGCTCCCCTCTGAGGGCGGTGGTCAGGGCTTCCTGGATGGCCCGGGCGTCGTCGAGCTCGCGCTCGGCCTCGGCCAGCCTGACCTCCGTGGCGCCCAGCTCGTCCCGGCGGGCCCGGGCCTCCCGGGCCCGGGCGAGCACGCGCTCGATGGTCCCGCCGTGCTTGCGCATGAGGCGCTCGAGCCCGTGCAGGCGCTCCTCGACCGTCTCGAGCCGGCCGGGCTCTGAATCCAGCCCCTCCCCGTAGCGGGCCAGCTCCCCGCCCACGTCCTCGAGCTCGAGCATCAGGGCCCGGCAGCGCTCGCCGAGCGGGTCGAGCGCGGCGTCCACCCCGGCCACCGCCTCGAGCGCGGCCAGGCCGTGGGCCAGGAGGCCGGCGGCCCCCGGGGCCTCGCCCTCCGGCCCGGGGCCCAGTTCGCCCCCGGCGCCGCCGCTCAGCGCTGCCGCGGCCGTGCCCGCGGCCAGGCGCAGCGCCTCGACGTGGCGCAGGCGCTCGCGCTCGCTCCTAAGGGTGCGATACTCGTCCTCGTCGGGGGCGGCGGACTCGATCTCGTTGAGCTCGAACTCGAGCAGGTCGAGCTCGCGCTCCCGGGATCCCGCCGCGGCCCGGAGGTCTTCCAGGGCCTGGCTGAGCGCGCGGACTCGCCCGTGGGCGGCGGCGCAGTCGGCTCGGCGCTGGAGCTGCTCGCTCCCGCAGAAGCCGTCCAGGATGTCCAGCTGGGCGGCGGCCACGGTCAGCCGTCGGTGCTCGTGCTGGCCGTAGAAGCCGATCAGGCCGCCGGTCAGCTCGCGGAGCTCGCCCACGGTGGCGGCCCGGCCGTTGAGGTAGGCCCGGGTGCGGCCGTCGGCGGCCACACGCCGGGCCAGGACCAGCTCCTGCGCCCCGGCGGGCAGCCGTTCCCGCAGCCCGCTCTCCAGGTCGGCCGGGAGGTCGAACACCCCCTCCACGTAGGCCTCGGCGGTACCCGGGCGCACGATGCCCGAGCGCGCGCGGCCGCCCAGCAGGAGGTCGAGCGAGTGGGCCAGGATGGTCTTGCCCGCGCCCGTCTCGCCCGTGAGGACGTTCAGACCGGGGGCCAGGCCCAGCTGGGCCGACTCGATCAGCAGCAGGTTCTCGACGCGGAGCTCCAGGAGCACGCGGCAGGTGTACCAGCGGCTACCGACGGATCTCCGGCGCGGGGGGCCTCGGGCCTAGCGGGAGAAGGCCCCGAACTTGGCCCGCAGCCGCCGGTAGAACGACGACCCCGGGAGCTGGGCCAGGGTGCCCGCGTGCTTGCGGAAACGCGCCTCGACCGACTCGCCCGGGGCCAGGAGTCCCACCGGCCGGCCGTCCGCGCCGGTCTGGATGGGCGCCCGAGACCGGTTCGAGATGGTGATGACGTCGCCCGGCGCCGCCACCAGGGCGCGCGCCGTCAGGGTGTGGGGGGCGATGAAGGAGACCACGAAGCCCTCCACCCCCCAGGCCAGGATGGGCCCGCCGTTGGCCAGGTTGTAGCCGGTCGACCCGGCCGGCGTGGCCACAACCAGGCCATCGCAGCGCACGCAGCCCACCTCCTCTCCGTCGATGGTGTAGGCCAGCTCGGCCACCCGCTCGCCCAGCCGGCGGTGAAAGGAGACGTCGTTGAGGGCGAGCTGCGGTCCGGCCGGAGCATCGAACTCCAGGCCCGGCAGGCGCAGGAGCTCGAAGTCGTGGGCGCACGCCCGGCGAAACGCCTCGTCCACCCCGTCCCGGTCCAGGGTGGCCAGGAAGCCGATCTCCCCGAAGTTCACGGCCACCACCGGCACGTCGGGGCCGAAGCGCCGCAGAGCGCGCAGGATTGTCCCGTCGCCTCCGAGGACCACGCACAGCTCGACGTCGGTGATGTCGTCCTCCACCAGCAGGCCGGTGGCCGGATCGAGCCGGTGCTTGCTGGCCTCCTCGTGGTCGACGACCAGGTCGGCGCCCGCCCCCCCGGCGACGGCGGCCAGCTCGCGCAGCGCGTCGCTGGTCTCCTCCGGACGGCTGTGGGTCATGACCGCAAAGCGCCGGCGCCCGTTCACGGCTCGGCCTCCGCGGCCATGGCCTCCAGGTCCGCGACGGTGGCCGCCCCGCCCGGACGTCCGGCCTCGCCCAGCCACATGAAGGTCTCGAGGTTGCCCTTGGGCCCGGGCAGGCCGGAGGGCGCGAACCCGAGGACCGACGCACCCAGTGAGAGGGCCGCCTCCCCCGCTCCGAGCAGGGCCGCCCGGCGCACGCGGGGGTCGCGCACCACGCCGCCCCGACCGACGGACCGGCGGCCGACCTCGAACTGGGGCTTGACCAGGGCCAGGCAGTCAAAGGTCCCGGCCAGGCAGGCGAGCACCGGGTCGAGCACCTTGGCCAGGGAGATGAACGACACGTCGATGGTGGCCAGGTCGGCCCGGTAGGGCAGCTGCCCCGGGGTGAGGTGGCGGGCGTTGCAGCGTTCAATCACGGTGACCCGGGAGTCGGTGCGCAGTCGCCAGTCGAGCTCGCCGTAGGCCACGTCCACGGCAATCACGCCTGTGGCCCCGTGCGAGAGGAGGCAGTCGGTGAACCCTCCGGTGGCCGCGCCCACGTCCAGGGCCCGGCGGCCCCGCACCTCGAGCCCGGTCCGGGTCAGGGCATTGGCCAGCTTCACCCCTCCCCGCGACACGTAGGGCGGGCGCTGGCGAACGTCGACCTCGATCCCCTCGTCCACCAGCTGCCCGGGCTTGGCCGCCGGAAGGCGGCCGGCCCCGAGCACGACGTGACCGGCCATCACCGACGCGGCCGCCCGGGTGCGCGATTCGAACAGGCCCCGACGGGCCAGCAGGGCGTCCAGGCGCACCTTGGCCATCAGCGAACACCGTACCCGCTGGCCGCCCCCGCTCCGGGCCCGGCAGCCGGGTTGGGTCCCATGGCGGGAGAGGTCCCCAGCTGCCCTCCCGGCGGGGGTCCGGCGCTCAGGCCTCGGTGAGGGCGGAGTGAGGGTCGCGGATGGCGGCCTCGATGCGCTCCGCGATCCGCTGGCCGGTGTACCCGACCTCGCTGTGCAGGAGGGCGGGCTTGCCATGGGTCACGTAGCGGTCCGGCAGTCCCACCCGCAGGATGCGCGGGGTGGCGCCGGCGTCGGACAGGGTCTCCCACACCGCGCTCCCGAACCCGCCGGCCAGGACCCCCTCTTCGACCGTGACCAGCAGGTCGTGCTCGGCCGCGAGCTGGGCCATGAGCCCGGCGTCGATGGGCTTGGCGAAGCGGGCGTCGGCCACCGTGACCTCGAGGTCGTGGCGGCGCAGGATCGCCGCCGCCTCCAGTCCCTTGCTCACGCCGGTCCCGTAGCCCACGATGGCCACCTTCTGCCCCTCGCGCAGGATCTCGCCCATGCCGATGGGGATCACGGTGGGGGACTCGGGCAGGGGGACGCCCACCGCCTCGCCCCGCGGGTAGCGCAGCGCGATCGGGCCGTCGTCGTAGACCAGCGCCGTGTGGAGCATGTCCACCAGCATGGCCTCGTCCCGGGGGGCCATGAGCACGATGTTGGGCAGGCACCGGAGATAGGCGATGTCGAAGGCGCCGTGGTGGGTGGGGCCGTCGTCGCCTACCAGGCCCGCCCGGTCCATGGCGAAGACGACGTTCAGCCGCTGCAGGCAGACGTCGTGGACGATCTGGTCATAGGCCCGTTGCAGGAAGGTCGAGTAGATGGCCGCTACGGGCTTGATCCCCTGGAGGGCAAGCCCGGCGGCAAACAGGACCGCATCCTGCTCGGCGATGCCCACGTCGAAGTAGTGGTCGGGGAGCTCCTTCTGGAGGATGTTCAGACCCGTGCCGGAGTTCATGGCCGCGGTGATCCCCACCACCCGCGGGTCGCGCTGGCACTCGCGCACCAGCGCCTCGCCGAACACGGTGGTGTACTGGGGCGGGGCCGGCGACCCGGCGGCCTTGGTCTTGGCCGGCTTGGCCGGAGCGCCATTGGCAATCGACTTCGGCTTGGCCGCGTGCCACTTCTCCATCCCCTCCAGGCCACCCTCCTCGGCCGGCGCGAAGCCCTTGCCCTTGACCGTGGCGATGTGCACCACCACCGGGCGCTCGGCGGCCAGAGCCTCGCGCAGGGCCACGCGCAGGGCGTTCACGTCGTGCCCGTCCACCACGCCCGTGTAGGCCCAGTCCAGCTCCTCCCACCACAGCCCGGGGGCCCAGAAGGCCTTGATCGACTCCTTGACCTGGGGTCCCAGGCGCTCGAACGCGGCCCCGATCCCACCCGGAAGCTTGGTCAGCCCCCCTTCCACTCCCTCGCGCGCGTGCCACAGGCGTGGGTTCAGCCGCACGCGGTTGAAGTAGCGCGACAGGGCCCCCACGTTGGGAGCGATCGACATGCCGTTGTCGTTGAGCACGACCACGATCGGGGTGCCCAGGCCTCCGGCCAGGTGGATGGCCTCGAAGGCCACCCCGCCGGTCATGGCCCCGTCGCCGATCACCGCCACCACCTTGCCGGCGTCGGACTCGCCGCGCAGGCGCATCCCCTCCTTGATCCCGACCGCGTAGCCGACCGAGGTGGAGGCGTGTCCGGCCCCCATGATGTCGTGCTCGGACTCGGCGATCGAGCAGAACGGGGCCAGCCCCTCGTACTGGCGGATGGTGGCCAGCGCGTCGCGCCGCCCGGTGAGCACCTTGTGCGGATAGGCCTGGTGTCCGACGTCCCACAGGATCTTGTCCTTGGGCGAGTCGAGCAGCGAGTGCAGCGCGACGGCCAGCTCGCAGGTGCCGAGGTTGGCCCCGAAGTGGCCCCCGATCTCGCCCACCGTCTCGATGATGTGCTCGCGCACCTCCTGGGCCACCGTGACCAGGTCCTCGTCGGACAGCGCGTGCAGGTCCTGAGGACGGTTGATGCCGTCGAGGAGTCGGGCCATAGGGATCAGGAGGTTCGGGTGTAGATGAAGTCGGCGATCTGCTCGAGCTCGGTCGCGCCTCCGGGTGCGGCCGAGGCTAGCGCGTCCCGGGCCCCCGCGTGGGACCGGGCCGCCATCTCTCGCGCCCCGGCCAGCCCCAGCTCGCTCACATAGGTGCGCTTGCCCTGCCGTTCGTCGGAACCGTGCGGCTTGCCAAGCGCGTCATCGGTGCCCGTCACGTCCAGTATGTCGTCCACGATCTGGAACAGCACCCCGAGCTCGGTTGCGAAGCGGCGGAACGGGATGGTGTCCCGCTCCTCGAGCCCCGCCAGAAGCAGTACGCACTCTATCGAGGCCCCGATCAGCCGCCCCGTTTTCAAGGCGTGAAGGCGGCGCAGGCCCTCGACCCCGGGAGGCGCGGACCCGGTCACGTCGAGGTACTGGCCTCCGACCATACCCACCACGCCGGTGGCGCCAGCCAGCTCGGCCACGGCGGCCAGCACCCGCTCGGGGGGGGCGGTGGCCCGGGTCAGCACGTGGCGAAAGGCCTCGGCGTACAGACCGTCGCCGGCCAGGATGGCCACGTCATCGCCGAAGGCGACGTGGCACGTGGGCCGCCCCCGACGCAGGTCGTCGTCGTCCATGGCGGGGAGGTCGTCGTGGATGAGCGAGTAGGTGTGGATGAGCTCGATGGCCGCGGCCAGCGGCATCGCGCTCGCCTCCTCGAGGTCCACGGCCCGGGCCGTGGCCAGGGTGAGCACGGGGCGGATGCGCTTGCCCCCGGCCAGCAGGGAGTAGCGCATGGCCTCCTCCAGGCCGCGGGTGAGCGAGTCCTCGGAGAACCGAAGCTCCTCCAGATACCGCTCCACCTGGTCGCGGAGGGCATCGGGGTAGGTGGCGCCCAGCGCAGGCACTCCAGAGCCGGTCTGGGACATGGCTACAGAAGGGTGTCCTGACCCGGATGCCCCTGCTCCGCCGATTCCCGGGCCAGGCGGTCGAGCTCGGCGCCCGCCTCGCCGGCCATGGCCGCGCAATCCTCCACCAGGGTGGCGGCGGCGTCGGTGGACAGCTCGCCCGAGCGCAGCTGCTCGGCCGCTCGGTTCAACCGGTCGATGAGGTCGTCGAGCTTCTCCATCACGTGCGATCGCGCTCCCCGGCCGGCCGCTGGACGTGGTCATTCTCGCGCACGGAGCGCAGAACGGCAGCGAGGATGCCGTTCACGAAACCGGGGGCCTGGGCCCCGCAGAAGGTCTTGGCCGTCTGGACCGCCTCGTCGATCGCCCCCTCCGCCGGTATCGGCACCTCGCCCGGGATCTCGTGGGGATGGAGCATCTCGGCCAGGGCCACCCGCATGATGCTCCGCTCCAGGGGCGCGATCCGATCGACGCTCCAGCCCTCGGCGTAGCGGGCGATGAGGTCGTCGAGCTCCTGCTCGCGGGCGGTGGCGGCCAGGGCCAGCGCGCGGGTCAGGGGATGGGGACGGTCCCCCAGCGTCTCCTCCAGGGGGCGGCCGGTGACCTCGTGCTGATAGAGGGCGACGACCGCGGCCCGTCGCTGCTCGGACCGCCGCATGGTCCGCTAAGCCCGCGACACGTACTCGCCGCTGCGGGTATCCACTCGCACGCGGTCGCCCACGTTGACGAACAGCGGGACCTGGATGCGCGCGCCCGTCTCGAGCGTGGCCGGCTTGGTCCCCCCGCCCGAGGCGGTATCGCCCCGGACCCCGGGGTCGGTCTCGGACACGGACAGGTCGACGGCGCTGGGAAGCTGCACGTCGGAGGGAACGTCGTCGATGAACAGGAGGTCCACCTCGTCGTTGGGCTTGGCCCACCGCAGGGCGGCGGAGACCGCCGGCTCCGGGACCGAGATCTGCTCGTAGGACTGGGCGTCCATGAAGTGAGCGTCGGTTCCGTCGGCGTACAGGAACTGCATCTTGCGCGCCTCGGTGCGGACGGGGCGGAACTTCTCCCCCGCCCGGAAGGTCCGGTCGATGACGGCCCCGTCGGCGGCCCGCCGCAGCTTGGTCCGGACGAAGGCGCCGCCCTTGCCCGGCTTGACGTGCTGGAACTCGACGATCTTGAACACGGTCCCGTCGACCTCGATGTGATTCCCGTTCTTGAACTGGTTCGTGCTGATCACGTCAGGCAAGGCTAGCCATGACCTGGGCGGCAGGCCCGGCCCCATCGACGGCCCGCTCCGGTCAGGGCCCCCTTACGACGGGGCCCATCCCGCCGCTCCGCGGGCTGGAGCTCTCGTTCAAGCCGCGCCACAGCGGGGCCGATACCAAACCCGTATGCGCGCGCGCGCAAGGCGACTCGGCGCCCCGGCCACATTCGCGGTCCTGGCCACTGTGGCCCTGGCCTGGGACGGCATGCTCACGGTGGCCTTCACCGACTACGAGCACGAGGCCGAGCCGGCCTTCGACGCCCTGCGGGCCGGGCACCTCCACGCCTTCCTCGGTCACCTTCCGGCCTATGGCGGGTCGCTGATCATGAGGGCCCCGTTCGCCCTGCTCCCCTCGCTGTGGCACGGCGGCGCGCTGGCCGTCTATCGCGCCGCCGCCGCTCCATGCCTGCTGGCGGCGGCCGTGCTCGGCCTGGTGGTCTGGAACGAACTGGAGCGGCGGGGCCGAGCGGGGGCGGCATGGCTGGCCCTCGGGCTGTGTGTGGCCAACCCGATCACGCTGCGAGCCCTCGAGATCGGCCACCCCGAGGAGGTGCTGGGCGCCGCCCTGTGCGCGGGCGCCGTCCTGGCCGCCGTGCGCGACAGACCGGGGCTGGCCGGGCTTCTGCTCGGACTGGCCGTGGCCAACAAGGGGTGGGCGGTCCTGGCCATCCCGCCCGTCGCATTCGCGCTGAACCGAGGGAGGGTGCGGGCGGGGGCGGTCGCCGCCGGGGTGGCCGGGATCGTGCTGGCGCCCATGGTCCTCGGCGGGTCTTCCGGCCTATCGACCGGGCGTGGCATCGCCGCCGCCACCGGGCCCGGGTTCACCCCCCAGCAGATCTGGTGGTTCCTGGGCCACCCGGGCACCGTGGTCGGCCTGTACGGGGTCCAGCATGGTTCGCGGCTCCCCCCCGGCTGGCTCACTTCGGTCGGCCACCTGCTCGTGCTGGTCGCCGGCTTCGCCGCGGCCGGCGCCTGGTGGCTGGTGCGCCGCCGGCGAGTGGGCGCCTACGAGCCGCTTCTGCTGCTGGCCTTCGTGATGCTCGTGCGGTGCCTGGTCGACCCCTGGGACATCATCTATTACACGCTGCCCTTCCTGTTCGCACTGGTCGCCTGGGAGGGCCTGGAAAGGCGACGACTCCCCGTGGCCTCGCTCGCCGCCACGCTGGGCCTGTGGGTGTGCTGGGAGCTGGTCGGCCCCCCGCTCTCGTTCGACCTGCGCTCGATCACCTTCCTGATCTGGGCCCTGCCTGTGGCGGCAGTCATGGGTGCCCGCCTGTACGCGCCCGCTTGGCTGGAGCGGCGGCTGATGCCGGTCGCGCGCGGGGTGGCAGGCCGGCTTCCCAGCCTGGCCCCGGCGCTCAGCTCACGCTGAGCAGCTCCTTGGGAAACCGCGACAGGACCTCGCACCCGCCGTCCACCAGCACGGTCAGATCCTCGATCCGGACCCCGAAGCGGCCCGGGAGGTAGACGCCCGGCTCGACGGTGACCACGTTCCCCGGCTCCAGGGTCACGGTGGCGCCCGTTCGAGACAGCCGCGGGGCCTCGTGCACCTCGAGGCCGACGCCGTGCCCGAGGCCGTGACCGAAGTCCTCGGCGTGGCCCGCCCGGGAGATGACCTCGCGCGCCTCGGCGTCCACCTCCCGGCCGGTCCGGCCGGGCCGCAGCGCCTCCAATCCGGTCTGCTGTGCACTCAGCACCAGCTCGTACACCGCGCGGGAATCGTCGTCGAGCACGCCGGTGGCGAAGGTGCGGGTGCAGTCCGAGCAGTAGCCATCCAGGACGGCGCCCATGTCCATGGTGACCAGCGTGTCGCTCGGGATGGGCACCGGGCGCGGCTCGGCGTGAGGGAGGGCCGAGTGCTCGCCGGACGCCACGATGCTGGGAAAGCTCGGTGCGGTCGCGCCCCGGAGGCGGAGCTCGTGTTCGAGCTCGATCGCCACCTCGCGCTCGGTGCGCCCGACCAGCTTCTGCTCGACCAGCCACTCGAGGACCGAGTCCGTCAGGGCGGCGGCCTGGCGGATGCGCTCCACCTCGCCTTCGTCCTTGACCGCCCGCTGCCGCTCCACCAGCCCGCCCGCGGCGACCAGCTCGACCCCCTCGGGCATGATGCCGAGCAGGCGCTG
>Ga0307477_10004197_pt1 | contig 10523 bp, 10 predicted proteins | sample atmos_gasesECM2C_FD_203316 | JGI IMG/M metagenome (GOLD analysis project Ga0307477, IMG submission 203316) | Hardwood forest soil microbial communities from Morgan-Monroe State Forest, Indiana, United States - atmos_gasesECM2C_515 | ecosystem: Environmental > Terrestrial > Soil > Temperate... | reverse complement strand
ACGCTGCGCCACACGCGCCTGGGCAACATCCTCGCCGCCTCCTCGGGGTTCACGCTGTATGAGTTCACGCACGACCGCGGCCCGCACAACAGCTGCGTGTCCATCCACGAATGCTCCGGCACCTGGCCCGCCTACACGACCAGCGGCCGGCCGAGCGCCGGCCCCGGCGTGCGCGCCTCGCTGCTCTCCAGCATCAAAATCCCCGGCGGCAAGACCCAAGTCACCTACGCCGGCCACCCCCTCTACCTCTACAGCGGCGACTCCAGCCCGGGCGAAACCTCCTACGTCGGCGAATCCATCTTCGGCGGGCGCTGGTACGCGCTCAGCGCGTCCGGTGGGACCGTGAAGTAGGCGCTTGCCACCGCCGCGCTCGCGGCATAACAGGGACGCGGACTCAGTACACCTCCCTCTGTCGGGGTCACTGCAGGGGAGTATGGTCTGGGGATGACGAGCGCGACGGAAGCACCGTCGGGTAGCGCACCCGCGGCGGTCCCGCACCTGAGCGTCGCCGAGCGGACGGCACGTGGCAGGGCGGCACGCGCGGAGATTCCGCGCTCCAGCCACGCCTTCTTCGAGCCAGCTCCGCATCGCCCCGATCCGGTGAAGGTGCTTGAACGCCAGGCTAAGACGCGCGTGCCCGAGCTGGTGCCGATCCGTTACGGGCGCATGCTCGTGTCGGCGTTTACCTTCTATCGGGGGGCGGCGATGATCATGGCCGGCGACCTCGCCGCGACGCCGCGCTCGGGGCTGACGGTGCAGTGCTGCGGCGACGCTCACCTGTCGAACTTCGGCGTGTTCGCATCGCCCGAGCGGCGGCTGATGTTCGATCTCAACGACTTCGACGAGACGCTCCCCGGGCCATGGGAGTGGGACGTCAAGCGCCTAGCCGTGAGCATGCTGATTGCCGCGCAGGACAACGGCTTCGCCGTCTCCAATCAGGACCAGGTCGTGCTGGACACCGTCGCGTCCTACCGCACCGCGATGGCCGGCTTCGCGGCGATGAATAACCTCGACGTCTGGTACTCCCACCTGGACATCGAAGCCGCGCTCAAGGAACTGGGGTCCCAGCTCAAACCGGCACAGGTCAAGCGGACCGAGAAGGCGCTCGCCAAGGCGCGTACGAAGGACAGTATGTCGGCCTTTTCCAAACTGACGCACGTCGTGGACGGCGAGGCGCGGATCCTCGCCGAACCGCCGCTGATCGTGCCGATCCATGACCTCGCTCAGGGCGACGAACTCGAGGAGATGTTCGAAGGTCTGCACGAGCTGCTGCGCTCATACCGCCAGACGCTGGAGTACGACCGACGCGTGCTCATGGAGGAGTTCCAGCTGACCGACATCGCGCGCAAGGTCGTCGGCGTTGGGAGCGTGGGTACGCGCGCATGGATCGCGCTGATGCTGGGCCGGGACGGTCAGGACCCGCTGTTCCTGCAGCTGAAGGAGGCCGAGGCTTCGGTGCTCGAGGAGTTTCTCGGTCCAAGCGAGTTCACAAACCACGGTGAGCGCGTCGTCACCGGGCAGCGGCTGATGCAGGCCAGTAGCGACATCTTTCTCGGCTGGCTGCATGTCGAGCAGGGAATCGACGGTGGGAACCGCGACTTCTACGGTCGTCAGCTGAAGGACTGGAAGGGCTCGGCGGAAATCGAGCAGATGAAGCCCTCCGGTCTGTCCGCCTACGGGCGGCTGTGCGGCTGGACGCTGGCCCGCGCGCACGCGCGCAGCGGCGACCGCATCGCGATCGCCGCCTACCTCGGCAAAGGCACGGTGTTCGACCGCGCGATCGTCGAGTTCTCCCGCGCCTACGCCGAGCAGAACGAGCGCGACTACCAGGCACTGGCCACGGCCGTCGAGTCCGGCAGGATCACGGCCGAGACCGGTCTGTAGCCGCCAAGCTGACGCTCAGACGGTGAGCGTCGCTGTCTGGCCGGGCTCCAGGATGCACACCTCGACATCCGGTGCCATACGCGCGAGGTGCCGCGCGAACAGTCGCGGTGGGTCGCCGAGCGTCGCCCTGTGCCGGCGGGCGCCGCCGATTGGCAGCAGCGTCCCCCAGTGCATCGGGATCGCGATCCGTGGCCGCAACAGGCATACCGCCCGGGCGGCGTCGAGTGGACCCATGTGGCCGGGGCCAAGCGTCGATCCCCAGCCCGCGACGGGCAGCAGCGCGACGTCGAGCGCGGCCAATGGATCGGACACCTGCTCGGACATCCCGTCGAACAGCTCGGTGTCGCCGGCGAAGTACACAGTGCGCCGCCCACATATGACGTAGCCGAGCGTCTCGGCGCGCAGGCCGCCGGGGTGGCGGCGGCCATCGTGGCGAGCCTGCACCGCGGTCACGGTAAGCCCACCCAGACCCCCGCTGCCGATCGCCTCGCCCGCGCTCAACTCGGTCACGTCCGTGAACCCTCCTCGCCGTAGCAGCCCACTCGCGCCGGCGGGCACGAGCAGGGAAGTATTGAGACCCAGCAGCCGCAGCGACGCGAGGTCGAGGTGATCGCGGTGCAGGTGCGAGATCAGCACGGCGTCGGGACGCGCCCGCCCGGCGAGCACGCTCAGATCGACCGGCGGGACCTGACGGCGCAGGTGTGCGACATGACCGCGCAGCAGCGGGTCGGTGAGCAGACGCACTCCGTCGAGCTCGATCAGGACGGTGGCGTGGCCCAGGAACGCGATACGGTCCTGCGCCGAGGAGCCCGCGCGATGGGCGAGAGGCGCACCATCGGCCATAAACTGGAAGGTAGCAACGAGAATGTCCTGCGCGATTGACGACAGCGGCCGCCGACGGCGTGTTAAAAATGGCCGGCAGCTGCTGGGGCTGGCCCTGCGCATAGTGATCCTGCTGCTGATCGAGGGGCTGGTGATCCTCGCGTTGGCGGCGATCCTGCCCGGCGTCGCGACACCCTCGTTCAGAGCCGCGGTGCTGGTGGCCGCCACGATGGCGCTGATCAACGCGCTGCTATGGCCGATCGTCATCCGCGTGGCGCTCCCGCTGACGGTGTTCACGTTCGGCCTGGGATCGCTCGTCTTCAGCGCCGGGACGGTCGCGCTGGGGTTCTATGTGGTCGACGGCACCTCGATCCCCATCGGCAGCGACCTGGCGATCGCGTTCGGCATGGCGCTCGTGTCGATGCTGATCGCGCCACTGCTTGACGTGGATGGGGACGCTCAGCATCTGCGCGTGGTCCGGCGGCGGGTGCGGCGCGGGCGCAAGCACAACCACACCGACGTTCCCGGCGTGATCCTGTTTGAGATCGACGGTCTCGGTGAGACGGTGCTGCGCGAGGCGGTGCGCGACGGGCACGTGCCCACGATCGCGCGCTGGTGCTCGCAGGAGACACACAGGATCCTGGGCTGGGAGTGCGATCTCTCCTCGCAGACCGGCGCCAGCCAGGCGGGTCTGCTGCTGGGCAGCAACTGGGACATGCCGGCGTTTCGCTGGTATGAGAAGGAGTCCGGCCGCACGATCGTCTCTAACCATCCCGCCGACGCGGCCGAGATCGAGCGTCGTCGCTCCACCGGTGCGGGCCTGCTCGCCGGGGGAGGCACGAGCCGGGGGAACATGTTCTCGGGCGACGCACCACGCTGCACGGCCACGATGAGCGTCATCCGTGACCGCACGCGCTCGAAATCGGGGGACTTCTTCGCCTACTTCGCCGATCCGTATGGGTTTCTGCGCACGCTCGTGCTGTCACTCGCCGACATCTCCTATGAGCGGCTGGCGGCCCGCCGTCAGCGTCGCAGCGGCGCCGCGCACGTCGAGCGAGGAGGTCTCTACCCCCTTATCCGTGCCGCGATCGCCGTGGTCATGCGCGACCTCAACGTCGCGCTGCTGATGGCCGATATCGTCGAGGGCGTACCGGTCAGCTACGCCACGTTCGTGGGCTATGACGAGGTCGCCCATCACTCGGGCATCCGTGAGCCCGATGCGCTCGCGGTGCTGGGGCGTCACGATCGCCAGCTCGAGCGCCTGGAGCGTGCGATGGCGCAATCGCCGCGCCCGTATCGCCTGGTCGTGCTCTCCGACCACGGTCAGACGCAGGGCGCCCCGTTTCGTCAGCGCTATGGGGAGACGCTCGAGGAAGTGGTGCGTGGGGCGCTCTCGCGCGGTGAGGTGCGCGCGCCGGTTGCGGTCGATGAGGCCTGGGGCGACGTCGGCGCGGTGCTGGCCGACGCGCGTCAGGACCCGAGCGTCGGGGGACGCATGCTGGCGCGGGCCACGCGCAGCCGATCGGTCGAGGGCACGGTCGCCCTCGGTCCGAACCGCGACGCCCTGGCGGAGCGCAACGCGCCCGCACGCGACGGGCCGGGCCAGGCTGCCGAGGAGGAGGAGGCGGTCGTGCTCGTCTCCGGTGGTTTGGGACTCGTCTATCTGCCGCTCGATCCCGCGCGGCTCACGCTGGAGCAGATCGCCGCGGCGCACCCGCGACTGCTGGAGACCTTGACCGCCCACCCCGGGATCGGGTTCGTGATGGTGCGCTCGCACGCACACGGAGCGCTTGTGCTCGGCGGCGATGGCCGCAGGCGCCTGGCGGACGACACTGTCGAAGGCGAGGACCCGCTCGCTCACTTCGACCCGACGGCGGCCGAGCACCTGCGTCGTCACGACCAGTTCCCTCATTGTCCGGACATCCTCATCAACAGCATGTACGACCCGGTGGCCGACGAGGTGGCCCCATTCGAGGAGTTCATGGGCTCCCACGGCGGCCTCGGCGGGCCGCAGACGCGACCGTTTGCCGTCATCCCCAAGGAGTGGAGCGATCCACCCGCCCCGCTCGTGGGCGTGGAGGCGATGCACGCACAGCTGAGTGACTGGCTCGCGCGGGCACAGACTCGCTGAACGGGTTTACGCCTCGGGCAGCGAGGTCCGCAGACGCTCGGAGATCTCACGCACCTCGCTGGGAGTGTGCGGCCCGTCTCGCCGGGCCAGTCGCGCGATCCCACGTAGGCCGCCGATGCGCACACCGTCGAGCGTGGGACTGGAGAACAGCGGCAGGCCACCGCTCTCGACGAAGCACATCGCACCGATCACGAGGACGCCACCGCCGAGTAGCTCGCTGACCACTGCGACCTGCCGGCAGACTCCCTCGATCAGCTTGGTCTCCTCGCGACCGGCGATCAGCAGGCGCTCCCGAGACTCGCCGAACAAACTGTTCGCGCGACGCACCCTCACCTTGCCGCGGATCCGCTTGGCGTCGATCACCGTCACACCACCCGGGCCGATCGCGAGGTGGTCGATGTTCGTACGCGATCCCGGTATGCGCCGGTGGTTCACGAGTACGACGCCGTGCCGGTGCAGCAGTGCGTGCAGGCGCCTGGCCGTGCCACCCGGAGATCCAGAACCATTCATACCGCCAGAAATCTAGCTGGTGGGCAAAGATTTTGCACATTCGCTTTGGTGGAATCGTATAGCAAGCGGCCAGTCTGTCGCCGGCCACGGCTCGGCCCTTCGCTCGATCAGCTCTTTGTCGTCGTGTAGCTCGATTTGCCGGTGCACTGCGGAGCTTTTGGCCACGTTGACGTGACTATCCCATGCTCAGTTCCGCCCGGGCCGAACTTGCCCGTGATCTTCAGCTTCGTCCCCACCTGCCCCTTGAGCGGGCCTTCTTTGATGACGAACTTGCCGGTGCTCGTGAACGAGCCCGACTTGGAGATCGACGCGTTCGCGAACCTCACCGGGATCGCGCGCCCGCCGCCTTCGCAGTAGAACGGCGTGTCGCTGACCGTCAGCGCCGTGACCTTCTTGCCGCCTCCGGAAACCTTGAATTTGACGGTGACGAACGACTTCGGCGCGACCAGCGCGCCACTGTAGGAGCCGTTCGCGACATGGCTTGCGGCTAGCGCCATACCGGTACAGCCCGCCATGCCTAACACCAACATCGCAACCGCCGCGCTGGACCTCCATCGCATTACTCGACGCACGTCGTCCTCCGATCGTTAGCAGTACCGAGCCGAAACATACCGCCATGCGCCGGTCCGTTCTCGCGAGCACGCAAACATCTGGTCTCTCGCGACTATCAGAGCAGCTGCTGGGAGATCAGGAAGACATTCATCGCGGTGATCAGCGCCGCCAGCCCACACGCGGCGAGGGTCGTGAGGCGGCGGTTGACGTGCACCCCCATCACTTCGCGATTGCTGGTCAGCAGCACGAGTGGAATCAGCGCGAAGGGGATCCCGAAGGCCAGCACGACCTGGCTGAGCACGAGCACGTCGGTCGGGGACAGGCCGAGCGCGAGAATCGCGATCGCGGGGGCCATCGTCACCAACCGCCGGGCTACGAGCGGGACGTTCAGGCCGACGAACCCCTTCATCACGACCTGACCGGCATAGGTCCCCACGCTCGAGGACGACGCGCCGGAGGCCAGCAGCGCGACCGCGAACGCCAGTGCGGCGCCCCCACCGACCAGCTGGGCGAACCCAGCGTGGGCCTGCGTGATCGTGCTCACGTCCGCGTGGCCCGTGCCGTGGAACAGCTTCGCGGCGACCGCGAGCATCGCCATGTTGATGACCCCCGCCAGCCCCAGCGCGAGGATCACGTCGGTGCGCTCGAACTTCAGCACCCGCGCGCGCTCGCGCGCGTTGCGTACGGGAGTGCGCCCGTTGGTGAGCGCCGAGTGCAGGTAGATCACGTGCGGCATCACCGTCGCGCCGACGATGCCCACCGCCAGATACAGGCTGTCGCGGTTGCCCAGGTGCGGGGCCAGCCCGCCGAGGGACTCGCGCGCGGAGGGCCCGATCTTCAGCGCCTCATATAGGAACCCGAGGAAGATCACGCCCAGCAGCGCCGAGATGGCCAGCTCGAAGCGCCGGTAGCCGTGCGACTGCAGCTGCAGGATGGCGAACGCGATGAATGCCGTCATCACCCCCGCGACCAGCAGCGGCACGCCGAACAGCAGGTTCAGGCCGAGCGCGGCGCCGACGAACTCGGCCACGTCGGTGGCCATCGCCATGACCTCCGCCTGCACCCACATCCCCCACGACAGCGACCTGGGGTAGCGCTTGCGAAACAGCTCGGGCAGGTTGTGATCGGTCGCGATGCCGAGCTTCGCCGAGAGGTACTGGATCAGCATCGCCATCACGTTGGCGACGAGCACGACCCACAGCAGCAGATACCCGAACTGCGCGCCGCCCTGCACGTTCGTGGCGAAGTTGCCGGGATCCACGTAGGCGATCGCGGCCACGAACGCCGGGCCGAGCATCGCCAGCGACGCCTTCAGGCGTCCTTTCGCCAGCAGCACATCGAGATGGCTGGGACCGAGGGCGACCTCCCCCCCCACGCCGGCGACCGCGGCGCCTTCGAGCGCCGGCTCAGGGCCAAGCGGGGGCGGAGGCGGCGGGGGACTCATACGAGCGCCTCACCGCCGGCGGGAACCCGTCGGAAGCGGCCGGATTCTGCCTCCGCGCCGGCGCCGTCGGGCGCCACTCTCATCGCGCGCGCCAGCTGGCCCCCGATCGCCTGCTCGCGCTCACCGTCGGCGAAGCTCACCAGCAGTGGCCCGTCGAACGGCTGGCGCTCGGTCACCAGCACACGGTCGCCCGGTGAGATGCCTTGCTCGGATAGATAGCGCAACATCTCTGGATCGGCGTCGGACACGCGCACGAACACGCCGCCCTCGCCCTCGGCGAGGCTGTACAGGCTGCGGCTGTGATCGCGTTCGGGCAGCTCCAGCTCGGCGCTCGGGATCGGGTCGCCGTGGGGATCGCGCGTGGGGTCGCCGAGCTTGGCCGCGATCAGACCCTCGAGCTCCTCGGAGATCACGTGCTCGAGCACCTCCGCCTCGGCGTGCACGCGATCCCACGGCATCTGCAACGTCTCCGCCAGGAACAGCTCCAGCAGGCGATGGTGGCGGATCACCTCCAGCGCGACCCGCCGGCCCGCCGGCGTCAGCCGTACGCCGCGATAAGGCACGCGCACGATCAACCCCTCGCCGTCGAGCTTCTTCAGCATCGCCGACACCGACCCCGGCGTGATCTGCAGGCGCTCGGCCAGCGCGTTCGTCGACACCGTCCCCTCGCCCCGCGATTGCAGTGCGAATATCGCCTTGCAGTAGTCCTCGACGGCGGACGAGCGCGCGTGGGGACTCGCGGGGTGTTCTTGGACGGCCATGAACTTAGTTTATGGCATGCCAAGACTTTTTTCAAGCCGAGGCACACCGCGCGGGGAGGTCGCTTTAGGAAAAGATGCCCAGCGATGGATCGTGACTATGAGCTCCAGACCCACCGCGCCGAGGACCGCCACTGGTGGTATCGGGGCCGCCGTACGGTGCTCGAGCATGTGATCGAGCGCCTGCGCTTGCCCGCGCGCGCGCGCATCCTCGACGCCGGCTGCGGCAGCGGACGCAACATGGTCGAGCTCGCCCGCCATGGCACGGTCACCGGGGTCGAGCTGTCAGCCACCAGCGTCGCGCTCGCCCGTGCGCGCGCCTGCGGAGAGGTGATCGAAGGCTCGGTGCTGGAGATGGGGTTCGAGTCCTCCAGCTTTGACCTGGCGGTCTCGCTGGACGTGATCGAGCACCTCGAGGATGACCTGGGTGCGCTGCGCGAGTTGCGCCGCGTGCTCGCCCCCGGCGGCGCTCTGCTGGTGACCGTCCCCGCCTACCAGTGGCTATGGAGCGGGCATGATGAGATCAACCACCACCATCGTCGCTACACCCGCCGCTCCTTGCAGCGCGTCGCCGAGCAGGCCGGCTGGGAGACCGTGCGCACGACCTACTTCAACTCGCTGCTGCTTCCTGTGGCGATCGTCCTACGCGTGCTCGAGCGGTTTTCGACCAAGACGACCGAGTCGAGCCTCGACCTGTGGGTCCCCCCCGCGCCCGTCAACTGGCTGTTGGAGCGCCCGCTCGCGCTGGAGGCAGCGGTGATCGGACGCGGCGGGCGCATCCCGGCCGGGCTGTCGTTGCTGACTCTGTTCCGCTGATCGCAAGCGCCGCGCAGATACGAGCGCCGCACAACCCTCAGCGCTCGCCCCCGGCCGCCGCGATCGCGGGGGTTCTGAACGTCCACGAGCGGTTCACCGCGAACGTCAGCACCGTCACGATCGCCGTCGTCGGGATCTGGCCGACGAGCTCATCCATGCCGAGGTCGTGCACGAACAGGTACACAAGGCCGAGGTTCAGTCCCAGCCCGCAGGTCTGCACGATCGCCCAGCGCACCGGCGTGAGCGCGTCGCCGACGTGCTCCCGGAACGTCCAGCGCCGGTTCAGCAGAAACCCGTTGACGGCCCCCACCGCGAACCCGATGCCCGACGCGGCGACGTACCACACGCCGAACACCTTCAGTAGGACCGTATAGACGGCGAACGCGATCAGCGTGTTCGAGACGCCGACAATCCCAAACTTCAGGAACTGCACGATCACCTTCGCATGGTCGTCTTTACTGTAATTGGCTTCGGACGCCAGCCGCAATGATGCCCTCCTCGAATCCCGACCAGCGCCTACGCACCCCCACCCTGCTCAGCGTCGTCGCGCCCGTGTATGACGAGGAGGAGCTGATCGAGCAGTTCGTCGCGCGCGCGATCGCCGCCGTCGCCGACCATCCGTTCGAGCTGGTGCTCGTCAACGATGGCTCATCCGACCGTACGCCGGAGATCCTCGACCGCATCGCCGACGCCGACCCGCGCGTGCGAGTCGTGCATCTGTCGCGCAACTTTGGCCACCAAGCGGCGCTCACCGCGGGTCTGGAGCACGCCCGGGGCGATGTGGTCGCGATGATCGACGCCGACCTGCAGGACCCGCCTGAGTTAATCGTCGAGATGATCGAGCGCTGGAGCACGGGCGCGGACGTCGTCTACGCCGTGCGCCGCGCGCGCGAGGGCGAGACCGCGTTCAAGCTCGCGACGGCTTCGTGGTTCTACAAACTGTTCGACAAGCTAGCCCAGGTCGACCTGGAGCCCAACTCTGGCGACTTTCGCCTGCTCGACCGGCGCGCGCTGGATGCGCTGCTGTCGATGACCGAGCGCTCGCGGTTTCTGCGCGGCATGACCGTCTGGGTCGGGTTCTCTCAGACGGCAGTCTCCTACGAGCGCGACGCCCGTCACGCGGGCGAGACCAAGTACACGTTGCGGCGCATGCTGCGCTTCTCGCTGGATGCGATCGCCTCGTTCTCGCACCTGCCGCTGCAGCTGGCGACCTATGTGGGGCTGCTGTCCGCGGGCGTCGCCTTCGTCGCGATCCCGGTCGTGATCGTGCTGCGCATCTTCGACTCCTACCTGCCCGGGTTCGGCTCGATCACGATCGCGATCCTTTTGCTCGGCGGCATTCAGCTGATCGCGCTGGGGGTGATCGGCGAGTACGTGGGGCGCATCTACGACGAGGTCAAGCACCGTCCGCTGTACATCGTCCGCGACGAGCGCAACCGTCCGGCGGAAGATGCGGTGACGATCCCGCTCGCGCGCGCGGGACTGCCGGTGCGCCATCCGGAAAAGGTCGGTTAGAAGGGGTCACGGGTGGCGCATGCGCCGCGATGAGCAAACCGCTCATGCTGGCTGGCGGCACGTGCTTGCAGGCGAGGGCACTGCTTGGAGT
>Ga0307477_10004196_pt1 | contig 10523 bp, 8 predicted proteins | sample atmos_gasesECM2C_FD_203316 | JGI IMG/M metagenome (GOLD analysis project Ga0307477, IMG submission 203316) | Hardwood forest soil microbial communities from Morgan-Monroe State Forest, Indiana, United States - atmos_gasesECM2C_515 | ecosystem: Environmental > Terrestrial > Soil > Temperate... | reverse complement strand
GTTCCGCTGGTGCAGTTCACGGGCGATAAAAGCAGGATGGGCCAGTTCGCCAACTCCTGGTGGGTCGCCGCGCTCGCCTGGTTGACCGCCGCCGTGATCGTCGCGCTGAATGGTTTGCTGATCTTGCTGATCTTCCGCGGCAACTCCTGATTTGCGGCCGGTGCGCCTTGGTAGCGTATAATCTGTAGGACTGAGAGGATCCATGAAAAGAATGCTGAGAAATTTGACAGATTGGCCAGGGATATGTGGAGGGGCAAGAGAATCGACTTCGGAATTTCTAACTGTGGATGAAGCAGTTGTTAACGAAGTGTTTCTTGCGCCAAATAATCGCGTAACGATCAGAGCGGAGTTTGAGGGACGACGCTCTTCGTACCACTATCACGCTTCCAGTGAAAAGATTGCCTCTCGAATTCAGATGACCATCGCTAAAAATGGTATGGGGAAAACGGTGTCAGCACTGGGTGAATTTGAAGTTGAAGTTGATTAAATTTATTGCTTAGTGTTCTGATTATCGGAGTGTTCTTGAATCCATTTCTTCCGAGCAGCCTCCATGCGTTCAGAGACAGTCTTATCCCATAGTTTTATCTGCTTGTCGTAGTTTTCGTTTAGAAAACTTGTTTTGCAATCGACTCCCTTCGAAGGGGTCCATGTTGTGGCATCGCTGAATAGAATCTTTGAGACATGAACCACAACGCCGTCGATTGAATCCCATTTGTCTCCGAAAAATTTCTTCTCATCGGCAGTTGAATAAGCCACAAAATCGCCGTTCTGGGGTTTGGTATCACCTTTTACCTGATAAACAATCGAAGCTGGATATCTGTTCCCAACTATATCTAGCATTTCTAATTTAAATTCGACGCCGTGTGCAGTTTTTGTGCCACGGTTCGAGAAAAAGATAACTATGTTTTCCTCTTCTTTGTTATCGAGGTTCTGAACTTTTGAACTGGCGAGGGTAGCAATAACCGGACACGTAGGAAGAACAGGGGCAGTTTGCTGCGCCAACGCAGAGGATGCGAATACGCACGCGAGCAGCGAAAGCCACTTCATTTGGCCGGATTGTATAGCATATTCTGCTCTTGCAGATAGCTATTCGATCAGACCCGGCAACACATCATCCGCGAGATGGTCCGGGAACTGCGCCATTGTATTGATTCGCTTCCGGCAGGCCGGGCAATCTGGAACCACAACTCCGTGTCCGCTTTGTGCCACAGACGGCGGCGACTCCACGAAGTAATCGAAACTGTGGCGTCGAATCTGGCCTGTAGCGCCCGAAATAAGTCTGATTTCTTCATGTCATCCCCGTCGCTTCTTTGCGTGCCGCCTCTAGCCCGTTAAGTACCCCCAGAAGCTTAGTTTTATCTACATAGGCAATATCTACGGCCATCAGACGTTCATGTCGCTGTGGGTTTTCCGTGAGAGCTTTGAACAATGGGCGGTAACGGTAAGGAGTGCGGAGCCACAGCTTACCGGTCTCCAGTCTCATGAGTGCGGCTACAAGGTCTGCGGCTTGCAATGCAAATAGATACTTATCATCTGCGAAACTGATGCCCACCATCTTTCTGGCTTTCGGCCAAACCTTTTTGACCCGTCGATACAGATGATAGAAATGGAGCGCTGTAGCTTCATCTTCATCGCAAACGAAGCTGATCTTATCCCGAGCAGGCGTGTAATCGACAAGATGCAACATAGTTCGTGCGAATGCCATGAATGAGGGGTCGGTGCTGTAAGTTTTGAAGAAGTGTGAGGGCATCGTTTTGTAGGCTTCCGCATCAACTGTGACACCAGCGACGACTTGAAGATGCTTCCGAATGCAGGATACAAATGGAAGCAAATCCTGGATTCGTTTCCGTACTCCGGTACTTTTGTTCTTGTCGCTCAAAGGCTTCGCGATATTGAAGACGCTTGTGGCATGAAGGACCTTCAGGCCATTCATCGCTAACAATCGGCCCCATTCGTCACCAAATGGCCGAAACCGCTCTCCGTAATCGGCCACACCACCAAAAGATATAACTTTATGGTCCTTGAATTTACCGCTCTCATCGAAAAATGCATTCATAGTCGTGTATCCGGCCATATCAGTGGTCGCGGCATCTTACACTTTCCGCCGGTATCCGTAGGCACATCGCGTGCCGTCGCGCGACGGATCAACCGCTGCCGATAGCTATGGTCGGAGTCCAGTGCCATCCAAGCTCTTCCAGCACGCGCCTGATCGTGCTCCGCCGCGAGGAATTGATGATCGCTATGACCGAGCCGCCGAAGTTTCAGATTGTTCTTAACTGAGCCTCTTTACTCGCGCCTTATAATATTAGTACGCGCTGCCTGAGATCCTTTACGGGCGCCCAAAGTTCTTATGTGCGGCGTCGAAGACTCTTCGAATGGCACTCCGAACGAATAACCGAGCCGCCACGAGCGTGGGGCGAAACGATGGCTTTATCGGTTCTCGCTGAGAGACTACTCCCAAGATCCCACGCGAAATACCACACGCCTGAATTTCGAATGAAGTGGAAATTCGCTTCCACATCGGACGTTCGAGAATTTGAACCATTCGTAGTTTCCGCTTACGACTTCAAATCCCCTCTCGCGTGGTCGACCCGTCCTGGAAGACTCTGCAGTGTAATTAGCGAGTGCAAACGCATGGAGGTAACTTCTCTTGAATGAACACTTGCACAAAAAGGGTGGGGGGGTACCCCCCCGTTGCAAACGGGGTTTTCTCGCCGCTGCGGCGGAGCCGGATAGGCCGATTGCAAAAGGTTAGGGGGCGGAACTAGAATGGGCTGGGTCAGACAGACAAGTTTTGGTGATGCGACATGCAGCTAATGTCGCCGAGATGTGGCCGAGGAGGCGCTATGTCGAAGAATTCCTTTTCCTGGCTTGCGGTGCTCCTGCTGGCGGCTTGTGTGGGTTTCGTGCTTCCGAGCCGCGGACAGAATAGAGGACAAGACCAGGTGCAGTTGCCGGAAGGAGATGGCCAAGCCACAGTACAAGCCGCTTGCGCCGTTTGCCATTCGATGAACCAAGTGACGAACTCCGGACACGACCGCGAGGAGTGGACCACGGTTTTGCACATGATGGTGAACGTGGGCGCGCCGGTGCCGGACAATCAGTTTGATACCGTCGTCGACTACCTGACGAAGAATTTCCCTCCCAAGCCGCAGCCTCCGGCGCAGATCATTCCCGGCAATGTGGACGTCACGATCAAGGAATGGGTGGTGCCAACGCCGGGTTCACGGCCGCATGACCCGATGTTTGCTCCGGACGGAACGGTTTGGTATTCGGGGCAGATGGCCAACGTGCTCGGGCATTTCGATCCCAAGACGGAGCAATTCAAGGAATACAAGCTGCCGCCGAAGTCGGGACCCCACGGACTGACTCCCGATAAAGAGGGCAATATCTGGTTCACCGCGAATTTCGCGGCTTATGTCGGCAAGCTGGATCCCAAGACCGGTGAGGTCACGAAATATCCCATGCCGGATCCCAAGGGCCGCGATCCGCACACGCCGCTCTTTGCCCCGAACGGAAACCTCTACTTGACGTTGCAAGGCGCCAACATGGTGGCAAGGGTGAATCCGAAGACCGGCGAAGTGAAGATGAACACTTCTCCCACGCCAAAGTCGAATCCGTACGGCATGGTCATGACCTCGAAAGGGATTCCGTGGTTCGTCGAATTTGGCGCGCCCAAGATTGCCAGCATCGATCCCGATACGCTGGAAATCCACGAAGTCGTTTTGCCGCACGAAGAGAGCCGTCCGCGGCGCGTGGCGATCACGCCTGACGACGTGATCTATTATTCCGACTACTCCCGCGGATATCTCGGGCGGTATGACATCAAGACCGGAAAGATGACCGAATGGCCGTCGCCGGGCGGCCCGAAGTCACAGCCCTACGGAATCACCATCGTGAACGGCATCGTGTGGTATAGCGAATCGAACACCAAGCCCAATACCATCGTGCGGTTTGATCCCAAGACGGAGAAATTTCAAACCTGGGCGATTCCTTCAGGTGGCGGCGTGGTGCGGAACATGGTGCACACTCCGGACGGCAACCTCTGGATCGCGTGCAGCGGCATGAACCGCATCGGCGAAGTCATCGTAAACAAGGGCACGAAGGTCTCGCAGAAGAACTAACAAAATGAAAGATGCCGGGCTAGAGCCCGGCGCTACGTAAAAGGCAAAAAACATCAGATCATTACGAGGCCGTGGCGTATACCAAGCGTGACGGCCTCGGTGCGGGTGGCAGCGCCGAGTTTGCCCATGATCGAGGCAACGTGAAACTTGGCGGTGTGCTCGGAGATGTTCAGGCGCGTCGCAATTTCCTTGTTTCCCAATCCTGCCGATAACAATTGCAGAACTTCGATCTCGCGCGGCGTCAAATGTTCGACAATGGGCTCGCCAAGTTCGGGAACGGTCTCGCTTTGCGGCGGGCGCAACGTCGGAATCGAATCGATATCCGAAGGATGAAATACGTAGAGACCGGCCGCGACTGCTTCGATCGCGGCTGCGATTTCAGTCGAGGTGATGTTTCGCGGCAGCACGGCGCGGACTCCCGCAGGCAAGGCTTCTGAAATCCGCCGCGCTGGATTGTCGACGAGGAGAATTACTGGAACGCCGGCGGCATTCCAGCCGCCGACATTCCAGTCGCTTGCATTCGGGCCGCGCTCATTCGAGCCACCCGGATTAGAGCTGAAGTACTCGAAGTCGGGCTCGCCGTGCGAGTCCGCAGCGATGATCACAACGCCGGGTTGAGGTTGGCTTTCGCTCGCCGCCGCATTCGGAGCGCTTTCCATCACGCGAATCTGCGCATGGTCGCGGAGCAGGTCCGTGATTTCCGCGTATAAATCCGGCGAAGAAGCCTCAACCAAAACGTCGATCATGCCGCTACTGACTTGCGCACTCCGAGCTGGATCGCCACGCTACGCAGCTTGCTCGGATCGCCGCGCACGAACTGCAATCGCAGGACGCGCTCGGCGCTTCCCTGCAGCGCGTCCTCGAGGTCCTCGAGCGCGCTGAAGAATCGGCCGTCGGCGCCCACCAGAATGTCGCCCGGCAGCAGCGACGCGCGACTCGCCGCGCTGTCCGGAACGAGTTCCAGGATCATCAGACCAAGCCGTTCCGTCCCCTCGGCGGTCACGGGAACGGGCCGGAGCGTCACGCCCAGAAACTGCGGAGTTTCGCCGCTGAGGAGCCGCGCGACTTCGTTGCTCGGCACAGCAAGCCCAAGCCGGCCCGCCACCATCGTGTTGACGCCGACCACATTTCCCGACGCGTCCGCCAAAGGCCCGCCCGAATTGCCCGGAGCCAGCCGGACTCCGGCTTGTATCCACTTTCGGGGGCCGAGCCCGGGCAGCGGGCCGACCGCGTGAATCACGCCGGCAGTCAGCGCGCCCATAAAGCCGAGCGGATTGCCGATAGCGATGACGAGCTCGCCTGGACGCAGGCGATTTGAATCGCCCAGCGGAGCGGCAGGCAAATCGGATGCAGCGACCCGCAGAATCGCGAGATCGCGGCGCGCATCACGCGCGGCGATCTCGGCTGGGAATGATCTGCCATCCCATAGCGTGACGCCGAGACGGCCGAAGCGAGCCACGTGTTCATTGGTGACGATAGTTCCGTCGGATTTGATAATGATACCCGACCCGTGACCCCGGCCTCCGCTGCTGACGTGGACCGTGGACCTGCGGAGCCGCTCGGCGACTTCGCCGAAACCTGGGGGGAACACGTTTACCGCACCTTCTGCGGGCGCTCGCCCGCGACAATGCTCTTCTCGATGAGTGCGCCGCCGCGAATGATGCGCGCGTTCACGGATTTGCCGATTATGCCGGAAGCGCAAAATGTCTGCAGGTCTTCGATTTTTTCCATCGGCGTGGAATCCAAAGCAATGAGCACGTCGCCGAGCAGCACGCCGGCGCGTTCTGCCGGGCCGCCCTTCTCTACGTTCAAGATGAGAATGCCGGTGGCGTTTTGCATCGACAGCTTTGACTTGAGGCTCTCGGGAATCGCGACCGGATAAACGCCCATACCGAGATATCCTTGCGGCACATAGCCCTTTTCGAGCAGCTCCTTTGTGACACGCGTAATGTCGGCCGCTGGAATGGCGAGGCCGGCGACTCGCGATAGCGCCGACGTGGCAATTCCGAGGATGCTTCCGCGGGAGTTGACCACAGCGCCGCCGGAGGAGTTCGGATAAAGCATGGCATCGAGACGGATGTACTGTTCGAGGCGGCCTCCGCGCCAGGTGCGCCACGATCCGGAAACTGCGCCGATGATTCCCAGGCTGGCGTTAGCGCCGCTATCGGGCGAACGGCCGATGACGAGCGCGAATTCGCCGAGCACGGGCTTATCCTGGGTGTTCATTGCGGGCGCTGGACCCAGGCCGGGCACTTTAAGCGCGGCCAGGTCGGCGCCGGGGTCGCGGCCAAGTAGCGAGCCGGTGAGGCTCTTTCCGTCGGCGAGAGTCACGCGAATGTCTTCTTCTCGCGCGATGGTGTGATCGGCGGTGACGACAAGGTCCGGTCCCCAATGCACACCGCTCGACGGAAAATGGCGGCGAGCGTGAACGGCTACAACGGAAGGACTTATCCGCTGCACCAAGTTTGATAATTCATTTGAGAAACTAGTCAGTACGGTTTCCATAAGGCTCCCTTCGAGTGACAGTTTCGCAAATGGAAATCGCATTCACATCAGCCGAATGGCTAGGATTGGGAGCGGGCGCGGACAAACGAGGCTTTCAGACTGTGTGGTAAGTTCAGATTCCTTCAGTGGCTAAAGCCGCTACCATTTCAAGCCGCTTATGTCGCCGCTAAAGCGGCGACCCGCTAAAAACACGAGTTGCCACACAGCCGCCCAAAAGCCGCCTTGGCCCGGCCGTTTAAGAGCTGTCAGAGAAGAAGAGTAGAGTAAACTTACAAAGAGACTTCAACTGAGTGGTAGATCCAATGCCGTCGCGACCCCAATCCGCACGTAGCATAGATATCACGCAAGTTCTGGAATGGAATAATGGCCAGGCTCAGCGCGTCGAGGACTACTTGGCGGGGGAAGAGCCGCTGGAAATGCGCTCCGGGCGGCAGCGGCTCGGGGTAACTCTCAGGACTCCCGGAAATGATTGCGAACTCGTGGCAGGGTTTCTGTTCACCGAAGGAATCATCTCGAAACGCGAAGAGATACTGTCGATCGAAGCACCGGGAGATTCGCCTCAGCGTCGCGCCAACAATAACAATGTCGTCCGCGTGCGGCTGAAGCCGAGGGCGCGACTGTCAGCAGTCGGTGGGCGAAAGTTTTCCGCCGGATCAGCATGCGGCATTTGCGGCAAGGAGTCCATTGCACAAGTGCGGCGCCGGGGGATCCGTCCCCCGGAATCCCAATCGCGATTTGACCCAGCGATGCTCTGCCAATTGCCGGAGAAGCTGCGCGCAACACAAGCGATTTTCGGACGCACGGGCGGATTGCACGCCGCGGCTCTTTTTCAACCAGACGGCGAACTGGTCGTCTTGCGCGAGGATATCGGAAGACACAACGCCGTGGACAAGGTGATCGGCTGGGCTCTTCTGCAGGGAAAAGTGCCACTCACCGGACATGCGCTGTTCGTCAGCGGACGCGGCGGATTTGAAATCATACAGAAGGCGCTCGCGGGCGGCATTCCAATGCTTGCAAGCGTCTCGGCGCCTTCGAGCCTCGCAGTACGCTTGGCGCGCGAGCTGGGCTTGACGCTCGTCGGTTTCCTGCGTGGCCGGCGTTTCATCGTCTACTCAGGCGAGCAGCGGCTCGAAATCGCTCCCGCAACTCTCTGATCACCCCTGATATTTCTCCGCAGGTAACTAAAGCTTCGGTTTGCCCAACCGAGAGGATGTATAACAACCAGGAAAGCAGATGTGCGCCATTCGGCTTCTGGGCGTCGCTAAGGTGTTGACTGTATTGCTCTCGTAAGGTAAAAAGCTTATTACCAGCCAATTGCGTAGGGTTTAGTCCGTTAGTCTCACCTGGTTTTTACCGAGGATTTGGGCAAATGCGCGCAATCGCCGCCTTCAGTGGCCGGGTGCCCAACCCTGCCCTGAAATCCTCGCGCCGCCGGCCTTGCGTGGCGTCCCAAAAACGGCATCGCGAGCTCGGGGTTATCGGTCCCCGGATCATCTCTCTGGTCCTCCCAGTGTTGACGGCGTTCGTTTTCTTGCCGGTTTCCGGCAGGGCGCAGACGCTACCGGTGGCACCGCGCATTACGACACCTGTAGATGAAGCCGTTTTGACCACGCTACGGGGGAACACGCACCCGCTGGCCCGCCCCGAATTCGATCAAGGCGCGGCACCACCAAACCTGCCGATGGACCGCATGCTTCTCGTACTCAAACGCAGCCCCGAGCAGGAATCAGCGCTCCAGACGTTGCTGGACCAGCAACACGACAAATCTTCGGCGAATTACCATCGATGGCTTACTCCTGACGAATTTGGCCAGCAGTTCGGGCCCGCCGACCAGGACATTCAGGCCGTAACGTCATGGCTGCAATCCCATGGGTTTCAAGTGACGCGCGTGGGGCGGGGCCGAACGGCGATCGAATTTTCGGGAATCGCGTCTCAGGTGCGGAATGCTTTCCACGCCGGGATTCACAGCTACCTTGTGGGCGGAGCACAACATTGGGCCAATGCAAGCGATCCGCAGATTCCGGCGGCACTGGCTCCCGTAGTCTCCGGTGTGGCGGCGCTGAATAATTTCCCGATCAGGCCGTTGCTGCACGTGGCAGGAGCATTTTCGAAATCGGCCGCGACGGGAGAAGTCAAGCCTATCAGCGCGCCTTCCGGCCCGGCCAATTCGGCTGCAGCCAGGCCGCAATTCACGCTCAGCGATTCGTCCTGCGAGCCGGCCTGCTACGCCCTTGGTCCAGCGGACTTCGGCACGATCTACAACGTGCTGCCATTGTGGAAGGGGAACCCCGTAATCGACGGCACCGGCCAAAGCATAGCCATCGTCGGCCAGAGCAATGTCAATCTGCAGGATGTTCGGGATTTTCGGAGCATGTTCGGGCTCCCGGCGAATGATCCGCAGATTATCCTAAATGGACCGGACCCTGGTTTAGTCCTCGACGGCTCCGAGACCGAAGCTCTGCTGGATACGGAGTGGTCGGGGGCCATCGCACCCGGTGCCAAGATCATTTTCATTGCATCCGCAACTACAAACACGGACTCGGGAGCGAATCTTTCCGCGCTTTACGCCGTGGATAACGACGTGTCGCCCGTTCTGAGCGTGAGCTTCGGGCTCTGCGAGCTATTTCTGGGCACAACAGGAAACCAATTCCATAGCGCTCTTTGGGAGCAGGCGGCAGCAGAAGGAATAACGGTGGTGGTTGCGACGGGAGACAGCGGCTCGGCAGGGTGCGACTTTTTCAGCGGGTTTGGTCCCCAGCCGGCACAATTCGGCCTAGCCGTCAGCGGCTGGGCCTCGACGCCGTTCAATGTGGCGGTAGGTGGGACCGATTTCATGAATTTTGGGCCGAGCTTTAATGTCAATAGCCCTAGTCCATACTGGAATGCGAGTAACGGTGCACAGGGACTCTCAGCGAAGGGCTATGTGCCTGAGAGCACGTGGGACGGCACCTGCACGAACCAAGGGTTTGCGTCTCCGTCTCTTGGGTTTGAATCCAGCGCGGAGGCACGGTGCAACGACCCCGCGCTGCGGTCTTTGGTGGTGACGGATGGCGGCTCAGGCGGGAAAAGCAACTGCACGACCTCGGACGGGGTGGACGTACCCACGTGTTCCGGCGGCTATCCGAGGCCGGCCTGGCAAACCATTGCGAACGATATAGTGCGCGACCTGCCTGACGTCTCGCTATTTGCCAGCGACGACTCTTGGGGCAGCTTTTACATTGTTTGCGAAGCAGACGCGTTGTCAGTCCCTTCCTCATGTAATTTGAACCACGGTTTCGCGAATTTCATTGGAGTTGGTGGCACTTCGGCGGCTGCGCCCACCTTCGCTGCGATTATGGCGCTGGTGAATCAGTACACAGGTTCAGCCGGGCAGGGGAACGCCAACTATGAGCTGTATAAGTTGGCGTCGCTTCCCGCACAGAGCGCGCTGAATTGCAATTCGACGACCGGGCCCGCTTCAGGCTGCATTTTTAACGATGTGACCTTTGGCACAATTGCTATGCCTTGTGCGGCCGGACCCCCTGTTACGCCAAACTGTACAGTTTCGACAGCAGGCGATGCTTACGGGGTGCTTTCCGGCTATGACGCCAAGCCGGGATATGACTTAGCCACGGGTCTCGGCAGCGTGAATGCCTTCAATCTGGTGCAGAACTGGGGCCAGGTGACGTTCAACGCGACAACCACGACGCTAACACTGAACGGCAATAACACGCCGGTGAGCGTTGCTCACGGAACAAACGTTACGGTCTCCGTCACAGTTACGGGCGGCTCGGGAACTTCTGGGACTCCCACGGGAGACGTTTCGCTGATTGCCAGCTCGGTGAATGGAGAAGGTGTGGATAGCCATACGCTCAGCGGAGCCACGGCGAACAGCAGCACGGCGACTTGGAGCAC
>Ga0307477_10004194_pt1 | contig 10523 bp, 15 predicted proteins | sample atmos_gasesECM2C_FD_203316 | JGI IMG/M metagenome (GOLD analysis project Ga0307477, IMG submission 203316) | Hardwood forest soil microbial communities from Morgan-Monroe State Forest, Indiana, United States - atmos_gasesECM2C_515 | ecosystem: Environmental > Terrestrial > Soil > Temperate... | reverse complement strand
AGAATGGCCACCTTCTCCTCAGCAGTGTAGTGCTTGCGCTCTTTCCTCATACGTTCGCTCCGCTATCTTAACGGACGAACGCTTTCTCCATTTCCAGCTGAGGCGGAACACTTTGTCCGCCGCGCTCGTGTCTAGACGCTATATTTTGCCATCGCAAGCGGCAACCGGAGCGCAGGAGGTCACGTCACGCCCGCTCCGGTTTGCTTCCACCTGGACGGGGACCTGACCAAAGGCATGGGAATGAGGTAAACATGGCGCGATATCCCTACAGTGATGGCGGCGAAGTCATTGGATACATGGACAACCGCGATAAATATTTGTACAGCCAGGGCGGCGGTCAGCCCATTGCCTATTGGGACCAGCGGCACAAGTACATGTACACGCAAGACGGTGAAGTCTACGGCTACCTCTCTTCAAACGGGAGATATTTGTACGCGCAATCCGGCGAAGTTGTGGGCTACTTTCATCCGAAATACGAGAACGAAGGGCAGCAAAGTGGGTGAAGGGACGCCAGGACCAGCCTGGACTCGCGTGTGAGTGCTACTTGGAAACAGGAAAGGAAACACTAATGAAAGTGGCGTCTCTCACTTCCTCATGTCGGCAATCCGGTCTTTGTAATCGGGGCAATCCTCGTCGTAGCAGTTGTGAGCATGACACTGTTGCCATTGGAATGTGCCCAACACAGCACCCGGGTCATCAATGTCGGAGGGTTTGGGTGCTGCTAGGGTCGGATTCACGAATGCTGGTGCTGGGCCGGGAGGTGGAGTAGTTTGTGCCAACTGCTTGGCGAGCGACAAATGTGTAAGCTCTGCGCAGAATTCGGACAGCCTTTCGGGAGAGGCTGGAAACACGTCGTCATAGATGACAGTGCCCCAAAGAAAAATGCGTTTTTTACTATGCCACGCGTCAGCTAAAATCTCCTTTGGGATGGTGGTGTTGACGCCATAGGTAGACTTCGGTCCCAAAACAATAGTTGTCTTTTCTGTTCCCAAAGGAAAGTCGTATTGTTCAGGAATATCAGGGAAAAAAGAATCGCCTTTAATCTTTATAACGGCCATTCTCGCAGCAGTATTACCAGCATTGCTCCACACTACGGAAACTTCTTGGGCACTCCAAGCTCCAGAATTGTCTACTAACTTGGGGCCATTCTGCGGACCGACAAACGTAAGGAAGGCTCGTTCCGAGCTTATGCTGGTTTGGTTGATAACCTTGTAGGTTCTTTCGATTTGAATCGTAACAAAGGTAAGAACTCCAGTGAAGATGGCAGTCCAGAAGCCCGCTTTGCGAACGAACCAAAGATTTATAAATTCCCAGACGTTTCTCATTTAGCCAGTACCTCCTCTGCGCTTTCGCATACGATTATGGCCCTTCTCTTATCAAGAAGCGAATTTCTTAATCGTGTGTGTCTACTAGGTTGGTGCACACAGCGGATTCACCCTGAGCACGAGACCTTAAATTAGTGGTGCTAACGCGTCTCCGGCAGCGGATGAATGAGCACGTGCTGCACCTGAATGACCCGGCCTAACTAACACTCTTCTCCCGCCCTTGCGTTGCACGGTCATGCGACCGCCCTTCACTTCAGCTTGCACGCGGTCCCATTCATTGAGACTGTGCGCCTTCAAGTCTCGCCGTGAGAACTCAGCGGTGTAGATGGTGTCCCCAAACTGGAGCGCGAGTGTAACCGCGTGATTGGCTTGCACGTCAATGACGGTTGCGGCCTGGAGAGCAAGAACGGCGGCCAACAGGACGTGCATCCTGCAATCTTATCTCGCTAGTGGAGCGCAGAGAGCGGCGCATTCGACGTGCAAGTGGCAGGACCGCCGCTCAAACACACTCTTGGTTGCTAAAACTGTGGTAAACTCGCCGCCCGTATGAAGAAGTTCATTGCCGGGATACTAGCGGGTATCGCAGTACTTGCTCTGACACTGATAGCGCTACTTCTCGACCCAGCCACGTTCCTCCAGCCTCACTGGAAAAGGACCTCTATCGCAATCGCCAGCTTCGCCATCGTGTGCTTGGTGCTTCAGGGAATATGGACAAAGCGAGACGAAGACGCGGAAAGAAAAGAACGAGAGCGGCTGTACAAGCAAATAGGTAAGGTTCTCAACGAGGCGGAGAAGCGACAGGCAGCACGACGCCGGAAAGCCACTCTCACACCCGTCGATGCAGCAAGGGAAGAAGCTATAAAGAATGCACAGGCACTCGTTGAATTCCTCAGTAGCAAGGAACCGACACAGAAAAGGACTACGCTCAATGTGCTGCCGCAGCTCGGCGGGGGCGTAAAACTGAGCATGGATTCGGCTGAGCAGGAACTAAGGGAATCGGTTATAGACGCGCTCGGAGAGCAACTGGTGAAAGCCCTTGATGAAGGGGAATGATGCGGGGGCAACAGTTTAGGCAGATATCCGTTTCGCTTTCGAAGTGAGGCATATTCTCAAGACTGCCATAGCGAAACGGAAATCGTAACCGCCGCGCTCCTTGACCTCGTTTTCATGTCCCGTAAGCAATGCGAGCGATGCGGCAAAGAATTTCTGATTGTGAACGGCGTTGCCATGACGGAAGAGGAGTACGCGCGAGGGCCAACGCCTAGAAGCGATTGGAATAGACGAGAGATGCATTGGTGAGAAGTGATGTGAGCACGTGCACCACGAGAATATCCTCATCCCACAGCTGCGCCCTGCAGTTGGTCCGCAAACTCACAGAGGAACCGGTGTGAGTTACTCACTCGGGGCTCCTCGGCACGCCCGGCGAGGGAGGCGCACAAAGAGACGCGCAAGTTCATACCATACCAACAACAGATATGGTGTTCTGTTGTTCTATTAAGAACTAAGACATAAGGTCTAGGGTTGGGGATGTGGCGCATGTTCCATCGTCAGAGTCTATTCAATATACGACCCTGAATTACTCGACCGCATATCTCGTATACGACAGGGAGTAGACCCATGTCGAGCACATTCCAATCGACAGCGCGGAGATGGGACCCGCGATGTGGGACCCGGAGACGAGCTTCTCGCCGCCACAGATACGCGGCGGATGACTGCGATGACCTGAGAGCCTCCCGCTCAGCCCCGCCTCTGTATCGGGCTGGGATTCGAAAACGCGCGTCCGGAGTCCCAGTGCGGTTCGCGTGTAATCGAAACCAGTCAGGGAGGTAACAGCCTTAGGTCGATTGGCTAGGCCAGCGGACATGGAGGGTGGTCGTCCCCGGCGGCTCCCCGGCACCCCGACCTCGCGGGAAAGTACTGACCCCCTATTTTCGGGGACACCTCATCGGTGGAACCCCGGTCCTGCGAACCCCTGATTCCACAGGCCAAAATCGTACCTGTAAGGTGCCAGACCGCGACCGGGGAGAGCCGGATAAAAGCCGTGAGAGAAGGTGCGAGTCTGCAATGACCATGCAGTAGCAAAATCGCGGCTCTCGGAAGTCATGCTGATTCAGTAGGTTACAGCAGATAAATTTCGGCCCACGGTTGCTTGAACCGCCTCACGTCTGTCGGAGGATTTCACTTTGCAGCATAAAGTGACTATCGGAGGGCCGGTGCTGCTCGGGCGTGGCTGACATCTTCAAGTAGAGCAAGGCGAAGCCTATGAACATCGTGGGTTCGACCACCGACACGAGGATTATCGACGCCACCGTCAGTACCCACGGGAACCATGAGGGCAACGGCACGGAGGCGTGAACAAAAGAGGCCAGCCAGAAAGGGCACATTCCTGCTACGTATCCCCCGATTAAAGACTTCGCGAGAAGCGCGGCCAGCGCCAGCCACTTTCCCCGAGTCAGTTCATCGCTACGCAGCATCGCTCGCCCGACGCTGTAGTCATCCAGAATAACCGCTGGAACTGCCAGAAAGAATCGTGATGCGACAAGCAGCGCTAGACCCACGAGTACATAGGAAACCGCCCAAATCAGAAAGCCAGAGCGGTGCATCTGCAATCGGCGCAACATCCAAAAGACGCCTGTCCCCAACACTATCGAAACGCCTTCCGTTACTACTACGAGAACCAAAAGAAGCAAAGATAAACGCAGGAAAGGACTCAACCGTTCCCGAATGTGTACGAAAGAACTCCATGCTGTTGGAGTGAATCCGGCCATGCTTTCTTCCAGCCCTATGCAAATGGCACCGAAAACAAAAGAGAAAGCCACCCAACTAACAAACCACGCCGAGTAATTGATGAGCCCAATCTCTAAAATCTGGTGTGCAAGCGGTGCAGCGCCTCGCGGGAGGCCATGCAAAATCTCCCGAACCTCGTGGCGAGTAGTGATGATGGCGATGGTGCTGAGAATCACGGCTGGCGAGGTAATTTTGAAGTACAACCAGAATTGGCTGTGATATGTCCGAAGAACCTCCGTTACAAAAGCGCCGACACCTTGCCACTCAGCCTCTGGTAATCCCCCCGTAGCGGACTTGCCAGAAAACTGCTCCCCGCCATTATTTTGGGATTCACCCGAATGCTCGGCAACACTGATTCGGCGTCTGGACAATTCGCCTTGGAGTGCGACACGTGCCTCAGTCGTGAGTTGTTCTGGAGCAGCGGCCAACTCAATGAGTTCGCCATCGCTCTTGGCTTGGTAATACTCAGCAAAGTCATGAATCTGCATCGCTGGGATACTAGTTCATCTCCGAGCAATAGGCGAGTCAGACCATCGTCCATCTCAGGAAACTTCATCCACCACACCGGTCTCCTGCCTATAGAGCCACTTCAAGACTGATGACTTTCTGAATCGCAATCCACACGGCAACTTGATGACTGGGATGGGATGAGCGTATCGCGCCGCTCCGCGCTTCCGGGTGAGGTTGTAAACCGATGACGGCTTGCATCGGAGGATGTCTGCGACATCGGCAACTGTCATGATGTCTTTCTCGACGGGCAATGTCCGTGTCGTCTCTGTCCCGGCAGCCGACACGGTGATGACGAATGTCGCAGGTAAGGTCAACTCGTGCGGTCGTTTCATGGTTCTCCTTCAGCAGGTCTTTATAATTCTGTCCTGACGCAATGCGGAAATTCGGACTGCCACTTGTCGCCGACACCATGACGGAGATTCTAGTCATGGGCACTCTGCCGAGCGACCTCTCGATTACGAAGCAGGAGTACTACGGGAATCCAGCCAACGACTTTTGGCGACTCATCAGTGCGGCCCTGAATCGGGATGTCACAGCGATGCCCTACGGAGAGCGACTCGCAGTCCTGAGGTCGCACCACATTGGACTCTGGGATGCTTATCACAACTGCGTACGCCTCGGAAGTCTGGACACTGCCATCACCGACCCCGAACTCAACGACTTCAGCATATTGAAGACCGTCGCTCCGAAACTCAGGCTCGTTTGTTTCAATGGCAAGGAAGCGGCGCGGTCGGACGAAAAGATTCGTGGTCTGGGGTATGAGACATGCGTCCTTCCGTCGTCCAGCAGCGCGAATCGGAAGAACCGTGCCGAACGCTTGCGACTTTGGAGGTCGATGCTCACCTGAAACGTCAGGACAATCGGCTAGTACTACTCCCGTCAGTGACGCGTTACACTTGCGGATATGAAACCCAACCCAGACGTTAACGCTGGCGTGGAAGGTGAAAATACTTGTGAATGTGGGCTGGTGTGGCTTCTGTCCCAACGCAAAGAACCGCAACGCGACAAAGACTCGATTTCATGTACCTGTGGTCGAACCCTTGTGAGTTGGAATGGCGGCTGCGTCTGGAAAGCGAAGTTAGTAGAGGATAAGTAGTCACACTTTGCTGTCACAACCGCTAGGCAGATTATCGAGGGGCTGTCCAAGCGTACCGCCACTCGCGCTCCAGAGTTGCGACATTCGGCTGCGGCTCGACCCCGAACGTCTGGCCGAGCGTCGAGACGACGCGCACCATCCGCCGCACACTGACGCGCAGAATTCTCTCCAGACTGAAATCTGCGCGTCTCAACGATGAGATGACCGCTGGGCGTGGCTCCGAGGCGACCTATTTAGTTGCTCCAGTCTTCACGCCGACGGACTGCATGCACTTGACTGGTTCTCCGTTCTTGTCGTCTCCGAACGCGGCCCGTGACTCATTCGTGGCGCACAGAAGGCGCAACGCAGCATCGGGTTTGCCTGCGATGAGGAATAGCCGTGCAGTGTCACGCTTTTCACACTCGTGTTTGCCCTCGGCGTCTCGCATTTCAGCCATAGACGTACATGGCGTCACCGGGCCACTTGATATGGCGGCTTCTGCCGTGGGTTTGTCTTGTGCCAGCAAGACTGGGACTGACATCGCCAAAGTCAGTAACACCAGCGCAATCGATTTCGTCATTATCCTTCCTCCGAAGTCAGTGACCAAGTCTAGAAGCAATCGAGCAGGCAGTCGATGGGTCGGCGATACATTGCTGACGTTAATTTCAGAAATCGAAATATACTTCCTTCGTGAAGAATGTGTGGATTGGAGTCGTAAGCGTCTTGCCGGAGGACGGCTGCGAATTGTTGTCTGTGCATAAAGGTGCGTATGTGAACTTCCTGACTCTGGCAGGAGATGAGGCAGAATATCGTTCTAAAGTTGCATCTGCCTTGGCCCACTATCGACTCGAACTCCACGGACTTGAGAACGTGCGGCTGTTCACTTTGTCGGACAATCCGGCGGAAGAACTGATTTCCATCGCAGAGGAATTGCAGCGTGACAACAATCCTCAACACGTTCGGTTCGGCACGTTTCACACTTTTGAAAGGGTGATGTAATTGGGAAGCGGGTCACGCATGGCATTTTCTTTAGAACTCGGTGAGGACGTTTCCAACATCAACTGCAACTGCTGCGGAGAGCAGTTCAAGAGTGTCTGCGGCTTCATCAAGAAAGACGATGACGCCTATTCGGTCTACTTCGCCACTCTGCACACTGGGCATGAAGACATCATGGTTGGCCTTACGGTCAGCGTTGGCAAATGGTGGGATGACACGGCTCTCGACGAACGCCATTGGGTTTGCCTCACAGTGAAGCCATCAGAAGGGAATTTCAACATGAGGATTGAAGAACCGGAGGTTTCGCGCCACAAGGACTTCAAGCCGTTGGGAATCGCCCTCAGTCGAGACGAGGCGTTGTCGAGCAAAATGAAAGACGAATTCTTTGCCGTGGCAGACTATGTCGTTGTTGAAGACCCTGCGGTGAATTCGTACTTGCTGGGTCGCGAAATTAACATTCGAGGCAGGGCTTGCAAGCACTGACTTTTGGAGGATGCCAGAAACTATGCCCTCACCGTTCCTATTGGCGACAGCCGGGCGACCGTCAGAACTTTACTGCTCCCTCTGCAAGACCAAGTTCGTTCGTCCCGATTTGTCTGGCCAGCCCACTGCCCGTGAAGCGAAGGCGGCACTTCTGAAAGAGTGGGATGACCATCTCTATGCTGTTCACCGTAGTCAATGGGAGCGAAATCAGAAGAAGAAAGCAAGACGCATCGCCGCTAGAAAGCAAACAACCCAGAAATAACGGGAGTGTAATTAGGTTCATTCCAACATGCTCAATCAAGGTGTGACTTCCCAGACGGACGACGCGTGCCTCACACAACCCTCCTCGCTGCTGCGCTTTGCAGTTTTTGCACTGCTGCTCCTCACCGTGCCTAGCACCGGTGTTCTTCTGTTTCTGCTCGAAGACCGACCCTACGCAATCCAACTCTGTTCAATAGCGGGATATACCGCTGCCGTCGCTCTCTACACCTTCAGTCGCAACCGGAATGGTAATCAACCCTTTCTGCTTTCTTGTCCCGTTCTCCGTGGCCAGATTCCTCGGCTAATTCGCCGACATCTGGGTTTTCTTACAGCCCTGCTCATATCTCAGACAATGGCCCTCAAGTTTCAGTCGAATCTACCCGCGCATTGGATAACGCCGACCAGCAGAGACGCATCCCCTTTCGCCATCATCTTGGGCATTTTCTGCCGCTGCCTCGCAATCGTCGAAATCCTGACCAATCGCTCACTTCTCGACCGTGCCCACGACTCGGCGAAACAGCCATCGCCCGATTCCAGCGGAGGCATGAGGTGAGAAGGCGACTGAGTCTGCGAAATACACAGGCTGGACGCGGGGTTTCGCTCCATGATGATTGCATATTCGATTGCATAATCGGCCTGCGGACTGGCCGAAAGGTGCTATATGAGGCGGCTCGGAGCAGACAGTAAAATAGACGTGCAAGGAAGACGGTCGCTAACGTGTTGGAAAATCGGACAAATCGGGCAGACTGTCTGGCGGAGAGGGAGGGATTCGAACCCTCGGTACAGGTGTTAGCCCGTACAACGGTTTAGCAAACCGCCGCATTCGGCCACTCTGCCACCTCTCCGTGAGCGCGTGAATGCGCTTTGGTCACACGTAGTTTATCACTTCTGCTTCCAACCCAGTTCAGCTTTCAGGTCATCTCTATGATGCTCGTTCTCAGGCCGGTTCGATAGGAAATCGGGGTTTGCAGCAGCCCTTTTACGGTGGGTGCCGTATGTTCCCTATTTCCGCGATCTGGCTAAATGGAGCCACAGTAGTCACCCGTGCCGGCAGGCTGCCGGTGCGTCTCCGCTTGCTGTAACCTGTCGACTTCAAATTACAAACTAGAGGTGTGACCGAATGACGCGTGTTTTCAACGGCCGCTCTGATGCAAGTGCGACAATTTTCCGATTGCCAGCTTTTATTTGCCTTGGCATCCTGATTTCGGCCGCTAGTTCCTGCGGCACCAGCAGAACAAACACCCCTCCCCCCGCGCCATCGCAACCAGGTTATCCCTCTACCCCACCCGTCCCGATTACCTGGTCTCCCTCGTCAAGTCCACTCCCAGCTCCGCCCGCTGAGGTGCCGCCGCCGTCAGGCTCCAACGATTTCCCGCTCTCCGTCTCTAGCCCCCCAAATGGCGCCACAGTGGCGTCGCCCGTGACCGTGGTTGCATCGGCGACCCCCCAGAATCCGATCTTCTTTATGCGCGTCTACGTCGACCGACTTGCCGTCTACTTCACTTTCACCAGCTCCATTAACACCCAACTCTTCATCGCGCCGGGTCAGCACAAACTCGAGGTCATGGCCGAAGACACGCAAGGTTACATTTCTGCAACCATCCTGAACGTCACGGTGACTTCACAATCACAAACCACAATCAGCAACATTCAAAGCATGCCTGGATGGCAATCATGTTCCGCTCTCTTTCCTACTGGGTCCGGACGCGACGGACAAATCTGCGCCGCGGGCTTGGGAATTGCGCAGTCGACACTGACCCAGAATCAATCCACTCCCGCCATGGACGGCCAGTCCGCCAAATTCAGCATGGGAGGACCGACTGCATACTCCAATATGCTGTACTTCAACGCGGTCGCGGGCGGCGATAACGTGAGCCATTTCACTTATGATCTCTACTTCTACATCGACAATCCCAACGCATCGCAAGCTTTGGAATTCGATATCAACCAGACATTTGGCGGCGATCGCTGGGTCTGGGGATCGGAGTGCAACTTCAACGGCTCAGGTAAATGGGATATCTGGAACGACCTCACTGGCTGGCAACCCACCATCTATGACTGCAAACCTTTCCCGGCCAATACATGGATTCACCTTGTGTGGAACGTCGAGCGCGTCGGCAATCAGGTGCATTACATCAGCCTCCTGGTAGGTGATCAGACCTATAACGTGGATACCTACTATCCCAACCAGCCCAACTGGACGCTCGAGGAAATCGATGTAGCTTTTCAGATGGACGGAAATTACAAGCAAGAGCCCTACAACGTATGGCTCGACCAGGTGCAGTTAACCGCGAACTAAACCTCTGACCCGAATAGTTGTGACCACATTTCTGACCGCTCGCAGGTGCTGGTCTCGAATTAATACAGCAGACAGGCATTCGAGAGGGAAATGCGAAGTATGTTACGCCGATTCGGCGCCCAACACGTCGCCTTGATCTTTCTGGTCGTCACTCTGGCCGGGTTGCTGTTGGGGTTTGCTGGATGTCAGGGACTGCCCAGGAACGTGGCTAAAAGTGCTATCACTCCAACTCCTCCAGCAGATCTTACCGTTGTTCCACCCGCGCCCGAGCCGCCGTCCCCGGCTCTCTGCGGCTTTCCGCTGACCATATCGAGTCCAAATACCGGAGCAAGTGTCAATTCACCGGTCCCACTTGTGGCCACTGCCACGCCGCCGGATCCCATTTACACGGTTCGAGTGTACGTCGATGGCCAGGCAGTTCTATACACTCCCAATACCACCGTCAACCAGTTGATCTGGATGGCTAACGGTCAGCACACCTTGGAAGTCGTCGCAGAAGACACCGCCGGCTACATCGCTACCTCATCGATTCAGCTCAACGTAATCGGACAAGAACCAGGCGCCTTGAAGATTCAGGATCAGAACAGTTGGGTTTCATGCTCGGCCACGATTTCCAACTCAACCTGCGCAGCGGGTCTCGGCACAGCCACCTCAAGTCTTACGCTGCACCAGTCCACGCCATCTTTGGATGGGTCGGCTGCCAGGTTCAGCCTCGCCGGAAGCCATCCTTATTCGAACGAACTCTATTGGATCCCTCTGGGTGGAGGCAACAGCGTCAGCCATTTCA
>Ga0307477_10004193_pt1 | contig 10523 bp, 9 predicted proteins | sample atmos_gasesECM2C_FD_203316 | JGI IMG/M metagenome (GOLD analysis project Ga0307477, IMG submission 203316) | Hardwood forest soil microbial communities from Morgan-Monroe State Forest, Indiana, United States - atmos_gasesECM2C_515 | ecosystem: Environmental > Terrestrial > Soil > Temperate... | reverse complement strand
GTCGATGGTGAGCGGGCAGACTCGGTGGCAGGTCGCGTAAGCCATGCTCAGCACTACCGTACGCCCGTACAGCGCGCGCAGATCGAACGGCTGGCCACGATCATCGACCCACGCTGCGGGCAGCTCCGCGAACCGGGTGGCGGCCGCGCAGACCGGCGCCGGCACCCCCAGCGCCAGCGTTGCGAGCAGCATCGCCGCGACGATCGCGGCGGATCGCGCGAACGTGAGATGACGCAGCAGGCCCCGGTCGAACAGCCGATTATTGTTTGTTTGCATGCAGCAGCAGCCGCGGCTTGCGACGACGGCAGAGTATCCGCCGAAACGAGATGCAACAGCAACCGCGCGCGGCGTGCCGGCTACGGACACGAACGCAGCGTGTAACGAGTCGTCATCCCAACAGCGCGTCGCAGGTGGACGGAGTGACACTCACCTGCTGCATCGCGGCACGACCGGCCCGGGGCCGGCGTCAGGCGCGGCCGTGGCCGAACACCACCGCCGGGCGCGGCGGCGAGGGCCGCGCGTTGGGAAGCGTTGTCGCGAGGTCGAGTGCCCGCTGCCGCCGCAGGATGCGCAGCACGAGCCGCGCGCCCGGTCGGTACGCGCTCAACAGGCGCGTTGCGTGCGCACTACTCGCCGGCGGCCGGCCATCGATGGCGAGAATCACATCGCCATCCTCGAGCCCCAGCGCCCGGTCACCGGCGCGCACGACCAGCACCCCGTGCGCGGTGCCAAAGTAACTTCCCAGTTGCGGTGTCAGGCTGACGAGCTCGAGGCGGCCGGAAGCCGCGGCACCAGCCGCATATGTCGGCGGTTGAGCGCCGCTCAGTCGCAGGTAAAGCGCGAGCGCGGCGAGTGCGGCCATCGCCACGGCTGCCACTGCCCCGCCGCCGCAGCTGTGGCGCGCGGCCGGCGCGCGCGAGTGCCGGAGTCCGTCCGCCGGTGTGGTCACGGCTCGTTAGATGCGCGCGCCGCCCACAAGGTTGCAATCGATTAGCCGACGTTCGCGCCGACGAGTCGCGCAATCGCCAGTTCCGGTCGCTGCCGCGTTTTCAAGGCCAGCGCGTGGCCCTATACTGAGCCGCGCGTCGCAGACAGACACTCGATGCCCGAGTGGCGGAATTGGTAGACGCAGCGGACTCATGCATTTGAGCCCGCGGGGAGAAATCCCCGCGGTGAAGCCCGTCAAACTCGGTGAAGGCCCTGAGCGCTGCGCGTTCGAGCTGATGCCGAGCCAAGCTCTCGCGCAGGCGAGAGAAGGTGTAGAGAGCAGACGGCGGGCACCTACAGCCTCCGGGCCACGGTGAAGGCGTGCTCCAGACCACGAACCCGCAGGAGAGCTCTTCCGGGGGCGGCGAAAGTCGAAGTGGCAGGAAAATCCGCCGCCCTTAAAAGCGTGTCGGTTCGACTCCGACCTCGGGCACCAGCCGCTCAGGCGCGATCCACCCGCGCGGCGTAGCAGCCGGGCCGCGCATTGTGCAGGTGGCAGGTAGGCCACCTCGGAGGGCGCCAGCAGCCGCTCGATCGCCGCTGCCAGCTGCGTGCCGGTCGCCACGTCGGCCTCGAGCAGCATGCCGCCGGCGCTGAAGGCGCGCACCGACAGCAGCCGGTCATACAAGAGCGGCGGGATCTCGTTGACGGCGAGCTCGGCATCGCGCGCGTTCTCGCGCACGTAGATCGCCGTAGCGCGACTGATAAGGGCTGTCGACCGCCAGGTGCTCGTAGTTGAGCAGCAGCAGCGTCTCACCCGGCTGCGCATCGAGCAGGCTCACCCGACAGGGGAAGCCGGGATGACGGTCGGCCACCACGCGCCGCGCGTTGTACGCGGCCAGCTCTTCCTCGGACCGTCCGATGAGGTGGGCGAATTGTGCCAACTTGAGTGCGCTGATCTGGAAGCTCATGGATGCGTCCCTCGATGACTTGCGGCGCAGTGTGCGCGCCGCGCGCCGCGGCGCGCATTCCGTTTCTTGCGCAGCGTCTTCTTGCGCAGCGTCGACAACGCGGCGCGCGGCCCGTATCCTCGCCGCCGCATCATGAATTTCTGCAGCCAGTGTGGCGCGCCGCTGCGCTCGCGCGTGCCGGAGGGGGATCACCTGCCGCGTCACGTGTGCGACGCCTGCGGGATGATTCACTACCAGAACCCGAGGCTGGTGGTCGGCTGCGTGCCCGAGCACGGCGGCCGGATTCTGCTGTGCCGGCGCGCCATCGAGCCGCGGCGCGGCTACTGGACCGTGCCCGCGGGTTTCATGGAAAACGGCGAGACGCTGCAGCAGGGCGCGGCGCGCGAGTCCCGCGAGGAAGCGCTCGCGGAAGTTGCCATCGGCTCACTGCTGAGCGTGGTGCACGTGCTGCACGCCGAGCAGGTGCACGTGTTCTTTCGTGCGACGCTCACCGGCGGGCGCTATGCCGCCGGCCCCGAGAGTCTCGAGGTGACACTCATCGCTCCGGCGGACATTCCGTGGGCGGACATCGCTTTCCCGAGCACCGAGTTCACGCTGCGGCGTTACCTCGAAGACAGGGCTGCCGGGCAGGAGCCGTATCACTTCACCACCATCGAGCGGCGCCGCCGCACGCCCGACGGTTGATTCAGCGGCCGCGGGCACACCGTGGCACAATGTTCAGGGCGTCTGGCGCGCACTGCCAGCGAGCGCGGGGTGCGCGTCGCGGCGCGCCGCGCGAGGAAGCTCGCCATGACCTTTGTCGTCACCGAAAACTGCATCAAGTGCAAATACATGGACTGTGTCGAGGTCTGTCCGGTCGACTGTTTCCATGAAGGGCCGAATTTCCTCGCCATCGATCCCGAGGAATGCATCGACTGCACGCTGTGCGAGCCGGAGTGTCCAGTGGAGGCGATCTTTTCCGAAGAGGAGCTGCCGGCCGGCCAGGAGCAGTTCAAGCAGCTGAACGCCGAGCTCGCCAAGCAATGGCCGGTGATTGCCGAGAAGAAGGCGGCGCCGCCCGACGCCAAGGAATGGGAAGGCAAGCCTGACAAGCTGCGCTTGCTCGAGCGATAGCGCGGGCGCGCGGTCCGATGGATCGGCGCGCGGCTCAGCGGCGTGCGCGGCGTCGCCGGGTGAGTGAGTTAGCGGGCGTCCTGCAGATGCTTCGCCAGCACGTCCGGCGGAACGTAGCCTGGCAGCATTTCACCGTCCGCCATGACGATGGCGGGGGTGCCCTCGAGCGCGAGCTGCTGGCCGAGCGCGTAGCTGCGCGCCACCGGCGTGTTGGCACACGGGGGGTTCTTCAGCTCCTCGCCGAGCTTGGCGCGCGTCAGCGCTTCATTGCGGTTGGCCGAGCACCACACCTGCTGGGCCTTGGTCCAGGAGGTCGTGTTGGGACCGGTACGCGGATACAGCAGGTAGCGCACGCGGATTCCCAGGCGGTTGTATTCGCCCATCTGACTGTGGAGCCTGCGGCAGTACGGGCAATCGATGTCGGTGAACACCGTGACCGTGTACTTCGGATCCTTCGGGCCGAAGACCACCATCTCGCGCTCGGGGAACGCCGCGATCGCTTTGACGCGCAGCTCGCGCCGGTGATGCTCGGTGAGATTGTTGTTGCTGCCGAGCTCGTACAGATCACCGCTGAAGCCGTACTTGCCGTCCGCGCTCACGTAGGCGATGTCCGCGCCGCGCGTCAGCTCGTAGACACCGGGAACGGGCGTCGCGCGCAGATCCTCCACGCGCACGCCGGGAATGCGGCCGGCGACCTCGACGCGCGCATCAGCATTGGGATCGCTCTTGAGCTGCGGCTGCGGTGCCGGTGCTTGCGGCAGGGCCGGCGCCTGCGCCACACCGACACTCGCCGCGCTCGAGAGCGTCAGCGCCAGCACCGCAACCAAACTGTTGGCCACCATGATGAGTTCCGTTCGTCTGGGATTGGACCGGTACGCCCGCTGAAGGTTCGACCTCCAACCGGTGTGCAGGGCCGCCGCGAGTCTAGCACGCGCGCCCGCTGCGGGGCGGAGCGGCGACAGCGCTCAGCCGCGCGGATGATGCGTTGCGTGCAGCTCCTTGAGCCGCTCGCGCGCGACGTGGGTGTAGATCTGGGTGGTCGACAGATCGCTGTGCCCGAGCAGCATCTGCACCACGCGCAGGTCGGCGCCGTGATTGAGCAGATGGGTGGCAAAGGCGTGCCGCAGGGTATGCGGCGAGAGTTCCTTGGCGATGCCGGCTTTGCGCGCGTAGCGCTTGATGATGTGCCAGAAGGCCTGGCGCGTCATGCGATCGCCACGCCGCGTCGGGAACAGGTAGTCGGTCTGCCGCTCGAGCAGGATCTCGCCGCGCGCGCTACGGGAGAACTCCTTGAGCGCGCGCATCGCCTCCTCGCCGAGCGGTATCAGCCGCTCGCGATCGCCCTTGCCGAAGATACGGATGACGCCCTGGTTGAGGTTGATCTGGCTCTGGCGCAGGTTGACCAGCTCCGAGACGCGCAGCCCGGTCGCGTACAACACCTCGAGCATGGTGCGATCGCGGTTGCCGAGCGGATCACTTACCACCGGGGCCGACAGCAGCGACTCGACTTCCTCCTCGCTGAGCGAGCGCGGCAGCGAGCGCCCGATCTTCGGCATGGCGATCTGCGCGGTGGGGTCCTCACGCAGCACGCCCTCGCGCACGAAGTAGCGGAAGAAGCGCCGGAAACTCGAAAGCTGCCGCGCGGTCGAGCGCGGGCGGGCGCCGGCGCGCACGCGCCAGGCGATGAAGTCCTGCAGATCCGCGCGCGTGGTGCGCATGATCTGCACGTTGCGCTGTGCCAGCCAGCGCCCGAGCGCCGTCAGGTCGGCGCGATAGGCCGCCAACGTGTTCGGCGACAGGCCGCGTTCCATCCAGACCGCATCGAGAAAGCGGGACACCGCAGGGTCCGCGGAATCGGCGTTGGCGCTCATTGCGATGGCGGTATTGGACAAGCGTCGTCTCGCTGCAGGCCGGAGCTCACCGCCCGCGCGGCGTGCGCCGTAAGGACCCGGTTCCCCGGGCATTTGCTGCACCCAGTATGGTGACCGCGGCCCGGCCATCGACGTGACGATCTTCACATCTGCCGGCCGGCATTAACATAAAGAGAACCGGTTCACACTTCGGATTTCTCCCACCACGCGTTCAGCACCCCTCACGCCATGCCGTCACCACACACCCCGCTGCGGGCCTGCGCACTCGCCGCCGTGCGGCTGGCCTACGGAGCCTGGGCGTGGCTGCTGTTCCTCGCCGTCGGCACGGCCACGTCGCTGGCGCTGGCGGTGCTTCCCGGCCGCGCGCGCCGCCGCGCCGTTGCGCGCACCGCAGCGCGCGCGCTGCTGCTGCTCGCCGGCATGCCGCTGACCGTCAGATTCGCCGCGCGCCTGCCCGACACTCAGTGCGTGGTGGTATGCAATCACGCCAGCTACCTCGATGGCATCGTGCTCACCGCGGCGCTGCCGGCGCGCTTCGCCTTCGTCATCAAGCGCGAGATGACGGCCGTGCCGCTCGCCGGCTGGCTGCTCGGGCGTCTCGGCTCGGAATTCGTCGAGCGCTTCGACCGCCGGCAGAGCGCTGCCGACACGCGGCGGGTGCTGCGCGAGGCCGCCCAGGGCCACTCGCTGGTCTTCTTTCCGGAGGGCACCTTCACCCGCACGCCCGGGCTGCTGAAATTCCATAGCGGTGCGTTCGCCACCGCGCAGCGCGCCGCTTGCCCGCTGGTGCCGGCGGTGCTGCGCGGCACGCGGCGCGCCCTGCCGCCAGACAGTGGGTTGCCGCGACCGGGCCCGATCGAGCTCGAGATCCTGCCGCCGCTCCTGCCGCCCTTCGGAGCGCACGGCGCGCCGGTCGCTCAGGCCGTGGCGCAGCTGCGTGAGCGCACGCGCGCGGCGATGCTGGCCGCGCTCGGCGAGCCCGACCTCACATGTTCCGACGGTACTGACCGCCCACCTGATACAGCGCCTGCGAGATCTGCCCCAGAGAGCAGACCTTGACGCTCGCCATCAGCTCGGCAAACACGTTGCCGCCGCCGGCGGCAGAGCGCTGCAGTGCGCTGAGCGCCGCGTGCGAGCCGGCGGCGTTGCGCGCCTGAAAGGCGCGCACCGCGGCGACCTGCTGGCGCTTCTCCTCCTCGGTGGAGCGGATCAGCTCCGCCCCGCGGTGCTCGTCGGCGCCGTCGGCAGCGGACAGGAAGGTGTTGACGCCGACCAGCGGCAGCGAGCCGTCGTGCTTACGGGTCTCGTAGTAGAGCGACTCCTCCTGGATCTTGCCGCGCTGATACATCGTCTCCATGGCGCCGAGCACCCCGCCGCGCTCGGACAGCGCCTCGAACTCGCGGTACACCGCCTCTTCCACCAGATCGGTCAGGTAGTCGATCGCGAACGAGCCCTGCCAGGGGTTTTGAATCCTGTTGAGACCGAGCTCGCGGTTGATGACGAGCTGAATCGCCACCGCGCGCCGCACGCTCTCCTCGGTCGGCGTGGTGAGCGCCTCGTTGTAGGCGTTGGTGTGCAGACTGTTGCAATTGTCGAACAGAGCGTACAGCGCCTGCAGCGTGGTGCGGATGTCGTTGAAGGAGATCTCGCGCGCATGCAGGCTCCGGCCCGAGGTCTGCACGTGGTATTTGAGCATCTGGCTGCGCGCGCCGGCCTGGTAGCGCTCGCGCATGGCGCGCGCCCAGATGCGGCGCGCCACGCGGCCGATCACCACGTACTCCGGATCCATGCCGTTGGAGAAGAAGAACGACAGGTTGGGCGCGAAGTCATCGATCTGCATGCCGCGCGCGAGGTAGTACTCGACGATGGTGAAGCCGTTGGCGAGCGTGAACGCGAGCTGCGAGATCGGATTGGCACCGGCTTCGGCGATGTGGTAGCCGGAGATGGAAACCGAGTAGAAGTTGCGCACCCGCTGGTCGATGAAGTACTGCTGCACGTCGCCCATCATGCGCAGCGCGAATTCGGTGGAGAAGATGCAGGTGTTCTGCGCCTGATCCTCCTTGAGGATGTCGGCCTGCACCGTGCCGCGCACCGCTTCCAGTGCCGCGGCGCGGATGCGCTCATAGGTCTCGCGCTCGAGCAGCTGGTCACCGCTCACCCCGAGGAGCGCGAGCCCGGAGCCGTCGTGATGCGCGGGCAGTGCGCCGTGGTAGACCGGTGGCGCCACGCCGCGCGCACTGGCCGCCGCGTGCAGCGCGGCGATCTGCCGCTCGGCCGCCGCCCAGCGTCCCTCGGCTCTCAGGTAGCGCTCGACCTGCTGGTCGACCGCGGTGTTCATGAACATCGCCAGGATGATCGGCGCCGGTCCGTTGATGGTCATCGACACCGAAGTGACCGGATCGCACAGGTCGAAACCCGAGTAGAGCTTCTTCATGTCATCGAGCGTCGCGATCGATACGCCGGAATTGCCGATCCGCCCGTAGATGTCCGGTCGCGTGTCGGGGTCCTCGCCGTAGAGCGTGGTCGAGTCGAATGCCGTCGACAGCCGCGGTCCATGGCCGTGCGCCAGGTAGTGGAACCGGCGGTTGGTGCGCTCCGGCCCCCCCTCGCCCGCGAACATGCGCGTCGGGTCCTCCTCCTCGCGCCGGTAGGGATAGACGCCGCCGGTGTAGGGATACGACCCCGGCAGATTCTCAGTGAGGATGAAGTGCAGCACCTCGCCCCAGTCCTTGAGGCGTGGTACCGCGAGCTTCGGTATCGGCGAGCGCGCCAGGCTCTCGGTGTAGTTCTCGCCCGTGATCACGCGGTCGCGCACCTTGTAGGAGTAGTTCGCCTCGGTCGCCGAGCGAACGCGCGCCGGCCAGTGCTTGAGCTCCGCCACGGCGGCCGCGCCGATTTGCGCGAGCGCGCGGTTGTAGGCGGCGCGCAGCTCGCGCCGCGTGGCGTCCACGGCACTCTCAGCCAGCGCGGCGGGCGGATAGGGCTCGAGCGCTTCCGGGAGCCGGTCGTCCTTGAGCGCGACTAGTGCCTGATACAACCCGGAGGCGCGCCGCGCCGCCTCCACTTGCGCCTCGATCTGGGCGCGGGCGGCACGCCCACCCGAGGCGATCTCGGCGAGGTAGCGGGTGCGCGCGCCGGGAACGAGCGGCACGCTCGCGGTGAGCTCGGTCGGCCCCGGCGTGCTCAACTGCCAGGAGCGCCCGGCGCTGCGGCGCTGCTCGAGCGCCGCGCACAGCGCGGCGAACAGGCGGTTGACGCCCGGATCGTTGAAGCGGCTGGCGATGGTCGGAAACACCGGCAACTCGGCATCGGGCAACCTGGTGCGCTCGGGGTGGTTGCGCCGCCACTGTTTGCGGATGTCGCGCAGGCTGTCGGCGGCGCCACGCTTCTCGCTCTTGTTGAGCGCGATGAAGTCGGCATAGTCGAGCATGTCGATCTTCTCGAGTTGGCTGGCGGCGCCGTAGTCACTGGTCATCACGTATACCGACAGGTCGCTCAAGTCGGCGATCTCGCTGTCGGATTGGCCGGTGCCGGCGGTCTCGACGATCACCAGGTCGAAGCCCGCCGCCTGATAAAGCTCGATCACTTCGCGCAGCACCGCCGCGGTCGCCAGGTGCGCACGCCGCGTGGCAAGCGAGCGCATGTAGATGTTGTCCGCCGCCAGGCTGTTCATGCGAATGCGATCGCCGAGCAGTGCGCCGCCGCTGCGCCGGCGGGTTGGGTCCATGGCCACCACCGCGATCTGCGCCGAGGGGAAATGCCGCACCAGCCGGGCGAGCAGCTCGTCGGTGAGGCTCGACTTGCCCGCGCCTCCCGTGCCGGTCACGCCGATCACCGGGACCGGCTGGCGCGTGCGGCTCACGGCGCGGCGGATCGCTTCAGCCTGCGCGCCGCCCGCCCCTCCCGGGCCGTCGCTCTCGAGCACCGAGATGGTGCGCGCGATCAGGCCGTGGTCGCGCGCATTCAGGGGGCGGAATTCATACGCCGGCTTCTGCGCTGCGCCGATGCGCGCGAACACGTCGTCGATCATGCCGGCGAGGCCGAGGCGCCGCCCGTCCTCGGGGGTATAGATCTTCTCGACGCCGTAACGCTCGAGCGCCTCGATCTCGTGCGGCGCGATCGTGCCGCCACCACCGACCACCACGCGCACGTGGCCGTAGCCGCGCTCGCGCAGCATGTCGATCATGTAGGTGAAGTACTCGTTGTGGCCGCCCTGGTAGGAGCTGACGGCGATCGCGTCGGCGTCCTCGTCGATGGCGGCACGCACGATGTCGGCAACGCTGCGATTGTGGCCGAGGTGCACGACTTCTGCGCCGCGTGCCTGCAGCAGGCGCCGGATCAGGTTGATGGCCGCGTCGTGACCGTCGAACAGCGAGGCGGCCGACACGAACCGCAGCGGTGCGCGGCCCGCCGCCGGTTCGCTGCGCGCCCACGCCGCGCTACTCTTGGGATCGGCGCTCACGTGCGTTCATTCCTGCGCTGTGCGCTCAGGGTTGTCATTTTACCCGTGAGTAGGATATGCTACCCGTGAGTATGGTCGCGCGACCGGCGAGCCGTCAACCTGCGCGGGCGGCGCTCCCTGCCCCGCCGCGTGACCGCATCGTCGCCGCCGCGCCGCTATAATACCCCTACGCAATGAACAGCCGCCGCGCCAGCCCGACGACCCCGGGCAAACCGTCCACGACCAACGCTTCCCCCTGGCGGGCGAGTCGCGAGCGGCTGCGTGAGCGCGAGCTGAAGCGTGAAGCCGTGATCCGCGCTGCGGCGCGCGAATTCAATCGCAAGGGCTACCACAACACCTCGCTCGATGACATTGCCGCCCGTCTCGAGGTCACCAAGCCGACGGTCTATTACTACGTCACCAGCAAGGAGCAGCTGCTGTTCGAGTGCTTCCGCGCCGGGGTCGAGCCGATCCGCGCGGCCTGCCGCGAAGTGCGGCAGCTCGCGCTGCCGGCGCGCGCCCGCCTTGCCGCGGTGCTGCGCCACTACGGCGAGGCGGTGGCCTCGGAATTCGGCTGGTGCATGGTGCGCGCGGAGGATCAGGACCTCTCGCCCGCGATGAGCCGCCACATCAAGTCGCTCAAGTCCGAGATCGACCAGGGGATCCGCCGCCTGATCCGCGAGGGGATCCAGGACGGCTCGATCCAGTCGTGCGACCCGAAAATGACGGCCTTTGCGCTCGCCGGCGCGCTCAACTGGATCGCGCACTGGTATCGTGAGGACCAGTCGCTGACCGGCGCGCAGATCGCCGCTGCCTTCGTCAGCGTTTTCGAGGGGGGGCTGCGCCCGCGCGGCAGCAGCGCCTCCCAGGTAGGCGCCCGGGCGCGCACGCCACGTCGTGCGCGCGGCGTCCTCGCCGCTGAGCGGGGTTGAACGCTCGAGGCGAGTCGCAAGCCCAGACCAAGACCAGCGAGGCTCCCATGTCCACTCCAGATGTCGTGATCGTCTCCGCCAGGCGCACCCCGATCGGTGCGTTCATCGGCGCCCTCTCACCTCTGACGGCGGTGCAGCTCGGCAGCGCCGCGATCAAGGCGGCAGTCGAATCCTCGCGGATCGACGCCGGCGAGGTGCAGGAGGTCATCATGGGATGCGTGCTGCCGGCGGGACTCGGCCAGGCCCCGGCGCGCCAGGCGGCGCTCGG
>Ga0307477_10004192_pt1 | contig 10524 bp, 10 predicted proteins | sample atmos_gasesECM2C_FD_203316 | JGI IMG/M metagenome (GOLD analysis project Ga0307477, IMG submission 203316) | Hardwood forest soil microbial communities from Morgan-Monroe State Forest, Indiana, United States - atmos_gasesECM2C_515 | ecosystem: Environmental > Terrestrial > Soil > Temperate... | reverse complement strand
CGCGTCGTAGTTGAAAGCCAACTTCAGCTCTTTGCCATTCACGTTCCGCAGGACGTAGATTTTTTTTCGCTTGGCGAATTCCTTCAGTCCCCCGGCCTCGATGATGATTTGCGAAACGGTGGTGGTGCTGTTGATGTGGAATACGCCGATATGGGCCACTTGCCCGATCAGATAAACCTTGCGGCTGTTTATCTCGCGCACCGAAACCGTTACTTGGGGCGCGGTGATGAATGGCTGTAGCTTTTCGGTCAAAATATCTTGCAGCTTCAGAGGAGTGACCCCGACAACGTAAACTTCGTTGACTAGTGGAACCGTGATTTTTCCATCCGGGCGGACAACAACTTGCAGAGTGAGCTCTTTTTCTCGCCAGACGTCTATGTCCAGTACGTCTTGCTCGCCGATCGTGTATCCCGCCAATGATGGGTCGTCGGCTCGAATTGCTTTGCTGGCCGAATCTGCGGGTTTTGCTGGGGCGGTGGAAGCGCCGGCCGTTTTATTTGCAGGGGCAGGTGAAGCCCCAGCCGGCGGATTGGCAGGTGCGCCCGAACCGTTTTGCGCCTTCACGACCGGTGCCGCCATCGCGAGCAGGGCGGCGACAGCGAGAAGTAGTGACTGTTTCACGTTCTTTTTCTCCATGGTCTGCAAATTCTTGATGCGTTGCAAGAGCTGTTCAGCTGGGCAGAAATCGCGGCAAAATCAGGGACATTTTCTCCGCAAGCGCAACCATTGCTGGAAACGTTTTAGTATCTCCGGCAGTCCGAACCGCCGTTAACCGTATCAGCGCTCCGTCTGTGCGTCCTTTTGTAATCCCATCCCACGCTAGATAGATTTTACCAAGATACTCGCTGGCGAATATCCGGCCGCGGGATTGATACCAATACAAAACGTCCTGCTGTGAGCCGTCCTTCTGAATCACATAGTGATTGGCATCGAACCCGGAGTCCGGCGATCCTTGACCTGAAATTCTTATCACGTCCGAAGAAATCGTTTGCCATCCAGCGCCCGGAAGGCAGTTTTTGGGAGAATGCAGCGCGTCGCCGCTTCGTTGTGAACGGTAGTAAACAATAAATAAGCCTACAGGAGCGCTGCCAGCGTCGCTGCGATAATCTCGAAGCAGGTAGTCGTCCGCTCCCAAGACCTTTTTCACGCTGTCATCTATTTCCGGCAAGTTTCGGCCCGACCAACCATCCAGCTGCTCTGGAAAAGTGGCGAGCTCTGCGGGAGCCGACACCGGATGTCCGTGAGACAGCCCGCGCAGGTCCACGGTTGTAACAAGCAGCAGCGCGATCAGGCAGCCGAAGCGCACTTTGTCGCTCATGCCGCCCTACCTGTGTTCGAGTGTGCTTCGAATTTCCTTAATATTTGCGTCACGCCCAACATGATCGCCAGAGAACCCAGAAACAGTAGCCACCCGGAGAAGGTATGGAAGAACCCTTCAGCCCACCTTGCACCGAAGTAGTTGCCGATAAGTCCGGCCCCTGCCACGCGAGCTGCATTCATGCCCAGCGTAATCGGCACCGCCGTGACAACTAGAATCAATCGCGCTCGCCATGATAGCCGCAGCAAATATCCAATCAACACCGCGAAGGCCAGCATGGAAATCAACGACCTGATTCCGGAGCAAGCTTCCGCAACGCCGGCCGTAAAATTGGCCAGGTAGAGAACATTTCCTTCGCAAACGTTGGGCACTCGCAATATATCTAAGATTATTTGCGCGAGACGCGACGCCAGCAATTGCAGCGGAAATGTAATCGAGTAAAAGATAATTGCCGGCAACGGAATCATAAATAGCAGCCAGGCGATGGGGAACGCGGCCAGTCGAAACACCTCAGGCCCAAATAAAAAAAGAGTGATTCCGCAGAGCAAAACCAGAAACGAAGAGTGAGCCACGAAATTTTCCGCGCCCCACGTTCCCGCCGCAAGTTGCACGAGTGCTAAGACTACAATGCCGAGCGCCCACGGCTGCGGGGATACCTTGGCGGTCTCCAATTCTGATCTTCGTTGCCAGAGCATCCAGAAAAATGCAACCGGAACGAAAAAGCCATGGGAGTAATTTTCGTCGCTCCACCAGTCTGAAACCAACTTGGCGAAATTGGTGGCATACAACGCACCCAAGAGCAGCGTCGTTACCACGAGCGGCCACATCTGGGCGCGAACCCATTCGGCGACGGTGACAGTCTTGGCTGGGGTATTAACTCCCCGAAGCGTTTCTATGGCAGTTAGGCTCAACTAGTGTCCAGAACGAGGCTAGGATTCCCTAGGGGATACATCCCCCTACTTTGCACACTTCATTCCAAAAGGGGCTGAGTTCATGAGTATACCTAAAACTGCTACTATTCACTAAAGAAAGGAGTTGAGCGGCCTCGAAAATGGGGCGAAACGCGCACACGGGAATACTTTCGGACTTCCGATTGCATAGCGGAAGCAATTTTCCTAAAGGGAGCAACCGTTTTCACTCTTTAAGACAATTTTCAGGAATTTTTCGGTCCACCGGAAGCTTCCTAGCCCAGAAGCGAAAGCCAACGGGCTCTAAACAGGCAAGTTATAGCCTGTCCCTTGGAACTCGGCGCCGGTTTCGAGAGAGGCGAGTAGGAGGTTGGCGCTCCGCTTGATCTTGCTGCCCATGTGATTGCGTCTGAAATCAGGTAGACTCTTCTCGTTCCAAAATGAGGTTATCCCCAGGAATGGCTGAAACTAGCAGTTCGACGTTGAGTCAAGGAACCGCGGTTACCCGTCCGGTGAACGCAGACCGTTTAACGGACGCTCTTACGGTCGACGTCGAGGACTATTTTCATGTGGAGGCATTCGCGGAAAACGTCAGCCGAGAAAAATGGCCTAGCTTTCCACCGCGCGTGCATGCCAACTGCGAGCGTATTCTCGAGCTCTTCGAAAAGCACGGCTGGCACGCTACTTTTTTTGTGCTCGGTTGGGTCGCCGAGCGTGAACCTGCGCTGGTCCGAAAAATTGCGAATGCCGGCCATGAATTGGCGTGCCATAGTTACGCGCACCGCCGGGTTTTCTCTCTCTCGGCAGAGGAATTTCGGGACGATCTGCGGCGCGCTCGCGGGCTAATCGAAGACGCCGCGGGCGTTCGTGTTGTCGGCTATCGCGCCCCAACCTTTTCGATTCTTCGCCGAAGTATTTGGGCCTTGGATATCCTGGCCCAGGAAGGTTTTCTTTACGACTCCAGCATATTTCCGATTCGCCACGATCTTTACGGATTCCCGGAATTTCCGCGATTTCTTCAGCGCATAGATTTGTCCTCCGGACGCGAAATCTTCGAAGTTCCCATGTCCACCATACGTTTCGCGGGGCTCAATTGGCCGATGGGTGGTGGCGGTTATCTTCGGCTTTTGCCCATGGTTTATACATCCTGGGCGATACGGCGCGTCCACCAGCGCGACCGGCAGCCGTTCATTCTTTACTTGCATCCTTGGGAACTCGACCCAGGCCAGCCGCGCATAAACGGTGGATGGAAATCTAGGCTGCGCCACTATTCCGGTTTGTCTGGAATGGAAAGCCGCCTTGAGGCGCTGCTGGAACGGGGTCGATTTGAGCCGCTGATCGATCTGGTCAATAGGCTTCGCGATTCGGCCCCGGCCTTCCAGGAATCGCTGACGTGAACCGAATTTCCTCTTCAGGAGCACGCTCTGAGGTGCTCGTTCAATATTGCTTTTTCTGATCTCACTTTCAATAAAAATTTGTCCCAACAGGTTCATCATTCGAAGAATTGTCAGCGATTTTGCGAGCCATCCAGCCAATGCCAGATAGAATTGAAAGCGGAATCTATAAATGGTAGACGTATACATCACCGTCGATACGGAGTGCTCGCTGGGCGGTGCGTGGGAAAATCCTCAGTGGAAGCCCGTTGGCCCGGGCCCGGCCGTTCTCGGTCGCATCGGGTCGCGCTTCTACGGCATACCGCTCATCATGGATATCCTTGAGGAACATGGCCTGCGCGGCACTTTCTTTACTGAGGTTCTCGTTCGCGACTTGCTCGCTGATTCCGAATTAGCAGAAGCATACGCCCCGATTCGCCGGCGCGGTCACGACGCTCAGCTTCACTTGCACCCGGTCTTTCATTACTACCACCAGGTGACCCAGGGATTTTTGCGGCGAGAAGATCTTCCCCCGCGTATGGATCTGATCGGTGGCTTGCCCTTTGATACTCAGGTCGAACTTCTAAAAAAAGGATGCTCAATTTTTCAGGAGATCTTTGGATCGATGCCTTTGGCATTTCGTGCAGGATGCTACGGGGCGAGCATGTCAACTCTGGATGCTCTGGGAAAAGTGGGAATCCCGTATGACAGCAGCTTTAACGCTGCATACCTTGGCGATAGCTGCTTGATGGGCCCGAGGGAGGCAACCAACATTCCTTGGCGCAGCGGCTCCGTCTGGGAAATACCGGTTACTACCTTCGAAACCGGCGCAGGCAGCATGCGAGGCCTGAAACCGTTGGAAGTGAGCGCGGTCAGCTTGCGTGAATTGCAGGAGGTTCTGGAGCAAGTAGAACGTTTGGGCCAAGGCACAGCCATCGTGATGCTGCACTCTTTTGCCTTCTTGAAGAGAGCAGACGTGCAATTCCAAAAAATGCGCCCGGACCGTCTGGTGATTCGGCGTTTCCAAAAGTTTTGCGATTTCCTTCAACGCAACAAGGACCGCTTTCGCGTAATGACCTTTTCTGAACTCTCAAAACCAGCCGAAAATGCGCCCAAGATTCCTCTTCCTTGTATGGGAGTGTTGATCCCGGCTGTACGCAAACTCGTTCAAGCCGCGAACAGACTTTATTGGATTTAGTTGCAGAAGCGCATGGCTACAAGATGCTTCGCGCTCCGCGTGCAAGGCCCATTGCAATGATATAACTCGAGCGAAATCCCTCAGCGAGTTCGAAAAGCCAAAGGAATAGAAAAAGATCCAATAAAATGCCGCCTTTCGTAATGATTTGCGACAACAGGTCAGACACCCGCGGAGTCGCGCAGATCCACCGGGCTATCCATAGTGCGCTAGCGGCGATTAAAATTCCCGCGAGGATGTCGATAGGATAGTGGCCGCCCACGTAAACGCGCGGCGCCGAAATCCCCAGCAATACCCATAGCATCAGCAGCGCACTAAGCCGCCGCTTGAACGGCCAGAAGCCCGCCGCAACAAGCAGATAAATCAGGGTGGAGTGGCTCGGAAAGCAGTTGTGGTTCCCGTCATTCCAAAAATAATCCGGATATAGCGTTTGAAAGCGCGGCACGAGCGAAGGAGCAGGCCAGCCGATCCATGGCCGCCATGCCAGGGATACGATCATTGCCAGAAAAAAAGCGAGGACGACTTCCAGGAGCCGGCCGCGGCGCCAGGCCCTCCGCTCATCCCCCATCCGCCAAAACAGGAAGAAGACCGCGGAGAATATCCATGTGCTGGCGAGGGCATTGACCGTAAGGAATTGCGCTAGCGTATCCCGCCTTCCGGTGTGTGGAACCAGCCAAAAAAAATCACGCAGGACACGGTAGTTCCAGTCCGAAAAAATTGGCCCGTGCGGCACGTTTCGCCCTCCCTGAGAACAACTGAAGCGAAGTATAAGACGTTACGTCCGCTACAGGTAATATGATCAGAAGGGAAGGGCGGATCAAATCAACACCGAGTTCGTGTCGCCTCGGGTGCACTGCGGAACAAGAACTCAAATGGGCTTTGCTAGGCCCCAAAACAAACTAGCCCGGCAACGAAGATTATTCGTGCCGGGCCAGCTAAAAATCTGCGGATCGAATTACGCTGTCTGGCGTGCGTTCCAGCGCTTCGTCGCAAAAAATAGAACCGGTATCAACGAAAGGAAAAGTAGGACTGTGCTCGCCTCCGGAGTATTAACGAGACTCACGGAAATAATATCCCCGGTGGTGAGTGTGCCATTGAACAATTCAAAGCCTATTTGTGGTCCAAACGGGATTCCCCCGCCGCAAGATCCGCCACCAAGGCTGCTGAAAATATTCGAATTGCAGGTGTAAAAGTCAAGCTGCGGGTCTCCTGGAGGCCCAGGGGGAATACCCACGATCTCAATGAACATATTGTGGATAGTTTCGGGAGCATTCAGCGGCGCATCCGATACAAACTGCAACATCTCGGAAGACCCGATGAGCGAATAATTGATGATCAGCGGATGCATAGCACTTGTCACTGCATCCGTGAAGGTCATGATATTGAGAGGACGGATTCCGTGAGTAACCATGCCCCCGGTAGGCTTATTGATCGTAAGCTTAGGGTCATTCGAAGGCGTGTTATTCAGGATCGAGCCTGCATTAGCTGCCGCTGCTGACATTGCAACTAGTGCCGCTATGCAAAGAACCTTTGTTAGTCTCATCGACAAACCTCCGAGGACAGAAGCTGCTTCAGCAGCACACCTTCCAGGAGCATCTTAGATACCAAACTAGCCACCAAATGTCAACACTAACTCATTTAGATTCTTCACCGCTCCCGCTCCAAAAAACCTCCAAACTCTAATGTATGCAACTAATTTCACAATCCTGGAACCGCCATAGCCTGAAAAGAAAGCTAGCATTTTGAGTCAGTTGTCCACTTATGCCGATCTCAGCAGCGAATGCAGCACGGAATGGAAGAGCATTTCTCTAAGCCATGTCACTCTACTGTTCCGGAGAGCCCAGTTCTTGCACCGCATCCAGCATCACGCCTGATAACCACAGTTATGGTGGCACGAGGAGGCTATCATATCGTCGTGCTGCGGATTACACCCTAAAGCCTACTAAGTCTATAGAGATTATGGGACGAAGAGAGTTAAACTCTAATTTATGAAAATTTCCCAAAAAGGCCTGTATGCCCTTGAAGCTCTCATCTTCTTGGCTCGCCGGTACGAAAAAGGGGCGATCAAGATACGCGAGATTGCGGCCACCGAAGATCTGCCTGAGAAGTTTCTCGAACTTATTCTCCTTGAACTCAAGCACGCTCGTATCGTCGAGAGTGAGCGCGGTGCCAAGGGCGGCTATCGCCTCAAACGCGACCCATCGAAGATTTTTCTAGGCGAGATCATACGCACGATCGACGGCCCTCTGGCCCCGTTCGAAGATGCCGAAGGATTACGCCGTCACGTGGAGCAGGACAAGAAACACAGCGCGCTTTTTCGCGTTCTCTTATCCGTTCGGAACGCCGCTGCGGGCATTCTCGATCACACGTCTTTGTCCGACATCTGTGATGACAAGCGTTAAGGAGCCCGTTTAAACTTGCAGCGACTAAGCATGAACATGGGGCAAAATAAATAATGGTTGAACATCGGAAACTGTCACGCCGCAAATTGCTGGGCACTGCCGCGATCGCTGCAACTGCGGCAGCGGCTGGCGGATTGGGAACGGTCACAAGTTTATTCGGTGAACAATCCCAAGTTCCCAGTGATGAAAAATCCCTGCCCACTTTTACCGGCCCGTCGCAGAATCCGTACTGGAATTCAGTAGGACCGGTAGTGCAATATCCTCAAAAATTTCCGCTGGTGCTGCTCACGGACCGGCCCGTGCAGCTCGAAACACCACGCCACTACTTCGAGGCGGCCTTCACACCGAATGGAGCCTTTTATGTGCGCTGGCATCTCGATGAAATTCCTAACAGCGTGGATCTCGCGTCCTGGCGTTTAAATGTAGAAGGCAGCGTTGAACGCCCTTTGAAATTTTCAATGGGAGATCTTACCAGCAAGTTCAAGCCGGTCACCGTAGCGGCAGTCAATCAATGTTCCGGAAACAGCCGCAGCAAGTTCCAGCCGCGCGTCCCCGGCGGACAATGGGGCCACGGCGCCATGGGTAATGCAAAGTGGACCGGGGTGCCTCTGCGCGAACTTCTCGATGCCGCCAAAATAAAACAAGATGCGCTGTTCGTGCAATTCCGAGGCTTGGATGAAGGCAAGGGCCCTGAGGGACATGGCTCACACGAATTTCTGAAATCTCTGGACTTGAAAAATACCGTCTTGGACGACTGCATTGTCGCCTACGCCATGAATGACGAGCCGTTGCCCATGCTAAACGGCTTTCCCGTGCGCCTCGTCGTTCCCGGTTATTTCGCCACGTACTGGATGAAGGGCCTTAGTTGGATACGCGTGCTGGACAAGCCGGATGAGAATTTTTGGATGAAAACAGGCTACCGCGTTCCCGACACTCCGCGCGGCGACACTACTCCGGAAGATATGAAAACGGGCAATGTGAAAACTGTGCCCATCAATCGCATGCCGGTGCGCTCTTTCATCGTTACTCCCGACGGCGCGACCAAGCTCATCTCGCAAATTCCCCTCACCATTCGCGGAATCGCTTTTAGTGGCCACGGTGCGATCAATAAACTAGAAATCTCGGTTGACGACGGGAAATCGTTCAACGCCGCTGACCTCGGCGAAGATTATGGTCCGTATTCGTTTCGCACGTGGTCTTACAAATGGGCGCCTCCGAAGCCTGGCCGCTACGTTTTGGCAGCGCGTGCAACGGACAGAAAAGGGAACAGCCAACCGGACGAAGACGTCTGGAATCCCGGCGGATATTTGTGGAATCGCATCGACCGTCAAGAGATATTCGTGGGACGCAATAGTTGAGAGAGCCTATGAGACGCACAACGATTGGGTTCATTGCAATTTTGGCGGGATTGGCTGCTGTGGCGAGCAGTCTGGTGTATGCCCAATTCAATGCCGGCTACTACGCCGTGCGAAATCCGGGAGCTATCGCCCAGTCTGCTCTGCCTAAGGAAACCGACGGCGCAACTTACAGCGTAGCCGCTTATCCTCTATATACGCCTGAATTGGCGCCCGGCACAGGACGCGAAGAGGTCCAATCTTATTGTTCAACCTGCCACAGTACGCGCTACATCACCATGCAGCCACCACTTCCGCCGGAAACCTGGGCTGCCGAGGTGAACAAAATGGTGAAGGTGATGGGCCAGCCGATCCCTGAAGAGGTGCAACCGGTCATCATCAAATATCTGCAGACACATTACACGCCTGAAACTCGCAAGCCCTAGCCGTTCGTAGCCGTCCAACGTAACAAAACTCCACAATTCATTAAGGTCACTCGCTCCAGAAGTCGGGAACGGGCTCCTGGAACCCGATCACTATTGCAGTGCGTTGCAAATATTTCGAGCGTTCAGCGACCACATGGCATTCGTGCTCCTTGTGGTTCACCTTGTTAATCAGGATCAGGCGCTGGCCGCACCTCACCGGAGAAGTGAGGGTGATCAGTCCACCGCCGGCGTTTACCCGCAGAGCTTCGGTCCCTTCATGGAAAGGTTCACTTTCGATGGTTCGTCCATAAACTAAGACCGGCAGGTATACCCATTTTCGCTCGCCGCGTCGGCGTTCATCAACCCGGACAAGCGTACTTAAATCATCGTGCTCCCCGGCTAGATTCGCAGGCTCTTCGGGATCGTGCAAGAAATTCCATATCTTACTCACAACTTTCCTCGTGCCTTACATATTCGATTGTACCCCTAGCATCTGTTAAGAGGTCGTCGGGCGCCACATCAGAAAGAGATTCATGTGTCGTGAATCTCACATTAAATCTCTCTTATAGTTGCAGACAACTTGAGTATGCCGGATAATACACCGTTTGGGACAAGCTCGAGCCGTCCTGGCCGCTTGCTATGATGAATTGTCCTCACTGCAGCACTGCCAATCCGGATTTCGCAACATCCTGCAAAGAATGTAGCACCCCGCTGCTCTCCATTAACGACTCGGATTCGGAAACAATTCAGATGGTGGATCCTTCCGCCATCGCTCTGGGCAGCGATTTCGGCACGCGCTACCGCATTGAATCGTTGCTAGGGCAAGGCGGTATGGGCCGGGTTTATAAGGCCTATGACAAGGAACTCGATCGTACCGTCGCAATCAAGGTAGTTCGCGAGGGTGCCATCGGGCAAGTAGACGCCTTGAAGCGCTTCAAGCAGGAGCTCGTGCTCGCCAGCAAAATTTCCCATAAAAATATTCTGCGCATTCACGATATGGGCGAAGTGGCGGGTGTGCGGTTCATTTCCATGGCGTACATCCAGGGGAAGGACCTGCAGCACATCATCCGCGAAAACCCGAAGATGCCGCTGGATCGCGTTGTGAGATTTGCGCAACAAATCGCTGAAGCGCTTGCGGCCGCCCATGCCGAAGGAGTCGTGCACCGCGATCTGAAGCCACAAAATTTGCTAGTCGGCAACGACGATCAAATCTTTGTCTGTGACTTCGGCCTGGCGAAATCCTTCGAGGAAAGCGCGATCGGCATGACTCGCACGGGTGCGTTCCTCGGCACACCGCGATACATGTCTCCCGAGCAGGTGGAAGGCAAGCCCGCGGATCAGCGCGCCGACATTTACGCCTTTGGTTTGATCCTCTACGAAATAGTGACGGGCGACGTCCCGTTCACCGGCGAATCGACGCTGAAGGTGATGTATCAGCGGATACAGGAAAAGCCGAAGAACCCGAAACTGATCAACGCGGACCTGCCCAATTGGCTCGTGCGCATCATCATGCGCTGCCTGGAAAAAGATCCAGCCGACCGTTATCAAAACGCTTATGAAATTCTAGCG
>Ga0307477_10004190_pt1 | contig 10525 bp, 3 predicted proteins | sample atmos_gasesECM2C_FD_203316 | JGI IMG/M metagenome (GOLD analysis project Ga0307477, IMG submission 203316) | Hardwood forest soil microbial communities from Morgan-Monroe State Forest, Indiana, United States - atmos_gasesECM2C_515 | ecosystem: Environmental > Terrestrial > Soil > Temperate... | reverse complement strand
AGAAGGGCAGGTTGCGACCTGGAGATCGCCAATCCGAAGCAGCGGATTCGAGATCTATTCAGCCGCAGCAGGCTTTCTTCAGTATTCGAAGGGCACGAAGATTTGCTTGGGATGACTCCCGACTAACCGTCAGCAATCCGTTGGCATTTTCGGCATCCGAGCGGACGTGTGCTGATCTCCGTTAGCTTCCAGCAAACCCGGCAAATAGCGCACTGCATGCCCATTCTGGCGTACTTTGCAGGCCCGCCCCGGACGAGTTTTTGCTTGACAAAATCGTTCTGCGGGTCCAAAGTTCTGCCCCAGGAAGGCTTGGTTTATCGGGCGATCAGCTGGAATGGGCACGGTGGGCGATCCTGGTGCGGGCAATCTGTTGCTTCGACAGTTAAGATCCCTGACGTCTGTGTTTCATTTCAATTTTGATGGCCATTTCCCGTGGTGGCCCTTGGAAGCTCTGTCACCGTGAGCCAATCCACACCTCTTTCCCCGTTATTGATTTAGAACCTTCGTCTAGGTTTTCCAATCCGGTCTGTGCGATGTGTCCGGCAGTGCGGCCTGGGTAGTACCTCGCCTATTCAAGAAATTTGGGCCCCCGCAGCGACGTTCCGTAGTCAAGTCGACCTTTGCCAAAAATGGGGAGCACGCGAAATATGAAATCGCATTACTCTGAGCGCCCGGCCATTTCTTCTGGCTACATCGCCGTCTGTCTGGCACTGGTTATCTGGTGCCTTCTGGTAACACCAGCTGTCTCCCAGGTGGCCGGAGAAAACGTCAATATGGTTTCTGGACTGACATGGCCATACGGCGATCCATTCCTGGAGCGACAAGACGAGCCCAGCATCGCGGTTTCGACCCGCAACCCGTTGCACCTGTTGGCGGGAGCCAACGATTACCGGAGCGTCGACCTGAACCTGCCGGAAGTTCAGCCTGGCGACACATCTTTGACGAATACGCCTACGGGAGAACCGTGGGTGGGTCAGTACGTCTCGACCGACGGCGGAGCGCGGTGGCAAAGCACATTGCTACCTGGATATCCTCAGGATACGTCGGCTCGAGGAATGGCCTCGCCCCTGCATGGCTTCACCACCGCGGCAGACCCGGTGCTCGCCTCTGGCACGAACGGAATGTTCTACTACGGCGGCATTGCCTTCAACCGCGGATCAAGTCTGGGACTGGTCTTCGTCGCCCGGTTGATGGATCTGAACAACAAGGAGAACGGCGACATATCGCAGGACAGCTTTCCAATCCGATACATCAATACTGTTCCGGTAGCGTATGGCACGATTACGCCGTCTCAATTTCTTGATAAGCCGGCGATTGCCGCCGACATTCCGCGCAACAGCAACACGTGCAGCTTCTCCGTTACGCAATCGGATGGGACAGCCGTGCGACAGAAAATTCCTGCCGGAAATGTCTACGTCGCTTATTCAAATGTAGTTACAGCCGCGAATGGTGCCCAGACCAGCACAATTTATTTCAGCCGGTCCACGAACTGCGGCGTGAGTTGGAGCTCTCCGATCGCGATCAGCAGCGGAATTCCAGTCAGCCAGGGCGCAACCATCCAGATTGATCCTGAAACCGGGATCGTTTATGTCGCATGGCGCGTGATCCACAGCACTACCCACCCGAACGATGGAATCGCCATCACCGCCTCGCTGAATGGCGGCCAATCCTTTTTTCCGCCACTTACAGTGGCAAGTCTGCCTCCGTTCAACTTCAATAATCCGCTTGCCCCTTCATTCTTCGATCAAGGCACCACTTATAGCAGTTTCCGAACGACGGCCTACCCTGCGCTGGCCGTTGCCGACAGCGGTATTCCATTCATCCCCGGGCCAATTTATCTGGCATGGTCGCAACGCGGAGTCGGACCAAACGGTGAGGCCCGCATCATGATGTTGGCCGTTCCAGGAAACGCCAGTATTTCGTCTAACGGTTTCAAACCGCCTGCGCCATTTCCAGTTGATAACGGCGCAGTAACCAACGACTTAGGTGGAACATTTCCTGGCCTGACGAGCGGGCACCAGGTTATGCCGGCGATGACCTTCAACCAGGGCAAACTCATGGTGCTCTATTACGACCTGCGCCAGGATCACACCGAAGGCGAGTTCACGCCCAGCGTTTCCCCGCTCACTGACGACTTCACTCCCGACGCCGAAGGAAACTTCTTTGAAGAGGGCCGCAACCAGGTCGCGGAAAATCCGACCCCAGCCTATCTGCCTTACTTCATTTCCGACGCGGGTCTCACGGTTCGGCGCCACACCCTCGACGTAGTCCTGGCGCAATCGAATTTCGGCATCATCCCGCAGTTCACCTACACGCGTGTCAGTCACTATGATTTTGGGCTGTTTGAAGGAGAAATGGGAGGCGAGACCGCCCCATTTCATCAGCTGAAGTACGATCCCCCGAACCTGCCCATGTTCATGAAAGGGCAAGCGTCTTTCATGGGCGACTACATCGTCATTACGGGGCAGCCGTTTGTGTTGGTCAAATGCGGTTCGTCACAATGCTGGACTTACAACAATCCGTTACCTCCCGGGGTGGCTGGTTCGCCTTTCGCCGCACCGAAACCAGCTCCATCCTCTGCCGTTCACTATGCGGGTTTCACCACCAATCAGGACGTTCTTCCGCCTTTTGACAACAACTGGGCCGACTATACGCCTATCGCCACCGGCCAGAGTATTTACGATCCCACGCAGCAAGTGACCGGCTGCACACCCGGGCAATCGGGAAATGAAGGTGATCGCAATCAGAACGTTTACGCGAGCCGCATCAATCAAGGCCTGGTCGTCTCTTCTCCCCAGGTCTCAAAGCCGTTGAGTTCGAGCATCCAGCGTGGCTTCGTACTCCTGATTGAGAACCGGACGAGCGGCCGATCCACGGCGAACGGCCCCGTAAATTATTTCCGCGTGACGGTTGCGAATCAGCCGGTGAATGGATTCGCGTCGTTCGCGCAATTCGTGCCTCCAAGCCCGGTTCCGGCACCCCCGTTTCCCGCCAAGAATAATGGGATAGCCTTCCCGCTCACCAGCGTCGACGTGGCAATTGCTCCGCACACAGGAGTGGCGCGCACGATTTTTGCCGTTTCGAGCAACCCGACGGCCAGCATTCTGGTGAATGTCACGGAGATCGACAGCCTCGGCGGAAAAGTCATCGCCGGGGGGCTGTCAGGTTTTCTGCTTTTCAACGCGGATGGCACGGTCCCTGCGAACCTGGTTGATCCCAATAGGCAGACGGGCCCCAATAGCATTACCAACGTTGAGCTGTATAACCCGAACGTCGCCGCGCCCAATGTGGCAGCTCCGAACGTGGGTGCGCCCAATGTAGCGGCGCCCAATGTGGCAGCTCCGAATGTGGGTGCGCCCAATGTCGCTGCTCCCAACGTAGCCGCGCCGAATGTCGGAGCTTGCAGCATTACCAATCCCAACGTCGGAGCTCCGAATGTTGCCGCGTGCGGCGTTGGGAATCCCAACGTCGCTGCTTTTGGCGTGGCAAATCCGAATGTGGCTGCTCCCAACGTTGCTGCTCCCAATGTCGCGGCGGCGCCACCGTCCGACGCTACTTACACAGTCACGAACCCGAGCGGAAACACCAATACCACCCTGAGTGTGTCGGTTACCGGGAATTCTCCGGTGCCGCTGCAGTTGCTGCTGTCGAAGATTTACCTGACGCCGCAAACCGATGGACTGTGCCACCTGATCACCGTGCAACAGGACATCACCCTGTCGAACGTCCCCAACGTGCCACTCATTCCTCTTAATTCTCTGACGAATCCAAACGTCGCCGCAGCGCCCGTAACCCAGCCCACGATTTCAGTGGAGCCCGGAGGCACGGCGCTGATCACGGTTCGTGGAAACGTGGACATTCCGACGATGCAACAAATCGTGACGGGAGTTGCGCCGGTCGTACAACCTGTCGCAATTAACAGCAACAACACGACCGCGACAACGCCGCCATTCTTTGCTCCAGTGTTTGTTACGACTGCATCTCTTCCCGATGCGGTCGTGAACAAGACCTACAGCGCGATGGTGCAGGTGATCGGCGGCAAGCCGCCGTATAACTGGATGGCAAGCAACCTGCCCGTTGGGTTAACCACGACGGTCAGCACCGACACTACTACTCTGAGCATTTCCGGAAGCCCCAATCCGTCGAACCTCCCCGGAACGCCGGTCATGTTCACCGTTACGGATTCCGAAGGTGCCTCCTCGCAGACGGCGACTCGCACGCTTACCCTGAGAGTGGCGAACCCACTGGTCCCGAATCCCTTCACGCTGTCACCTGGCGTGCAAGGTTTGTCGTACGGCCCGTTCACGTTCACCGCCGCGGGCGGAATTTCTCCCTTAACGTGGCAACTTAACTCGGGGAGCCTCGACGGGTTAGTTCTGAGCAGCAATGGCACCTTGAGCGGAACTCCCACGAGCACCGGCTCCTTCCCCTTCGTGCTGCTCGTAAGCGACAATTCCTCGCCGAGCCAATCGGCGACCGCCGGGGGCACGCTTGTTGTCGGTTCAACTGTAACTTCGCTGTTGTCGTTCGTAACCCAACCGAGCAACACGCTGGTCAATGAGGTGATCGCGCCTGCCGTGACGGTACAGGCAGTCGACGCCTCCCACGCAGTGCTGCCGGGTGTTTCGATCACACTCAGCTTGACAACAGGACCGGGAACGCTAAGCGGAACGCTGACACAAGTGACGGATGCAACCGGCACAGCAAAGTTCTCCAATCTCAGCATCAATGCTACGGGCACTGGAGATGTGCTGACGGCTACGGCGGGCAGCATCACCGCGACTTCGAACGCTTTCAATATCACTTCACTGACGCCGCAGGCGTGCGCCCCAACTCCGGGAGCGCCTATCAGTTGGTGGCCATTCAACGGAAACGCGCTCGATATTCGGGGAGGTAGACCGGGGACGCTACTGGGCGACTTTGGTACCCTAAGCCAGTTCGTTCCCGCCGAAGTCGGCCAGGGCTATAAGCCCAACGGCGCAGCAGCCATGATCACCGTACCGAACGCTTCTGCACTGGTTCCGGTGAACTTTACAGCCGCCGCATGGATAAGAGTCGATGGTATCAACACCACTCCAACCATGTTGATCGTATGGCAAGGGAATAACGCCGGCACGGACACGAGTTCCCCTTGGGCTTTGGGTGTGGTGGGTACGACATTCGGGAGCACCCCCCCAGCAAATGCCACCTGGATTGGTACGCCTGCGCCTGGAAGGGTCTTCGCCATTTTGTCGGACGGTACGAACGAGCTGGACGTGTTTTCGAATACCATTCTCCAGACCGGCGTTTTTTACCACGTGGCGCTCACCTGGATTGGCCCACACGTGGGAGCGATTCTATATGTGAACGGGAATCCCGAAAATTCAGGCACCGGGGCCGCAATGGGATTACTGAGCACACCAACGAATCCGTTCCAGATCGGAGGAATTCTGAATCCTACATCCTCCCCAGATTCGTTCAACGGCGCCATCGATGAGCTGCAGGTCTGGGGTAGCCCGATCAGTCAGTTCCAAATTGCGACTATTTACAATGCCGGCGCGGCGGGCCAGTGCCAGAACCTCTGGTTCACGGAGACGAACGGCACCGTCACCAACAACATCGGTTTCATCACACCGGACGGCGCGACAATCAACGAATTTACGCCACCAACCCACGCCGCCTTCCCGTACAGCATCACCGCGGGCCCGGATGGAAATGTCTGGTTCACGGAAAACCAGCCGAACAAGATCGGCGAATTTAACTCAGTCGGAGGGGGCGCCGGAATTGGCGAGGACCCCATTACGAGCGCGACGCTGCCCGGGACCAATAGTAGCTACGGAGCCCTAGGCCTGACCAGTGGACCCGACGGACAACTGTGGTTCACCGAATCAGTGTGCGTAACCGACCCGTGTTTCGTCGGCAGCATCAGCACGACTGGGACGCTGAACATCTACGGGGTGCCTACTAGCGATGTCGGGCCACTGGGCATCACGGCGGGTCCCGACGGCAACTTGTGGTTTACCGAGACTGGACTTGGAGCACATTCGGGGATTGCAAAACTAACCACCGCCGGGACAATCACCGAGTACCAGACTCCGACCGGTGGCAGTAATCCAGCGGCCGTCACGACTGGAGGGGACGGAAACCTGTGGTTCACTGAGACCGCTGTCAACCAAATCGGCGTGATCACCACGGCGGGTGCTTATCTCCACGAGTTCCCCATTCCGCCTGGACTCGGCAGCGTCATTCTTAATGCTGGTGGGTCGAGTTACCAAGCGGGAGACGTTGTGACCGTCATTCAAGCCGGCGCCAGTGGGGGAACACTTGTCATCGGTAGTGTTGATGGCAATGGCGCGGTTCAGAGCTTTACCACCGGCAGCATCGGTACCGGCTACTCCGCTGCCACCGGGCTCAGTACATCGGGCGGGCACGGTACGGGGCTGGTGGTCAATATTCTTAACACCACGAACGCCTTTCTTCCTGAAGCCATCACGCTTGGGCCGGACGGGAACATCTGGTTCACAGCCGAAGACCAAAATAATGTGCTTGAGGTCACGCCTGGCGGGCAGTTTACAGCTTACCCGGTGCCCAAAGGAGGTAGCGCCGAATTCATCACCGAAGGGCCGGATGGCAACATCTGGTACACAGATAATCTCAACAGTGCGATCGCTCGCTTGGTACCGAGCACGGGAGTCACTACGGAGTTTCCAACTCCAACGGCGAGCAGCGGGCCGTGGGGCATCGGCATAGGGCCAACCGTTGCCCAAACTCCGGCTGCGCCGACGGGTGTCTCACCATCAGCCGCATCAACCACAAGTCAGCCGGTCATCTCTTGGACCGCCAGCACGAGCCCCAATGTGATTGGTTATAACGTGTACCACGCGACCGGACTGAATTCGACGGGCCCGAGTGTGCCGTATACGCTAGCGAACACCTCGTTAGTGACGTCTCCCTTTACTGACAACGTTACAATTCCCGGCAGCAACGCTTGCTCTTACTTCTACTACGTGGTCACCGCTGTGGGAATCGGCAACACCGAAAGCCCACTGTCCACTGTGGGGTTCATCCAACTTGGAGGTGGGTGCTGAGTCGGCGGAAACGGCCCTGTGGTTGGTGCGCCTTTGATCGAGGGAGAGTGGTTTGAAATGTCGGTGATCGACTTAATTTGCCTGCACGCGGCGTATCTACGAAGCGCTGACAGATTAGTGTTGCCCACTAACGGCTGCCGCACGCTTGGTTGCATCCGCCACAAGCGGATCCTGGCCGCCGTTCTTTATATCGATGAACGCCTTGTACGAATCCGCGGCGGCGGAGCTCTTCAGGCCTTCTTGGGCGCGACCAAGGTAGTAATACACGGGCGGGAAGACATAGTAAGTCGGCGACTCGTCCAGGAAGAGAGCGGTCGCCTCTCCGCGGCGCTTCTGGCAGGCTTCCAGTTCCGTATCGGCTTCCGCAAATGCGCCCAGATCGATGTAGGCGCGTCCAGCATCGAAGTGGCCCATCCAGGTGTCGGCAATCTTTCGCGAGTCGAGAATCAGCTTCAAGGCGTCCTGCGGTTTGTTGTGCTTAAGCTGAATCTCGCCTTCCAGCAATGAGCTGTATGCCTGCGGATCAGCATCCAGGCGGCTGCTCAGGTCGTGAGCGATGGCAAGCGCCTTGGCGTCCTGGTTTGCGCCGATGTAGGCTCGCGCCGCCCAGAATTGAATCGGGATTTCGTGGCTGGCGGCGAGGGCCCGGTCGCCAGTGCGTGCCGCCTCGGAAGCATTTCCGGCCAGTAATTGCGCCTGCGAAAGCGTGGCGAGCTTCACCGCCGCGGCATCGGGATTCTTGTTGACGGTATCGCCGCTGATGCCGTCGTTGAGAATCTTGATGGCATCGGCAATGCGGCCCTGGTACAGAGCGACATCAGCCAATCCCGCAGCTGCCGCGGAAGCGCCGTCTGCTCCGACTTTCTCGAGTTGCTGATATATGGTGATGGCTTGATCAGGATGGCCGAGCGCCAATTGCGGAACCGCGGTGCCGACGTATCCGAGCACAAAATTGGAGTTCACATCGAGGACGCGGCGCTGCTCCTTGATGGCGGAATCGAAGTCTCCCGCATACATTGCGTACAGGCCCACATTGTTGCGATAGATCGTATTCCTGGGATAGAGGTCGGCGGCGCGGGCGCCTTCTTCCAGAGCGCGGGCCATATCGCGACGATAAAAATAGGCGAGCGCGAGATTACCCCGCGCCGTGTTATCGGCGGGATACTTAGCCACAAGCTGCTGCAGTTCTTCCAGGGCCTTGTCTGGCTTGCGGGCGACAAGGTAGAACGAGCCGCGGGTTCGGTACTTCTCGCGGTCGCTCATGTGATCGATCTTCGACAGAGCCAGATTGAAATATTTCTCGGCTTGCTGCGGTTGCTTCATATTGTTGTAGACAACCGCCAGGACCACATAGGCCCTGCCCATCTCAGGGTCGAATTGCAGCGCCTTTTGCGAGTGCTCGATGGCATCGTTGTAATTTCCGCTGAACTGGCCAAGCTGAGCCAAGGCGTATTCGTGAGCCGCGTCGAGCGAGTGGGTGGTGTAAGTTTCGGCCGCCGCCAATTGAACGGACTCCGGAGTTTTATCGCCGAGGGCCTTGCGGATGCCGGCGGCCAGCTTACCCATGGCTACCAGCACGTCCTGCTTGGCGACCTTTTGGGATTCGGTTGTCAGGTCTTTGCCAGTTACGCCATCAAGAGCGTGCACGTTGAGTTGGTACGAGTCGCCGACTCGGCTAATCAAGCCCGTAATCACAATGTTGATGCCTTCGCGAGTGGCGACCAGGCGGGCGAGTTGTTCATTTAACTTGGTAGCGCCGGGCTGAAGCTTGGCGGCAATCTTGTGCGCCGTCCCTCGGTTGTACGAACTGACGAACGACGCACCCTCCATGGCCACGCTGAACGCGGGCTCCAGAGTCTCGTCGAATACGGCCTCCGAGGTCTCGTTGTCGAAGTCGGAAACCAGAATGCTGACCGCGGGCCGGGCTGTTGGCGCGCCCCCGAATCTGGACTTCGCCACAAAAAATGTGATCGCCGCTAGGAGCAACACCCCAAGCGCGATGGCCAGGTATTTGTAAATCGCGCTCGCCGTCGTTGGACGCCGTATGACCCTTGTAGTCACAGAGGGTGTCGATGGCTGATAGGCTTCCAGATCGGCGAGCAATTCCGCCACGCTTTGATACCGATTCCCCGGGTTGGGTTCCAGGCAGCGGCTGACGACGTTGCTGAGAACTCGGGGAACCGCCTTCTCGACGACGCTGGCTGGAACGGCGCGTTCATGGCTGCGTTTGAGCAAACTGGCCATTGCGCTATGTGCCTCGAAAGCCATTTTCCCGGTCAGGAGTTCGTAGAAAATTAGCCCCGCGGCATAGATATCCGAAGGCGGGGCCAACTCCAGGCCTTGAGCCTGTTCCGGGGACATATATTCGAGTGTGCCCAGAAGCATGCCGGTCTGTGTCAATCCGCCGGTTTGAGCGGAATGGGCCAAGCCAAAGTCCATGACCAGAACTTTGCCGCTCCTGTCGCGCATTACATTGGAAGGCTTCAGATCGCGGTGGATGACCCCTTCGGCATGGCAGGCATCGAGCGCGCGGCAAACTTGCTGCATGATGCTTACGGCTTCCGTGGGAGGAAGCTTTCGTACTCTCCGCAGAATGCTCTTTAGGTCCTCACCATCGAGGTACTCCATGGTGATGAATTTCACGCCGTCAGCCTCACCCATGTCGTAGATCCGCACGACGTTCTTATGGGTGATTTGCCGCGCGAGAACCAATTCCTGCTTGAATCGCTGCAGAATTTCACGATTGGCCGCAAGTTCGGGGCGGATGACCTTCAGGGCGACGAGGCGATCTACCTCGATGTCGCGTGCCTTGTAGACGGCACCCATGCCGCCTTCGCCAAGCATTTGCAGGATCTCGTAACGGCCGCCCAGAATCTTATTTGGGCTCAAGGTGGGAGTATGCAACGGGCCGGCGTTTGCTAAGGTCGCTGCATCGGATCCGAACGCGGACGAAGATGCTACTCCGATAGTGGCGCCGTCAGAGGCAGGAGATGACTGTGAATTTTCTGGCTTTCCACCCTGCATGCCCTTCTCGCAGTCTCGGGGAAGACGTGCTGAGAATCTACCCATCCCAGTTGGCGAGTAGTATATCTCGGTTTCTCGGGGGCAGCCACTGGCAAACGGTCACTCTGTTGACTATTTGATGAATATCCAGGCCCCACGGCCGGGACAACAGCAAAGTGTTGACCTGTTTGTGAAGCGGGCATAACATGGCGCACTCAGGCTCGCGCCTGCTGTGCCGTCCTTCCCCCTGGTGCCGGCATTTGGGCCCATGACCCAGGGTCAATAAACCAACTTATGAAGATTCCGAGGCCCGAGGTCGCGATTCCGGTGGCCGATTTCGCCGCCGCTCTTTTATCGGAACAAGAGGTCGCTGCTCGTGCAGATGTAATCGCCTCACGCCTGGCAGAACTCCTGCCCGGAAGTGCAGTTGCGGTTTATGTCATCGAAGATCAGGG
>Ga0307477_10004189_pt1 | contig 10526 bp, 9 predicted proteins | sample atmos_gasesECM2C_FD_203316 | JGI IMG/M metagenome (GOLD analysis project Ga0307477, IMG submission 203316) | Hardwood forest soil microbial communities from Morgan-Monroe State Forest, Indiana, United States - atmos_gasesECM2C_515 | ecosystem: Environmental > Terrestrial > Soil > Temperate... | reverse complement strand
GTTACGTTTTGCCGTCAAGTGCTGGCACCCTGCTACGCGTGCCCTATCCGAACTAGATACGAAGATCTGAGGACGTAGTCCAGTGGAAGACCGTGCATTGTGTTGGCGGCGCTGATTCTTAGGAGCGCGGGATCCATGCTAGGTCAGTCAAGACTCCGACCAAGCGTCGCGCGAACGGTAGTTCGTGCTGCGATCGCGCTCTTTCTTTCGCATGGCGCAACGCTCGCGCTCGCGCAGCGTGCACCTGTGTCACCTGACCATGCTTGGCATGGACTTGAGGAAGCAAGGATCGAGGCGGCCACGAGAAATTTCACCGAACCCCGATTCAACTTCGATCCGGCGAAGACCTACTCCTTGGCGGAGCTAGTCGATTTGGCAGAATCGCACAATCCAGAGACGCGTGTTGCATGGGAACGAGCCCGCTCGCAAGTAGCGGCTTGGGGTATCGCGCGCAGCGAACTCTATCCCACACTGGCGGCTGCGGCGCTCTCTGGGGTTGACCGCGGGCAAGTCTATGTGGGCAACCGTTTTTTCCGTCAAGCTATCGCCGACTTTCAGGTCGCGGTGAATCTGAATTACACCATTTTTGACTTCGGCGCGCGGGCCGGCCGAATCAACGCTGCGAAGGCTGAAGCCTTGGCAGCGAACTTCGCGTTCAATGACACGCACCGCGAAGTGATTTACCGAGTCGAGCAGGCCTACTACCAAGTCTTGAATGCCTCTGGCCAGGAAGAAGCCGCACGGGCGAATCTTTCGAACGCGCAGGCGGTGCAGCAAGCGGCCGAAGAGCGTCTGAACGATGGCTTAGCGACTCTCCCCGACGTGCTCGAAGCCCGGAGCGCAACTGCGCAGGCGGAATACGAACTGCAGGCAGTGCTCGGAGCCGAGGAGATTGCTCACGGAAACCTGGCAAACGCTCTCGGAACGATTCCACAAACGGCCATACACGTCCAACCTTTGCGAGAGCTGACAATTCCGAGCGCCGTCGACGACACCGTGAATTCTGCGATGGATCGCGCACTGACGCAACGGCCTGACCTGCTTCAGCGGGTCGCCGACGTCCAGGCAGCGAAAGCGCGGGTCAAGGAAGCGCATGCGGCCTACTATCCCACGCTAAATTTCAACGCCAGTCCAACCGCGCAATCACTATATGGATTGCAACAGCAGCTTCCCTGGGGACAAACGGCAGGCCTGGCGGGCGGCATGGCACTTAAATTGAACTGGACTGCATTTGATGGGGGCGCGCGGAAAAATAGGCTCGCGCGAGCGGAAGCGATCGTTCATGAGGCGGAGGTTCAAATCCACGCTTCGCGCGATCAAATCGCAAACGAAGTTTGGGCGGCATACTCCGATTTGAATACTGCCTTGCGCCAGCGCGAAGCCGCGACTGCGCTTCTCGAAACCGCTGACCGTTCCTACGATGCCGCTCTGGAATCCTATAACTACGGGCTTCGCAATCTGCTGGACGTGACCGCTGCACAGAGAACTCTTGCGCAAGCTCGCTCGACCGACGTCCTCGCCCGCACGCAGGTCCTTACGACTCTGGCTGCATTGGCTTTCAGAGCCGGGGACTCAATTCAATCGAACGCAATGAAACCCAGACCATGACTCTCCTTCGAGATTCCCGCTGCGTAAGACTTCTGCCACTCCTGCTGGTGGCGCCGCTACTACCTGGTTGCTCGCGGGCGCCATCGGTAGAGGTACTAGGTTCGTTTTTCCCGGCATGGCTAGTGTGCTTCATTGTGGCGATTGTGCTGACGGCGCTCGCCCGGTTACTGGTGATGCGATTACGCCTCAAAGTGCCATTACCGATGCTGGCCTATTCGGGCTTGGCTGCATTCTTTACGTTCGCGCTATGGCTAGTGTTCTTTTATTGAGGATCGTTATCTACGAGGTGCAGAGTCCGTGGAAACGTTGGACAGTAGGGAAATCATTCCGAAGGCGGCGTCGCCCACTCCGAAGGAACTCAGCCGCTGGACGAGTATCGGAATTGTCGCGGCGGCGGTCCTTCTGGGCGCTTTCGTGCTGTACCACACCAATCACTCTCCGCGAACCGACGATGCCGAGGTATTCGCCAACTTCATAGGGATCGCTCCGCAGGTCGAAGGTCCAATTGTTCGCCTGAACGTGCGAGACAACCAGTTCGTCAAGAAGGGCGAGCTGCTATACGAGATTGATGAGCGACCGTATCAGTACGCTCTCGAAAGAGCTCTTTCGGAACAGGCCGCCCTTGAAGGGCAAGTCGCTGACGAGCAGCGGAGAATCAATGCGCTGGTGAGCGGTGTCTCCGTTGCTAAGGCGAATATTTTCAGTTCGGAAGCCGACGTGGCGCGCTGGGCGGCGGCCATCGAGCAGGCGCGGGCGGATGTGGCCAATGCGGAGCAAGGGGTGAGCCGGGCAAAAGCAGAGTGGACCTACGCCAGCAACAACCTGCACCGTCTCGAGCCGCTTCTGGCAAAGCAATTCGTCACCGTCGATCAGGTGGACCGTGCAAAGACCTCTGAAATCGCGCAGTCCGAAGCAGTGAAGCAAGCGGATTCGCAATTGAGGCTTTCTCGAGCAGGCCTCCAATCCGCGCAAGCGCAATACCGGCGGTCTAAGGCGGCTCTTGAACAGAGCAAGGCGCAACACGAACAAGCACATAACGCGGTCACCACGCTGGAGCCTCTGGTCAACCAACGAGGTGCGCGTGAATCAGCCGTGAAAGACGCCCGCTACAATCTCAACAACTGCCAAGTGTATGCGCCGTTTGACGCTCTGGTCACAAACCTGACGATTTCGGAAGGAGCTTACGCCCATATGGGACAGGACGTCTTCACGCTGATTGATGCACGCACCTGGTGGGCAATCGGCAACTTTCGCGAAGGGCAACTGTCGCACATCAAGCCGGGAATGCGTGCCGAGGTCTACGTCTTGTCGAAGTCCAACGTGCGATTCTCGGGCATCGTGGACAGCGTCGGCTTTGGAGTCAGTCCGGATCCCGATGTCATCGGAAAACTGGACAAAGGCTTGCCGGACGTGCAGCGAACCCTCAATTGGGTGCACCTGGCATCCAGGTATCCGGTTCGCGTGCGGGTGGAGAATCCCGCGCCAGAACTCTTTCGAGTCGGCGAATCTGCGGTTGTGACGATCCGCGCGAATTGAGCATGGCTACCGGCGCACAAATCTCTGCAACGCCCTCTTCCTTGTCTTGGTTAGGAGAGTTTCTCAAACACGAACTGTCACCGTACCGGGGTAGGTTGGCGCTAGTCGCACGCATGGTTATTGCCGCGACCCTCGTCATGGTGATCGGGATGGTATTCCGCATCCCCTATACGTTCCAAGGCGCGATTTACGCGCTCATCGTTTCTCGAGAGAGCTCTCAAGCCACGTTAAAATCGGCTGTGACGATCCTCGCCTTGACCGGAATCGGCGGCGCGTATCTCCTGGCTTCGGCCTGGTTCGTCATCAGCATACCAACGCTGCATCTTCTGTGGGTCATAGCCTCGTTTTTTCTGGGATTCTACGCCATCAGCACCATCAAGAACTTCGGTGCTAGTTCCACGTTCGCGATCACGATTTGCGTCGGAGTGCCTCTTTGGGACCGCCATCTCTCAGCCGAAACGAATGTCGAAGATACGCTGTGGCTCTGCCTAGCATCCGCGATTGGAATTGTGGTTACAGTAACGGTAGAAATACTGTTTTCGCGAAGCAAGCCCGGCGAGGACATCGTCGCGGGCGTTGCGGACCGCCTTGCCGCCGTGCAACACGTATTGGTGTGTCTTGCGGAGAACGGCTGTGTCGACCGACTCGCGCAAGCAAGCATAGTGCGCTTGGCAATGGTGGGAACGTCTATGTTGCGGCGCATCTTACAACGGTCTGCCTATGCATCGGATTATGCCGAACAAATGGGAGCAGTGATTGCTCTTACGGGAAGAATTGTCGATCTCGCGGCCAATCTGACGCTTCCCAGTCAACTGCTTGAGGATGGTCGCGAACAAATTCGTCTCCTGGCTGAGAATGTCGGCAGTGTTCGTTCGGCCTTGCTGGCGGAAGGATCTCCGCATTTGAATTCAGTCCATATGACTCAAGGGAATGTTCCGGGCGCCACTCCACTCGTGGCCGAGATGGAAAAGACGGTCGAGCTCATGAAAGAGTCAATCACTGGCGCTCAACCGCTCAGTGTTTTTGCACCGCAACCCTCAAGTGGCCATCGACCACCGACATTTTTCGTTCGCGATGCGCTCACCAACGTTGCGCACATCCAATTTGCTGTGAAAGGGTGTTTGACGGCCGGCTTGTGTTACATCATTTATAACGGGCTGGACTGGCCGGGAATCAGCACCGCGGTCACGACGTGTTTCCTCACCGCCCTTTCTACTGTCGGCTCGTCTCGACAAAAGCAGGTGCTGCGGATCTCCGGAGCCTTGGTGGGTGGCTTCCTAATTGGGATGGGCTCACAGATATTCATCCTGCCCTTTTTGGATTCAATTGCCGGATTCACAATTCTTTTTGTCATTGTCACTGTCTTTGCTTCCTGGTTCATGACTTCCAGCGCGCGCTTGTCATACTTTGGCGTGCAGGTCGCTGTTGCCTTTTACCTCATCCATCTCAATTCATTCGCAATCGAGCCTTCGCTCACGATAGCCAGAGATCGTGTCGTCGGCATCTTGCTCGGATTGATCATGATGTGGCTCGTCTTTGATCAACTGTGGGGAGCATCCGCGGTCTCGGACATGAAGCGGGCTTTTCTTTCGGCGGTTCGATTGCTCGCTGAACTTGCGCGCGAGCCGATCTCGAAGGACTACAACGTGGCTGCGGAAAGCAGTTACTCCCTGCGCGAGGCGATCAACGACAATTTTGACGGCATGCGAGCTTCCGCAGACGGCGTTCTCCTTGAATTCGGGCCTTCTCGCCAGCAAGACCTCGCGTGGCGCAGTAGGTTCAGACAGTGGCAGCCACAGCTGCGGCTCCTTTTCATAACTGAAATTGCACTTTGGAAGTACCGCGCCCGACTTCCTGCCTTTGAGTTACCGCACGCAGTAAGCGCGGCCCAGCGAGTCTTCGATGACGAACTGGCGCAAACGCTGGAAGCCATCGCGGATCGAATCGAAGGACGGCCATCGCAACTAGGACTCTTCGAAGGGTCACTTTCTCGTCTGGAACACGCGGTCAGTACTTACGAGGGATTGGAACCGCAACCTGTGACCGCAGATCGATTCCAAGCGTTCCTTACCCTGGAGCGTAGGATCGAAAGCTTAACGAGTTCGTTGCAGAAAGAAATCGGAAACCAACTGTGATCAGCGATTGCGCCAGAGATTCCGCGAAGATCTGCGCGCGCTTGCTGAACTGCAAAAGCCTGAGGTTCAAACAAGAAAGGAAACAGTCATGCAACACGTCCATAGTCATGGAGGCCCAAAAGGTCTCCGTACACTGGAGAGCGTTTTCCGAATTGTGTAGTGAGTCCGAAATCCCCACCGCGCTCGCGGTTTGTATTCCATCGCCAACCGCGGTGAACGTGTCGATCTCAATTACTGGGCATTGTGGGCCGCCGCCTACAAGTTCTAGCTACCCATCGCGCAACGGTTGAGGCGTTTTGAGAGAAGTAGGGCCAGCAATGAGCACTCGCGATATCGTCGGTCAATTAATTGTCTATGGCGAGCAGTCCACCCACTGAGAAGGTCATACCGTGCGCCCTACTGGGCATGACGGCGGTCACAGGCTTGGTGGACGCCGTCAGTTTTCTGTCGCTCGGGCGCGTCTTCACTGCGAACATGACGGGGAATATCGTGCTGCTCGCGTTCGCAACGGCGCACGTATCCGGACTGTCCATCGCACGCTCGTCAACCGCACTCTTGGCTTTTCTTGTAGGGGCGATACTTGGTGGACGGGTTATGGCCCGGGCGAATGCCGATTCACAGATTCGATTCGCGGCACAGGCATTCCTGCTGGAGGTGTCCTTTCTGTTTGCTGCGTCGTTTTGCGCCATCGGATACCGAGGCAACTTGCTGGAAGATTCCTTTCAACCGTTCGCTCTGATCGCCTTGACAGCGCTCGCGATGGGCACACGGAATGCCGCTGTCCGGAAGCTTGCAATCCCGGATCTGACGACAACCGTCCTGACACTCACGATCACTGGCATCGGCGCCGACTCTTCGCTGGCGAACGGCAGCAACCCGAGATCGGCAAGACGGGTTGCGGCGGTCGCCGCAATGTTTTGCGGTGCGGCGTTGGGTGCAGTCGTCATACATTACTCGATCTCAGCGGCTTTGTGGCTTGGGACAGCGATCTCTGCTTTGTGCAGTGCGGCGTTGTTTCGCTCACTGCGCACGTCCGGTCAACTGTGAGGGCGACACTCGCCTTTACGTGGGGAGCTCTGACGATACAGAGCGCAACAACGGTTCAAACAACCATGCCGAAGCTATGCGGTTCACAAGATCGATTGCACACCCGCTCGGGTCGCCAATCCGAGTCAAAAGAATTCGGCCCAAGAGTCGGGTCCAACTTGGGTCCAAATACTGACAAACTAGGTCCAAAACAATGTACTGTGACGCAGCACAAGGCTAGGCGAACTAATCAGATAGCATTTCTACCGCTGCCTTGGGCGCAGGAGGCCTCCGGTTCGAATCCGGACGCCCCGACCATTGAATAGCAATCTGTCAGACGCTCTCTTCCGGCGGTTTCGTCGAGATAAATTCCTTATATAGCAGCAGGTCGTACACGATCTTGAGGGCTCCTGCGATATAAAACGGCACATTGATCAGCGCCGGTCGTGCGAACAAAAATCCCACAAACAGGGGACTGATTGCTGCGCCAGTCGTTCGTGCTACTCCCGTGATTCCGGCCGCCGCCGATCGTTCTTCCGAGCTCACCACGGCCATCGTGTAGGACTGCCGCGTTGGAACATCCATCTGGCTGATACTGAATCGCGCAAGCAACACGACAACGGCAAGCTCGACGTTTGGCATCAGGGGTACCAATAGCAGCAAAATGTTGGAGGGCAAGTGAGTAAGCACCATCGTCCTCACCAATCCCAATCTCGCTGCCAGCCGCGAAGCCAACAACGCCGAGATGCCCGACAGAACATTTGCCCAAAAGAAAATCGCCCCGAGTGCCGCCGGCTTAACCCCGAATCGCAAGTAAAACCAGTAAGCCGCGAAACTCTGCAACACAAATCCACCAGCAAAAGCGTCCACGGCAAACAAGGCTGAGAGTTTGGCCACTACATGCCGCGACTTGTGAACTCCAAATATTCGTCCCAGCCCTCCCGCAGCGCCCGGCTCCGAAGGGCTGGCTTCGGCATTTCGGGAAACGCGCGTGAAGAGCAATGCCAGCACGATTCCCAGCAGACTGTACAGCACCACAACCGCGCGGTAGCCGTTAACCTGTGACATCACGATCTTCGGCAAGCTTTGAGAAAGCGCGCCGCCAACAAGCGCCCCCAGCGCGGTAGCGAACGAGCCAGTTAGCGTGTACCATGCAAACACTTCCGTTCGCGTCCGGTCACTAACCACGTGAGAGAGCGCCGCCTGCTCAATCGAAAGAAATGGTCCCACTTCATTTCCGCTCGGACTGATGACTCCAATCGTCCCAGCAACGACTAGCCAGAAGAAATTTCTGGTCAGCGCGAAAACAAGTCCTGCCGCCGCCATCAGCAAAGCGCCGATAATCAGCATCCGCCGCCTGCCGAACCGATCTGCCCGCGTCGTCAAATAGAGTGAGATTCCCGTATCGCCGATCAGCGTGAGGGTAAGCAGCAAACCGGTCTGTGATTCTGTGAGGCCAATTCCAACGAGATAGAAGACCAGGACGACGGAGATCAAGCCGTAAGCAAATAGCCGCATAAACCGGGTCAAAAACAGCAGCCAGGCGTCACGATTTAGTGCTTTGAGCGCGTTCGGAAGCAAGGGAAAGTGAGTTTACTTTTCTTGACGGCTCACCGCAAACGCACATTTGACAGGATGGGTGCTTTTTGATTGGACATCGCTGCAATCGTTGCTGAGACCGCACAGGCGCGCTATTCTCATCTGCCCGGAGGCTGCATGCCACGCACAGTTCATGTCCTGCTCGCGATACTTCTCGCTTATTTTCTATCGTTCACCGCAACTGCACAGCAATCTTCCCTTACGGTTGGCACCGCCACCGCCGACCGCGGCGAAAAAGCGACGGGTTTCATCGACGTTCCCGCAGGGATCGATCCCGGCACGCAGATTCCCGTGGTGATCGTGCGCGGCGCGAAGCCCGGCGCGCTCCTCGCTCTTGTCTCAGGTGCGCATGGCACTGAATACGCCTCTATCATCGCTCTCCAGGATCTCATCACCAGTCTGGATCCCGCGCAAATCTCCGGAACAGTCGTCCTTCTCCCGCTCGTTAACATCTCCTCCTTCGAGCAAAAAGTCCCGCATGTCAATCCGATCGACAATAAAAGCATGAACCGCTTCTATCCCGGCAAGGAAGACGGTACGCAAACCGAGCGCGCCTCTTATCAAATCACCAAACAAGTCGTCGACCGCTGCGATTACCTCATCGACTTCCACGGCGGCGACCTTGACGAGAGCCTTCGCCCCTATAGCTATTGGATCGTCACCGGAAACGCCAAGCAGGACGCTTTCTCCAAGCAAATGGCGCTGGCCTTCGGCCTCGACCACATCATCATCTCCGACGACCGGCCCAAGGATCTGAACGCCACGAAATATCTGGACAACACCGCCGCGATGCGCGGCAAGCCCACGATCACCGTGGAAGCCGGTTACGCCGGCACGGTCGAGACCGACGACGTCGCTTCTCTCGTCCAAGGCACGCGCAGTGTCATGCGCCTGCTAAAAATGATTCCCGGCTCGCCTCATTTCATCGATCATCCCGTTTGGATCGACAGCCTCGCTGAAGTCACTAGCCCAGAAAGCGGCATCTTCTATCCCCTCGTTAAGCGCGACACGTACGTGGAAAAAGGAAGAAAGTTAGGCGATGTCACTGACTATTTCGGCAAAGTCATCTTTGAGGCCCGCGCCCCCGCCTCCGGCATAATTCTTCACATCTGCGCCGTACCCTCAATGAAAAAGGGCGACAACATCGCCAACATCGGTGTCATCGCCTCCAAAGCTCCGTGATTCCTCTTCTCTGTGATCTCTGTGTTAGGGCGTTTGTTGCAGAGGCGAAGTGATGTACCAGCTATTCCCAAACGGATCCTTCACCCCGCCGCTACGCCCGTAAGGCTTGTTCGACGGCGCATCGATCGAAGTAGCTCCCGCGCGCATCGCTCGTGCATACAGAGCATCCGCATCATCCACATGCAAATGCAAATGGCACGGCATAGGCTGAAACCCTCCATGTGCCTCATCGATTTCAAGCGTGTTTCCTCCAATCTGCACCGTCGCGTGCAGCACATGCCCTTCCGGCGACATGGGTACGTGTCCTTGCACCACCGCGCCAAACGCGTTCTCCAGAAAGGGAAGCATCTTCTCCGATCCACGCAGATGTAGGTACGGCTGCACGCTGGGCACCAACTCCCCCGGGGCCGGAGTCCAATCTCCTTTCATCGCGATGTACCACAGATTCCCGAACGGATCACGCACCGCTCCCTGCGTGTCGCCGGACACGTGTTCGCCGACCTCATAAATGGAAGTGGCGCCCGCATCTATCGCGTGCTGGAAAGACGAGTAAGCGTCGTCCGCATACAAATGAATGGCCGTGGGAGCCGCAGGGATCGGCTCGTAGGCGTCAGCCAGCTCTATCACCGAATTTCCGATCGCCACCTCCGCATGCATGATCAGCTCCGAACCGGGTTCGCGCCCAACTCGAAAACGTTCCGTTCCGCCGAACGCGTTGGTCAAGAATTCGATGAACTCGCCGGCCCGCGACACAATGATGTAGGGCGCGATGGTGTTGTACCCGCTGGGCATCGCCTCTTGCCTCGACGCATCCGATGAAATTGCCTGCTTCGCTGCATTTTCCATTTCTCTGCTCCTTTCCAGGTCTGTCCTCAGTCTCATTCTGAAACCCTCGCGCGGTAAGTCGCGCAGATCGCGAGCGAGACCGAGCAGCGCCGCCACGTGAGGATCGAAATCCTCCAGTGTGCCCAAGACCGGGGCTTCGGGCCCCGCCAGCATGGCCTGCACCGCTCGATCAAGCTGATCGATAAGAATACGGTTAGGCAGAGAGCGCTTAGCCATGTGCACCCTCCATCTGCGATCTCAGCTTCTCCAGCGCCCGAAACTGCAGCTGCTTCACCGCTCCTTCGCTTTTTCCCAGTTTCTGAGCAATTTCTCGAATGCTCCTCTGCTCGACAAAACGCTCGAACACCACGCGCCTCTGTTCAGCGGGAAGCTTCTCAACCAATCGAAACAGCCGCGCTCGATTCTCGGCTCCTTCCTGCTCAGGTCCACTGCTCGGTTCTGGACAATCGGCCGCACTATCTGGCTCTCGCGCTGCCCGTTTGAATTGATCAGAAATCGCATTAGCCGCGATCCTGAACAACCACGCCACAAAAGGCACGCCCCTCCATTCGTAACTTTTCAGGTTGGCCAGTGCCTTACGGAAAATCTCGGAGG
>Ga0307477_10004188_pt1 | contig 10526 bp, 12 predicted proteins | sample atmos_gasesECM2C_FD_203316 | JGI IMG/M metagenome (GOLD analysis project Ga0307477, IMG submission 203316) | Hardwood forest soil microbial communities from Morgan-Monroe State Forest, Indiana, United States - atmos_gasesECM2C_515 | ecosystem: Environmental > Terrestrial > Soil > Temperate... | reverse complement strand
ACCGCACAGGACACGATCGACGCGCTCGAGCGCGTGCGTCAGCTTTTCGCGGCGGGCTGCATCCAATCGGCGTACTGGCATCGCTTCGCGGCGACGGCGCACTCACCAATAGGTCTGCATCCCGAGGAATACGGCATCACACTGCGGCCGCCACGCAACGTTACCTTTGCACGTAACGACATCGAGTTCGACGACCCCATAGGCACGGATCATGACTTCTTAGGCAGCGGCCTGCGCAAGGCTCTTTACAACTACATGCATGGTGTCGGCCTCGATGCCGACGTGCGTGAGTGGTTCGAGCCGCGCCTGGAAGGCCGTCGTCGCGGCGGCCGGCATCACGGTCGCCGCGGTTTGCTTCCTTCCGTACCGATCACAACTGTGCCGCCGGACTTAATCGAGCGCTTTCTCGGCTATTAATAATTCACGCGTGCTGATCGCCTTCAACAAGCCGTTCGGTGTGATCTGCAAGTTTCGCCCCGAACCCGGCCGCCGCACGCTTGCCGACTACATCAGCGTCGCGAACGTGTACCCCGCGGGCCGCCTCGATACCGACAGCGAAGGGCTGCTGCTGTTGACGGACGATGGCGCGCTGCAAGCACGCATCGCGAACCCACGTCATGAGCTCGCGAAGGTCTATTGGGCGCAAGTCGAAGGCGCGCCGACCGAAGCGGCACTCACCCAGTTGCGCAACGGCGTAGACCTCGGCGATTTCAAGACGAAACCTGTCGGCGCGCGAATAATCGAAGAGCCTAATGACCTTTGGTCGCGCGATCCACCAATCCGCTTTCGCGCCAAGATTCCGACGGCGTGGCTCGAACTAACGCTGCGCGAAGGCAAGAACCGCCAGGTTCGCCGTATGACGGCGCGCGTCGGCTTCCCAACGGTGCGACTGGTGCGGGCAGGTATTGGGCAAGTCAGTGTGCACGGCTTGGCGCCTGCTGCGTGGCGTGAGATCGACGCAGCGGCGCCGTGGCCCCCCCACGTAATTTGACGCAATGAGTGCCTCGGGGCGTCGACGCGTTGCCGGCTTCGAGGGCGGCTCGCACTTCGGCCCGCCTGGCCCGAGCGGTTTTGAGCGAGGTCGCCGGGTAAGTGCCGAGGCCCGGCATGGACTCGCGTTCTGGCGCCCCCGGCCGGAGTTGAATGCCCGCTTCTAAGCGATTGTTTCAGGAACATTTTCCAACCTCGTACGCCGTCGGCGTACCCGCCACCGTACCCGTCCGGTTAGCCGTACACTATAGTTGACAGTCTGTATCCTATAGGATACGGTGGTGCGGTGTACGAGATCCGCCGTTCAACAGCGTTTGACGCATGGCTGACGAACCTGAACGACTCGAACGCCAGGGCTCGCATCGCGGCCCGTATTGACCGACTCTCTTTCGGCAATCCCGGCGATGTGAAGCCAGTCGGAAGCGGCGTGAGCGAGATGCGGATCGACTATGGTCCCGGCTACCGCGTGTACTACGCCCGCGCGGACCGAGTTGTGTATTTGTTGCTCTGCGGCGGGACTAAGGCTACGCAGGACGCCGATATCAAACGTGCGATCGAAATGAATGCCGCGAGAGCCCGAGAAGTTTCGGCTGCTCTGCAGCGAAAACCCAGGAAGAGGAAGTGACCTATGGCTACTCGAACTCGAAAGACCGAGCGATTTACTCGCTACGATTCTGCCGATTACCTCAAGACCCCCGAGGATGTGGCCGAATACCTCGTTGCCGCCTTCGAGGAGGGCGGTGACGATGCCGCGTATATGGCTCACGTCATCGGTATCGCCGCGCGCGCACACGGCGGAATGACGAAACTTGCTAAGGAGACCGGCATGACGCGCGCCGGGCTCTATAAAGCGCTCTCGAAGAACGGGAATCCGAGCTTCGATACCGTCGTCAAAGCGATGCGCGTGCTCGGTGTACGGCTCGTCCCGCAACTGACCGCAACGTCGTGACGGTCTTCGCTCGTATACTGCGCCGCCGAAATGCTCACGGTGAATCAGATCCTGCTCTCGCGAATGACCATCTATCGACTTAAGTTCGCCGGCAGGTTCCCTAACCGGCGGAAGCTGAGCGAGCACTCCGTGGCGCGGGCGGAAGCAGAGGTCGCCGCATGGGCGGATTCCCGTCCGGTGGCCCACCTGAGGAGCACTTCGGCGCCCTCGGCTACGGGGCGCGCCTGATCGGCCGCCGCACGTGTGCGGGCGAGTTTCCTAGCCTACGGCGTGGGCTTATACACACCATAGGCTTTGACCCTGCCAGACTCGAGAAAAACCATGAGTCCGTTCCAGAAGTACAGGTAGGTGTCATCCGGACCAACGGCTTGTTCAGACCTGGGCCGGCCGTACCGAGCCTCCAAACCCTGTCGACTCAAGGGCAGTAGATCAGCCAACCCTGGCGGTTCAGCCTCGCGCCTACCCCAAAACATGACGCCCCACACTCTTGCCGGTTCCCCAGCGGAACCGTTCGTGAATCGAACCTCCAACAGCCCGTCATGTGCCTCGTCCACGGAGTTGTACATCCAGTCGTCCGGCTGCTCCCGGATAGGTTTGCCCTTGGCTGCGAGGAGCTCGTCCGACGTCATCCCGAGCGTCACGCCCCCGAAGGTCCGAGGCGGCGGGACGAGTTCCGTCGGCAGAATGGGTCGTCCGCTGGGATCGTGTAGGACCCGAGGATGCAACTGGCCGCTCCTAAGGTAGTAACCGACGGCGAGCGCGCTACCCACGACGAGTGCAAGAGCTCCTACCCATTGCCTCGTCGAATCCTCTTCATCCCACTTCCTATCCAGCGGGCGGCAAAGGAGCAAACCGAGGACAAAGCCTGCCGCCAAGCCACCGAGGTGCGCGGCATTGTCGATACCAGGAAACCGAGCAGCATTGAGAATCGAAACGACGATGAAGATGCCGGCAGTGTTGCGCTGCGCGACGAGCACAGACTTTGGCACGCCGGTATCCGTTCTCAGGAAGTAGGCAAACAGCGCGCCGAGTATCCCGAAGATCGCCCCCGAGGCGCCGGCGCCATTGACGAATGGATGCCACAAGAAGCTCGTGACGCTGCCGGCGACTCCGGCGACGAGATAGAGCAACAGATACCGACTGCTGCCATAGAGGCGCTCAGCGACAATCCCGTTCACCCACAGCGCCCACATGTTGAAGGCGAGATGCAGCAAGCCAAAGTGCAGGAACGTGGAAGTCAGTAGCCGCCACCATTCACCGGACTCCGTCAGCGGCGTGTAATCGGAACCCAATCGGATCAGGACCTCGACGTTGGGCACGAGAATGCCGCCGCCGAGAACCACCGCGACGACGAACATAACGGCATTGATGGCAATGAGAACCGGTGTGACCGGGGCACGCGGTGTGACCTCGAGCAGACGCGCCTGGAAAGCGGCCTGCTCAGCGAGCCGGGGGGCGAACCTCGGAGTCTTGGCATCGGGCAAGCCTTCCCCTATCGCCTTCGCTTCCTGGGGACTCACTGCCCAGAACTGTAGCGCCCGAGGCTTGGTGCCGGTTTCCGAAATCTCGCAGCGTACGGCACTCTCAAACACCTCAACATTGCCGACTGCACTCAGTGGGAACTGCGCGCCGATCAACTTGGGAAACCAAAACGGACGGGCACGCTGCGCGCTGAAGCGCACAATGTCATCGCCGATTGTGATGTCACCGTCGCCGCGCCAGCGGAAGCCGTTGGCAAGCGCTACCCCGCTCTTTGGATCCACGAAAGAGATGAAATGCACCGACGCGGCCGACGTTTCGGAGGTTGCGGCGACGGCTGTCGCTTTCAGGGCTACGAGTCGCTCGGCGACGATCAGTTTGTCGATAAAGGCATAGCGTGGCCACTTCGCCAGGAAGCGCACGCTGACCTGAGAACCTTCGCTGAGTCCGAGTGTTTGGACCGCTGTAAGGGTGGACCGCTGTTCGCACTCGACTTGGGGGCTGCCATTCTCGGGGGAAAATGTGAATACCACTCGGCAGCGACCCGATCGGCTGTCGGAAGTTACCTGAACGACCCGTGCGTCGGCGGTCTTGCCATCGGCTAGGATTCTCCGGCGGTCGCGCCGCCGCTGGATGAATGTGGCGGTGACGGGGATGCTAGCCAGGCCGAAAACGACGCCGATGATGAGAATGGGCAGAAGGGCCGGGGTCAGACCGTGCATGACGCAAAGCGTTCGTTGTTATTTGTCTAGTCGTCCGTTCAATTTTGACCCTCGAACAAAAAGTCTCCCGTCTTAGTGTCTACCACGCCGAATTGTGATGTGTCGAAATAGATCTCAACGAACGGACCTTCCCGCTTCCATGCTTTCATGATCTCCCCCTCACGCGCACCAGAGACTGGGAGGACGCGGACTATGATCGGGCGCTCCGTTCGATAGGGACAGAGATTCTGATCCACGAACGGATTTCTGAGCCACAGAAGCGAGCCTGCTTTGAGGGCGGCGATATGCCGTCCATCGCTCTCCACGTAGAACAGGATATCCGTCCCCTGATCATGGTACGAAAAGGGCTTCCCCGAAGACCCTGGGGCGACAGTGCAGCCGTCTCGTTCTGGCGGCGTCGTAACTCATAGTCCTAACGGTGACGCTCGGGGGCCGGAGAATTGTTAGTCGACAGGGCGACAGCGCTCGATGCGTATCGAACCAGCCGAAGCACCCATATGCCCGGTATCTGACGAGAACACACCGATAACGCTTACATACGCGTCTTGGCACTTTTCACCTCCAGGCACGTCGATAACCCACAGGCCATTCTTGTACAGATTGTGCAGGTAATCCTCCCTGTGCACGTAGAGATTTTTTCCCTCCCTCTGATGCTCGTCGATATGTATGAAGCCCTCCGTCATGACGCGCTTTCCGTCATACCTTTCAGGAGAGCCGATCAGTTGGATCATCGATACCCAGTAAGCTCTACAAGTGCCGTCGGACCAATCAATGCAATTCGGCGGGCGCTTGGGAGGGGATGTCGCATCGGGATCTGCGATCGAGACCTGACAGAACGACGCGAGCAAGAGAAGTGTAACGTAGCGTTTCAAGCGGCTTAGCGCGTTGTCACGCATATCTCTTAGTTCCTGCATGCATCTTGAGGGCGCCGACGCTTGGGGTCCGCGCAGTATTCCGCAATGTACGCATTGGTTTGCTTGCGAGCGTCCGCGTCCATAGCGCGCACCTGGATCGCAAGGCCGTCATCCCACTTCGTGTATCCGACCGACAGCTCCATCGATCCCTCACAGTCGAAGCTGGCCTTTCCATCGGCGAGCTTGGGCTTGGAATTCGCGGCGGCTGCCACCGCCGCAACCGGACGTGCGAAACCCAGATCCTTCTCAGACTTAATTCTGCCGACAGCAATTGCTCCCGTGAATCTGCCGCGGTCAAAGAGCACCATGATACGGGGGTAGGCGACTTCGTCAGCCTCACCTTCAACGCTTTCGAAGCCGACATCAGCCACGAATTGAGCGGTGCCCTCGCGACGCAGCCCCTTCCTTAGACCGCCGGGATAGCCCTGAATGGCGCCCAGTGAAACACCGAAAAGGGCTTTCGTAACTGCGGCACACGTTGGCGGACCGTCGGCGACAGCGATTGCCGGCATTAGGATCGACAAGAAGATCAGGGATCGCATATAGCTAACGGTACAGAGTGTGGCCGGGCGACGACGGAAGACAGACAACGTGGCCAAGTCTGAACCTCGCAAAGCCCGCGCGCGTCTCTCAGCCTATCCAACCTCGGCCGTTCCGAGTTGATCAACCTGGATCCGTCCCGGCATTGAACCGGCCGGTGTTACCGGGTCCAGCCGGACTTACTGCCGCGGCTGCAGCTTTTGGTCCGCGAAGGCCAGCACGACCTGCTCTTCTACAAAGTTTTGCACGGACTCGACGCATTTCTGCTTCTCGGTCTCCGTGAACTCACTCCAGCTGCTGTGCCACGTGACCCCATCAAGTGGCCTCGAGAAGTTGCACTGTATGGGGTGGCTCAGGCCAATCTCTTTCCCGTCGGAAACCCGCCAAATATAAATGGCCATTCCGTCACAGGCGTACGGGCCCATGCCTCCCCAAAACAAAACCGCAGGGCTATAGCTCACGAACTGACCCTGTGGAGGGGGGCCGCCCTCAGGCATTGCCCCGATTACCGCATCAAATCCGTGCTGGCGCGCGAGATCAAGGATGACCAGCTTGTCCGACTTCGGGACCACCAACGATTCCACATTGCCGTTGATCCTGCCGGACGCGACGATCCTTTCTTGCATGTAGCTTCTAATGTGGGCATCAAGTCCCCAGTCCGGAACGGGGACATCGAAGGACTTATTCTGAAAGACAATCACTCCGGCTTTGGCTATCCGCAGTTTGTCGCCCAATACGGAAACGACCGCAAGACGCTTAATCTGCGCAGCGTCTTCCGGGGCAAGCTTCGGGAGCGTGAAACGCATTGCGGAAGCAGGTCCGAGGAGGACCAGCAGAAGAAGGCCGCCCCACCCGAGCAAGCGAACAATTCTCTTGGCGACCCCCACAGGATGTTTTCAACTGCCTCGGTGAGCCTGCGTGAGATTCTACGCCCGATCGCGGATCGCCTCGTTAAGCCTGGCTAGCCTGGCCAAGCAGGAGCCGACGGCACCTTGTGCAACGGCAGCGGCCCGCTGCCTATCCTGCCTTAGCCGCAAGATCTTTGGCACGCCAATGGCGCGTTCGCGCCAAGTCCGTGAATCTCGAACTTTTATTTGCTGCCGAGCGTGCTGTTGGATCTCAACTGAAATGACGCGTCGTCGGTGCGTAAGTGGGCACGCTCATCACAAGCCTATGATTCGGTCGTGTATTTCTTTCCTCACTCAACTGTTGGTTTTTGTGGCCGCCTCTGCCGCGTCAATGGCAATGACGTTACAAGGCCCTGATTCAGCGTTGTAATTTTTGCGACCTGATGTAGCCATCCGTGAAGCGCGCATGGACGTGAGATCGGAGCTGCGGACGCCCCGTTTTTCGAATGAACTACCGGGGCACTCTGCCGCGCCAGTACGCCGGTCGCCTCCGATGGTGCGCAACCGCCAGGACGACCTTACCGCCGCCGGTGTCGACAAATACGACAGAAAACGGAAACCGCTTAAGCAGGATCCGCTTCACCCCCCGCTCGCCCAAACGGCCAGGCCACGGCGAGCCAGGCACGACGCCCTCCCGCAGGGTATCTAGAGCCTCTCTGAAATCCTCACGGAAGTCGGTGCCGAGACCGGAGCGCTGCGACTCATACCAGGCCGCCGCCCCTGCCGCCTCGGCGGCCGCCGCCTCGAGGATGCGGACCGCAAGCATTCAGCGCCGGCGGCTTAGGTTCTTATCGATCCTGCGTAATGCTTCGTCCGCGTCGACGGTTTGCCCCTGCCCGCGCTCCAGCTCATCGAGCCGGCGCGTGATCTCCGCCTCCCACGCCTGAGCGGCGTCAGCGTCCGCGGGGCCATCGAGGCTTACTAGAAGGTCGTGAGCAAGCGCGGCACGCTCATCAGCGGACAGCTCGAGGGCGAGGTCGAGAGCCTCTTTGAAGGATGCTGAGCTCATAGGGGTCTCCGGCCTCAATCTTACTGCACCAGCCACGGCCACGCGGACTGCACGCCGCCAAGCGGGACGACGGTCACACGCGCGCTCAACTCGCAGCCCTGAACGGGACGACGTTGCCGCCGGACCGAAGGCCGTCGAGGTAATCGGCCCACGCCTGCATCATCTTCCGGCGTTCATCGAGGCGCTGAGCCCGGTTGTAGGCAGCCCGCACTTCGTTGCGCTCCCGGTGGGCGAGCTGCAGCTCGATGACGTCCGGAGAGAAGCCGAGCTCATTGAGCAACGTCGACGCCATCGCGCGAAACCCGTGCCAGCTCATCTGCTCGCCCGTGTACCCCATGCGCCTCAAGGCGGCGGTGATGGCGTTGTCGCTCAGCGGTCGCCGCGAGGTGAGCGGCGACGGGAACACGTAACGTCCGCGCCCGGTCAGTGGCTCAACCTCGCGAAGGACGGCGATGGCCTGGCGGGCGAGCGGCACCAGGTGCGGCCGCCGCATCTTGGCGCGACTCGCGGCGATTCTCCATTCGCCCGCGCCGAGATCGATCTCCGACCACTCGGCGGCCCGAAGCTCGCCGGGGCGAACGAAAACCAATGGCGCGAGCTGCAGAGCCGCCTCGACGACGGGGTGACCCTGATAGCCGTCGATGGCCCGCAGGAGCTGCGCAACCTCGCGCGGCTCGATGATGGCTGCCCGGTTGGTGACCTTGATGGGCGTCAAGGCACCGCGCAGATCGCCCGTAGGATCCCGCTCGGCTCGCCCCGTCGCGATCGCGTAGCGCACGACCTGGCTGACTCGCTGCCGGGCACGGTGAGCGGTCTCGTGTTTGCCGCGCCGCTCGAGCCTGCGGAATACGTGAAGGAGCTCCGGCGCCGTGAGCCCGGAAACCGGTCGCGATCCGATATACGGGAACAACAGGTCCTCGAGCGTCCAGACCGCCTTCTTCAGCGTTTTCGGCGCAAAGGGCTGCTTCGCGAGCCACTCGCGCGCGATCGTCTCGAACGTATTGGAGGCGCTGGCGCGCTCGGCGCGCCGCTCGGCGGCGGGATTCTTGCCCGCCTCGAGCGCTGCCCGCAGCTCCGTGCGGCGATCGCGCGCGGCCTTGAGCGACGTCGCCGGGTAAGTGCCGAGGCCCAGCATGGACTCGCGCCCCCGCACCTTGTAACGCAGTCGCCAGAGACGCGCGTTGGCGGGAGTGACGAGCAGGTAGAGCCCGCCGCCGTCACGAAGCTTGTACGGACGTGCCTTCGGTCTCGCGCTGCGAATTCGCGACTCGGTCAGAAAATCGGTCGCCGCCAAAGTCGTACCCACCGGGCTCTGCTCGTACCCGCTATTGTACCCACTTTGGAGGCCGTACCCACCGTTTTCAGGCCTCGACACCGATGGACGCCGGTGGAGGCCAATGGACGCATGAAATGCTTGTTTTTAAGCTATTTAGTGAGTAACGCGACCTTGTATTTCGTTGTCTCTCGAGGAGGGTCTGGCGCCCCCGGCCGGAGTTGAACCGACGACCTACCGCTTAGGAGGCGGTCGCTCTATCCACTGAGCTACGGGGGCGCAAGCGGTGCCAGTGTACCGGCGCGGCGTCCGAGCCCACCATCCCCTCCCCGCGGCGACAGGCGTACCATGACTGAAACGCCGCCCGAGCGGTGCCCGGCCAGGAGACGTCCATGACCCCCTCCATCAGCGTCGGCAAAAATGGGGCTCTGCACGTCGAGATCCGCAGCGTCCCACTGCGGCGGCCGCTCGAATGGCTGAGCCGCGGCTGGGAAGACGTCAAGGAAATAGGAAAACCGGGGCTGGCGCACGGCGCCCTGATCGCGATCCTGGGCGCCGTGCTGCTCATGCTCGGCAGCACGCACCTCTACCTGACAGCCGCGGCCGTGACCGGCTACCTGCTGGTCGGTCCGGTGATGACCACTGGCCTGTGCGAGCTGGCGCGACGACGCGAAGCGCACGAGCGGCTCGGGTTCGATGAGTCACTGCAGGCGCTGACCCGTAATCCCGAGGGTCTGATGAACTTCGCCGGCGTGCTCGCGCTGGTTGCACTCCTCTGGTTCGTGTTCTCCGCCGTGGTGCTCGAGACTGCGCTCAACGCTTCCGTGCCGAGTCTCACCGTCGCGCTGTGGGGAGGCAGCGCGGGCTCGCTGCGCATGGCGCAGGTGCTGGGCTACATCGGCAGCGGCGCGGTGCTTGCGGCTCTGGTGTTCTCCATGTCGGTGGTGGCCGTACCGCTGATGATCGACAGGCACGCCAGCGCGAGCGATGCCATCCGTGCGAGCGCGCGGGCGTCCTTCGCCAACCTTCCCGCGATGCTCTTGTGGAGCGCCCTGATCGTGGCAGTGACGGCGATCGGCTTCGTAACGCTGCTCGTCGGGATGGTGGTCGTGGCGCCGCTCCTCGGTTACGCAACCTGGCACGCGTACCGCGATCTGATTGCCTAGATCACCCGAGCGCGCCGGATCATCCATGACCCCAGCGCGCTGCGCCTGGGTGCGTGCCTACCAGGCGACCGCGGATTTCCTCGACGCGAAGCTCGCGGTTGCCACCCGCGCTGAAAGGGTGAGCGCAGCGCGCCGCTCTGCCGCACAGCGGTTCCCGAACGCGTGGGAAAATTGGTGGAGCGGAAGGGGATCGAACCCTCGACCTTCGCATTGCGAACGCGACGCTCTCCCAGCTGAGCTACCGCCCCACTAACCAGCCCGCGAGATTTCGCCGGGGTCCGGTTAAGGCGCGCGATTCTAGCATCGCAGGGGGTGCGGTCCAATTTCCGCGGGCCGCCTCATCGCTGCGCTCTGCTGCCCGGCCAAACCGCTCAGGCCCGATGCGGATATGATGAGCCGGGGGAAGGAGCGCGTATGCTGGCGATGGGCGCACGGGCGCCGGAGTTCACGCTGCCGGATCAGAATGAGCGCAACGTGTCGCTCAGCACGCTGTTGCGGGACGGCTCGCTGATCCTTTATTTCTATCCGGCCGATTTCACCCCCGGCTGTACCCGCGAGGCCTGCGCTCTGCGGGAT
>Ga0307477_10004187_pt1 | contig 10527 bp, 9 predicted proteins | sample atmos_gasesECM2C_FD_203316 | JGI IMG/M metagenome (GOLD analysis project Ga0307477, IMG submission 203316) | Hardwood forest soil microbial communities from Morgan-Monroe State Forest, Indiana, United States - atmos_gasesECM2C_515 | ecosystem: Environmental > Terrestrial > Soil > Temperate... | reverse complement strand
GCGGCCGATCCCAACCGGGTCAAGGTGGTGGTCAGTCCCGCGGGGCGCGCCGTGTATTTCTCCCGCGCCCCGATCCCCTTCGACCGGGACGGGCGCGGCACGGTCGTCCACCATCAGCACGTGGGCGTCTACGCCTATACGCGAGCCGCCCTCGAGCGCTGGGTGCGCCTGCCCGCGGTGCCCGAGGAGCGCTGGGAGCAGCTCGAGCAGCTGCGGCCCCTCGTGCACGGCATCCCGATCGGGGTCGCCGTGAGCGCCGATCCGGTCGCCCCGGGGGTGGATACGCTGGAGGATCTGCAGTCCGTGGAGCACCTGCTGGCGCGACAACTCAGGGAGGTGAGTCCGTGAGCTCGACGAAGTACATCTTCGTGTCGGGAGGCGTGGTGTCCTCGCTTGGCAAGGGGATTGCGGCGGCCTCGCTCGGCCGCCTCCTGGTCGAGCGCGGTCTCAAGGTGACGATCCAGAAGTTCGATCCCTACATCAATGTCGATCCCGGCACGATGTCGCCGTTCCAGCATGGCGAAGTCTTCGTGACCGACGACGGCGCCGAGACGGACCTCGATCTCGGCCATTACGAGCGGTTCATCGACCGCTCGCTGTCGCAGGTCAACAACGTGACCACGGGGCGGATCTACCTCTCGGTCATCACCAAGGAGCGGCGCGGTGAGTACCTGGGCTCCACGGTCCAGGTGATTCCCCACATCACCGACGAGATCAAGGCGGCCATCCGGCGGCTCGCCCCCGACCACGACGTCGTCATCACGGAGATCGGGGGCACGGTGGGTGACATCGAATCGCTGCCGTTCCTCGAGGCGATCCGCCAGTTCCGGCAAGAGGTCGGGCGCGACAACACGCTGTTCATCCACCTCACCCTCGTCCCCTACATCGCGGCCACCGCGGAGCTCAAGACCAAGCCGACCCAACACTCGGTGCGCGAGCTCATGGAAATCGGGATCCAGCCCGACATGCTGGTGTGCCGGACCGAGCGGCCGCTCTCCGAGGACATCAAGCGCAAGATCGCCCTGTTCTGCAACGTGGACTTCGGGTGCGTGGTCGAGAGCCCTGACGTCCGCTCGATTTACGAGATCCCGCTAAAGCTTCACGATCAAGGACTCGACCGCGAGGTGTGTCAGCGCCTCCGGCTCGAGACCAAGGAGCCCGACCTGCGCTCGTGGGCGGCGATGGTCGAGCGCATCCTGCACACCACGGAACGGGTCAAGATCGCGGTGGTGGGCAAGTACACTGAACTCGCCGACAGCTACAAGAGTATCCACGAGGCGTTGGTCCACGGCGGCATCGCCAACGAGTGCGGGGTCGACGTGGAATGGATCGCTTCCGACCGCTTTGCGGATCCGGACGCGGCCGGCGCGCTGCTCGAGCCCTTCGACGGGTTGCTCGTCCCGGGCGGATTCGGCGTGCGGGGGGTGGACGGCATGGTGGAGGCGATCCGCTGGGCGCGCGAGCACAAGCTCCCGTTCCTCGGGATCTGCCTCGGGATGCAGACGGCGATCATCGAGTTCGGGCGCAACGTGTGTCGCATTCCCAACACGAACTCGAGCGAGTTCGAGCCCGAGTGCGAGAACCCCGTCATCGCGCTGATGCGCTCCCAGGAAGGCATCCAGGAAATGGGTGGCACCATGCGGCTCGGCGCCTACCCCTGCAAGCTGCGGCCCGGGTCGCGCGTGGCGCAGATCTACGGGAGCGCCGAGGTGAGCGAGCGGCATCGCCATCGCTACGAAGTGTCCAACGCCTACCGCGACGTGCTCGCCGAGTTCGGCATGCGCTGTTCCGGGTTGTCGCCCGATGGTTCGCTGGTCGAGATGATCGAGCTCCCCGAGCACCCCTGGTATGTGGGCTGCCAGTTTCACCCCGAGCTCAAGTCCCGCCCGACCCGCCCCCATCCTTTGTTTGCGGGGTTCGTGGGGGCTGCCCGCCAACACCACCGCGGCGCGCGCCCGGCCGTCCCCGCCTCGCGTGCGGCGCACGAGCCCGCCCGGTGAGCGAGCAGTTCGGGGCAGTCCCGTTCCTGATCGCCGGGCCCTGCGTCCTCGAGACCGACGCCGTCAACCTGCGGGTTGCCGAGGCGCTCGCCGAGCTCGGTGCCCGGCTCGGGCTGCATGTCATTTTCAAGGCCTCCTACGACAAGGCAAACCGCAGCCGCCTCCGCGGGCCCCGGGGGCCGGGGCTCGAGCGGGGCCTTGCGGCCCTCGAGCGCGTGCGAACCGCGTCGGGGTTGCCCATCCTCACCGACGTCCACGAGTCGGCGCAGGTCCCGGCGGCGGCGGCCGTGGCGGATGTGCTGCAGATCCCCGCGTTTCTGTGCCGCCAGACCGACCTGCTCGTCGCTGTCGGGCAGGCCGCTCGGGCCGTGAACGTGAAGAAAGGGCAGTGGCTCGCGCCCGAGGCGATGGCGGGTGCCGTCGAGAAGTTGCGCGCGGGGAGGAGTGGCCCGGGCCCGGAGATCGCGGTCACCGAGCGCGGCACCTTTTTCGGCTACGGCGACCTCGTCGTCGACATGCGCAACTTTGCACGGCTGCGCGCCGCGTGTCAGGTTCCCGTCGTCTTCGACGCCACGCATGCCGTGCAGCAGCCGGGGCAGGGACGGGACGGGGCGAGCGGAGGGCGGCGGGAGTTTGTGCCGCCTCTCTTGTACGCCGCCGCCGCCGCGGGGGCGGACGGCTTCTTCCTCGAGACGCATCCCGACCCCGATCACGCCCCGAGCGATGGACCGAACATGGTGCCGCTCGACCAACTCCCGGGCGTCGTGAGCATCGCGCTTGACGTGTGGCACCGCGTCCGGGAGGCCGTCCGTGCTTGACGCCGCGCTCGCGCGCCGCATCAAGCTGGTGGCGCTCGATGTCGATGGCGTCTTGACCGATGGCGGTATCTACCTCGGGATGGTGGCCCATCAGTCGCTCGAGTTCAAGCGGTTCCACGTGCAGGATGGGCTGGCGGTGAAGCTGCTGCGCGCGGCGGGATTGTCCGTGCTCCTCGTGAGCGGACGGGCGTCCGAGGCGACCGAGGCGCGCGCCCAGGAGATGGAGGTGGACGAGCTGCTGCAGGTCGCGCCGCGCGAGAAGCTCGCGGCCCTGGTCAAGGCCTTGGAGTGCCGCGGTATCCAGCTCGAGGAGTGCGTGTACGTGGGCGACGATCTCGCCGACCTCCCCGTCCTCCGGGCCGTGGGCCTCGGGATTAGCGTGCCCAACGCCGCCGCCGAGGTGCGCGCGGCGGCGGCCATGGTGACCTCCGTCCCCGGCGGCGAGGGGGCGGTGCGGCAGGTAGCGGAGATGCTGCTCAAAGCGCGGGGCGAATGGCCCGCGATCCTCGCTCGTTACACTGCGGATGATGTCGCAGACCCCCGCCACGGATCTCGTTGAGCGCGGTCGCCGCGTGCTGTTGCTCGAGGCGGAAGCGATCGCACGGGTCGCCCGCCGCCTCGGGCCAGCGTTCGCGAACGCCATCGCGCTCATGGCCGCGATACGCGGACGCCTCATCGTGTCGGGGCTCGGGAAGTCCGGGCTGATCGCGCACAAGATCGCCGCGACGTTCACGTCGACGGGCACGCCCGCAGCCTTTCTGCACCCGGTCGACTCCGTCCACGGGGACCTCGGCATCGTCGGCCGCGAGGACGGGGCGCTGCTCTTGTCGAAGAGCGGGGCCTCCGACGAGCTCTTCACGCTGGTCGAGCACTTGAAGCGCCTCGGGGTCCCGATCCTCGCCCTGACGGGCGATCTCGAGTCACCGCTCGCTCGCCAAGCCGACGTCGTCTTGGATGTGAGCGTCACCGAGGAGGCATGCCCCGAAACTCTGGCCCCGACGGCGAGCACGACCGCCGCCCTCGCCATCGGCGACGCGCTCGCCGTCACGCTGCTCGAGGTGAAGGGGTTCCGGCGCGAGCAGTTCGCCGCGCTCCATCCGGGCGGGGCCCTGGGACGCAGGCTGCTGCTGCGGGTCGCCGACGTGATGCTCACCCAGGACGTCCCGCTCCTGCTCCCCGACCGGCCGATGCGCGAATGCGTCGTGCTCCTCGCCAAGAAACGCGGCACGGTGGCGGTCGTCGATGCCGCCGCGAGCCTGGTCGGCGTGGTCACCGCGGGCGACCTCACCCGGCTCATGGAGCGCACGGATCGCTTTCTCGATCTTCCGGTGGCGGACGTGATGACCCGCACGCCGCGAAGCACCCGCCCCGACGAGCTTGCGAGCGCCGCGGTGCGCGTCATGGAGCAGCACGGCATCATGGCGCTCCCGGTACTCGACGGCGGATCCAAGGTCATCGGGATGGTGCATCTGCACGACCTCATACGCGCGGGGACGGCGTGAGGATGGCACCTCGAGGATTGGTCGCGGCGCTCCTCGCCGCGCTTGCCTGTCACGCCGAAGGCCGGCCCACCGCCGCCATCAGCCCGGGCGACACGGCTGACCAGGTCCTCCTCGGGATGTCGCACTACGTCACCGCGGACGGTGTCCAGCGAGCGCGCGTCCGCGCCGACACGGCGTATTTCTATTCGGGAACCCAGAGCGCCGACCTGCACCAAGTCCACATCACCTTCTATAACGCCGTGGGGGCAGAGACCTCGACCTTGACGGCCCGCCAGGGGACCTATCTCTGGCGCAACGGCGACATGGAAGCGCACGGCAATGTCGTCGTCGTCACCACGGACGGCCGGACCCTGCGAACCGACCAACTGCACTACAATCAGGCTCGCAACGAGGTGACCTCGGACGTGCCCTTCATCTTCGACGGGCCGAACCGTCATGTGGAGGGCGAGGGGTTCACCTCCGATCCCGATTTCAAAAACGTCGTGGCGAAGCATCCTAAGGGCACGGGCGGCAAGTTCACCCTGCCGAACCAATGATCGCGGCCGTGCTCACCCTCATGCTCGTGCAGCAACCGGTTCCGCCCCCGCCCACGCCGCCGCGGCCGCCCCAAGCGCCCGCGGCCCCGCACGCCGGCGAGCGGCCCGCGGGGGCCGCCCCCGGCGCCGCTGCTCCGGCCGATACGGCGGCCGGGCGACCCTGTCAGGTCGCGATCGACACGGTCGGGCACTTCGGACGGCAGGTCGAGGTCCGGCCCGGCGAAACCAATCTGTTCGCGGGCGGCGGGGTGAAGGCCCATTGCCAGGGCGCCACCAGCACGCTCACCGCCGACAGTGTGGCTTGGTATGCGGGCGTCGGCCGTTTCGACATGCTGGGCAACGTGCGGATCCGTGACACTGCGATCGCGCTCGACGCCACGACGGCCGCCTATTTCCTCCGCCAGGAGCGGCTCGACGCCCACAAGGACGTCGTCGCCGTCAATCGGGCGACCGGCTCCGTCCTGCGCGGTCCGAACCTCACCTACTACCGGGCCGTCCACGGGGTGCGCGACACGGCGGAGATGTACGCCACCTCGCGGCCGACGATCGACTACCGGGCCACGCCTGACTCCGGTGAACCCTACGTGATCGTGGCGGATCGGGTCCGCCTCAAGGGAAACGACCGCGTGTGGGGCGGCGGCAACGTCACGATCGACCGCAGCGACCTCGCCGCGCAGGGCGATTCCATGATGCTCGACGAAGCCCTGGGCATCGGTGTGCTGGTCGGGCGACCGCAGGTGCGGGGCAAGGGTGCGCGCCACTACGAGCTCCACGGACGCCGGATCGAGTTCACGTTGGTCCAGCACGACGTCCGCCTCATCAAGGCGCTCGGGGCGGGAGAGGCCACGGGCTCGGACTGGCGCTTGACGGCGGACACGATTTACCTCCGCGTGGAGCAGCACAAATTGCAGCAGGTCTTCGCGTGGGGCGATTCTACGCGCCCCGACGCCGTCTCGACTCTCCACACGCTCCAGGCCGATTCCCTGGCCCTCGACGTGCCGGACGAGGCGCTGACGGCGGCCCGGGCCTTCCGCCGCGCGTTATCGACCTCGAGGACCGACTCGACGGCCGCGGCCGAGCGGGATTGGATCGCTGGGGACACCATCACCGCGCATTGGCACCCCGCGAACGACTCTGCCGGAGCGAACGCCACGCTCGATCGCCTCGTCGCCCGGGGCAAGGCGCGCGCCCTGACGCACATGCGCAACGAGCGCGATTCGACGACGCCCGCCGCGAAGCCGGGGCGCCCGGCCGCGGATTCGACGCCGCGCGCCTCAAAACACCGGGCCCCGGCGCGCGATTCCACCGCCCGCGCCGCGACGCCCCCGCGCAAGACGGCCGATACCACTGCACGTGGGCCGTCGATCAACTACTCGCGGGGCGACGTCATCGACGTGGCGATGAACGGCGACCGCATCGATCGGGTTCTGGTCATCGGCCACGCGGACGGACTGCACCTCGAACCCGCGCCACCGAAGCCGGTGAAGGACTCGGTCAAAGCCCAGCCCAACGTCGTGAGGGGCCGCAAGCGACCCCCGCCGCCTCCATGACCACCCTCCGTCCATCCAGCCCGTTCGCGGAGCTCCTGGCCACGCGCGATTCCTCGCTCGCCCTGGTCGTGGCCGCGCTCGTGCGCGTGGCCGACCCCGTGGGGCATGCGTCGTTCGGGGAGCTCGCGGTGGCCTACCGCGAGGAGTTTCTCAGGCTACAGGCCGACAGGAAGGGGGCGAGTGCCCCAAGCGCGGGCAGCCTCTCTGTGGACGAGGCGCGCACCCATCTCGGCAATTCCGTCCTGCCGCGGCTCGCGGGGCTCAAGCTGGTGACGTTCCCCGCGGGCGCGCTGTGGGGTGATGCGCCCGTGGCCCTCGCGCCCGAGGTGTGGACCGAGATCGCGCGGGACCGGGAGGAGACGGCTCGCCTGCTGCGGGCCGTGGCGGAGCAGTCGGTGAGCCGCGCCGAAGCGGCGAGCGGCGCACATGCGCCGATCCGCGGGGGCAGCGTGCTCCAGGCCGAGCATCTGCTCAAGGCCTACAAGGGGCGCCGCGTGGTGGACGACGTGAGCCTGACGCTCGAGCAGGGCGAAATCGTGGGCCTCCTCGGCCCCAACGGGGCGGGGAAGACCACGACGTTCTACATGATCACCGGGCTCATCCGGGCCGACGAGGGCCGGATCACCCTCGACGGCCGCGACATCACGGACCAGCCGATGTATCAGCGGGCTCGCATGGGCGTGGGGTACCTGGCGCAGGAGCCGTCCGTGTTCCGCAAGCTCACGGTCGAGGAAAACGTTCTTGCCATTCTGGAGATGCTCCCGCTCACGGAAGCCCAGCGCATGGCGCGCCTCGAGCAGGTGTTGGACGAGCTCGCGATCAAGCACCTGCGGCGCCAGAAGGCCTACCAGCTGTCGGGCGGAGAGCGGCGCCGGCTCGAGATCACGCGCGCGCTCGTCACCGATCCCAAGTTCATGCTGCTCGACGAGCCGTTCGCGGGGGTCGACCCCATCGCGGTCCACGACATTCAGACGATCGTCGCCGGGCTGCGCCACCGCGGCATCGGCGTCTTGATCACCGACCATAGCGTCGAGCAGACCCTCGACATCGTCGATCGGGCCTACATCATGTTCGAAGGGAAGGTGCCGGTGTCGGGTACCGTGCGAGAGCTCGTGTTCAACGACCGCGTGGCGGATCTGTATCTCGGGCCCACCCTCACGGCGCGCCTCCGCGCGCGGCTGACGCAGGCGGCATGAAGACCGGCCTGCATCAGCACGGCGCGCTCCGCCAAGAGCTCCGGATCAATCCGCGCCTCTACCAGGCGATGGACCTTCTGTACATGCCGCTGCTCGATCTGGAGCAGCATCTGAAGCAGGAGCTGCTCGGCAACCCCTTCCTGGAGCTCGTCGAGCCGGAGGACGAGGCGGAGGTGCCCGCCACCGAGGAGGCGAAGGCCGAGCCGGAGAAGACGGGCGACGACGAGCCCAATTGGGAGGACATCTTGCTCGACGACGGCTCCGACCTCGGGGCGCCCCCGCGCGACTTGAGCACGGCGGCTGAGTACGTCGAGCCTGTGCCGGTCGAGACCAAGGATCTGATCGACTACCTGCGCGACCAGGTGCGGATGCTCACCCTCACCCCGCGCCAACAGCTCCTCGGCGAAGAGTTCCTCGGCAACATCGCCGAGGACGGCTATCTGGGCGCGACCCTCGAGCAGATCGTCAAGGGAGCGAACCAGCTGCTCGAGGAGCATGCGGTCGAGGCCGAGGAGGGGGAGGGGGCCTCACCGCCCGCGGTCGAGCCCTATAGCCTGGCCGAGGCCGAGGAAATGCTGCACGTGATCCAACGCCTGGACCCGCCGGGCGTCGGCGCGCGGGACCTGCGCGAATGCCTGCTGCTCCAGCTCGAGGACCAGCAGAAGACCGATACGCTCGCCTACCGCCTCGTGAAGGAGGCGTGGGAGGATCTCAAGGGGCACCGGTGGAGTGAGCTCGGGAAGCGCTTCGGTCTCGAGCCGTCGGAGGTACAGCGGGTGGCCGACGACCTGGCCAAGCTCGACCCCAAGCCGGGCCTCCAACAGTCGGCCGCGAACGAGACCTACATCACCCCCGACCTCATCGTCGAGAAGATCGACGGGCAATACCGGGTGTTCCTGAACGACTCCGGCCTCCCGCGCCTGCGCATCTCCAAGGTCTATCAAGACATCGCGCGCGACAAGAAGAAGTTCGACGGGGAGAACAAGGAGTTCATCAATCAACGGCTCAACAGCGCCCACTGGATGATCCAGGCGATCGAGCAGCGCCGCCAGACCATGCTCAAGGTCATGAACTTCATCGTCGACCGCCAGCGGGAGTTCTTCGACAAGGGCGTCGAGTACTTGAAGCCGCTGACCCTCCGCGAGGTGGCGGACGTCATCAACATGCACGAGAGCACGGTCAGCCGCGTCACCAACGAGAAGTACGTTCAGACCCCGCGCGGGCTCTTGCCGCTCAAGTTCTTTTTCTCGAGCGGCCTCACCACCACCACGGGCGAGGACGCGAGCGCCCGTTCCATCAAGGCGCAGATCCAAAAGCTCGTGGGGGACGAGGACGCGAAGAACCCGCTTACCGATCAGCAGATCGTTGAGCTCTTCGACCAGAAGGGCGTGAAGATCGCGCGCCGTACCGTAGCCAAATACCGCGATCAGCTGGGCATTCTCCCCGCGCGGATGCGCCGGCGTCTATGAGCCTCGCCAAACCCGGGACCACCCCGGACGTGAGCGTTCTCGTGCCGGCGAACGACGAGGCGGAGAATCTCCCCGAATTCGTCCGCCAGGCGGGCGAAGCCCTGGCGCCGCTCCCCTACGCCGTCGAAGTCGTCGTCGTGGACGACGGCAGCACGGACGACACCCCCGCGGTGCTCAAGCGACTCGCGGCGCAATACCCGTTTCTGCGCGTGGTGACGCACCGCGGGCGGCGCGGGATCGCCGACGCCCTGAAATCGGCGAGCGATGCCGCGCGGGGCGGCATTCTCGTCTTCTATCCCGCCGACCTCCAATACGCGCCGGCCGAGATTCCCGGCCTCGTGGGCCCGATCCGCGCCGGCGACGCCGACATCGTCGCCGGGGCGAAGCAGGGACATTACGAGAAACGCTTCGTCTCCTGGGTGTACAACGGCCTGAGCCGGTGGCTCTTCGGCGTGCGGGTGAGCGACCTCAATTCCGTTAAGGCCTATCGGCGCGACGTGATGGACGCGATGCCGACCCGGCCCGACTGGCACCGCTTCATGGTCGTGATCGCGGTCGCGCAGGGGTTCCGGGTTGCCGAGCGCAGCGTGCCGCTCCACCCACGGCGGGCGGGGAAGTCAAAGTTCGGGCTCAGCCGCATCCCCGTCGGGGTCCTCGACCTGCTCTCGGTCTGGTTCCAACTCAAATTCGGCCGCAAACCGATGTTGTTCTTCGGCGTCTCGGGCGCGCTCCTGTGTCTCTTGGGTCTCGGGGTCGGCGTGTACGCGTTGGTCGAGCGCTATCTGTACGGCGTGGGCTTCCGACCGCTACTCGATCTCATCATGCTGCTCATCATCTCGGGGCTCATCCTCTTCGGGTTCGGATTCGTGGGCGAGCTCGTCGCCGGGTTACGTGAGGACGTACGGGCACTCGAGCGCACGAAGGACCGCGGTAGCCCTCCCTAAGACCCGACCGCACCCGCAACAAGACTCGCGAATCCTGTGGCGCCACCGCAACTGTTGACAACCTGGGTCCTGAACGCGCCGTATTAGAACTGTAGAGCGCCTGTTTCCCTCAGAGGCACGGCGCATGCGCTGTTTTGCAGTTGACGTTGATCGAGCGCGGCTCGGGACCGCGATCGGCGAGAGCTCCCTCGCAACTTTTCGTCGCGAGTCGTTAGCGCGGCGAGCGTCGCCCGCGAGCACATCCCTCCGCTGGCCCCTACCGTCGACCCCTTTTGCGGCTCGGAAGCAAGAACGAGGACGAAAGGAGGCTCCTCCATGAGCGCCACACAGGCGAGGGTCGCAGCCACAGCGGTAGTGTGCTTCGCGATCGTCGCGTGCAATAGCACTTCCACAGCCCCTCCACCCCCCAACAGCACCCCGCCGGTTGGCCTACAAACGGACACGCGGGTGCTCCTAGGATCCAGACCCTATAGTGTCGCCGTGGGGACAAACAACATCGCGTACATCTCGCA
>Ga0307477_10004186_pt1 | contig 10527 bp, 12 predicted proteins | sample atmos_gasesECM2C_FD_203316 | JGI IMG/M metagenome (GOLD analysis project Ga0307477, IMG submission 203316) | Hardwood forest soil microbial communities from Morgan-Monroe State Forest, Indiana, United States - atmos_gasesECM2C_515 | ecosystem: Environmental > Terrestrial > Soil > Temperate... | reverse complement strand
TTCTCGTTCGTGCTCGCGCTGTTCTCGGTCTCCGACGGCGTGGCGCACCTCGCGCACGTGGGCGGCTTCGCCACGGGCTTTCTGTACCTGAAGGCCGCCGACTGGCGGCTCGCGCGCGCCGAGCGGCGGCTGCGGCGCCGCGCCCGCCCGAGCGTGCTCGTGTCCTCGGCACGCGTCGCCCGGGACGCCGAGGGCCCCCGGCCCCGCCCGCCGGCGCCGCCCCGGGACGCCGTCTCGGCCGAGGTCGACCGCGTCCTCGACAAGATCTCCGCGCGCGGGATCGACAGCCTGACGCCGGCGGAGCGCAAGTTCCTCGCCGACCTGAGTCGAAAGATGCGCGACCGGCCCTGAGGGGCTCCGCGCGCGCTTGTCAAGTTGCTCACCGCTTGTCCTGCTGGCGATCGGTTCCCAAATTGCGGGACGGTCACCGCGCCATGCTCGTCAATCTCGTGCCGGAATTCCTCGCCGTCCGCGCCGCGCCCGACCCCGTGGCGGCCTACCAGGCGTACGTCGAGCGCCACCGGCCCGTGCTCGCGAGCTATTGGAGCAATTACGTCCTCGATCCGAGTTCGCCCCACGCAGAGCGCGTGATCGCCGCCGCCCTCCGGGCGGACCGGTCCGATCTCGAAGCGCTCCTCGAGGACGTCGACGTGGTGACGCTCGCGGACGACGCGCTGCGGCGCGCGCTCGACCGCCTCGAGGCGGACTGCCCGGTGGACCTCTACCTCATGGTGGGCGTGGGCGCGGCGAACGCCGGGGAGTTGGTGGTAGGTGGCCGGGGCATGGCGTTTGTGTGTCTGGAGCACTTCACGGGGCGCGCCAATCCCGAGACCTACGGGTTGGGGTTGGCGCCCCACTTGCTCCCGCTGTGGATCGCGCACGAGGCGGCGCACGCCGTGCGCTACACCTCGCCCACCAGCCGCGCCGACCTGAAGCGGCTCATCGCGCAGCGCCGGGGCACCTACGACTATTGGGACACGGGCAGCCGCGCCTCGCTCCGCGAGCTCCTCGTGAACGAGGGCGCGGCGGTCGCCGCCGCACAGGTGGCCGCACCCGGCTTCGAGCCGTGGGAATACCTCGGCTACACGCGGCGCCAGTACCGACGGTGCCGCGAGCTCGATGCATTCCTGCGACGCGCCACCGCCGCCGAGCTCGACCAGCGAGGCTTGGGCCTGCGCCTCCGGTTCCTCGCTGGCGGGACCCGCGCGGCCGCGCGACTCGCGGGGCGGCGCGTCCTGCCCGAGCGGTCCGGCTACTACATTGGCCTGCGGCTCGTGGAGCCCTACGTGGCGGAGGCGGGGGTCCCGGCCATGGTGCGCGCGGCGAGCTCCGAGTTCCAAGGCGCGGACGAGCGCGCGCTCGGGATGCAGTCGGCGTGACTCCGAAGCCGCGGGCCGAGCGGCGGGCCAACCGGCCGCTGCGCGAAGCGCTGGAGGACCTGCTGCAACACGCGCGCGACGTGGCGCGGCGTGCGAAACGCATGACCGCTGCGGAACTTGACTACGCGCAGCAGCGCCTCGAGTGGCTGGCCGACGAGGTATGGCGCGTCGCCACCGGCGGCGAGCCGCCATGACCCCGGAGCCCGGACCTGTGTCAGCGCACCACGCGTTCAAGGTGTCAGTCACGAACGACCACCTCGTCTTCGCGTCCGCCCACTTTATCATCTTCCCCGGGCACCGCTGCGAGCGGCTTCACGGGCACAATTACCGGACCCGCGTCGCGGTGGAGGGCGGCCTCGATCCGGAGGCCCATTATGTGCTCGACTTCGCCGAGTTGAAACGGATGATGAAGCGGCTCACCGACGAGTTTGACCACAAGGTCCTGCTGCCCCTCGAGCACCCCCAGCTCGAGGTCCAGGAGCAGGGAGAGACCGTCACCGTCGCCTACGACCACGCCCCGCGCTACGTGTTCCCGCGGCGGGACTGCGCGCTGGTGCCGATCCCCAACACGACGGTCGAGATGCTGGCGCAGTACCTTGCCCGGCGCGCCCGCGCCGAGCTCCTGCGGGCCACCGCTGGGGCCGTCACGCTGACGGCGATCGAGGTCGAGCTCGAGGAAAGCGTCGGCCAGTCGGCCACCTACCGGGAGTCGCTCACGTGACGGTGCGTACGGTGATCAAGGTGGGGGGCGGACTCCTCAGCCGGGCGGGCGCGTTCGAGCTCGTCACGGGGGCACTCGCGGCGTGCGCACCGGGACGGGGGGCGCTCGTAGTCCCTGGCCGGGGCCCCTTTGCCGACGCCGTCCGGGAGCTCTTGCAGCGCGTCAAGGTGAGCGGCGACGCCGCCTACTGGATGGCGGCGCTCGGGATGGATCAGTATGCCCACGCGCTCGTCGAGCGCACGGCGGGCGCTGTGCTGGTCGAGGACCCTCGCGAGATCGCGGCGGCGCTCGAGCGGGAACGGATCCCCGTGCTCGCTCCGTACCGCTGGCTGCGCGCCGCCGATCCCCTGCCCCACGCGCGGGAAGTCTCGAGCGACGTGGTGGCCGCCTGGGTCGCTCAGGCCACGGGAGCGCGGCGGGTCGTGCTGATCAAACCCGTGACCCCCAATCCGGCGCGCGCCGTCGACCCGGCCTACCAGCGCGCCCTCCCCGCCGGCACGGACTCGGTGGTGCTCACGCCCAACGACGTGGCCCAGCTGGCCGACGCACTCGAGGAAGGCCCCGGCCCGAGCGCGCAGCGCCTCGCGGGCCAGGGGTGAGGGGTCGGCCGCTTGTGGCGTCCGCGAACGCGCCGATAGGTTAGGGCCGGGAGAAACCCTTGTCCATACACAGCCCCGAGCGCTCGGGGGTGCAACTGTCGCTCGCCGGCAGAGTCGTCCTCGTTACGGGCGCCTCGAGCGGCATCGGCCGCGCCATCGCGCTGGCCTGCGGCGCGGCGGGGGCGGACGTCGCGGTCGTCTACCATCGTAACCGCGCGGGCGCCGACGATACCGCAACCGCGATTCGCGGCCTCGGGCGCCGGGCGGAAGTGCTCGCGGCGGACGTCGCGAACCCGGCCGACGTCGCTGCCCTCTCGCACAGCGTCGCCGGCGCGCTCGGCCGCGTCGATGCCTGGATCAACAACGCCGGTGCCGACATCCTCACGGGCGCTGCGGCGCGGCTGTCGTGGACAGAGAAACTCGACCGCGTGCTCGCGGTCGACCTCCGCGGCACGGTGCTCGCGTCCTGGGCCGCGGTCGAGCTCATGCAGCACCAGGAGTCCGGCGGCACGATCCTCAACATGGCGTGGGACCAGGTGCTCGGCGGGGGAACCAAGGGGGAGTACGCCGAGATCTTCTGCGCCGCGAAGGGCGGCGTCTACAGCTTCAGTCGGGCCTTGGCGCGGACCGTGGCGCCGCAGGTCCGGGTCAACGTGCTCGGTCCGGGGTGGGTGGAGACGGCGTACGGCGCGGCGCTCGATGGCACGGTCAAGGCGCGCATCACCGAGTCGATCCCGCTCAAGCGGTGGGCGAGCCCGGAGGAGATTGCCTCCGCGGCGGTGTTCCTCGCCTCCGATGGGGCCCGCTACATCACCGGACAAATGCTCGTCGTCAACGGCGGGACGGTCATCTAGCCCCGCGGGAGGGAGCGATGCCGAAAGCAAAGGAGCGCACGTACAGCGAGCAGGAGATTCGCGCCAAGCTCGCGAGTCTTCGGGGCTGGACGCTCGAGGGCGGGATGATCCGCCGGACCTACGCGACGGATGGGTGGCCGACGACCCTGATGCTCGTCAACGCAATCGGCTACGTCGCCGAGGCGGCCGACCACCATCCCGATCTGCTCGTCTCCTGGGGGCGGGTAGTCGTGTCGCTCGAGAACCACGCGGCCGGGGGGATCACCGACAAGGACTTCGAGCTCGCCCGCAAGATCGAAGACACGGCGTTGTGGCGCCCCCAGGGCGGCGCGCTGACGGGGACGCCCAAGGCCTTCGTGCGCTCGCCCGACGCCGCCTGAGCGCGGCGCCCCGCGCCGCAGCCGACGGGCATCGGGACCGCCACCGGCCCAGCGCGGCTGATCACTTCCCCACGCAGAACCCAGCGAACACGGCGTCCAGCACGTCGCCGGGCGTCACGACACCGATGAGGTCGTCGAGCGCTCCGACCGCGGACCGGATGTGCGATGCGGCGGCTACGGCCTCGATACCGTGGGCGCGCGCGACGCCAAACGCCTCCACCTCTCCCAGCGCCCGCTCAAGCGCGAGACGATGGCGCGCGCGCGTCAGCACGGGCTCGGCGTCCCCCTGGGCAAGGAGCCGGCCAAACGCCGTCTCGGCGAGCCGGCGCCGGAGCAGCTCAAGCCCCGTGCCGGTCGCTGAGGAGACGGCGAGCCGGTCCGGCGCCGGCGAGCGCCGGGCAAGGTCGGCTTTCGTCTCGACGACGACGATCGGGGCGGTGCACTCCGCGAAGAAAGCATCGCGCAGGGCGCCCGTCTCGTCCGCTGAGACCGGGTCCTGCCCGTCCTCGCAGAACAGGATCAGGTCGGCCGCCGCGAGGTAGCGGCGCGAGACCTCGATGCCCAGCTGTTCGATGCGCTCCTCGCTGTGGCGGAGCCCCGCGGTGTCGACCAGGCGGAAGGGGAATCCCTCGATCGCGACCGCGGCCTCGATCGCGTCTCGGGTCGTCCCAGGAACCTCGGTGACGATCGCCCGTTCGCGACCGAGGAGCGCGTTGAACAGGGCGGACTTCCCCGCGTTCGGGCGCCCCGCGATGACGAGCAAGGCCCCATCGTGCAGGCGCTCACCCTCGGGGGCCGTCGCGAGCAGTTGGGCGAGACGATCGCGGACAACGCAGCGGGCGCGTTCGATGCGGGCGGGGGAGATGGGGCCGTCATCTTCGCCTGGGAAGTCGATGTCATAGGCGAGGAGCGCTTCCAGCGCGAGCAGCTCCCCGCGGAGCGCCTCGAGGCGCCGGGAGAGGCCCCGGTCGAATTGATGGAGCGCTCGCCGCCGCTGCGCCGCCGATCCCGCGTCGATGAGATCGGCCGTCGCCTCGGCTTGCAGCAGGTCTAGTTTGCCGTTGAGGAGTGCGCGCCGAGTGAACTCGCCCGGCGTCGCGAGGCGCGCCCCGGCGGTCACGAGCGCGGCGACGACGTCCGCGGGCACGAGGAACCCGCCGTGGGTGAAGACTTCGACCATGTCTTCGCCGGTATACGAGCGCGGACCCTCGTAGCGCGCGACGAGCGGCTCGTCCATCACCTCGCCCGTCGCGGGATGAATCACGCGGGCGCGCGCGATCGTCCGCGGCGTCCCGGGGAGCGGCTGGATGCAGCGGGCGGCCACCGGGAACACGCCTGCGCCGGAGAGGCGAACGACCGCGAGGGCGGAGCGGCCGGGCGGGGTCGCGAGCGCGACGATCGGATCGGACAGCACCCGTCCTCTCCCCTGCCCTTCCTAGGTCTGGCGGCCCTGCCGTCGCAGCCGCTGGCGCGCGATGCGATACTGCTGCGGGATGCTGAAGATGTTCGAGACGGCGTAGTACAAGTTCAGCCCCGACGCGAAGCGCACGAACAGCACCGTCATGAAGACCGGCATGAAGTAGAGCATCGTCGTCGATTGCGGGTTCGGCGGCACGCCGATCTGTCCGACCTTCGAGAGCACGAACATCGAGACGCCCATCATGATCGGGATGATGTAGTACGGGTCGGCCCGCGACAGGTCGGGCAGCCAGAGAAACGGGACGCCGCGGAACTCGATCGTGTTCGCGAACACGAAGAACAGCGCGAAGAGCACAGGCATCGGCAAGACCATGGGGAGGCATCCCCCGAACGGATTGACCTGGTGGTCTTTGTAGATCTTCATCATCTCTCGCTGCAGTCGCTCCGGGTCGTCTTTGTATTTGTCCTGCGTGCTCTTGATGAGCGGCGCCACCGCTTGCATGCGGATGCTCGATTCCATGGCCCGCTGATTCAGCGGCCACAACAGCAGCCGCACGAGCACGCCGAAGATGATGAGCACCCACCCATACGCCAACTGCAGGCGCTCGTGCATCCACAAGAGGATGTTCACGACGAGATTCGAGACGGGCTGGATGAGGGGGCGGAGCACGCCGCCGTAGGGATTCGCATCGTCGAGGTCGTGCCCGATGCGCGCGAGGCGGCGATACTCGAGCGGCCCGACATACACCTCGAACCGGAACGCGCCGGCCGCCGGGACCGGCAGCGTGGCGGACACGACCGCGCGCGCGCCTGCGCGCCCGACGCGCGGCTCCCCGACCGCGATGCTCCCAGCAAATTTCGGCTCGCCCTCATCCAGCGTCAGCAACGCCACGAGGAAGTACTTTGACTTGATCCCGACCCACTCGAACGGGCCGTCCAGCACCTTGACGGTGCCGGGCTTGAGCGATTGGAACGACGTGCTCTGCGTCTTCGCGGCCTTGGTCACGACCGCGTAGTGACGAAAGTCGTCCGCCGAATCGGCTTCGACCGAGCGGAGCCCGTCCCCCAGGTCGACGACCGCCACGGCGCCCGTGGGCCCGAGCCCCGTGATGTGGCCGGCGACCTGGAATCGGTATTCGTCGGGCGCGAAGGTGTAATCGAGGGTGACGCGGGCGCCGCGGCGCTCCGCGACAAACCGCAAGCGGGCGCTGTCCCCCGCGACCCGGAGCGCCGGAACGCTCGGCCTAAAGGTCCAGTCCGCGAGTTTGACGGTATCCGTCCCGAGGACGAGCCGGGGGGCGAGGAGCGCGACCCCCGGGGGCACGAGCTGCACGGGGCCCGCGGCATCCCCAGGCGCAAATGACCGAAAATCAACGAGTTCGGCTCGCACGAGCCCCCCCCCACGAGTGCTGAACCCCATGCGGTACTGGGGTCCCGTGACCCAGACCGTCTCCGCCAGGGCGGGGGCGAGCGGCGCGTGGAGCGGCAGGCGGGGTGCGCCGAGCGGGGTCGCCGGCGCTGGGGGTGGGGGAGTGCTCTCGCTCGCCCCGAGGGCCCCGCTGCGTCGCGCCGCCTGCTTCTTCGGCGGGAAGAGGATGCTCGGCAGCACGGCCACGATCAGCATCAAGACGATAGCGAGGATGACGCGTCGGTCCACGAGCGGCTCTTAGGGTACGGGGTCGTAGCCGCCCGGGTGCAGGGGATGGCACCGGACGAGACGCTTGACCCCGAGCCAAGCGCCCCGCACCGCCCCGTAGCGGGCAACCGCGTCGAAGGTATAGTGCGAGCATGTCGGCGTGAACCGACAATGCGTGAACACGAGATGCGCGAGCGTCAGCTGATACCCGCGGATCAATCCCATCACCACGAGGCGTGGCCAACGGCGCACGCTCATCGGATCTGGCTCACGCCGCCCATCAGATCGGCGCGCAGGACGGCAAAGGGCGCGCGGTACGCGGAGGGTTTCGCGCGCAACACGAGGTCCATCGCCGGAAGGTGGGCGACGGCCTCGCGCCGCAGCACCTCGCGCAGGCGTCGCCGCAGGCGATTGCGGGCCACAGCGGTGAACTGAAAGCGGGGAACGATGATGCCGATGCGCGCGTGGCGCGTGCGATTGGGACGCCAGGAGAGTTCGAGGTGTGTCGTGCGCCACCGACGCCCGTCTTCCCAGCAGGCGGTCAGGTCCGCCCCGCGCGCGAGCCGCACGCGGCGCGGAAACCGCTCGCTCGTTAGCGACTCCGGTGCTTGGACGGCAGCCGGACCGCGAGGCGTTTGCGCCCCTTCTTGCGCCGGCGCGACAAGACCGCGCGACCCCACCTCGTCTTCATGCGCGCTCGAAAGCCGTGCTTGTTGATGCGGCGCCGGTTCCGCGGGCGGTAAGTCGGACCCATGCACGTCCTCTGATAAGGCGGCGAAACCTACCTCCGTTTCGGCGCGCGGGTCAAGGTTGACTTTTCCACAGGCGAGCCGTACTTTCGGGCCGCCCTGCGAGACTCCCACCCTACAGTCAGCGTCGATGGAGCAGTCAACGAAGGAAGCATGGAAGCGTCTCCTCGACGAGGCGCGCCGCGAACTTCCTGATTCGACGGTGCGGACCTGGCTCGAGCCGGCTGAGCCGATCGCCCTGAACGACGGGCGGTTCATCGTCGGAGCGCCCGATCAATTCGCCGTCGAGTGGAACGAGTCGAAGCATGCGGGCGTCCTCGCGCGCGCCGCGGAGCGCGTCTTCGGCCAACCCACCACCGTGGTCTTCCGCGTGCAGGAAGACCGACAGCAGCGACCCCAGATGGACTTCTTCGTAGCGCCTCGCGACGCGGCGGCCCCGAGCGACAAGCTCGCGGTCGCGATGACGCCGCTCAACGACCGCTACACGTTCCAGACGTTCGTCATCGGCAAGTCGAACGAGCTCGCGGCCGCGGCGGCGCACGCCGTCGCCGAGGCGCCGGGCAAGACCTATAACCCGCTCTTCATCTACGGGGCCACGGGGCTCGGCAAGACGCACCTCATGCAAGCGATCGCCCACGCCGTCCTGGCGAAGAACCCCGAGACGCGGCTCCAGTACTTCGGCGCCGAGCAATTCATCAACGAGGTGATCGAGTCGATCCACGCGCGAACCATGTCGGAATTTCGACGGCGCTACCGCAACGACGTCGATCTCTTCTTGGTGGACGACGTGCATTTCCTCGAAGGGAAGGAGATGACGCAGGAGGAATTCTTCCACACGTTCAACGCGCTATTCGAGGCTCATAAGCAGATCGTCCTGACCTCCGACCGCCCCCCGAAGGAGATCCCGGGGCTGGAAGACCGGCTGATCTCGCGATTCGAGTGGGGCATGGTGGCCGACATCGGGCACCCCGACCTCGAGCACCGGATCGCGATCCTGCGCAAGAAGGCCGAGCAGGATCATCTCGAGCTGACCATCCCCGACGACGTCCTCCGCTTCATCGCGGAGCACGTGCGCTCGAGCGTGCGCGAGCTCGAAGGCTGCATCATCAAGTTGCTCCTGTTCGCCTCGCTCAAAAACCGCGAGGTCACGATCGAGCTGGCCCGTGAGGCCCTCTCGGACAAGATCCGCCAAGGGGAAGACGGCGCGAGCTACATCGGCCAACCGACGCCCAGCATCGACCGCGTCCAGGAAGTGGTGTCGCGCCGCTGGGGCGTGACCCCCGAGGGCCTGCGGTCCAAAGCGCGGACCAAGACGCTCACCGTCCCCCGCCAGGTCGCGATGTATCTGGCGCGCGACATGCTGGGCATGCAGCTCGTCGAAATCGGCCAGGCGTTCGGCGGCCGGGATCACTCGACCGTGATCCACTCGGTGAACAAAGTCGAGCGCCAGATGATCCGCGACCGGACGTTCAAGGAGCGGGTCGAAATGGCCCGCCAAGAGTTGTCCGCACTCTAGCGCACATGTGGGAAGGGAGGATGTGAGAGCTGTGGGGACGCGCGACGGGCGTGTGGACGAGGTCGCAGATGCCCACACGGCCCACATACTCCCCACACGGGTTGCGGGGCCCATAGCCCTGGGACGTCGAGCGTTAGCGCGTCCACCCACATTTCCCCGCGCTCTACTGCTACTACGACTAGTTCTATATAGTTACGGCCGGAGAGTCTTTTCATCGCTTTTCACGGCAACCTGGGGCGCCGCCGCATGAAGTTCACGATCACACGGGAGCAGTTACAGCAGGGATTAGCGGCGGTCGCGGCCGCCGTGCCGGCTAAGACGACACTCCCCGTCCTCGCCAACGTCCTCGTGGAGGCTGGGAAATCCGGGATCCGTCTCTCGGGTACCGATCTCGACATCGCCGTGAGCACGACCGTGGCGGCTGAGGTGGACGCCGAGGGTGCGGTCACGCTCCCCGCCAAAAAGCTCGTCGACATCGCGCGCGAACTGCCAGGAGGACCGGTGCGGATCACGGCGGCTGGCGAGTCGCGGGTGGCCATCGAGTGCGGCCGAGCGAAATTCAAACTGCTCGGGTTGCCGCGCGAGGAGTTCCCCTCGTTTCCGGCCGTCAAATTCGACGGCGCGTGGCAAGCCGCCGCCGGGGCCGTCCACAAGCTCGTGGGGCACGTCGCGTTCGCCGCGTCCACCGAAGAGAGTCGCCCGATCCTCAACGGCGTGCTGTGGGAGCTGCGGCCCGACCGGATGCGGATGGTCGCGACGAACGGGCACCGCCTGGCGAAGATGGATGTGCCGGCGAGCGGGGGCTCCACCGCCGACTTGATCGTGCCGCCGAAGGCGCTCGAGCAGATCCGCCGCCTCGTAGGCGCCGAGGAGGGGCTCGAGATCGCGCGCAGCGACAACCACATCGGCTTCCGGGCGGGGGGGACGCTCGTCTTCTCGCGGCTGATCGAAGGGCCGTACCCGAACTACGAGCAAGTCATTCCGCGCGAGAACGACAAGACGGCGACGGTCGACAAGAGCGCGTTGGCGGCCGCCCTGCGGCGCATGAGCGTGGTGGCGAGCGACCAGACGCACCGGATCCGGCTCGCCTTCGCCGGCGGTGCGGTGCGCTTCTCGGTCCAGACGCCCGACCTCGGCGAGGCGCAGGACGAGCTCGCCGTGACCTACGAGGGCGACCCCCTGGAAATCGGGTTTAACGCGATGTACCTGCTCGAAGTCCTCAAGTACATGCCCACGGACGAAGTGCGGCTCACCTTCAAGGCTCCGGAGCGCGC
>Ga0307477_10004184_pt1 | contig 10529 bp, 7 predicted proteins | sample atmos_gasesECM2C_FD_203316 | JGI IMG/M metagenome (GOLD analysis project Ga0307477, IMG submission 203316) | Hardwood forest soil microbial communities from Morgan-Monroe State Forest, Indiana, United States - atmos_gasesECM2C_515 | ecosystem: Environmental > Terrestrial > Soil > Temperate... | reverse complement strand
CAAATACTCGTCGATATCCAGGAGCGTGTACGCGATCAGCTTCATCCAAAGCTCTTCCACCTGGTGAACGACCTGAAACTGCAGCTCGTCGGCGTTGCACAGCTCTGCGAATTTCGTCTGGCAGGAAAGCAGCGCCTTTGTGTTCAGGTACAACTCGTAGTCGAGCGTGCCCTCGCCGCCCATAATCGCGTAAAACTGTTCGCGGTTCACAACGATTCCTCCCGCACCCGCCAAACTGTTTCGTTTCCAATCTATATTGAGGGTACCGCAAATTCCCAGGCGGGACGAAAGCGGCTCATCAAAAACACGGACGTCTATCTGAGAACTATCGTTCGGAACTACCTGAGGGGCGGGTTTGCTCGGTGTCGCCGACATCTTTCCGGTGGCTTTTCACTTCGCGCAAGGCGTACACAGGCTTGTTCTGCGATTCGTAGTAGGTGCGCGCAATCAATTCGCCCAGCAATCCCATGGACACAAATTGCACGCCGCTAACAAACAGTGCAACTGATAGCAGCATCAGCGGCCCGTGCTGGGCCATCACGCTGACGCCGTGCGCGAACTTTTCAAAGGCCAGGTAGGCGGCCAGCAGCATCCCCAGCAAGGTACCGCCAACTCCCAACAAGCCGAAGAACTGCAGCGGCCGCGTCGAGTAATCCAGCAAGAATTTAACGATCATCAAATCCAGGAAAACCCGAATGGTGCGCCCGATACCGTAATTGCTCTTTCCGCTCTTGCGCTCGCCATCGGTGATGGGCACTTCGGTGATCCGCGCACCCGTCGAACTGGCCAGCGCGGGAATGAAGCGGTGCAGCTCGCCGTATAGTTGGATCTCCTGGATGATCTCGCGGCGGTAGGCTTTGAAGGTAGTGCCGAAATCGTGCAGCTCGATTCCCGATAACTTGGCCATCAGCCAGTTGGCCACGCGGCTGGGCACTTGCCGCAGCAGCCAGTGGTCGCGGCGCGCGTACCGCCAGCCGCTCACCAGGTCGTAGCCTTCTTCAATTTTTTCAAGAAAGCGCGGGATCTCTTCAGGGTCGTGCTGCAGATCGCCGTCCATGGAGATAATCACTTCACCGCGCGCAAAATCGAATCCGGCTTTCAGCGCGGGCGTCTGCCCGAAATTGCGCCGCAGCCTCACCAGATTCACGCGGCGATCATGCTCGTAAATATCGGAAAGCACTTTGAAGGAATTATCGCGGCTGCCGTCGTCGATAAAAATCAGCTCGTAGCTTTCGCCGATGGAATCCATCACCTCGGTTATTTTCATGTACAGAGGTGGGATGTTCTCCTGCTCGTTGTAGAACGGGACGACGATGGAATACCGGACGCTGGATTCGCTTCTCATACGGCGCTGGCCAGGAAAGCATAGTCTATCAGGCGAATCCCCTGGGAAGCGACAAGATTTCGTATCCCCATGTCGGTCAGGATCTCCACCTCCTTTTCCCGGGAACCCTGCAGGCGCGTGGCAGTCTTCCGCAGCGCCGCGTCCGCATACCCGGGATGACACATCAGCTCCGTAGTGCCTTCGGGCAGGCTGCGCAACAGGCGGGCCACCCCTTCCTTGGTCAGCTCGCCGGTTTGCGCGATCCCGCAAAAATGATCGGCGGTAGATACGCCGGCCCGCTCCGCCTGCATGCGCGCATCCCGCGCCAGCAATTTCAGCCCGCGCGCTTGCACGCCTTGTTTGAGCACGACGCTGGCGCGCAGTTCGCCGGCCGAAAGGGCCGCACGCAAGTTCGAGGCCTCGTGCGACACGCGAATGGCTTGGATTCCATGGCGCTTGGCCAGCCGCAGGGCAATCTCAAAGAGTCCCGGCAGCATGTGCACATGTTTATGACCGTCCAGGTGCGTCGGCTCAACTCCCGCGGCGCGAACCTTGGCGATTTGAGCTTGCCACTCGATCTCAACTTCCCGAATGGAGATTCGGCGTGTGGCGATCTTCACCAACAGCCCATCCGGCCCGCCCTCGAACTGGCCGGAATCGTTCAGCAAGCTCGGCACCGTCTCGGGTGCGGAGACCGGCGAGCCATCGCTCAAGTTCAAGTGCACACCCACACCGAGTCCCTGGGTTCCCCGGGCCAGCTCCGCACCTTGGGCGAATGCCTCGCCATTGGCCAGCAGCGATGCGCTGGTGACAATCCCATTGCGGTGCGCCTCCGCGATGCCGCCGTTCACTCCCGCGGTCCATCCGAGGTCATCCGCGTTCACGATGAGGTTCCTGGCCACCTGTACGATTCCTTGGCGCCGCCCTGTCCTTCGGGACAGCTACACAGTACTGCGCGAGCATGCTTGTGTACCATTGACCCCCTCGGTCCTCAACTTTAGCATGCCATTCAGAGGCAGTTATGTCCGTTCAAACCAAAGAGCCGAAGAAAGAACCGCGGCAGGTGAAACTGCCCGAAGGCCGCTACAAAGAGAAACGTCGCGGCCATCGCATGAATTCGCGTGTGCCCGTGCGGCTGGAATGGGATTTGCGCGCCGGCAAGCGCATTAAAGTCGAAGCGCACACCCGCGTGGTTAATCCGTATGGCTGCATGGTTGTGCTGGAGCACGATTTGCCGCTGGAGCATCGCGTGGCGCTCACCAACGTGCCCATGAACACCAGCAACGCCGCCGTCATCGTGTGGAAGAGCGATGAGCGGCCGGAAGGCGGCTGGGAATACGGCGTGGAGCTAGTCGCTCCGGCCATGGATTTCTGGGGGCTTGAGCTGTGAAGCCTCCGACACCTAGTCTGAAGTCCGCCATGCCGCACCCGTCTGCGCGGCCAGTTGTTGCGCGGCAGCCCACCGCGGAAGAGCGTCGCCGTTCGCAGCGCGTGCTGGTGCGCATGCCGGTGATCATTCACGTTGCCGGCAAGACCCTGCAGGGGAATACGCATACGGTCAGCGCGGGCGGCGCGATGGTGATCCTCAAGGAAGGAATCAGCGAGGGAACCAAGGTCACCGTGGAGAATCCGGCCACCAAGAATAAAGTGGAAGGCAAGGTCATTCGCCCGCCGCAGATGAATCAGGAAGGTTCTTTGGTGCCCGTGGAATTTGCGGAGCCGTCGCCGACGTTCTGGAATATCTTTTTCCCGCCGTTCAGCAACTAAAATTTTCCGCACGCGATCAACAGAAAGTGCTTCGCCCCTAGGTAGCACAGCCACTCTTGGCTGTGCTCCTACGACCACAGCCGCCGTGTCGCTGAAATCGCTGGCGGAGCAATCCCGCTGAGACGCGAACTTTGGCTATTGAATCGTGACTGTAGATGCCGGCGACGTCGAGCTGGAATAATTCGCATCGCCGCTATACACCGCAGTGATGCTGTCCGAGTGGGAGCCGCCGCCACCGCCGCCGCTTCCGCCGGAACCGCCGCAACCCGCAAAGCTCGCTGCCAAGCAGGCAAAAAGGAGTAAGCCCGCAGCCGCGTATCCCAGCCGGCGGCCAAGCTGTGGCCACTTCTGTCGTAGCGACGCGGCGTGCTGCGACAGCACGAGAATTAGAATCGCGAAGACGACTAGAATCCAGAGAAGAACGAGGGGAATGCGCAGTCGTGGTTGCGGCCTTATCGGAATGACTTGGGAGAGCGTGGTCGTCAACATAGCCGTGCAAGAGGCTTGGCCGTTCGCGCTCACCGCTCCGTTTATGCCGCTGTAAGTTACCGTCCCGCTAATGGCAGTACTGCCGTTTTTGAACTGTACGGTTCCTGGATTGGTCACTCCAGAGCCGCACGGCGGCTCCCCGTTGCTCGGGGTACTGACTAAAGCGGTTAGCGTCACGCTGCCGCCAGACGCAATGCTTGTTGGGCTTGGGGAAACCGCGATGGAGGTCGTCGCCTGCGTGACCGTTACCGACAGCGAGTTTGACGCGCTCGCGTTGTAGCTGGTGTCGCCGGGATAGGACGCGGCGATGCTGTGGCTGCCCACTGGCAATTGGATTGGTTGGTCTTCCGCGAAGCCTCGGTCGTTTAGATTGGCGACGTTGGTGGCATTAGTAGTCTGCGCGTTCGGAAAATCATTCAGGGGTTTTCCGCCGTCAGTAAGCGTCACCGCTCCCGTGGGGCAAATAAAGGAAACAGGGGTGACGAAGGTGCTCGTGGCACTTAAGTTCTGGCACATTTGTCCTGTGGCGTTCTCTACATCAATCCGCAGAATGTATGACGAGCCGTAGGTTATGTTCTGGGCAGCTATAGTCAGCCCTCCCGTCCCCACAAAATTCACGACGGTCTGGCTGTTTTGTTTTGCCACGTTCACCGGCGTCGGCGACGAGTCGCTGGCCGCGAACGTCCCATCGCCTCCGTAATGCGCGACGACGGTGTAGGTGCCACCCGGCAGAAACGCGGTGCTGAAACTATAGTTCCCGGCCGAGACAGTGTTGGCCGTGCACAAAGGGCTGGAGGTTGGGCAAGAAGGCTGAATCTCCGCGCCGGTAGCTACGTCTCTCAGGACGACTAGCCCTGTCGCCGTCGTGGCTGAGACTGTACCGCTGACCGTGACCGGCAAACCGACCGTAGTCGGAGTCGGTGACAAGGAAAGGGAGGTCGTGGTCGCCGTACGGGTGGGCGATACCCATTTGGTCAGAAGATTCGTGACGTTGACCGAGCCCAGCCCGGTCGCGAGGTCGTATCCTGTACCGGCGCTAAAGGCAGGTGTCGAGCCGCCAGCGGCGGTCGCCAGGATGCCGAACTGGTTGGCCGCTGTGCTGGTGTTGCTGCAGTTCGCGCTCCCTCCCACGCACGCTACGGAGCTATTGCCCTTCACCACGTCATTAAACACGCAGCCACCTGGCGGAGTGGCCGAGGAAGTGCACACGTTGGCGGGGGTCTTAGCAAGGGAGTACAAGACATAATTCGCGACTCCTTGGCGTTGTCCGGTCTGCTGATTCACTAGCGCCATTATGGCCGCGAAGGTCGGCGTCGCCGCGGAAGTCCCCCCTACCCCTTGAAAATCGTGATTCGCGGAGCTGGTGGTCGTGGTGAGATTGCAACCGCTTCCGCCTGTGGGATCCTGGTCCGACTGGCAGACTATGTAAAAGCTTTTGGCTCCTCCAGTTGATGCCCCGTTATCGCTCGAGAACAGGGAAACATCCGGAATGTCGCGGTTCGCATCGCCAAATCCAGTCTGCCACGAAACGTTTGTGGGTTTGGTCGAGCCTGTCCCGGTGTAAACAGTGCTTGATCCGCCGCTTCCGGCCGCCAGGTCAGTCCCCGTGCTGGAGTTGCCGTTGATGATCGCGGCGGTGCAGCCGTTGGTCGTTCCGCTGCTAAATCCTGCTGCGGCGCACGAGTCGTTCCACGCTTTTTCCGGGATGTAACCTTTAGCGGTCGCCGGGACGGGAAGAGTGGTGGTCGAAGAGTTGGCCGTATTCCAAAATGTCGATTGATTCCCGACGTCGTCAAAATCCGTGCCACCCATCGCTATGTTGTAAGGCGTGGAGGCGATGCCGCTCACCGCGAGGCCCAGCGTGGCCGCATCCTGGTTCGCCGGAGCCGCTGCGGGGTCGCACCCAGCCGAGCCGTTGTCTCCCGCGGAAATCACCACGGTAATGCCTTGCGCCGCCGCTTGCTGCCACAACGAGTTGTAAAACGCATTGCCGCCGCTGCCCAGCCCAGCCTCACAAGCGCCGTAACTCTCGCTCAGAATTGGGGCGATATTGTTGTCCACGATATATAGGGCTGAGCCATCGATTCCGGCCGTGCCATCCGTCTGCGTCATCTGCGTGGTCACAAAATTGATCGTCGCCGCGGGGGCCACGGCCCCAGCCCATTCCACGTCCAGATCGGATTCCGTCTCATCGCCACCAACGAGGCCAGGGTCGGGGCCGTTGAGGATGACAGTGAGCGCGCATTGATTCGGCATGCCGGTGCATGTCGAGGCGTACGCGGACAAGCCAAACATCGAGCGAAAATCGGCTATGTCCTGCAGATTGATATTGCTTTGCCCTACGATGGCAATGCTCTGTCCGGCGCCTGTCGCGCTTCCCGGAATGTTGTAAATCTTCGCGAAGTCCGCCGGTCCCACGGCAAAGAATTGTCCATTGGAATCCGTGTATGTGAACAGCGGCCGGATCTCGCCGCTCTCCGTCCGCCGAAAACTCCCCAAGGTCCGCGCTTGCGGCTTGGGATGAAAATTGTGCAAGGAACGAATGCCCCGAACGACGGGTGCTAGCGCTGCCGGAATCTGCGGATCGCTTGCGTTAGCGAAATGCTCCTCGCCGTTTACGTTGTATTTGCGAATTTCCGTGCCAAACGCGTTGCGCACCTGGCCCACGTTGCCGGAGAACTCCACGGTCGTTTTGCCCTTGCTCACCTTGATATTCTGGAATCCGTGCGCGGTCAGCCAGTTGGTCACCGCCTGCACATCGGCGTCTGCAGGTCCAAATCTTTTGCCGAAATCTTCCGGGGTCAGCCACGCATGGTAATTCGGCGAATTCTTCGCTTGCTGCTCTTCCATCAACTGCCGCAGCGCCGCTTCCCGCTCAGGGCTGCGCTGCAACAGCAGCAGGATCCGCGTCAATGGTTGCGCGTCGGCCATCGCGCCACGATCGAATTCCGCGCGCGCCATGGGATGCACGTTCCCGCGCAGCACGGTGCGATTGGTGTCGTCCACCGTGTCGGTGACGCGCGTTGCCACTCGGCTGTTCTGTTCGCCGCCCGATCGTGCCGCCGCAGTCTGCGCAGCCGCCGGCCAACAGGAAAAGGCCAGCGCCGCAACTGTAGCCAATACACCTCGACCCCAGCTAGTTTTCTGGATTTTCATAATCCGCCCAGCTACGAAATTTGTCTGCCATCACCGATTAGCACCGACGCAGACAGCACCATTGAAAAACCACAACGGCACGCTACAAATCATGATGAGAAGATTGATTAAATCCGAATTTGGTTGCCTGCGCCTCTGTTTTCCGCCGTTAATTTGTTCATAAGGCAACCTGTTTGCAGCGCCAGTTTCTTCGCTGGCCCTTCGGCCAGCCTGCAAGGATTTTCGGTTGCGCACGAACGAAGAGTTGCGGACTGTTGAGAGTCGCTCACACCCATCGATCACTCTTCCCGAACTTTGGACAATTAGTTCCCCGGCGTGCCCGCCAAGCCTGGCGATGGCCTGTGAATCGAAAAAAAAGGGAGTTGTCAAATTCGCGTCATGCCCCGCGGATTCCCCCTTGCCAGTTCTACTGTTAGTGACTAAGCTACCCCCCTTGCACCATCGAGGATCATTGACATGCCAAAAGAAAAGCCGCGCGTGAACATCGGTGAAGTCATCAAGACGTATCGTAGCCAGCGAGGACTGTCGCAGGGCGACATCGAGCGCCGCACCGGCCTGCTGCGTTGCTACCTCTCGCGCGTGGAGAACGGCCACACCGTCCCGTCGCTCGAGACACTGGCGAAGATCGCCGAGGCCATGGACATTTCGCTCGCCGATTTTTTCCCCGGCACCGAAACGCCGCGCGACCGCGAGACGCAAAAAATGCTAGGCGAGCTGTCGCAAGACGAAATCCGCTTCCTCGGCGAAATCAAGCGCTTCAGCACCACGCTGTCGGATGGCGACAAGCGCCTGGTGCTAGCCATGATCCGCAAAATGGCCACGCTAGTGCCGCCGCCCACAGCAAAAAAGCCGTTGGTTCGCCGCCCCACCGCATAGAACTCCCACGCGGGCGTTTTTGTTCGATTGTTAGCTGCTTTGACCGCGAATTATGCGGATTGGGTCGGGCACGCCTGAATCGCTGCGCCCGTTCGTCGTCGCTTCTCGATCTGCGTCTGCCAGCACATCCCCTTCGCCTGGGGCGAGAAATAGATTGGTTTCGACCGCGTGCTGCTTGGTGTACAGGTCGAAATAGCGGCCACCCAGCGCGTACAACGATTCGTGTGTCCCCCGCTCGATGATGCGCCCACCTTCGACCACCAGAATTTGCTCCGCGCGCCGAATCGTCGAAAGCCGGTGTGCAATCACAAACGTAGTGCGGCCGCGCATCAAGTAGCGCAAACCTTCCTGAATCAGCGCTTCCGATTCGGAATCGAGACTGGAGGTAGCTTCATCCAGAATCAAAATCCGCGGATCGGCAAGAATCGCGCGCGCGATGGAAACGCGTTGCTTCTGCCCGCCAGAAAGCTTCACGCCGCGTTCGCCAACGACGGTGTCGTACTTCTTCTCGAACGATTCCGCAAATTCATCGACGCGCGCGATACGGCAAGCAGCCATGATTTCTTCTTCGCTCGCTTGTGGCCGCGCAAAAGCCACGTTTTCGCGGATCGTTCCGTCAAACAGAAAAGTCTCCTGCAACACCACCCCAAGCTGCGTGCGGTACGAATCCAGCTTTACGGTGGAAAGGTCGACGCCATCCACCAGCACCTGTCCCTTGGCCGGCACATAAAAAGCCGCGATCAATCCGATGATCGTCGATTTCCCAGCACCGGATGGGCCCACCAGCGCCGTCACCGTTCCCGGCTCGGACTGAAAGCTGACATCGTGCAGCACTTCCTTGCGCGTGTCGTAAGCGAAGGTTACGTCTTCCATCGCCACGTAACCGGTAATGCGCTCCAGCGTGACCGTTCTCCGCGGATCAGCGTCCTCCTGCGTCTCGTTCAAGATTTCGCGAGTGCGTTCGAGCCCGGTAATCGCTTCGGTGATCTGCGTTCCAATGGCCACAATCTGGAAAACCGGCGCCACCAGCAAGCCCAGGAAAACGTTAAACGCAAAAAACTGCCCCAGCGTCATGCTGCCGGATAAAACTTTGTGTCCGCCAAATTCCATGATCAGCGCGCTCACCAGCCCCATCAGCCCCGCCCCCGAAAGACTCATCAGCGATGTCGCCGTCAGCGTCTTCAAAACGTTGTCGAGCAGCCGCTGCACTCCGGCCGAAAAAACCTTCTCCTCGCGCTCCTCCGCGTGATAGCCCTTGACCACGCGCACGCCGCCCAGCGATTCCGTCAGCCGGCCGGTCACTTCAGCATTAAGTTTCGGCCGCGCTCGGAAAATCGGTCGAATGGTCTTGAACGCCTTGCTGATAAAGCCGCCAAAAACCAGAAGTATGCCAAACGCCAGGGCCGTCATCGTAACGCTGGTGTGGATCAGGTACACCAGCGCAAAAATCGCGGTCATCAATCCGCCGACAAATTCCACCAAGCCCGTTCCAATCAGATTCCGCACGCCCTCCACGTCGCTCATGATCCGCGAAACCAGCACGCCGGTCTTATTGGCGTCATAAAACGAAATGGAAAGCCGCCCAATGTGCGCCTGCACTTGCCGCCGCAGCTCAGTAATCATTTTCTGCGCGGACTTGGAGAGCAATTGCGTCAGCGTAAAAGAAGTAAGCCCTTGCAGGATCGTAGCGCCCAGCACGGCCAGCACAATGGGCGTGAGCAGCTGCACTTGCCGCTTGCCAATCACGTTGTCGACAAAATATTTGGTGGATGCCGGCAGTACCAATCCCGCAACGCGGTTCACCGCCATCAGCACAAACCCGAGCGCCAGCAATCCGCGCCGCGGCTTGATCAACGCCCAAACATCCGGAAGATTCTTCCAGGCGTTCTTGCGCTTCTGTTTTTTCTCTTCGTTTTCCGTGCTCATTTGGAATCGCCGAATATCTTAGCCCGTTGGATGCGGCCGGCCACGCAAAAACTACGGAAATCCGCCTAGCCATTCGGCTAGGTAGCCCTGTCGCGCTCTGGTTTTCTCTGCGCTCCTCAGCGCTCTCTGCGCCTCTGCGTTATCTCTTGCGATCGGAGTAAGGAAGGGAACGCTTCCGAGAGCGCAGAGCCCAGCGGCCACCGAGAAGAGCTAATCAAGGGAAGGCGCTAGTCCGCGGCCGCTCCGCCAGGAGGAACATGCGCGGCTGCTGGCCGATCGATGTTTAGCACGCTGGAAATGAACTCGCTCACCGTGATGCCCAGATGCCCCCACAAGCGCCGTTTCAGGCTGGTGTAATCCTGCGTGCCACTGAAGAGGTCGCCCATCAATTGCCGGAACACAGGACTGCGTCGCAAAAACTGCACCATGCGCGTGGTCACCGCGCTCCCCAGGAACGAGCCGCGATAAAATCGCCTCACAATGCGCGCGGCAAATTCCAATTCCGCCGAGAACGCTGCCTTCACCCGCGCCGGATATTTTTCCGGACAGCCCTCCGCCAGCGCCCGTCCCAGCAATTCGCCGGAACGCATGGCGTAAAAAAGGCCCTCGCCGGTTAGCGGATCCACCCACGCCGCCGCGTCGCCAACCATCGCCCAATTTTTGCCGATCACCGGGCGCTCGGAAAAAGTGCGTTCCCGCGGCGACGGCAAAACGTGACTGTAAAATTGAGCGCCCTCGGTGGGAATATGTTTTTTCTGCACAAAGCTATGCAAATGCGAACGCAGCTCCGTGCTGGTGTGTGACGACATGCTGCCGCAGATGCCCACCGACAAATGATCGCAGCGCGGAAACGACCAGATGTAACCCTCAAAGTGCGGCAGAAACTTTACGGTGATCGCGTCGCAGGTCTCCGGCACAAAGTAACCCTGCGTCATTTCCAATTCGTCGCGTTCCAACGGCCGTGTCTCCGGCAACAAACGGTTGCGGGCAC
>Ga0307477_10004183_pt1 | contig 10529 bp, 10 predicted proteins | sample atmos_gasesECM2C_FD_203316 | JGI IMG/M metagenome (GOLD analysis project Ga0307477, IMG submission 203316) | Hardwood forest soil microbial communities from Morgan-Monroe State Forest, Indiana, United States - atmos_gasesECM2C_515 | ecosystem: Environmental > Terrestrial > Soil > Temperate... | reverse complement strand
GCGTGGCACTGGCGGATTTTCTGCGACTGACGCTGGGGATGGGAGAAAAGCGGGTGATTCCGCTCGGTGAGGAAGTCGGCCTGCTCGAGAAGTACTGCGCGATTGAAAAAGTGAGGTTCGGGGACCGGCTCTCCGTGAAGGAGGAGATTCCGGAGGAGGCGAAGGGGTGCCTGCTACCGCCGCTGCTGCTGCAGCCGCTGTTTGAAAACGCTGTCGTGCACGGAATTGCGCAAATGCCCGAGGGTGGCTGGATACGCCTGAAGGCCGCGCGAAACGCAGACCGGCTATCGCTCACGGTCGAGAATTCGTGGGATCCCGAGGCAGGCAGTTCGCGGAGAAACGGTGTTGGACTGAGAAATGTGCAGAGGCGGCTGGAGGCGCGCTATGGAAATGAAGCGCAACTGCAGGCGCAGGCGGAAGACGATGTTTTTCGCGTGAGCCTTGTGTTCCCCGCGGAGACGGAGGAAAGGAAGTGAGTGGATCGCGCCGAAGGTGGAAGGCGTTGATTGTCGATGACGAAGAACTCGCGCGCAAATTGCTCCGTGAGATGCTGACCTGCCATCCTGAAATCGAGATCGCCGCGGAATGCGGAAACGGCATGGAAGCCGTCAAGGCTGCAGCAGAACACAAGCCAGATCTCTTGTTTCTGGACGTGCAGATGCCCAAGCTGACCGGATTTGACGTGCTGGAATTAATCGAGCGCGAGAACGTAGGCGTGATTTTTGTAACTGCGTATGACCAGTATGCGATGAAGGCGTTTGAGGTCCATGCAGTCGATTATTTGCTGAAGCCGTTCAGCCGGGAGCGCTTTGAAGCCGCGCTGGGACGGGCGAAACACCGGAAGCCGAAGAAAGACGTGGACGCAGCGGAATTGACTGCCACCGCGCGGCCTGCCGGAGAATATGCGGAGCGCATCGTCGTCAAAGATGGAACCAAGGTGACCCTGATTCCTGTGCCGAAGCTGGACTATGCCGAGGCGCTCGACGATTACGTTTCGCTGGTCAGCGAAGGCAAAAAGCACTTAAAACAGCAGACGATTTCAGGATTGGAAATGGCGCTCGACCCGAAACTCTTTGTGAGGATTCACCGCTCGTATCTGGTGAATCTCGAACGAGTCACGCGCATCGAACCTTACGGCAAAGACAGCAAGATCGCTATCCTGAACAATGGAGTGCGCTTGCCCGTGAGCCGCGCCGGCTATGCGCGATTGAGAACGTTGCTCGACGAAAAAAGTTAGGCGGAGCGGCGGACCCGGATGCGTGTGGTGGCTGGCTTGCCGAGATGCATGGTGTGACCGGCGGCGCGCAGCGTCATGGTTTCGTCGTACTCACGCTTGAGAATTTCGATTTTTGCGCCCGGGCGGAGGCGAGGATTTTCCAGAAAATCAAGGAACCCCTCATCCTTATTCATACACGCACAATATTTCTGTGGATTCGTCGGGGCGAAGGTCAGAAAGAAGGACGCGCCTTGCTTGCGGAGTTGCGCGACTCCGCCATTGATGGGGACGCCGTGAGGACAGGTTTCGCGATCACCAAAGCGCTTGAGCAGCAATGCCTCGACTTCGGGCGAAATGGCGTGCTCCATGCGTTCGGCCTCCGCGTGGGCCTCTTGGCCCAGGAGAGGCCGATGCCTCGGTAAGCAGCATTTCGGCAAGCTGGTGGCGAAGCATAAGCCGTTGGGCAAACTTGCGCCCCTTCGAAGTCAGCAAAATGTGGCCACCACGCTTTACGGTGACATGCCCATCGCGGGCCATGCGCTTAACGGCGGCAGTGACCGCAGGGGGCGTAACGTCGAGTTCTTCGGCGAGCCGGGCGCTGATGGGGACTTGCTGTTCCTCGAGCATTTCCCAGATCGCTTTTAGGTCATCTTCCTGCGAGACGCTGGTTTTATCGCGGCGCTATGAGTCTCCGGTGGAACTACACCGTTGCTCTCCGCCGATGGCTCCGGAGGCGTGCGGCGAGCAGCAAGACCCGGGTTTCGAGCTCCTCTAAAATCCTCTGATAAGTGGCGGGGTCTTCGCCATAGGGATCTGCAATTGGCCAGTCTTCGATCTTGGCCGTGTGGTCGCCGAATGCATCGAGAGATTCGCCGCTGAGATTCACAACGAGGTCGACTTTCTGCAGGATTTCTCGATGGAGTGGTTTTGAGTGGAGCTCTTCCACCGAATAACCATTGGCGAGCAGTGTCTGCTCCGTAGTTTTCGCGAGCCGGCCGAGCGGGGAGATACCCGCGCTGCTCGGTTCAATGACATCGGAGGCGTGCTGGCGGGCGATGGCTTCGGCCATGGGGCTGCGGCAGGCATTGCCGATGCATACGAAGAGCACGCGGGATTTCTGCGCCTCGGCCATGAATACATTGTAGAGCAGAAGTCGGAGTCAGCGCTTTAACTCTCCCTCCCAAGAAGCAGATTGCTCGGGCCAGGCCCTCGGAATGACAACTTCAGGAGCATTCCCAAAGAAAAAGCGGCGTGAGGAGGCTGGCGCACTTCGCAAGAAAGCGCTCGTCGTCTTCGCTGAAAGCATTCAGTTGGTCACTTTCTACGTCAATCAGTCCGACAATTTGTGCACTGCCGATAAGCACAGGGACAATGATCTCCGAGCGAGTCGTGCCGAAGGTCGTCAGCCAGCGGGGGTCTTCCTGAACGTTTCCAACACTCACGACAGATTTTGTGGCAACGGCAGCGCCGCAGAGCCCGCGGGAGGCCGGGAATCTCGGGAATGCGGGAGGCGCCGTGCCGGTACAAGCGATCATGGCAATCTCCGTGGGAGTGACTTCGTAGAGTCCGACCCAACGATAGTGGCGTTCGGCCGCGATCCAATCGGCGATTCGCTTGGCCGCCAGGGCACGGCCAGGATTCTCGCCAAGAATCGTCTGCAAGACGGCGAGAGAGCGCTCTTCCATCACCATGCCTCGCGTTGCGAAACAATCAGCTGTGGTGTCGCTGAACTTTCTGACCGCCGGAGCCGTTTGCGGCTAGCTTCAGAAAGTGCTCGTGGACCGTGGTGTCATCAGTGAGTTCCGGGTGGAACGTGGCGGCGAGGATGTGCCCTTTTTCGACCAAAGCCGGCTTGCCTTCATGTTTTGCGAGGACACCGATGCCTGGCGCGACTTTTTCAATAACGGGACCGCGGATGAAGACCATTTCAAGTGGCTCTTTCTTGAGCGCGGACGAACCAAAGAAAACATCGCTGGCGAGTTGGCGGCCGTAGCCATTGCGCAAAATCGTCATGTCGAGAAGCTTGAGCGAGTCCTGCGGTGGATTTTTCACCTGAGTGGCCAGCAGAATCGCGCCGGCGCACGTGCCAAAGATGGCGCCGCCCTTCGCCGAAAACTTGCGGATGGCATCGTAGAGGCCTTCTTCTTCGAGGAATTGTAGCTGCGTGGTGCTTTCGCCACCGGGAAGGATGAGGCCGTTGCAGCCGTCGAGGTCAGCCACTGTGCGCACCTCGACGGTCTCCGCGCCGAGTTTATTCAGCATGGCGGCATGAGCTTCAAAGTCGCCTTGAACAGCCAGAATCCCGATCTTCATTATTCTATTGCCTATCGAGCCTAGGCGGCCCGCTTCGCTTCCCTTTCATCGCCAGCAGATTCTCACCAGCCGCGCGTGGCAAGCAGATCCTTTTCTTCGAGTTGGCGAACGTCGATGCCAGGCATGGCTTCGCCAAGCTCTTCGTGAGCTTCGAGAATTGCTTTGGGGTCTTCAAAGTGCGTGGTGGCCTTCACGATGGCTTTGGCGCGCGTCTCGGGGTCGCTACTCTTGAAAATGCCGGAGCCAACAAAGACCGCTTCCGCGCCGAGTTTCCGCACCAGAGCTGCGTCGGCGGGAGTGGCAATGCCACCGGCCGAAAAATTCGGAACCGGCAGTTTCCCGGCACGCGCCACTTCCCGGATGAGGTCAAGCGGAGCGCCGTGTTCCTTGGCCTTGCGCATCAGTTCATCGTCACGCATGGTGGTGAGCGCCTTCATCTCGCTCACGATGGTGCGCATGTGGCGAACAGCCTCGACCACGTTGCCGGAGCCGGCTTCACCCTTGGTACGGATCATCGCCGCGCCCTCGGCGATACGCCGAAGCGCCTCGCCAAGATTGCGAGCGCCACAAACGAAGGGCACGCGGAAGTCGTGCTTCCAGATATGGTTCTCCTCGTCCGCGGGAGTGAGCACTTCGCTCTCGTCGATGAAGTCCACTTCAAGCGCCTGCAGCACTTCAGCTTCGGTGAAGTGGCCGATGCGGACCTTGGCCATCACGGGGATGGTCACCGTCTTCATGATTTCACGAATCACTTTGACGGCGGCCATGCGCGCCACGCCGCCTTCCTTGCGAATGTCCGAGGGCACGCGCTCGAGGGCCATCACGGCGCAAGCCCCGGCTTTTTCCGCGATGCGCGCCTGTTCGGCGTTCGTCACATCCATGATGACGCCGCCTTTCAGCATTTCGGCGAGGCCGACCTTCACGCGCCACTCATTGGATCCCTTGGCGCCATTGTGGTGAGCGCTTCCATCTGATTTCTTTGTTGCCATAACAGCTTCTCCTCTCGAATATCGAAAATCAGGAAATCGGTTTGGCGGCGCCGGCCTCAGCGAAATGAGCTTGCGTCACGACGACGAAGCGGCCTTTGCCGCGAGCGAGCAAACTCCCCTGGGAGTCGCGGATTTCGGCAACGCGAAAGCGGTTGCGGCCCTTCTCTTCCTCTTGCCAGCCCTCGACAACAATCTCTTTGTCGATCGGCACAGGTTTGCGGTACTCGATGCTCATTTCCGCGGTGACGGCCTGCTCCTGCGTCAGGCGAGAAAGCTTGCCCATGGCCTCGTCGAGAACGACAGCGATGATCCCGCCATGCGCGAAGCCGGCGCCACCCGCATAGTTCGGACCAAGAATAAACTTGCCTCGGGTACGCCGGTCGTCGAAGTCCAACTCGAAGGCCAGCTTCATTCCGGCATCATTGGCCGCGCCACAGCCGAAACAGTGGTTGGTGTCCTTCGGATCGAGTTTTAGGATCCGTCCCATTTCTTTCTCCGGCTCTTAGACCAGCGCCATATGGGTGCGTTCGGCGCGGCGGGAGCCACGCAGGCGCTTGCGCATCTCGACGCGAAGCAGGTCGGCGAGCGTCGCCACGCCGCGCGCGATCTGTTTTTCATTCAAGCTGGCAAAGCCAAGGCGCAGGGTATTCGGCAACGGCGACTGCACGTAGAAATAACGCCCTGGGGCGAACAGGACGCCGCGCTCGCGTGCATGAATCATCAGTTCGCTGGCGTCGAACCCGGGAGGCAGTTCCAACCACACACACATGCCGCCCTCCGGCCGATTCCAACGGACGCCTTCGGGCATGACCTTGCGCAGCGCTTCATCGAGCGCGTTGAGGCGATCGGTGTAGATTTTGCGCATGCGTACGAGGTGCTTTTGGAAGTAGCCGCGCTTCAGAAATTCAGCGAGCGTGGCCTGGGCAAGCTGGTCGGTATGAAGATCGGTCATTTGCTTCACGAGGCGGAGGCGTTCGATGGCCGCAGCGGGAGCAACGATCCAGCCGACGCGGAGGCCCGGGAAAGCCACTTTGGCGAAGCTGTCGATGTGAATCACAAGGTTGGAGCGATCCAGTTGCTTGAGGCTGGGAATGCGCTCTTCGCCCGTATGAAGCCGCGCGTAGATGTGGTCTTCGACCACGGGAACCTGATAGCGTCCGGCGAGTTCCAGTATGCGGCGGCGCGAGGCAAGCGGCATGGAGGTGCCCGTCGGGTTCTGAAAGTCCGGCGTGAGGATAAGCAGCTTCACGCGATTGGCGGCCAGCGTGGATTCCAGAGCTTCCAGATCAATGCCGAGCGCACTACCGGGTTCCGCGTGAGTGCGAACCGGAACGCCGAGGCAGCGCGCGTGCACGCCATTGAACACGGCGGAAGCACCAGGGTAGGTAGGATTTTCAAGAACAACCGTGTCGCCCGAGCGAACGAAGGCTTTGGCGATCAGGTCGAGCGCCTGCTGGCAGCCGTCGGTGATAAGTAGGGTTTCGTCTTTCGCCGGGATCCCATCGCCACGCAGAAGATCGAGAACGGCTTCTTTCAGCGGGGCATACCCATCGGAAGCGCCCAGATTCAGAATTTCGCGGCCTTCGCGGCGAAGCGCATTCTGGGAACAGGCCTGTAGTTCTTCGAGTGGAAAAAATTCCTCCGCAGGCCGCGCCATGACAAACGACAAGGCGTTGGCGGGCGCTGAGGCCGTCAGGCGGGTCAGGATTTCTTCGCTGCGCTCATCGGCGAAAAGCAGCTCCCAGCGAAGCCCGTCGCGATTGCCATTGAGCGCGGGCGGGGCAGGCGGAGTGATTTTCAGGCCATTGCCGTTGCCACGAATGAAAGTGCCGCGGCCGACGTGGCCTTGTATCAGGCCTTCGGATTCAAGCTCGGCGTAGGCGTTAGCAACGGTGGTGCGGTGTACGCCGAGCACCAGCGCCAACTCGCGGCTCGCGGGAATGCGATCGCCGGGCCGGAGGTCACCGGCGTGAACGAGGGAGCGCAGTTGGTCGCGAAGCTGGATATAGAGGGGAATGTGGCTTTCGGGTTGAAGGTGTAATGGCAGCATTGTCTCTCACCCTACCGTCATTTTAGCAGAAGTTGGACTGCTGCAAGAGCCAATTTGTCTTCAGGTGGCGGGTCAGGGATTTTCAGAGAAAAAGGGATTGGTGACCGGGTGGTAGCCGAGGCGGCCGTTTTTTTCGTCCTCAGCCAGGTCGCGAATGCAGATCCGTGTCAGGTCGGATGCCGTGCACTGATACATCTGCTTGAGAGGCAGGTCCTCGTCCTGAACGTCGTATGTGCCAGACTGCATGTCTTCGCTGTCGTCGACGGAGGCGGTGACGACCGGACTCCCCTGTTGAACGCGTACGCGGAACTGGCGGGTGGAGGGTTCGTAGTTCGAAACTAGAAAGCAATGCCCAATGCAGGCGCGGTCGGGAATATGCAGATAGATGGTGCGGTAATCATTGGGAGCAAATATCGTGGCCAGCGTGCGCGTGCCGAAAGGAAGTCGGCGAGTGACCCGTTCGGCGTTGGCCTCCATGCGGTTAAGAAGGCCGGTGTCCTGATAGAGGAACGCAAAAAACACAGCTGCCAGAGGAATTGTAACCAGCAGGTGCCAGGACCCCGCGGGAAGCGAGGCCAGCCAGCACAGGCCGAAAATGGCGCTGATCAGCGTCAGGCGAGTCACGAGCGCTCCAATCCACCCACCAGTAGGATCGGTATGCAAATTCTCGGGCAGCAGCGCAGTGGCGCAGAAGGAAATGAAGTAGAGTTCGATGATCAGGCGTCTCACTTTCCAAAAGCCATGACGATCGGACCGCTCAAACCAGGCCAGCGCGGCGGACAGCACAAAAAAAGCGCCAATCGCGATCGAGAAATAGCGGTAACGGTCGCCGAACACATGAAACTGGTCCGTACCATTTAATTGCCAGAAGGGACTGTTGCGCCATTCCACTTCGTAACCGTGATGATGGGCAACAAACCAGCGCGCGCCAGTGAGAATGGCAAGAGCCGCAAGCGGGAGAACAAACTTGGTCGAGCCCGGTAGCCGCAGCCACAGCAAACGGTAGGCGGCGGCACCAAGGAACCACAAAAATCCCATCGGATGAGCCAGGAGGATCAATGGCGCCAGGACTGCGGCGGCGATCAGGCCATTTCTGCGAGCGGGCCAGACGAGCGCCAGGCCAATGCTGGCCAATCCAAGCGAAAGGTAGTAATTCATGAAGCCCATGTGAAAGATGTAGCTGTAGGCGAGCATCGCGATCGAGGGGACCAGGAACCAGGGCGCTCGGCCGCCGGCGGCCTTCATCAGGGCAAAAACGCCCCAGAAGAAGATGAGCACGCAGAACGAAACAACAATCTTCTGCGCGACCGCGAGTCCGAAGGCCTTGGCGAAGTCGAAAAGGAGAAGATCAAAGAGAATGTTGTCCCATTGCCAGACGGTGTAAACGCCCGGCGCCCTTCCCTGCCGGACCAATTGAGCGAGCCAGACATTGTAAACGTGGCTGCCAAGGTCGCCCGCTTCAATGCGCCGATGCCAGAAACACGGAACAAGCAGCAGAAGTGAAACAGCCAGTGCGAGGATGCGATTCCGCCAAGGGTTCAGGAAATCCTGGATCGGCGCGGGAGAGATTTCGGCACTGAGAGCTGAGCTTCGTAAATTTGGCTTCGTCGCCGTTAGCATTTTCGAGTATTCTACCGCCCATCCTGGATTCTCGCGCCAAGGAATCGATTTCACCTTACATCATCAACGGCCATAGACCAAAATGGCGGGAAAGCCCGATACCCATTCGCAGAAAAGGAGAAACATGAGCGTGGTCGAGAACAGAGCCATGGGCCAAGTTGCTCGCCGGGCGGCGAGAGACATTTGCCGGGCGATTGGCGCGATTCTGCTGGTGGCGACTCCTTTCCTGCTCAAAGCGCAGGAAGGCGGAGCTAGGTGCCCTCCGCCGGCCCGAGTTGAAGTCGCCAAGGACACGTACGGAACAACCGTTGTGACCGATCCTTACCGCTGGCTCGAGGACCAGGAAAGCAAAGAGACACGCGCGTGGATAGATGCCCAGGATAAGTGCACGGAAGCGGCTCTTTCGAAACTCCCAGGACGCGACGCGATCGCGAAGCGGCTCACGGAGCTTTACCGTATCGATTCCTACGGCATGCCGGAGGTGCGCAACGGGCGATATTTTTTCACGAAACGCCTGGCAGGCCAGGACCTGAATCTGCTCTACATGCGGCAGGGCTCTAGCGGGCCGGACGAGGTGCTGATCGACCCCCTTCCCTGGTCGGCGGATCATTCGGCGAGTGCGATCATCGAGAACGTCAGTAAGGACGGAAAGTATCTCTTCTATGGCAGGCGGGAAGGCGGACAGGATGAAATAACGGTACACGTTATGGACGTCGATGCGCGGAAGGATTTGCCTGACGTGCTGCCGCAGGCGGTCTACTTTTCGGTGGAACCCGCGAAAGACGATACGGGCGTTTATTACACGAAGGCGACGGAGAAGGGCCCGCGCGCCTACTACCACGCGATGGGAGCGGATCCGTCCAAAGACACGCTGCTTTTCGGCCAAGAAATGGGAAAGGACAAGATTCTTGGACTGGAGCCTTCCGAGGATGACACTTATCTGAGCTACAGGGTGTTCTACGGGTCGGGCTCCGAAAAATCCGAAGTGTACGTGCAGAACCTGAAGGAGCGCGGGCCGATTGTGGCCGTAGTGAATGACCAGAAATCCCTTTTCCTTCCTTCCTGGGGAGGAAACACGCTGTTTCTGCAAACCAACTGGAAGGCACCGCGATGGCACGTGTACGCGGTGGACCCGAAAAATCCTGCGCGGGAAAACTGGAAAGAAGTCGTACCGGAGGCAGACATCAAACTCGAAGACCTGACGCCCGCGGGAGGAAAACTGGTTACGGTGTACCTGAGGAACGCGAATTCCGAAGTGAAGGTGTACGAAGCAGACGGCAAGAGCAATTACGCAGTGGCACTACCGACACTCGGCACAGTAGCGGTCACAGGGCGCTGGACCACCCCGCAGATTCGTTACGAGTTCAAGAGCTTCAGCTATGCGCCAACGATCTTCGAATACGACGTGTCGACAAAACAATCGACGGTGTGGGCAAGAAACAGTGTGCCCATCAAGGCAGATGACTTCCAGGTCGAGCAGGTCTGGTACAGCTCCAAGGACGGAACAAAGGTGCCCATGTTCTTGTTTTCGAAGAAAGGCCTGCAGAAAAACGGGAACAATCCGGTGCTACTGACGGCGTATGGCGGATTCGACGTCAGCATGACCCCGTCGTTTAGCCAGCAGGCGGTGGTTTTTGCCGAACATGGAGGCATTGTGGCCATTCCGAATCTGCGCGGAGGTGGCGAATTCGGCGAGAACTGGCACAAGGCGGGAATGCTGGACAAGAAGCAAAACGTGTTTGACGACTTTGAAGCGGCGGCGGAATACCTGATCACCGGCAAATACACGACTGCGGATAAGCTCTCGATTGTTGGCGGCAGCAACGGCGGGTTGCTAGTGGGCGCGGCGTTGACGCAGCGCCCCGAGCTGTATCGCGCTGTGGTGTGTCTCTACCCGCTCGAAGACATGCTGCGCTTCCAGAAGTTCATGGACGGGCCCTACTGGGTGGCGGAATACGGAAGCGCCGATGATTTGCAGCAGTTTCCGTATCTTTACGCATATTCGCCTTATCAGCACGTAAAGGCAGGGGTGAAGTATCCAGCCGTATTCTTTATCACCGGGGACGGAGACACGCGCGTGGCGCCGCTGCATGCGCGGAAGATGGCGGCGAGCCTGCAGGCGGCGACAGCATCCGACCGGCCAATTCTGCTGTTGTACGACACAAAATCCGGCCATTCGGGCGGACGACCGGTAAATAAGGAAATCGAGGAGCGAACGGACATTTTGAGTTTTTTGTTCTGGCAGTTAGGGTCGCAGTAGGTCGATTGATAACAGAGCCGTTGCAGTCCAAATGTCTTTGCAAGCGCCGCGATACACAACGAAGGAACTCTCAAGAAAGAC
>Ga0307477_10004182_pt1 | contig 10531 bp, 7 predicted proteins | sample atmos_gasesECM2C_FD_203316 | JGI IMG/M metagenome (GOLD analysis project Ga0307477, IMG submission 203316) | Hardwood forest soil microbial communities from Morgan-Monroe State Forest, Indiana, United States - atmos_gasesECM2C_515 | ecosystem: Environmental > Terrestrial > Soil > Temperate... | reverse complement strand
GGGGCTGGGGGAGCAGCTCGGTCAGCCGTCCGCTGCTGGCCACCCACAGCCGCGCCGTCTCGTCCTGGCTGGCGGTGGCCACGTAGCGGCCGTCCGGGCTGAAGACCGCGTCGGTGACCGCGCCCGTGTGCCCGGCCAGGAGCGCGACCTGATCTCCGGTCACCGCATCCCACACCACCGGGGTGGTCCCGCCGGTGGTCAGCAGGAACCGTGAGTCGTTGCGGAACCTGACCGCCCGCAGGCCGGCCTGGCTGCGCAGCGTGGACACCAGCTGTCCGTCGGTCTGGAACACCCGGACGATGCCGGGCATGGCGATCGCCACCGCGACGTAGCGCCCGTTGGGGCTGAACTCCGCGTCCGAGACGTCGCCCAGGGTGAGGCCGCTGAACGGCGGCAGGCCGGCTCCGAGCCTTGCCTTGATCAGCCCCCGTGCGGTCTCGAGGGTCGTGATCCCCTGCCCCCCGGCGATGGCCAGGAGGCGGCCGTCGGGACTGAATGCGATGTGGTTGGCGGTCTGGGTGCCAGGGAGCCTCGCCACCCGTCCGGAGCGCAGATCCCACACCCGGACCACGCCCGCCGCGTCGCCCACCGCCAGGCGGCGCCCGTCGGGGCTGATCGCGGCGGCCGTCAACTGCTGCGCGCTGGCGCGCACGCTGCGCATCAGCCGTCCCGTCCGGGACTGCCACAGCCTCAGCACGCCGCTCGGGTCCGCGGTCACCAGCTGGGTTCCTCCGCCTGCGAAGAACGCCTCCCCTCCGGGCCCCGTAGACGAGCGCATGGTCGAGAGCAGTCGTCCCGTGCGGGCCTGCCACAGACGGGTCTCTCCATCGCTGCTCACGGCGGCCACCGTGCGCCCGGTCGGATCGAAGAACGCGGCCTGGACGTCGTCCGTCGCCCCCCGCAGGACGCCGAGGGTCGCGCCCGTGCGGGTGTTCCACACCCGCGCGGTGCGGTCGTCGGAGGCGGTGACGAGCATCGAGCCGTCGGGGCTGAAGCCCACCGAGTTGACGTGGCCCCGGTGGCCGGCGAACACTCGCACCAGCTGCACGGCACCCACCGCCAACCGCAGGGCGTCGCTGGCCTGGATGGTGGCGCTCTCGTCCACCGCCGCCCGCGCCAGCTCGACGCTGAGCTGGGGATCGGTGGTCACGTTCGAAGTGGCCGCGCTGGCCAGCGCCAGCGAGGTGGCGTGCTTGCGCTGGGAGATCGCGTCGTTGCGCTGGATGAAGGCCAGCACGGCGAGCGCGAGGGCGACCAGGAACGCGATCGAGACGCCGGCGAGCAGGAGTCGCTGGCGCCCGAGCGCTGCCCGCCGGCTCGCCTCGATGTACTCGCGTTGCAGGGGAGTCAGCGCCGGTCGCTGATCGGCGGCCGCCATCAGGCCCTCGGCGGCGTTGAGCATGCCGCCCCGGATCAGATAGCTGCGGTCCCGGCGGTGCCCTTCCCAGCGCTTGGCGGCCACCAGCACGGTGCTGTGCTCGCGCAGCCGCTGGGCGTCGGTCTCGAGGGCCTCGATCAGCTTGCCGAGGGCGGCGTCGAAGTCATCCTCCTCGCGGAAGAAGACCCAGTGGTGGCGCGCGAGCTCGCGCGGGACGCTGTGGCCGTCGTCGGGTGCAACGCGCACCACCGGCACGATGCGCTTGCCTCGCCGTTCGGCGTACTCGAGCTCGTCCGCACACTCCTTCGACTTCAGCGCCGCCGGGCTGAGCACGAACACGAAGTTGTCGGCCCCGTCGATGCCGGTCTCGATCTGCTCGTGCCAGTCCAGGCTGGGCGGGATGTCGCGCAGGTCGATCCACGCCTCCTTGCCGGCGCTGACCAGGGCGGCGTGGAGCCGGCGCACGAAATCGCTGTCGGCGTGCGCGTAGGACAGGAAGAGGTCCGCCATGGCTAGGGCCCGTCAGGTCCCGGATGATTGCGCCCGCGGATCGCTCGCGGGGTGCACGGTGAGCGCCATCGGCGCTGAGAATGCCATCCCGGACCACCCATTTCAGGCACCTCGGTCGATCGGCCCGGTCCCGGCTAGGAGACCCCGGCGATCTGGGCGGCGCGCCCGGCGCAGTCGTACACGGGCTGCGCCCCGAACCGACGCGCACCGGGCAGGCCCCGTCCGGCCGCGGACGCCGCCCGCCCCAGTTGGCTGGGCGGCACCGGGCGGCAGGCCCGCTCCACCGCGGTGGTGGCGCCGTTCGCCCCTCGACCCGGGAAGGCGCCGCCGACCTCGACGTACCGGGCCTGGCCCGCGGCCACCAGGCGAGCCAGCCCGCGCGAGTCGAGCGCCGGGTCGTCGCCGTTGAACCCGCCCGTGGAGGACACCCGGAGACCCTGGAGGATCAGGGGGCTGGCGGTCATCGAGCTCTGGGTCAGGAGCTGGAAGCGCAGTCCCGCCGCGTGCGTGCGCAGGAACCTGACCAGGGAGGAGCTGGAGCCGGCGGAGCGGTCGAGCCCGGGCGGTCCGAAGAGCCCGGGCCCGCCCCCCACGGGCCCGCCTCGCGATCCGAACAGCCGGGGCCCGCCCCGGGATCCACCCGCCGTGCCCGCAAACCCGGACCGCGCGGCGCCGGCCGGCCGACCCGAGAAGGGGCCCGGACCGCCAGGCCCGCCATCAGGCCCCTGCTGGCCGCCCGCGGCCGGGAACGTGCCGTTCACCGGTTGGCCCCAGGTGGTGGATGCGAACGCGGTGGGCGCGACCAGGAGCAGACCGACGGCCGCGGCCACCGCCGCCCCGGACAGCCGGCGGCGCAGGGCGAGCACGGCCAGGGCGGCGACGGCGCCGGCGATGAGCGCCGGTACGTACCACTGCAGGTAGCTCTCCTGGCCGACGAGGATGGTCTCGCCCGCCACCGTGGCGCCCACGGCCGCCGCGGTCAGCGCGACGCCCCAGCGCGAGCGCCGGGCGAGCGCGGCCAGCGCGACCGCGCCCCCGCCCACCAGGGCGGCGACCCCCGGGCCCATGGCGGCGATGTAGTAGGGATGGACGATCCCGCTGGCGAAGCTCAGCACGGACGCCTCGGTCAAGAACCAGCCCCCCAGAACGAGCAGGAGGGCCAGGCGGGGGTCCCGCCGGCGCCTCACGGTCAGGGCGATGCCGAGTCCGCCCACGAGGGCGAAGGGCAGCAGCCAGGCACCCTGCCCGCCGAAGCTGGCGCTGTAGAGCCGGAGCACCCCGGTGGGACCGCCGAACACGCCACTCGGTCCGCCGCCCCCGCGGAACCGACCGCCGCCCGGCAGACGCCCGCCCGGTCCGGGCCCGGGGCCTCCTGGGCCGGGCCCCGGCCCGCCTGCGCCCGGCCCGAACCTTCCCGCGGCAAAGAAGCCCGCGCCGGGCCCCCGCCCGCCGGGAGCGGGGCCCGCTCCTCCTCCCCTCGGGCGGCCGAGCTGCCCGGGGCCGCCGACCTGTCCGGCCACCCGCCCCAGGCCGTTGTAGTTGAAGGCCAGGTCGAGCTCGGAGTTGGTGCGCGTGCTACCTACCCACGGCCGCTGCGAAGCGGGGGTTAGGTCGACGGCGGCGATCCAGGCCCCCGACACCACCACCAGCACGGCACCGGCCACGGCCAACAGAGCCAGCCGCCGGCGCACCGACCCCGGCGCGCACGCCAGGTAGGCGAGGGCGATGCCGGGCACCACCAGATAGGCGGCCAGCATCTTGGTGTTGAACGCCAGCCCGACCAGCGCCGCGCACCAGGCCAGGCTGCGCAGCCGGCCGGTCTCGATCGCGCGCAGGGCGGCACCGCAGGCCAGCAGCATCAACAGGATCAGGATCGGATCCGGATTGTTGTCCCGGGCCACGGCCACCAGGGACGGAAAGCCGGCGAGGGCCAGGGCGCTGGCCAGACCCGCCGCCCACCCGAATCGGGGGGCCACGATCCGGTAGATGACGACCACCGCCAGCGTGCCGGCGATGGCCTCGGGCGCCAGCAGGCTGAGCGAGCTGAAGCCGAACAGCTTGGCGCTGGCGGCCTGGGTCCAGAGCGCCAGCGGCGGCTTGTCGACGCTGACCAGCCCCCCCGGATCGAACGAGGCGAAGAAGAAGTTGTGCCACGAGTCCAGCATCGAACGGACCGCGGCCGAGTAGTAGGTGTTGGCGTACCCGTTCTGAGCCAGCCGGTAGGTGTTCAAGACGGCCGACAGGGCGACCACCCCGGCCAGCAGGCCGTGGCGAGGAGCGAGCCGGGCGGCCAGCGTCCTCGCCCGCCGGGCCAGGTCGGGCCCGGGCGCGGCTTCTTCCCTCCCCGGCCCAGGCCGGGGCAGGACGTGCTCGGACCCCGTCACTCAGGTGGAGGGTCGGGGCCGAATCCGGTGAGGGCCGACCGCCTCCCGCCAGCGCCTATCGGCATCCAGGAGGGCGCGGTAGCGCTCGCCCGTGGGGGCGGACGCCCACTCGCGAAAGGCCGCGTCCAGATCCTGCCAGGCCGTGTCGGTCAGGATCTCGGAGCTCTCCGCGCCACGGAGCGCACGCCTGGTGGCCGGGACGATCACGGCGCGGTCCGCATGCGGGGCGCGGCGAAGACCACGGTGGGCCCGCTGGGGGAGGGCTGGCTCGGGGGGAGGACGGCTGAGGACCCGGAAGCGAGGTCAGCCTGGGCGCTGGGCGGATGCCCGGGACCGCAACGGTCAGGATGCGGGGACGCGAGAGCCGGGCTCAGCCTGGCCGCCCGGGCCTCCATGGCCGCCATCCGGCGTATGCGATGGCGCGACGCTCGACTCATGGACTGCACTATTCACAGCCTGTGTAGCGTCGCCATAAGGGGTCCGTAAGTCCTCCGTAGGAACGCCCGCCTCGACCGCGGCGGACGAGGATCCGAAGCTGATCGTGACCCGGGCCCCGCCGTCCGGCGCGTTCTCCGCCCGCACCCACCCACCGTGGGAGTCGGCCGCCTGGCGCACGATGGCCAGGCCCAGCCCGGACCCGGGCATGCGCCGCGCGTTGTCGGCCCGGTAGAAGCGGTCGAACACGTGCGGGAGATCCCTGGGGTTGAAGCCTGGCCCGTGGTCGCGAACGGTCAATACCCCGTGCTCCAGGCCGACCTCGACCACGCCGTCCTCAGGCGTCCACTTGCGCGCGTTGTCGAGCAGGTTCGAGACGGCGCGCCCGATGCGCTCGGGATCGCCGTTGAGCACGGTCGGCTCGAGTTCGACTCGAAACTCCACGTGGCCCGCGCGCCGGCGCGCGCGATCGATCTGGCTCTGGACCAGTTCGTCCAGTCGCACGTCGTCCAGGGACTGGCTGGTCTTGGTCCCCCGGGCCAGCTCGACGATGTCGGCCACCAGAGCGGTCAGCTCGTCGAGCTCCTCGACTATGTCCGCGCGCAGGTCCTCCAGCTCGTGCTTGGGCAGGCGATCGGCATCCTCGAGGACCTGGATGTTGGCGCGCAGGCTGGCGATCGGGGTACGGAGCTCGTGGCCGGCATCGGCGATCAGGTGGCGCTGGGCCTCGACCGAGGCAGACAGGGCATCGAGGGTGGCGTTGTAGGTCCGGGCCAGCCGGGCCAGCTCGTCCTTTCCACGCACCTCGAGCCTCTGGGACAGGTCGGGGTTGGCGGCGATGCTCTCGGTCCGTCGGGTGAACCTACCCACCGGGGCGAGGGCGGTCCGGGCCACGACCCCCCCGAGCAGGGCGGCCAGCAAGATCCCGCCGGCGCCGACGGCGATCAGGACCAGCACCAGGTTGGAGAGCACGTGGTCCACCTCGGTCAGTGGGCGGGCGACCTGAAGAGCACCCCCTGGACCCCGCCCGATCGTGAGCACGCGCAGGTGGATGTGCTGGGCATGGGCGCTCGAGCTCGCCGGGACGTTCATGTCCTCGTACATGCGCCCGGCCCCACGGGCGGCGATGGCCTTGGCCGCGGTGGAGGGAGCGAATGGGGGCTGCTCGTCCGGAGGTCCGCTCACCAGCCCCGACGGGCTGATGAACTGGACGTGGCCCGAAGCCCCTCCGAACGGCGCCCGCGAGGCCGCGGCCGCCACCCCCTGTCCCCCGCCCGGATCGGAGAAGGGGGCGAGGCGATTAGGCGGCCCGCTGCGCCGGCCCTGATCGCCACCGCCGCGGTCGCCTCGCTGCCGACCGCGGTCGAACCGCCTCGGTCCCCTCGCCCCGGACCGGCCCGGAGTGACGCCGGCGAACCCACCGCCGGCCGGCCTCGGAGGCATGACCAGGAACGGACGGGCCCGGTCCGCCAGGGCCGAGTCGACCTGTCCTCGCAGCTCGGAGCGCACGGCCACGTAGACGGCCACCGCCACCCCCACCACGGCCAGCGCCACGGCCAGGGCGGCCACCGCTCCCATGCGGCTGCGCAGGCTCATGCCTCGCGCAGGACATAGCCCACGCCACGCACGGTCTGGATTCCCGAGCGCGCTCCCGCCTCCTCGAGCTTGCGCCGCAGGTAGCTGACGTACACGCGCAGCGCGTTCGAGGTGGGTCCGAAGTCATAGCCCCAGACCCGGTCGTAGATGAGGCTGTGGGGCAGGATCCGCCGCGGATTGCGCAGGAACAGCTCGAGCAGCTGATACTCGGTCCGCGTGAGCTCGACGAACCTGTCCTCGACCTCCACTCCATGGCGGGCGCTGTCGAGCTTGAGCTCCTCGAACAAGAGCGCGTCGGGATCGCCCTCGCCTCCCGCCCGCCGCAGGAGGGCCCGCACCCGGGCCTTGAGCTCCTCCACGTCGAACGGCTTGACCAGGTAGTCGTCGGCGCCGGCGTCCAGTCCCTCGATCCGATCGGCGATCGCGTCGCGCGCGGTCAGCATCAGGATGGGGACGCGATTGCCCCGGCGGCGGAGCTGCTCGCACACCTCGATTCCGTTGACATCGGGCATGTTGATGTCGAGCACGATCGCGTCGGGGGTGTAGTGGCTGGTCTCAGCCAGGGCCCCGCGTCCGCCGTCGGCGCACCGGACGTCGTAACCGCCGAGCATCAGCGCGCGGCGCAGGGCATCGCGCACGCTGCGGTCATCGTCCACTACCAGGATCCGCATCCGAAGCCATTGTGACCGCCCGGACGCTATCCCCGCCTGCACTCCTACGCATCTCTAACGCGGCCAGTTCGGGCAAACTTCGATCTCGGTGCACGGCGGAGAGGCACGAGGGAGACGGGTCCGGGGGGCGGCGGCGGCCCTCGCCGTGGCGGTGGCCAGCCTCGTCGCCTGCGGCCCGGCCCGGGCCCAGGTCTACGACGTCTCGAACACTCCCGGGTTGGCCGAGGGCGAGGAGACGGTGGCGATCAACCCCACCGACCCCAACGACATCATCGTGGGGTCGAATCAGTGGCAGCCGGCGAGCTCGTCGAACCCCGGCAACTTCGGGATCGGGGCCGAGGGGGCGACCACGTGCGCCGTGTGGTCCTCGCACGACGGCGGCCGCACCTGGACCGGCGGGCGCCTGGAGAGCTCGGGCGCCGACCAGCTGGGCGGGCCGCTGCGCCCGCTTCTCTCGGTGCCGTCGGAGTTCGCGGGAGACGCGGACGTGGGCAACCTCATCGCGGCCGACCAGAATACGGTCTTCGACCGGTACGGCACCTCCTACTACCAGTGCATCAACTTCGGGGCCGGCACGGGCGACGTGAAGGTCCTGGTCTATCGCTCCCGGGACGGGGGGCGCACGTGGGGGGCGCCGATGACCGCGTTCAGCGAGGCCAACACCCAGATCCAGCTCGATCGCAGCTTCCTGGCCATCGACGACTCGGGGGGGCCGCGGGACGGAACCCTGTACCTGACCTTCGAGACCATGTTCTACCAGGCATATCTGCCCGAGGTGTTCGCCGAGAGCTCCAGGGACGGGGGCCGGTCGTGGAGCCCGATCGTGCGGGTAGACGACGACAACAACCGGGCCCAGTGGGATCCCCGCCAGTACCCCGTGGTCGGGGCCGACGGCACCCTCTACGTGGTCTACGACGCGGCTGCGTTCGTGAGTCCGGCGCCGGTGGACCCCGAGCTCACTCCGCTGAAGCTCATGGTCGCGCGCTCGTCCGACGGCGGCCGCACGTTTGCCTCGAGCGTGGTCGAGCCCGGCGTGGATCGCATCCAGTCGCCCGACGAGGCGTTCTCCTACTTCACCGAGGAGATCTCGGCCATGGCCGCCGATCCCACCCATGCCGGGCGGGTAGCCGTGGCCTGGCCGGACAAGCGCAGCGGCGACGCGCGCATCCTGCTGCGCTACAGCACGGATGGCGGGCGCACGTGGAGTCCGATCGTGGACGTGGCCGACGACCCCGCGCACGACGGCAACCAGCACGATCACGTGGCCCTGGCCTACCTCCCCGACGGCCGCCTGGTCGCCGTGTGGAGGGACCGGCGTGCGAGCGGCGGGGCGTGGGGCGGACGCCTGGACGTGTTCGCGCGGGTGTTCGAGGCGGGGCCCACCGGGCGCCTGACCCCGGGCGCGACCGTGCGCCTGACCGAGAGTCCTCAGCCCGACGGGCAGAACACCCACGGCTCGATGCCCACCGAGTATCTGGGCCTGGCCACCGATCGCTCTGGCATCGGCGTGTCCTGGGACGAGCTGCGGGGCACGTTCCTCGACGACGTCTTTCGCCACCTGCCGGTGGCCAGCTTCGGCCCCTCCCCGGAGACTGTGGACGCCACTCTCCCCACCCCGCCGGGCGGGTGCGTGGACCGGCGAGCCTTCAGCTTCAAGCTTCACCACCCGCGGGGCGAGCGGATCGTGCGCGTGCGGGTGCTGGTCAACGGTCACACCGTGCGTGTGCTCCGGGGCCACCGCCTGACCCGCCTGACCATCGACCGGCTGCCCGCCGGCCGGTTCACGGTCACCATCCGCACCCGCACCAGCCGGGGCACCCGCGCCACCAGCACCCGGGTCTACACGGCGTGCACCAAGACGCGGCCGCGCAATCGGTTCCGCCTGGGGCGGCGCCGGCGATAGGCTGGCCGCGATCACCGACGAAAGGAGGGCGCAATGGCTGGCGCGGCGATGTTCCTGGGGTGGGGCGAGGTCATCCACGGTCGCGAGCAGAAGGCGCTCGAGGTGTTCGGCGAGGTCGTCGAGTACTACGGGCGGCTGCAGCAGGAGGGCAGGATCGAGAGCTTCGAGCCGGTCCTGCTCGCTCCCCACGGCGGAGACCTCTTTGGCTTCGTCCTCGCTCGGGGCGACCGCCAGCGCCTGGCGGAGGTTCGCTTCAGCGAGGAGTTCGAGCGGCTCCTGGCCCGCGGCGGGTTGGTGGTCTCGCGCCTGGGCATCGTCCCCGCGTACACGGGCGAGGAGCTGGGCACGCAGATGGAGAACTTCCGGCGACAGGCAGACGACCTCGCCTAGGCGGGCCGGGCGGGGCGCACCTGCGCCCACGCCCCCCCGACCGGTCGGCCGCCCCGGGGCCATGACCGATCTGGTCCTCGTCGCCCGCGAGGGCCCGGCCGCGCTGGTCACCCTCAACCGGCCGGCGAAGCGAAACGCCCTGTCGATCGACCTTCGCCTGGCGCTGGCGGAGGTCCTCGAAGCCCTCTCGACCGATCCGGGGGTGAGCGCGATCGGTCTAACCGGCGCCGGCAGCGCCTTCTGTGCCGGGATGGACGTCACTCAGTTCGGGGGGGACGAGGCCCACAAGCGCGTGCTAGTGGAGTCCAGCGTGCGCTGTTTCAGCGCGCTCGCCGGGTGCTCGAAGCCGACCGTGGCGCTGGTGAACGGACCGGCCCTGGCCGGGGGGTTCGCGCTCGCTCTCCTGTGCGACGTGCGGGTGGCGGCACCGGAGGCCCGCTTCGGCTTCCCGGAGGTGGGCCGTCACATCCCGCCCAGCTACGCGGCGGCCGCCTGGGCGCTGCCGCCGGCGGTGGCCCGCGACCTGTGCCTGACCGGGCGGACGATCGACGCCGGGGAGGCGCTCTCGCTCGGGGTGGTGTCCCGGATCGGCGACGGTCGCGGGGCGCTTGAGGAGATCGCCGGCGCGCCGGCCGCCGCCACCAGCGAGGTCAAGCGGCGCATCCTGCTCGAGCGCAAGGGCGCGAGTGGATCCCAACTGATGGGAGTCGAGATTCGCGCCCTCTATCTCGCCCTGGTGGGAGAGGAGCCCCCCACCTCGCAAAATGGAGGTTTCTGACGCTCGCCGGGTCAGGACTCGGTCAATTTCATCGTCCCTTTACACGCGATTGAGGTCCGGGGTCTAGCCTCCTGGGGGAGGGCGGTCGAGGTCCCGCACCCCGAGACCGCAATGTCCAAACGGACAGCCCTTCGTCGCGTGGCCGCGGCGGAGACTGGACGGGAGAGGGGAATCATGAATGCCGGTCCTGCCATGACACAGCAGGTGGACCGCAACGAGGCCGCGCTCGCCGCGGTCACCGCATTGGGAGTCGTACGCCGCGCCATGGTCGAGGGCACTCCGGTGACCCGCGACGAGCTGGCGCGCGAGGCGTCGTACATCCTCGACCAGGCGCCCCTCGATGCGCTCCGCGAGCTGGACGCGACCGCGCAGCGGCTGGGAGTCGCTTCGCTGCTCTGACGGACCCCGCCCGTTCGGGCGGCGTCCGCGGCCGGGCCCCAGTCGTCGACGGGCGGGATTGTGCCCCCAATCCCACCCTTCCCCTGC